>LNFM01001888.1_pt1 | contig 45755 bp, 39 predicted proteins | sample 596031 | NCBI WGS metagenome assembly LNFM01 (sample SAMN04254537, study PRJNA301005) | activated carbon metagenome | isolation source: dual media filters at the Ann Arbor, Michigan drinking water treatment plant | place: USA: Ann Arbor
GGTCTATGACCAAGGGCTTGGAACATCGCCATGCAGGCGTGATCGTCTCGCGTCAGATGAACCCAATGCATGGCTGACCTCGCCCACCTGAACTTCCCCTTGGTTCAGGCACCGGGTTCACCAGCTGCGGCGGACACCCCCCCAACCTCACCCGCCGCTTGTTGCGTTGCCCGTCCCGCCCATGAGCAGCTACTGGTTGATGAAAAGCGAGCCCGACGAGGCCTCCATCGACCACCTGGCGGCGGCACCGCGGCAGACATTGCCCTGGACCGGCGTTCGCAACTACCAGGCGCGCAACTTCATGCGCGACGCCATGCAGCCCGGTGATGGCGTGCTCTTCTATCACTCGTCCTGCCCGCAGCCCGGCGTGGCCGGCATCGCCCGCGTCGTGGGCGATGTGAAACCCGACCCGACGCAGTTCGACGCCAGCAGCCCCTACTTCGACGCCAAGTCCAGGCCCGAGGCACCACGCTGGCTGCTGCGCGACGTGGCGCTGGTGCGCAAGACGCGCCTGCTTTCGCTGGCCGAGATGCGCGCCACCCCGGCTCTGGCCGAGATGGCCCTGCTGCAGCGGGGCAACCGCCTTTCCATCACACCGGTCACGCCCGCGCAATGGCGGGCCGTGCTGGCGCTTCTGGACAACGTGTCAGCCTGATGGACCTCGGCCTCACGTTGATCCTCGAGCTTCTGGCCCTGGGCGCGGTGGTCGGCTTCCTGGCCGGCCTGCTGGGTGTGGGCGGCGGCATGATGCTGGTGCCGGTCATGGCCTGGATCCTCACCCAGCGCCATGTCGAAAGTGGCCTCGCGGTGAAGATGGCCATCGCCACCTCGATGGCCACCATCCTCTTCACCTCGCTGTCCAGCGTGCGTGCCCATCACCGGTTGGGTGCGGTGCGCTGGCCGGTGGTTCGCAGCATGGCGCCGGGCATCGTCGGCGGTGGCCTGCTGGCCGGCGCGGGCGCGTTTTCGGTACTGAAAGGGCAGGGACTGGCGCTGTTGTTTGCGGCCTTCATCGGCTACACCGCGCTGCAGATGCTGCTGGACCGCAAACCGCGCCCGGGCCGTGAGTTGCCCGGCGCCTGGGGCCTGGCCGGGGTGGGCGGCGCGGTCGGCTTTGTCTCGGCCCTGGTCGGTGCCGGCGGCGCTTTTCTTTCGGTGCCCTTCATGACCTGGTGCAACGTGCCACCGCGTCAGGCGGTGGGCACCAGTTCCGCCCTGGGCTTTCCCATCGCGGCCGCCAGCACCGTGGGCTATGTGCTCAGCGGCTGGAACCTTCCGGCAGCGCTGCCCGGCGCGGCGGGCTACCTGTATCTGCCCGCGCTGGCCATCGTGGCAGCCACCAGCGTGCTGTTTGCGCCGTACGGCGCTCGAACGGCGCAGCGCATCAACGTGGCCGTGCTGAAGCGCCTGTTTGCGCTGCTGCTGCTGGCGCTGGCCGCCAGCATGCTGCACCGTGGCCTGAGCGGCTGAAGCGCTGGCCCGCTGAAGAGCCGTTCAGACGGCGTCGAAACGTATCGCGGCCAGCGTGACGTGGTTGCCGCCACGGCGCCGGGCTTCGGCAAGCGCGGCATCGCAGGCGGCCGTCAGCGCGTCCTGGGTCTGCGCTGTGTGTGGAAAACTGGCCACGCCCATCGAGACCGTGAAGCCCAGGTCCTGCCCTTCGTGGACCACGATCTGCGCCGCGCACTTGCGCCGCAGGCCCTCCATGCGCGCGTGCGCTGTGGCCAGCCCCACGCCCGACAGCAGCACCGCGAAGCGGCTGCCGTCGTAGACACACGAGGCGTCCATCGCGCGCGTGCCGCTCCGCAGCAGGCGGCCCATGGCCTCGAAAACACGCTGGCGGCCGGCCGAGCCCAGCGCCAGGACCTGGGGCTTGAGCGCGTCGATTTCGATGAAGACGATGGCGAACTCGCGGTGTTCGCGTGTGGACAGGTCGACCTCGCGGCACAGCTGGTCCTCAAAATGCGCCCGGCGGTAGAGGCCCGACGCCGGGTCGCGCAGAGCCTGGTCGGCCAGTTCGCGCTGCAGCAGTTCGTTGGCACGCTGTTGCTGCTCGATCTGCTCCAGCGCAGCGCGCAGTTGGGCCTCACGCTGGCGCTCGGGCGCCAGGTCGCGCCAGACGCTGCACAACCAGCGCTGGCCATCGGCGCGCACCGGCGTGGCCCAGCGCAGCACCGAAAACTCGTGCCGCGTGCCGTGGATCTCAAAGCGGTGTTCACTGGTCAGCGGTTCGCCGTGGGCCAGCGCGGTTTGTTCGGCAGCGCGCAGCACGGTGGCCACGCTGGGCTCAAACAGTTCGCTCTCGGGGCGGCCCAGGACTTCAGCGGCACCCAAGCGCAAAAAGGCCAGCATCTCGGCATTGGCGTGCACACACCGACCGCTGCGCAGGTCCTTGACGGCCAGCAGTTCGCCGTCGCGCCGCAGCACGGCCGGCAACAGGCCGGCCAGCACCGGGTGCAGAACTGGGGGGGCGGCCGGGGCCGGGGCGGGCACGTCAAACATCGTGGTCATGTCGGGATGAAGGCGATCCTCGAACGGCGACTCGGTGACTGCACCAATCTGCGACTGGCGCTGTATCTTGGTGGTGCACCAGGGGCAGATCAAGCGTCGTCTTCATTCTGGCCCCTAGTTTGGGGAGGGGTCGTGGCCAAATGGCAGGGGAAACCAGTCTTCCAAACCGCCGCTCCGCGCACCGCCCGGCTCCGCTTCCCCCGGGAATCCCCAAGGGTGGCGCAGCGGACGGCCCGGAACTTGCGAAGTCGCCAGGGTTCACAAGCCAGACGCATGAGCATTGCCCCCTACCTCAAGGACATCGGCCGCGGCGCTGCCGGCGCCCGTGCACTGACCGTCGGTGCTGCACACCACTTGATGGCGGCGGTGCTGGACGGCGAAGCTGGCGCCGCCGAAGCGGGCGCCTTCGTGATGGCCATGCGCATGAAGGGCGAGACCCTCGATGAACTGGTGGGCTTTCTGCAGGCCGCACACGAACGCTGCATCGAAGTGCCCAGTGATCGGCCGGTGGTGCTCATTCCGTCATACAACGGTTCACGCAAGCTGCCCAACCTGACACCGCTGCTGGCGATGGCGCTGGCGCGCGAGGGTCTGAACGTGCTGGTGCACGGCCCGCTGCAGCAGGCTCAGCGGGTCTGCAGCGCCGAGATCCTGGCCGACCTGGGCCTGGCCGCCGCGCAACAGCCGCAGGACATAGCCCACGCCTGGGCACGCCGCGAACCGGCCTTCGTGCCCACGGAACTGCTGTGCCCGCCGCTGCAGCGCTTGCTGGACCTGCGCGCCCTCATCGGTCTGCGCGGGCCCGGCCACACCGTGGCCAAGATGCTGAACCCGGTGCGTGGCGCGCCGGCACTGCGCCTGGTCAACCACACCCACCCCGAGTTCGGTGCGCTGATGGCGGCCTGGGCACAGCGCCACGCCATCGACGCCCAGTTGCTGCGCGGCACCGAGGGCGAACCAGTGGCCGACCCGCGCCGCCTGCCGCGCATCGACACCTGGCTGGGCGGCGTGCAGCGGCCCGAGCTCTCCGCGCCGGCCCAGGAAGGTGTGCTGACCGAACTGCCGCTGCTGCCCCGTGCCACGGACGCCGCCTGCACGGCGGTCTACGTGCAGGAGGTGCTGAGCGGTTCGCGCCCGGCACCGGCACCGCTGGCGCGCCAGGTCGCGCTGGTGCTGGCCACCTTGGCCGTGCTGGCGGCGCGCCCGGCGGCACGCGAACGATCGGCTTGAAGCGAACCCCGCCAGGCCGACCGAAAGCCGGTCTATAATCTTCGGCTTTGCTGGCAAACCAGCGTGTCGATCTGCACAAGCGGTCTTGGCGAACCTCAGGGTTCGGGGGTCTCAGAAGCCCAGGGCCGTTCCGGAACATGGCCCAAGGACCGCCTTGCAGACACCGAGCGCAAACTTAATTCAGGACTCCTGACCTCATGACCACCATTCGCGTCAAAGAAAACGAGCCGTTCGACGTCGCCCTGCGCCGTTTCAAGCGCACCATCGAAAAAATCGGCCTCTTGACCGAACTGCGCGCCCGCGAGTTCTATGAAAAGCCCACCGCCGAGCGCAAGCGCAAGAAGGCGGCAGCCGTGAAGCGCCACTTCAAGCGCGTGCGCAGCATGCAGCTGCCGAAGAAGCTTTACTGAGCCTTTTCACCCGCGTTTTCATGCAAGCCCGCGCGGGACGCCGCAGCGGGCTTGTTTCATTCCGGAGACTGACATGGCTAGCCTGAAAGACCGCATCACCGAGGACATGAAGACGGCGATGCGCGCCAAGGACAGCGAAAGGCTGCTGGCCATCCGCGGCCTGCTGGCGGCGCTGAAACAGCGTGAGGTGGACGAGCGCATCGTGCTGGACGACGCCGCGGTGGTGGCCATCGTCGACAAGCTGGTGAAACAGCGCAAGGACAGCATCACCGCCTTCCAGCAGGGCGGCCGGGAAGACCTGGTGGCCAAGGAAAGCGCCGAGTTGGCCGTGCTGGAGGCCTACCTGCCGCAGCGCCTGTCGGCCGAGGCCGTGGCCGCCGAGGTGGCCGCCATCGTGGCGGAACTGGGTGCTGAACTGGGCCGCGAAGTGGGCGCGGGCGACATGGGCAAGATCATGGCCGCCGCCAAGGCACGCCTCGCGGGCAAGGCCGAGATGGGCGGCGTATCGGCTGCCGTCAAGGCCGCACTGGCCAAGTAAACCTTCAAAATCAGCACCATGAGCCCACTGCCCCTGCGCCAGATCGCCGACGACGTGTGCGTCGCCCCGCAACTCACGCCCGATGCGATGGCCGCGGCCGCCGCCATGGGCTTCAAGAGTGTCGTCAACAACCGCCCCGACTTCGAGCACGGCCCCGACCAGGCCACCAGCGCGCAGATGGAAGCCGCAGCGCGCGCGGCGGGGCTGGAGTACCGCTTCTTGCCGGTGGACGGCGGTTACCAGTCGCCCGAGGAGATTGCTGCCTTCGCACAGCTGCTGGCCGAACTGCCGCGCCCGCTGCTGGCCTTCTGCCGCTCGGGCGCGCGCTCCACCCGCCTGTACATGGCGACGCAGGGCCAGTGATGCACCCGGCCCGCTGAGTCTCAGCGGGTTTTCAGCGCTCATCGCCGCGATGCCGGCACCTAGAATTTCGGGCTCTTGAACCCCGGGGAAGCCTGATGCGCCTGCTGCTGAAACTCTCAGCCTGGATCGATGCGTTCAACGAGATGCTCGGCAAGCTGGTGATGTGGCTGGTGCTGGCCGCCGTGCTCATCAGCGCCGGCAACGCCGTCATGCGCAAGGCCTTCGACATCGGCTCCAACGCCTACCTCGAGATCCAGTGGTACCTGTTCGCGGCGGTGTTCATGCTGGGCTCGGGCTATGTGTGGCTGCGCAACGCCCACGTGCGCATCGACTTCATCGCCGCACGCCTGAGCAAACGCACCAACACGCTGATCGACATCGCCGGCATGGTGCTGTTCACCGTGCCGCTGTGCGTCATCCTCGTCACGCTGTCTTGGCCGGTCTTCGAGCGCGCCTGGGTCTCGGGCGAAATGAGCCAGAACGCCGGCGGCTTGATACGCTGGCCCGTGCTGCTGCTGCTGCCGGCGGGCTTTGCCGTGCTGCTGCTGCAATGCCTGTCTGAACTGATCAAGCGCACCGCCTTCCTCACCGGCCACCGCGACGAGCCCATGAGCGAGGTGCACGACAAGACCGAAGAACAGCGCCTGGCCGAAGAACTGGCGCGCAAGACCGGCGTCGCCGCTGAAGAGCTGCAGGTGCCGCAGGCGGGGCGCTGAACATGTCGGCCTTCATCGCACAGAACTTCGTGCCGCTGATGTTCGCGGGGCTGTTCTGCTTCCTGCTCACCGGCATACCGGTGGCCTTCGGCCTGGCGGCCACCGGCCTGCTGTTCGGCTTCATCGGCATGGAGGCCGGCCTCTTCCCGCTGAACATGTTCCAGGCGCTGCCGCTGCGCATCTTCGGCATCATGCAGAACGACACGCTGCTGGCCATACCCTTCTTCACCTTGATGGGCATCGTGCTCGAGCGCTCGGGCATGGCCGAAGACCTGCTCGAAACCGTGGGCCAGGTCTTCGGCCCGCTGCGCGGCGGGCTGGCCGTGGCCGTCATCCTGGTGGGCGCGCTGCTGGCGGCCACCACCGGCGTGGTGGCCGCGGCGGTCATCAGCATGGGGTTGATCTCTTTGCCCATCATGCTGCGCTACGGCTACAACCGCAGCATCGCCACCGGCACCATCACCGCCAGCGGCACGCTGGCGCAGGCCATACCGCCTTCGCTGGTGCTCATCGTGCTGGCCGACCAACTCGGCCGCTCGGTGGGTGACATGTATGCCGGTGCGCTGATCCCCGGCCTGATGCTGGTGGGCCTGTACCTGCTGTTCATCGCGGCGGTGGCGGTGCTGCGGCCGGCCTGGGTGCCGGCGCTGCCGCTGGAAGCGCGCATCTACCGCGAAGGCAATGGAGCCAGCGGCCACCGCTCGCTGCTGGTGCTGCTGCTGGTGTGCGCCGCCGCCGGCCTGGGCTGGGCCCAGGTGCATGAAGGCCTGCTCAACGCCTGGACCGGCCGCAGCACGCCGGCGCCCGGCGACGAGACCTTCATCCTGTCGATGACCGTGGCCTCGCTGCTGGGCCTGGCGCTGGCAGCCGCCAACCGGCTGCTGCGCTTCGGCCTGCTGTCGCGCCTGGCCGAGCAGGTGACCTTCGTGCTGATCCCGCCGCTGGTGCTGATCTTCCTGGTGCTGGGCACCATCTTCCTGGGCGTGGCGACGCCGACAGAAGGTGGCGCCATGGGGGCCGTGGGCGCACTGGTGATGGCCTTCGCGCGCCGCCAGCTCAGCCTGAAGCTGATGCGCCAGGCGCTGGACAGCACGGCCAAGCTCTCGACCTTCGTGCTCTTCATCCTGATCGGCAGCACCGTCTTCAGCTTCACCTTCAACGCCGCCGACGGCCACTTCTGGGTCGAGGCGCTGTTCAAGCAGCTGCCGGGCGGGCAGCTTGGTTTCCTGCTCGTCGTCAACGTGCTGGTCTTCGTGCTGGGCATGTTCATCGACTTCTTCGAGATCGCCTTCATCGTCGTGCCCATCCTCGCGCCGGTGGCCGACAAGATGGGCATCGACCTGATCTGGTTCGGCGTCATCCTGGCGATGAACCTGCAGACCTCGTTCCTCACGCCGCCCTTCGGTTTTGCGCTCTTCTACCTGCGCAGCGTGGCGGCCAAGTTCGACTACAAGGATCGCGTCACCGGAGCCAGCATTCCCGCCGTGACCACGGCGCAGATCTACAAGGGCAGCATCGCCTTCATCGTGCTGCAGCTGTGCATGGTGGCCGCGGTGGTGGCCTTCCCGGGCCTGGTGTCCGGCGGCATCGCGAAGACCGAAACCATCGACGCCGACGAGGCCCTGAAGACGATGGGCCTGCCCGAGCCAGAAGCGGCGGCGCCCGAGCCGACGGAGGCGGCCGCCTCGGCTCCCGAAGCCGCGGCCAGCGAACCCGGCGAGCCCGCCCAGGACGATGACGACCCGATGAAGGCGCTGGAGGAAGCGATGAAGAAAGACGCCAAGAAGGACGCCAGGAAGTAGAGCGCCCGCCCCGCAAGGTCAGGGCCCGAAAGGTCGGGGCCGGCAAAGAAAAAGGCCCCGCGGTTCGGGGCCTTCTTCATGCCGGCGGCAAGCTCAGAGCTTCACGCTCTGCATGTAGCTGTCGAAGCGCGCCTCGGTGAAGCGGAACCACAGGCTGGCCTCGCGGCGGAAGGCCGACAGGTCGTCGTAGATCTTCTTGAAGGCCGGGTTGCTGGCGCTGACCTCGCTGTACAGGGCCATCGCTTCCTTGAAGGCGGCGTCGAGCACGGGCTTGGGGAAGGCCACCAGCCGCGTCTTGTTCGACACCAGGGTCTTCAATGCGGCGGGGTTGCGCGCGTCGTACTTGGCCTGCATCTCGGTGTGCGCAAACGCCGCCGCACACTCGATGATGGCCTTGTACTCGGCGCTCAGCGTGTCGAAGGCCTTCTGGTTGACGAAGAGGTCGAGCTGCGGACCGCCTTCCCACCAGCCGGGGTAGTGGTAGATGGGTGCCACCTTGTTGAAGCCCAGCTTCAGGTCGTCGTAGGGTCCCACCCACTCGGCGGCGTCGATGGTGCCTTTTTCCAGCGCCTGGTAGATCTCGCCGCCGGGGATGTTCTGCGACACCGTGCCCAGGCGCGAGGTCACCTTGCCGGCAAAGCCGCCGACGCGGAACTTCAGGCCCTTCATGTCGGCCACGGTCTTGATTTCCTTGCGGTACCAGCCACCCATCTGCGCGCCGGTGTTGCCCATGGGGAAACTCGTGAAGCCGTAGTTCGAATAGAACTCGCGCATCAGTTTCTGGCCGTTGCCGTCGTACATCCAGGCCGTCATCTGGCGGCTGTTCAGGCCGAAGGGGATGGCGCAGCCCAGGGCGAAGGCGTCGTTCTTGCCGAAGTAGTAGTAAGGCGCGGTGTGGCCCATCTCGACGGTGCCGTTCTGCACCGCGTCCACCAGCCCGGGCATGGGCACCAGTTCACCGGCGGCATGCACCGAGATCTCGAACTTGCCGCCCGACATGTCCTTCACCTTGCGCGCAAAACTCTCGGCCGCGCCGTAGATGGTGTCCAGCGACTTCGGAAAACCTGAAGTCAGCCGCCAGCGCAAGGCCGCCTGTGCATGCACGATGGCCGGCGCGGTGCCGGCGGCGATGATGCCGGCCAAGCCTGCGCCATGAACAAAGGAACGACGCTCCATGCTTTCTCCTGTGAACTGTCCTGTGGTCTCGGTCTGCGCGCCACTGGCGTCGCGGGCGAAATTCTAGGAGGCGACCCTGCCGCGGCCGGGTGGGTTTTCCCGCTCGGCGGAGTGGCGCGGCCGGCTCAGGACCCGGCCAGCTTCATGCGGCCCAGCAGCACCGAACCCACCGACTTGCTGCCCGAGTTGTAGACGTCGGCGCCTATGGCCACGATGTCCTTGAACATGTCCTTCAGGTTGCCGGCGATGGTGACCTCGTGCACCGGGTGCACGATGCGGCCGCCTTCCACCCAGAAGCCTGCGGCACCGCGCGAATAGTCGCCCGTCACGTAGTTCACGCCCTGCCCCATCAGCTCGGTGACGAAGAAGCCGCGGCCCAGCTTGCGCAGCATGGCGTCTAGGTCGTCACCGGGCTGCGTGAGGCGGCTCGTCATCACCAGGTTCTGCGAACCGCCGGCATGGCCGGTGGTCTTCATGCCCAGCTTGCGCGCCGAATAGCTCGACAGGAAGTAGCCCTGCACCACACCGCCCTTGACGACCTGGCGCGCCTTCGTGCGCACGCCCTCGTCGTCGAAAACGGCGCTGCCCTTGCCCTTGGGCAGGTGCGGGTCCTCGGCAATGTCGACGTGCTTGGGCAGCACACGCTTGCCCAGGCTGTCGACCAGAAAACTGGTCTTGCGGTACAGCGCACCGCCGGACGTGGCCTGCACATAGGCGCCCAGCAAACCCGCAGCCACGGTGCTCTCGAACAGCACCGGCACCTCGGCCGTGCCCACGCTGCGCGACTTCAGGCGCGACAGCGCGCGTTCGGCGGCATAGCGGCCGACGGCTTCGGGGCTGGCCAGTTCGCGGGCGTCGCGCATGCTCGTGTACCAGCCGTCGCGCTGCATCTGCTTGCCCTTGCCGGCGATGGGCGACACCGACAGGTAATGCCGCGAGCTGGCATAGCCGCCACGAAATCCGCGTGAGTTCCCGGCCCAGAAGTGCGCCTGCTGCGCCGAGACGCCCGCGCCTTCGCTGTTGGTGATGAGCTTGTGCGTCTTCAGCGCCGCATCTTCGCAGCGACGTGCCAGTTCGGCCGCCTCGGCAGCCTCGATGGCCCAGGGGTGGAAAAGGTCGAGGTCGCGTGCGGCCTCTTGCGCGGTGGCCAGGTCGTCACCGTCGGGCAGGCCGGCGGCGGGGTCTTCGGCCGTGAAGCGCGCGATGTCGTAGGCCGCCTGCACGGTCTGCTTCAAGGCGGTGGCTGAAAAGTCGCTGGTGCTGGCATTGCCACGACGCTGGCCCAGGTAAACGCTGACGCCCAGGCTCTTGTCGCGGTTGCGCTCGACGTTTTCGAGCTCACCCTTGCGCACGCTGACGCTCAGCCCCACCCCTTCGGAAACTTCAGCCCCGGCATCGCTGGCACCCAAGGTTTTCGCGAGACTGAGCGTGTCTTCAACGATCTGCTGGAACTGATCATGGCGGTACGCAAAGCCTGTGTCGGCGCGGTCGTTGCTCATCGGCGGGGTGTTTTTGAAGTCCACACTTATGATACCGACCCCCTATCTCAGCGGGCTTGGCCTTGACCGCCAGTGCCCCCACGCTGCCATGGCCCGACGCGCCGCCCCGCACCGCGGCATCGACGTTCACTACGGCGACGCCGAAGAAACACCTGCTGACGAAGCCGTCAGCAGCCGGCCCAGCAAGACGCAGATGAAGCAGAAGTCGCACAGCCTGCAAGAGCTGGGCGAAGCGGTGGCCGACCTGCCCGCCGACGCGCTGAAGGCCGTCGACATGCCCGAGGTGCTGCGCGACGCCATCGAACAGTACCGCCGCACCAAGAGTCACGAAGGCCGGCGCCGGCAGCTGCAGTACGTGGGCAAGCTGATGCGCGGTGCCGACGAGGCGCTGCTGCGCGAGGCCGTCGCCGCCGCCACGCTGGGCACGGCCGAAAACGCGCTGGCGCTGCACCAGGCCGAGAGCTGGCGCGCCGAGCTCATTGCCAACGACGACGCCATGACCCGCTGGCTGAACGAGCACCCCGAAACCGACACCCAAGAGCTGCGCAGCCTGGTGCGCCAGGCGCGCAAGGACGCTGCCGGCCTGGCCCCCGAGGCGCGCCAGCCCAAGAGCTTCCGCGACCTCTTCCAGTACATCAAGCCGATGTTGTCGGCCTGATCTCTCAGCCAGCACCTCTACCCACGCCATGAGCAGCTTCGATCCCGTCCGCATCGGCGTCGTGTCCGTCAGCGACCGCGCCTCCACCGGCGTCTATGAAGACAAAGGCATTCCAGCACTGCAAGACTGGCTGGGCCGCGCCATCCTGAACCCCGTGGAGTGGCACACGCGGCTGATCCCGGACGAGCAGGAAGGCATCAGCGCCGCGCTGCGTGAGCTGGTCGATGCCGTGAAGTGCGACCTGGTGCTCACCACCGGCGGTACCGGCCCGGCGCCGCGCGACGTGACGCCCGAGGCCACGCTGGCCGTGGCCGACAAGGTGATGCCCGGCTTCGGCGAGCAGATGCGGCAGATCAGCCTGGCCTTCGTGCCCACGGCCATCCTCTCGCGCCAGGTGGCCGTCATCCGCGGCCGCGCCCTCATCATCAACCTGCCTGGCCAGCCCAAGAGCATTGCCGAGACCCTGCAAGGCCTGCCCGGGCGCACGCCTGCAGTGCACGGCATCTTTGCTGCCGTGCCCTATTGTGTGGACCTGATCGGCGGCCCCTACATCGAGACCGACGGCCAGCTGTGCGCCGCATTCCGGCCCAAGGCCGCACAACGGCCACAGCCTGCGGCCTGACTCAAGGCCTTGCTTGCGGCGTTTTTGCACGCCACGCAGGCTCAAGCCGCGCCAGGGCGGGCCGAAAATAGGACGAGTCCCTCGCCCCCTGCCCGCAGCAGGCCTGCCCATGCCCGACGCCACCAGTCCGCCGCCGCGGCTGCTGCCCACCGTCTCCATCGTCGAAGCGACCATGCGCCAGGCACGCCGGGCGGTGGCGCAGGCGCTGCTGGGCGCCGGCCTGATGGCCGCACTGCTGCTGGGCCAGCACCACTGGTCGTCGATGGCGCTGCAAAGCGCCGCAGACCGCCACGCCCAGGCGTTGAAGCTGGCTGGCCAGCTGCGCGTGGCCGACCAGCGGCTCGTGCTGGCCGCACAGATGGCCGCCATCACCGGCGAGCGTGAATGGATCGACCGCTACGAGAAGCTGGTGCCCGAACTGGCCCTGGCCATCGAACACACCGGCCTGCTGGCCCCTCAGGTCGTGAGCACGCGCTACCAGGAGCGCACACGCGACACCGCCGCGCTGCTGGCACGCATGCACGCCTCGGCCGCCGAAGCCTTGAACTCGGGTGCGGCCGAATCGGCGCGAGCGCTCTTCGACAGCGAGCGCTACCTCAGCCAGACCCGCCTGCTGCGCGAGGCCACGGAAGAACTGACCTTGGCCTCCTTGGCCGCCACCGAACAGGAAGTGGTCCGCCTGCGCTTCATCGTGCTGGCCAGCACCGGCCTGGTGCTGCTGCTCAGCCTGGCGGTGGGTGGCGTGCTGTGGCGGCGTCTCAGCAGCGGCCTCAACCGTTCACGCGGTTCCCTGCTGGAAGCCGAAGAGCGCATCCAGCGCCTGGCTGCCAGTGACCTGCTCACCGGGCTGGACAACCGCGCCGCGCTGCACGATGCCATGCACACGCTGATGAGCCGCGCGCGCCGGCACAAGGCAGCCCTGGCGGTGCTGATGGTGGACCTGGACCGCTTCAAGCCCGTCAACGACCGCCACGGCCACATGGTGGGCGACCTGGTACTGAAGGAAGTGGCCCGCCGTCTGGCGCGGTGCCTGCGCAGCAGCGACCTGCGCGCGCGTTATGGTGGCGACGAATTTGTCGTGGTGGTGGACGAACGCGACGGGCCCGGCACCGCCCGTGCCGCAGCCGAACGCATCATCGAGCGGCTGTCCTGGCCCATGCAGTTCGGCGAGATCACGGTGAACATCGGTGCCAGCGTCGGCATTGCCCGATTCCCCGACGACGCCACCAGCGACGACGAACTGCTGCGCAAGGCGGACAGCGCGCTGTACCGCGCCAAACACGGGGGCCGCGGCAACGTGTGCCTCTACAACGCCGCCCTGGACGAAGCGCTGGCCGAGCGCAACACGCTGGAAGCGGCGTTGCGCGAAGGTATCGTCGCGGGCCAGTTGGTGCCCTACTACCAGCCCATCGTCGACCTGGAAACACGGCAGGTGCGTTCCGTCGAACTGCTGTGCCGCTGGAAACACCCCGAGCGCGGCTTGCTGGCACCCGACAAGTTCATCCGCCTCGCCGAGGACACCGGCCTCATCGGCCCGCTGACCATGAGCCTGCTGCGCCAGGCGACGAAGGACCTGCCGCGCTTCCCTGAGCACTGGCGGCTGTCCTTCAACGTGGCGCCGCAGCAGATCCAGGATGAAACCCTGGTGCCGGCGCTGCTGGCCGTGCTGAATGCGGCCGGCGTGCCGCCGCAGCGGCTGGACGTGGAACTGACCGAAACCGCCCTGGTGAACGACACGGCGCGTGCGCGCGAGGTCATCCTGGCGCTGAAACGCGCCGGCATGACGGTGACGCTGGACGACTTCGGCACCGGCTACAGCAGCCTGAGCTACCTCGCCGAGATGACCTTCGACAAGATCAAGATCGACCGCAGCTTCGTGCGCACGCTGAGCAGCCGGCCCGAAAGCGCCAAGATCGTTGCGGCCATCGTCGGCCTGTCGCGCAGCCTGGGCGTGGACACCGTCGCCGAGGGCGTGGAGACCGAGGAAGAAGCCCGGACCTTGCAACGCCTGGGCTGCAAGAACGGCCAGGGCTACCTTTTCGGCCGGCCCGGCCTGGCGCGCAACGTGGGGCCGCTGCAGGCCGTGCCCAGCGTGGACGCCTGGGTGATGGTGGACTGAGCGCCGGCAGCCGCCCTGGCGGCGCTACTTCACCAGCCGGTTCAGGCGCTCGGCGTCGAAGCTCTCGGTGGTGTTGGCGTCCTGCGGCACGCAGTCGCCCACGGGCAGTTCACGCGCACGCGCCGAGAGTTTTTCGATCGCCGCCCACAGCAACGCAATCTGGTGCTCGTGGCCCGAGGCGTTGTCGATCAGGCCTTTCATGGCCTGCGACACCGGGTCGTCGCCCTGGGTCACCCCGTAGGCGCTGAAGCCCATCTTCGCGGCGGCGGCTTCGCGTGCGGCTTCCAGGTCGTGCTGGATGATGCGCGCGGGGTTGCCCACCGCCGTGGCGCCCGGCGGCACCGGCTTCACGACGACCGCGCTGCTGCCGATGCGCGCGCCATCACCCACGGTGAAGCCGCCCAGCACCTGCGAGTTGGCGCCGACGATCACGCCCTTGCCCAAGGTCGGATGACGCTTGGCGCCCTTGCTCAGCGAGGTGCCGCCCAGCGTCACGCCTTGGTAGATGGTGCAGCCGTCACCGATCTCGGCGGTTTCACCGACCACCACGCCCATGCCGTGGTCTATGAAGACCTGGCGGCCGATGGTGGCGCCAGGGTGGATTTCGATGCCGGTGAAGAAACGCCCGAGGTGCGAAGTGAAACGCGCCAGCCAGCGAAAACCATGGCGCCAGAACCAGTGCGCGCGCCGGTGCAGCACGAGGGCGTGCAGGCCGGGGTAGCAGGTCAGCACCTCCCAGGTGGACCGCGCCGCAGGGTCGCGCTCCAGGATGCAGGCGATGTCTTCACGCAGGCGGGTGAACATGCCCAGCAGTGTAGCGGCCGGGCCCGCTCCAGCGTCAGCGCCGCGCCTTGTCCATGGCGCGCGCGATGCCTCGCAGGATGTGCACCTCGTCCTGGCTCAGCTGCGCACGGTTCAACAGCTGGTGCAGGCGCGGCATCAGCTTCTTCGGAGAAGCCGGGTCGAGAAAGGCTATGTCCTGCAGCAGCTGCTGCCAATGCTGCAGCAGGCCCTCGATGGCGGCGCCGTCGGCCAGCGTGGCGTCGGGGGTGCGCGCCGCCACGCCATAGCCGCCCAGGGCCTGGCGCCAGTCGTAGGCGATGAGCTGCACCGCCTGCGCCAGGTTCAGCGAACCGTAGTCGGCCGGCGCCGGTATCGACAGGCAGGCATGGCAGCGGTAGACATCTTCGTTCAGCAGCCCGGTGCGCTCGGGTCCGAAGACAAAGGCCACGCGATGGGCGCTGCCGGCCAATGCGGTGAAGTGCTCACGCGGCGCGAAGGTGGGCGGGCCGAAGTCGCGCGGCGTCATCGCCGTGGCGCAGGCCCAGGAGATGCCCTCCAGGGCTTCAGCCAGGCTGCCGACGATGCGCGCACGGGTCAGCACGTCGGCCGCGCCGCTGGCCAGGGCCACGGTTTCTTCGCGGCTCAGCACGTCGTCAAAGCGCGGCTGCACCAGCACCAGGTCTGAAAAACCCATCACCTTCATGGCACGCGCAGCGGCCCCCACGTTGCCGGCGTGGCTGGTGCGAACCAGCACAAAACGTGTCGGGTCTGGCGCTGCCGTGGCAACGCCGGGCGGTGGCGGCAGGCTCAAGGCCGTAAAATCAGGGTCATTGCAGTGGCATTGTCACTGCCGCACCGCTCTTTATCCCCTTCAACGCCCGTTTTCTGCCTGAACCTCGCTTCCAGGCCGCACCCATGTCGCAAGCACTCCACCCCATGCTGAACATCGCCATCAAGGCGGCTCGCACAGCAGGCTCCATCATCAACCGCGCCGCGCTCGACCTGGAGGTGCTGAAGGTCGGCAGCAAGGGACCGAACGACTACGTGTCAGAAGTGGACCAGGCGGCCGAAGAGGCCATCATCCGCACGCTGCTAGAGGCCTACCCCGGCCACGGCATCCTGGCCGAAGAAAGCGGGCGTTCGCACGGCGCGAAAGACAGCGACTACGTCTGGATCATCGATCCGCTGGACGGCACCACCAACTTCCTGCACGGCTTTCCGGTCTACGCCGTGAGCATTGCGCTGGCCTACCGCGGCCAGGTGCAGCAGGCCGTGGTCTACGACCCCACGCGCAACGACATGTTCTACGCCAGCAAGGGCCGTGGCGCCTTCCTCAACGACCGCCGCCTGCGCGTGAGCCGCCGCACCCGCATCAGCGACTCGCTCATCGGCACCGGCTTTCCCTTCCGCAAGGGCGACAACTTCAAGCGCTACGTGAAGATGTTCGAGGAAGTGATGCAGGCCTGCGCCGGCCTGCGCCGCCCGGGTGCTGCCGCACTCGACCTTTGCTATGTGGCCGCCGGCTACTACGACGGCTTCTTCGAGACCGGCCTGAACCCCTGGGACGCCGCCGCCGGCTCCTTGATGATCACCGAGGCCGGTGGCCTGGTGGGCAACTTCACCGGCGAAAGCGACTTCCTCTACCAGCGCGAAATCGTCGCCGGCAACCCCAAGGTCTACGGCCAGATGGTGCAGATCCTGGCGCCCTACACACGTGTCATCAAGGAAGGCGCTGCGCCCGAGGGCCCGCTGTCGGCCGCGGCCGCCGCGCTGGCCGGCCAGCGCGATGTCGGTGGCGACGCCACCCAGGCCTTCCTTGAAGCGGCAGCTGAAACCTCCGCCGCCGCGCCGCTGCCCGCACCGGCCAGGAAGGCCGCCGTGCGCATCCGCAAGAACGGCGCACCGCCCGCCGACGCCGACGAAGCGCCGATGTGACGACGCTGTTCCGGGCGCACTGCGGCCCGCGCCTCAGAACAGCCCGGTGAGCGCGCGCACCAGCCCGGCACGCAGCGCCGGCACGGCCTCCTCGAATTCGAGGTTCACCTTGTTCGCGGTGCTGACCACGCGCGTCTGGTAGGTCTTCATGTCGACGCGGTCGCTGTAGCTCAGCGTGTCGCCGCCGCTCGTGCCCTGGCGGTTCTGCAAGGCCGAGTCCTGGCTGGCCACGCGGCCCTGGGGCAGGCGCTCCTTGATCTGCACGTCGGTGACGATGGAGTAGTACACGTCCTTCACCAGCGAGCCGATCACCACCTCGCCAAAACCGCCGGCCGCCGCGCCCGTGGCCACGGCGCGGCCGGTCGGGCCGAAAGCGCCGCCGGCCGCGCCAGCGGCCACGATGCCGGTAGCCCCGCCCGACACGCCGGCACCGAAGCCGCCGCCCATCACCTGGCGGATGGCCGAGGGGTCGCTCTTGCCCACGGCCAGCACGTTCGCCTGCAGGTAGAACTTGGCCAGGCGCGGGTCGGTGACGACGCGGTAGCCCTTGGCCACCATCGCCGCGGCCACCTCGGGAGCGAGATCGAGCTCGGGCTTGTCCGAGGTGTTGCGGATCTGCACGAACACGGTCTGTTCGTCCGCCGGCACGGGGTCGAGAAAGATCGTGGCCGACATGCGCGTCTGCACGTCGAGATGGCGCTTTTCAATGGCCACCTGCGTGGCGGCACAGCCGCCCAGCAACAGCGCCAGGCCCAGCACGGCAGCCAGGCGGCGTGGACCGGAAACAGACGGGACGGGCATGCAAACTCCTGCGGCAGCGGCACCTGCGTCGCCATTGTTCCAGGGCGCGCAGCCAGTCACTGCCGGCGGGCCCAGAATCGCGCGCAGGTTTTCACCCCTGCCCCCCACCAGAGACCACCGCCGTGCCCCGTTTCATCCAGCTCCTGCCCCTGGTTCTGGCCGCCGCCGCCCTGAGCGCACTGGCTCAGGCCCCCACCGCAGCCACCCCGGCCACCTCAGGCAACGCCAGTCCGGCCGCCGCGGCCCCTGCCAAGCCCAGGTGGGACGTCAACAAGCCGCCCGGCGAGGCGCGCACGGTGAACATCGACACGCGCACCGGCACCTGGATGAGCGTGGACGTCAGCCCCGACGGCAAGACCCTGGTCTTCGACCTGCTCGGCGACCTCTACGTGCTGCCCATCACCGGCGGCGACGCCAGGCCGCTGACCACCAGCATGGCCTGGGACCACCAGGCGCGCTTCTCGCCCGACGGCAAGCGCATCGCCTACGTCACCGACGCCGGCGGCGGCGACAACGTCTGGGTGATGAACGCCGACGGCAGCGGCGCCCGCGCCGTCACCTCCGAGGACTACCGGCTGCTGAACAACCCGGTCTGGCACCCGAACGGCCAGTACATCGCGGCGCGCAAGCACTACACCGGCACACGTTCGGCCGGCAGCGGCGAGGTCTGGCTCTACCACCTGGACGGTGGCAAGGGCGTGCAGCTCAACGAGAAGCCGAACTGGCAGAAAGACCTGGGCGAGCCGGCGCTGTCGCCAGACGGGCAGTGGCTCTACTACTCGCGCGACACCACGCCGGGCATCACCTTCGAGTACAACAAGGACTCGAACAAGGAGATCTTCCGCATCTTCCGGCAGAGCCTGGCCGACGGCAGCGTCGAGCCCTTCGTCACCGGCCCGGGCGGCGCCGTGCGGCCCGTGCCTTCGCCCGACGGCAAGCACCTGGCCTTCGTGCGCCGTGTGCGCAATCAGAGCACGCTGTTCCTGAAAGACCTGAAGACCGGCGTCGAAACCCCCGCCTGGGGCCGGCTGGAACGCGACCTGCAGGAAGCCTGGTCGGTCTACGGCGTCTACCCCGGCTTCGCGTGGACGCCCGACAGCCGCCACATCGTGGTGTGGGCGCAGGGCAAGCTGTGGAAGGTGGAGCCGTTCAAGGGCACGGCCGAGGACATTCCTTTCCGCGTGCAGCACACGCGTGAAGTGCGCGAGGCGCTGCGCGTGCCGCAGGTGGTGTCGCCCGAGCAGTTCGACGTGAAGCAGCTGCGCTGGGCCACGGTGTCGCCCGACGGCGGCCGCGTCGTCTACTCGGCACTGGGCCAGCTGTACGTGAAGGACTTGAAGAACGGCAGCACACCACGCCGCCTGACCACGCAGGACGAACACTTCGAGTTTTTCCCCAGCTTCAGCCGCGACGGCCGCGAGCTGGTCTATGTGAGCTGGCACGACCAGCGCCTGGGCAGCGTGCGCAAGCTGAACCTGGCCAGCGGCCGCGAGACCGTGCTGACCCCCGCACCGGGCAAGTACCTCAGCCCGCGCCTGAGCCCCGACGGCAAGACCGTGGCCTACGTGAAGTCGCGCGGCGGCTTCCTGACCTCGCCCTGGCAGGGGCTGGACACCGGCGTCTACACCGCCGCTGCCGACGGCCAGGGCGAACCGCAGCGCATCAGCAAGGACGGTGACGCGCCGCTCTTCGGCGCGCGCAGCGACGAGGTCTTCATCACCCGCACCAGCCAGCCCAGCGAGGTGGACGTGCGCCGTGCGCTGTGGCGCATCCAGCTCGGCACGCGGCAGGAAACCGAGGTCGCGCGCGGCGAGTTCGTCAGCGAATACGCGCTCTCGCCCGACGGCCGCTGGATCGGCTGGGTGGAGCGTTTCCACGCCTACGCCGCGCCGATGCCGGCCACCGGCAAGCCGCTGAGCGTGGGCCCGCGCATGGAAGCGGTGCCGGTGCGCCAGCTCAGCTTCAACACCGGCACGCACCTGCACTTCAGCGGCGACAGCCAGCGGGCGCACTTCAGTGCCGGCGACGAACTCTTCACCGCGCCGCTGGCCGAAGCCTTCGCGCCTGTCGTCGCGGGCGAAAAGCCGGTGGCCTACAAGGCAGCGCAGGCCGGCACCAAGATCGGCTTCGCACAGGCCAGCGACCGCCCGCGCGGCCGCATCGCCATCACCGGCGCGCGCGTGGCGACGATGCGCAGCGTGGGTGGCGGCGACAAGGCCGACGAGGTGATCGAAGACGCCGTCATCGTGGTCGACGGCCACCGCATCGCCGCCATCGGGCCGGCCGCCAGCGTGGCCATCCCGGCCGACGCACGGCGCGTGGACGCCAAGGGCAAGACCATCGTGCCGGGCTTCATCGACGCCCATTGGCACGGCGGCATGGGCGAAGACGGCCTGGTGCCGCAGCAGAGCTGGGTCAACCTGGCCTCGCTGGCCTTTGGCGTGACGGCGCTGCACGACCCCAGCAACCAGAACGGCCACATCTTCACGCAGGCCGAACTGCAGCGCGCCGGCAAGGTGCTGGGCCCGCGCATCTACGGCACCGGCAACATCCTCTACGGCGCCAAGGGCGGCGCCACCGCCGTGGTGAACAACCTGGAAGACGCGCTGACGCACCTGAAGCGCCAGCAGGGCGCCGGCGCCATCAGCGTGAAGAGCTACAACCAGCCGCGTCGCGAGCAGCGCCAGATGGTGCTGGAGGCCGCGCGCCAGACGCAGATGATGGTGGTGCCCGAAGGCGGCTCGGTGTTCCAGGCCAACATGAGCATGGTGGTGGACGGCCACACCGGGCTGGAGCATGCGCTGCCGATCGCCGAGGTCTACGACGACGTGGTGCAGCTGTGGCAGCAGACCAAGGTGGGCTACACGCCGACGCTGAACGTGGCCTACGGCGGCCTGGACGGCGAGCACTACTGGTACGCGCGCACCGAGGTCTGGCAGCACCCGCTGCTGAGCAAGTTCGTGCCGGCGGGCAACCTGCGGGCGCGCGCGGTGCGCCGGCCCACGGCGCCCGAGGAAGACTTCAACGTCATCCGCGTGGCCGCCCACGCCACCAAGCTGCAGCGCGCCGGCGTGCCGGCCCTGATCGGCGCGCACGGCCAGCGTGAAGGCCTGGGCAGCCATTGGGAGATGTGGATGTTCGCGCTGGGCGGCATGACGCCGCTGGAAGCGCTGCGCACTGCGACACTGAACCCGGCGCGCCACTTCGGGCTGGACGCCGACCTGGGCAGCCTGGAGGTCGGCAAGCTGGCCGACCTGGTGATCATCGACGGCGACGTGCTGAAGGACATCCGCCAGAGCGACCGCATCACCCACGTCATGCAAAACGGCCGGCTGTACGAAGCCGGCACGCTGAACGAGGTGGTGTCGCGCACGCGCCCTCGCACGCCCTTGTTCTTCGAGAACGCGGCGGGGCGCCATCTGGCGACCGATGCCCACGCCTACTGCGTGGGCCACGGCGACAACTAGCGCTGCACGGGCGCGGCCGCGACAGCTGCAGGCCCGCGTGCTTGTAGGACAAGGCCCACAAGCACGGCAGGCGCAGGCCGATGGCAGCGCGCCGTGGCAGGGCTCAGACTGAGGCACAGGCCGTTCCTGCGCCCTGGCCGCCGCAACCGCCGCAAACCGATGCCCCCGTTGAACACCTACCTCGTTGAAGACAGCCCGCTGATCCGCCAGAACCTTGTAGACACGCTGGAGGAACTGGCCGGTGTGCAGGTGGTCGGTTGGGCCAGCGGTGAAAGTGCCGCCGTGGGCTGGCTGGCCAACCCGGAGCACCTCCCCGGGCTGGTGATCGTCGATCTCTTTCTCGCAGACGGCTCGGGCCTGGGCGTGCTGCGTACCATGCACCAGCGCGCCCAGCCACTACGCACCGTGGTGCTGAGCAACTACGCCACGCCCGAGGTGCGCCAGCGCTGCCTGGAGCTGGGCGCCGAGCGCGTGTTCGACAAATCCGGCGACATCGAGGACCTGTTGCGCTATTGCCGCGAGACGGCCGCCGGCCTGCCCAACTGATGCGCCCGTGCTGAGCCGCCAGGGGCGCCTGTGCAACGGCGGCCGCGATCACGGCGATCACGGCGATCACGGCGATCACGGTCATGATGGCCGCGCCCTTCACGACGAGGCCCGGCCATGAAGATGAACATGCGGCGCCGCCAGCGCGTCATCCCGCAGAACACCGTGCGCCTGCAGGCCACCAACCGCCGCCTCACCACCGAGGTGCTGCAGCGCACGCGCCAGCTCACCGAGCTGACCCATCACCTGGAAACGGCACGCGAAGACGAACGGGCCCGGCTCGCGCGCGACCTGCACGACGAACTCGGCGCGCTGCTCACCTCGGCCAAGCTGGACGCGGCCCGGCTGCGTTCGCGCCTGCTCGCGGGCATCGAGACACGCTCGCCGGTGGCCGAAGACTCGCTGGACCGCCTGAGCCACCTCACGAGCACGCTGGACAGCGTGATCGCGCTGAAGCGCCGCATCACGGAAGACCTGCGCCCCTCGTCGCTGGACCACCTCGGCCTGGCGGTGACGCTGGAGATCCTGTCGCGTGAGTTCGGCACACGCTCGGGCGTTCGGGTGAATCTGGCGCTGGGCCCGGCGCCGCTGTCGCCTACGGCGGAAACGGCGGCCTACCGCATCGTGCAGGAGGCCGTGAACAACATCAGCAAGTACGCGCAGGCGCAGCAGGTCTGGATCAGCCTGTGCCGCAAGGGCGAGTGTGTGCAGCTGGTGGTGCGTGACAACGGCCTGGGCTTCGACACCGCCACGCCGCGCCCGCAGCGCTACGGCCTGGTGGGCATGCGCTTTCGTGCGGAAGCCGAGCGCGGGCGGCTGCGCATCCAGTCGGCCCCCGGCCGCGGCACCAGCCTCATCCTCACGCTGCCGGTCTGGGTGCCGGCTGCGACCTTGCCTGGCACCACAGCACACTGAGGTGTAGCGCGCCGCCGTCCAGCGGCAGGCCCATGAGAAACGGCACCCACAGCACCACCACCAGCCCGAACAGACCGCTGGGGCGCTATCCGCGGGAGCGACTGCGGGGCCGTAGCACCTCTGGGGCGGCGGCAACCCACCACCCACGCACAACACCAGAACTTGCGTGCGCCCGCGCACCGACGCCGCCCGACCACTTGACCAAACTGCAGCCGATGTCTACGCCAACCCTTGCTTCAGAGTCGTCCTCCCCCACCAGGGGACGCAGCCGGGTCTGCCCGACCTGCCACCAGCGGCTGCAGCAGCGCCACCGCCACTTCAGCGAGCGTCTGCTGGCGCTGTTCATGCACACCGCCACCCCACTTCGGCGTTATGCCTGCACGAACAGCGCCTGCAGCTGGCAGGGCCTGCTGCAGCGCCAGCCGGCACGCCGCACAGCTTATCTGCCAGCGCATTGGCTTTGACACACACGCAGCCCGCAGCAAGGCTTCAGCCCAACTGCTGCGTGTGCACGCGCCGGTCGGCGGCCTAGCAGCTGCAAGCGGCGCCCGGGCCCGCGTCAGCGCGACTTCAGCGCACTGTTTTCGTCAGACAGCACGATCTCCACACGCCGGTTGGCCTGGCGGCCGCCGGCGTTGTCGTTGCCGGCCACCGGATGGGCTTCACCATAGCCCTGCGCAGCCAGCTGCCCGCTCTGAACACCCATGCCCAGCAGCGCGCCCTTCACGGCTTCAGCGCGGCGCGTCGAGAGGGCGATGTTCGTGCCGTCGCTGCCCACGCTGTCGGTGTAGCCCTCGATCAGCGCCTTGCGCTGCGGACACTCCTTCAGGAAGCCGCCGAGGCGCTGCAGGCTCTGCAGACTGCCCGAACGCAGCGCCGACTGGCCGCTGTCGAAGAGCACATCACCGATGGTGACGACCATGCCGCGGTCGGTCTGCCTGGCGTTCATCTCGCGCAGTTGCGTCTCCAGCATCGCGGCCTGGCGCTGCGAGGCTTCAGCCTCGCGCGTCGCCGCCGCCGCATCGCGCGTGGCCGCGCCAGCCGCGGCGGTGGCGGCGTCGGCTTCCTGGGTGCGTGCGGCCAGACGCATGCGGTCGGTCTCGGCACCGGCCTGGGCGGCACGGTATTCCGTGCGTGCCTGGCCCGGCAGCATGTTGTCGGCGGGGGTGGTGCTGCAGGCGGCCAGCGCGGCCACGGCCAGCAGCGTCAGGGTGATCTTGGTTTTCGGAATCAGATTCATGCGGTTTCCTTGACGGGGTGTGTTCGGTTCCGCGCGGCTGGCGCGCCATCTCTTCGCGCAGTGCGCGGCCGGCCTCTTGCAAGGCCATGGCAGAGCGGCGTGGTGGCGCAGGCGGCCAACACCAGCACGGCGGCAGCCAGGCTGATCTGCAAGGCGCGGCGCGCGCCACGCCCTGGGCTGAAGGCCGGCGACCTGAGTTTCAGTGTCTGTTTCATGCGGAGCTTTCTTGGTGTGAGGCTGCAGGTTCGCGGCTGAGGCGGGGCGGGTGCCTGCGCTGTCGCACACACCCCGACAAGGGCTTGCTGTCCTACACGGCGACGGCGGCCGGGCCTATCGCTGCGGCACGGGCGGCTGCCTACATTGGCTCATCCCCGCAGCGACCAGAGCCCGCGGGGCCCACTGCAACCGCAAGCACGAACGGACTCCGCCCACCATGGCCCACCCTCACGAAACTGCAGGTCTCACCCAGCTCTCGCTGGCTGAACACGCACCGCCGGCGCTGGACAACGTGGCGCTGGACCTGGTGCGCCGCCAGGCACTGCAGCAGCGGCACAGCACAGCCGAGCTGCTGTGGCGCAAGGGCCTGGTGAAGCTGCTCAACGACGCACTCGCCACCGAGCTGGTGTGCGTGATGCGCTACAAGCGCCACCACTTCACCGCACACGGCCTGAATTCACCGCACATCGCCGAAGAGTTTGCCGTGCATGCCAGCGAAGAAATGGGCCACGCCGACCGCCTGGCCCGGCGCATCGTGCAACTTGGCGGCGAACCTGATTTTTCGCCCGAAACCCTGCTGCAGCGCAGCCATGCGGCTTATGACGCGACGCTGGAGCTGGCCGCGATGATCCGCGCCAACCTCGTTGCCGAGCGTGTGGCGGTTGAAGGCTACAGCCAGATGGTGCGCCTGGTCGGCGATCGTGACCCGACGACACGCCGCCTGCTGGAAGACATCCTCGCCGACGAACAGAAACATGCCGACGAGTTGCAGGGCTGGCTGGCCGACTGAGGCCCGCCACCCACCTTTTTTCCACCACCCCACCCACCACACCAGGAGATTTCCATGACCACTTCCTTCAAGCGTTTCCCGCTCGCCCTCGCCTTCTCGGCCATCGCCGCCACCGCCCTGCTGGCCACCACCGGCTGCGCCGTCACGCGTGACCAGCAATCGGTGGGGGCCTACGTCGACGACACCGCCATCACCACGGCTGTGAAGGCGCGCTTCATCGACAACAAGACCGTCGACGCCTCGGCCATCAGCGTTGAAACCCTCAATGGCACCGTGATGCTGTCCGGCTTCGCCAAGAGCAGCAGCGAGAAGACCGTGGCCGAAAGCCTGGTGTGGAAGGTCGCGGGCGTGAAGTCGGTGAAAAACGAGATCGCCATCCGTCCGTAAGCAGCACGGGCGCTCGTTGCACCGGCGGCTCGAGATGCCAGGACCCACGCCACGCGCCGGCCGCCGCCAGCCGCGGCCCCTGCCCCCGACGCGGGGCTGGGGCTTGTTGGCGGCAGTCTGTGCCGCAGCGCTGCTGATCACCTTCGGCCGCACCGTGCACCAGGCCGTGGCGCAAAGCCAGGAACGCCGCGCTCACGACCTGTGGACCGCCGAGTTGCAGGGACGCTGCAACACCATTGCGGGCCCCAGGGCCCGCGCCGACTGCCGTGCGGCCGCGCGCTGAGACGCCGGCACGGCCCCAACTGGAGCTTCTGCATGAACCACCCCACTCTGCGCCCGCTGCACGCCGCGGCCTGTTGCCTGTTGATGGCTGCCACGGCGGCCTTTGCCGCCTCTGCCCCAGCGACCACCCCGGACGCCAAGCCCGTGGCCGCCACGAGCAAGCCTGCCGGCAACGCGGCGCAGCGTGCCCACCAGCTCTTTCGCGACGAGATGGCGCTCTGCACCAGCGGGCAATCGGTCCAGGGCCGCCGTGTCTGCGAGCAGGAAGCCCGCGCCGCGCACGCACAGAACCTGCGCGGCGCACTGGCCGACGGCGCTGCGGGCGCCCGTCCGCTCTACAGCCAGAACGCGCAGCTGCGCTGCCAGCCGCTGCCGGCGGCTGAACGGGGCGTGTGCCTGATGCGCGCCGAAGGCAAGGCCGCGCCTGACCAGGTGCTGGTGGTGCCCGGCAGCGAAGCGCCCCTGCAGGCCACCACGCCACCGCGCCCCTGATCCGGCGCAGCTTGCCGACAGGGCCGCTCAGTTCAGCTGAGCGGCCCTGTTGTCCTTGCCCGAGGGCACGGCCATGCCGCGCGGCCGCGGCATCACGGCCTGCGGGTGCGAACGCGGCTGCCGGCCGTGCTCAGGGCCGGGCGTCGGCCGCAGCGCGCCGCCGTGCACCCCGCACCACGCCCAGCACCATGCCCAGGCCCAGCAAGGCCAGCAGCGCCGTGGCGGGCTCGGGCACCAGGCCCACGCTGGGCAGGCCGATGTCGCTGAGCACCGCCAGGTCCAGGGCCGAGATGGTGTAGCGCGTGCCGCGGTAGAAGGCCAGGCCGTTCATCAGGTCCGGCAGCAGCGCAGCGCCGCCGCCGGGCGCCCAGTTGCCGAAGTGCGTGTAGTTGCCATCGGTCAGCGGCACCGGCCCGCCATACACCGCCATGGCCGAGGCGCCGAGAAAGTACAAAGCCGTGCTGCCGCCCTGCGCGGACAGGCCCACCAGCGCATCGAAGGTCGAGGCGTCCTGGCCAGGCACCGTGCCGCTGCTGTTGTCGAGCCAGCCGTTGAAACCCAGCGCATGGGCGAACTCGTGCTGCACCACCGAGTAGGCGTCGGTCTGCGTCGGCGGCACAGGCGCCGAACGCTGCGCCGGCGCGGGGTCGAACCACAGCTCGTTCTGCAGATAGCCGCCGATGCCGAACATGATCTCGATGTCGGCGTCGCTGCCATTCGGATCCAGCCCCGTGAGGATCTCGTGCGCCGCCCCCTGCGCAAACAGGTTCATGCCATTGGCACCGATGCCGGCAAAGCTGGACACCAGGCTGCGCCCGGTGGCGGTGGCCGAAGTGTCGAAGCCTATGCGCACCGTCAGCACCGGCGATGAGCCCGCGGGCATGAAATGCGACAACCAGTCGGCGCCGGCGGCCAGCGTCACACGCTGGATGTCGGCGTGGTAGGCACTGTAAAGCGCACCGGGGTCGTTGAACACCACCTCGATCTGGCCCTGCGCACGGGCGCTGGTGCCGAAGGCCCAGAGGGCGCCGCCCAGCAGCAGGGCCAGGGCCCGGGGACAGGGTCGAAGAAGGTGGGGGGCCATGGCATGTCCTGCAGGGCGACCGGCAGATGCACGGTGAGGCCATGCTCGGACGGCGCTGCGCCCAGGGTCTGTACGCCAGCGCACGCTGGCCCCCCGTTTGCGGGGCCTGCAGGGGCAGCGGCCTACAGCACCAGCATCAGGCCGAACCAGGCCAACGCCAGCCAGCGCTGCAGCAGGCCGGCGGCCGGTGTGCGCCACAGCGCCCACACCAGGAAGGCATTCCACGGCGTGGGCGCAAAGTGCAGCACCAGCGCCCCGGCGGTGGGCAGCAGGCCCAGGGCCGCCGCCATCAGCGCGACAAAACTGCACAGCAGGTTCAAGGCCGTGCCCCAGGCCAGCATGTCGCGCCAGAACAGCGTGCGCAGCGGGGCCTGGCCGCGCCAGCGCAGGCGCAGGAAGTCCAGCGGCGCCTGGGCCGCGTTGGCAGCAACCACCGCGGCCGCGGCAGCCGCTTCAGGAACGTCGGGCGCGCCAGCCATCCGGGGGTTCTCCTGCCCGGGAGTCCGGGCCGTGCACAGCCCCGCATGATGACGCAGACGGAGCGCCCAGCCTTGCTGGCGGCCGGGCTTTGCTGCAGAGTCCGCCGGCAAGCGACCCAGGCCACGACACCACCTCGCCGGAGAGCCCCCAGTGATGCCCACCACCGACGCCGCCGCGGCCCTGCCAGCGGTCACCAGCCCCCAGGCCTGGCTGGAGCGCGCCATGGCTGCGCACCGCCAGGGCCAGGCCGACGAAGCGCGCAGCGCCTACCAGGCCCTGCTGGCGCTGACCCCCGACCACCCCGACGGCCTGCACCTGCTGGGCATGCTGGAGGCGCAGTTCGGTGCCGGCGACCTGGCGGTCGAACTGATCTCGCGCGCCGTGGCGCTGAACCCCGGCGAGGCGATGTTCCACAACAACCTGGGCAATGCGCTGCTGCAGCTGGGCCGCGAAGACGAGGCCGACGCCTGCTACCGGCGCGCGCTGGAACTGGACCCCCGGCGCTACGACACGCTGAACAACCGCGCCCTGCTGCTGGCGCGCCGCGGTGAACTGGAGGCCGCGGAAGCGGCCTTCACGCAGCTGCTGGAGATGGCCCCCGGCTTCGGCGATGCGCGCGAAAACATGGTGCTGGTCTGCCTGCGCCTGAAGCGCCTGGATGACGCGCTGGCGCATTGCATCGCCGGCCTGGTGACGGCGCCGCAGGCGCGCGGCCTGCGTGAGCTGCTGGGCCGCGCCTATGTGCAATGCCAGCTGCCCGAGAAGGCCCGCGAGGTGTATCGGCAGTGGATCATGGACGACCCTGACGACCCCGTGCCTCGCCACCACCTGGACGCGCTGGAAGGGCGCACGCCTGCGCGGGCCTCGAATGCCTACGTGGCGCGCACCTTCGACGGTTTTGCCGGCAGCTTCGACGCCATCCTAGGGCGCCTGGAGTACCGCGCTCCGGCGCTGGTGGGCGCCGCGCTGCGCGCGCGCCTGGGCGAGCCACCCGTGCCGCAATGGCGGGTGCTGGACGCCGGCTGCGGCACGGGCCTGTGCGGTGAACACCTGGCGCCCTATGCCAGCAGCCTGGTCGGCGTGGACCTCTCGCGCCGCATGCTGGAACACGCCGCGCAGCGCGAGCATTACCAGGCCCTGCACCAGGAAGAGCTGGTGACCTTCCTGCAGGCGCGGCCCCAGGCCTACGACCTCATCGCCTCGGCCGACACGCTGTGCTATTTCGGCGCGCTGGAGGATTTTGCGGCGGCCTCGCGGCAGGCGCTGGGCGACCAAGGCTGGCTCGTCTTCACGGTCGAGGCGCAGGAAGAAGCCGCCGGCGTGCCCGCCTACAGCCTGCACAGCCACGGCCGCTATTCGCACCGCCGCGACTACGTGCTGGCGGTGCTGGCCGCTGCCGACTTTTCGCAGGTGCAAGCCGAAGCCGCCGTGCTGCGTCATGAGCTGCAAGAGCCGGTGCACGGCTGGGTGGTGTGCGCCCGTGTCTGAGGCGCTGCACCGAGGCGCTGCACTGAGGCGCTGAACCTGCGCGCCGTTCACGCCGCCGGCGGCGTGTTGTCCCACAGCCGGGCGCGGCGCCGCCCGGCATGAAAACACGGGGCGCTGCCAGAGACTGGTCTCCATCGATGCCTGCGCCCATGGCGCGAAAGACTGGAGACCCTGTGAACCTGCAACTTGGCCTGACGCCGCTGATCTCGCTGCTCGCGGGCATCCTCATCCTGGTCGTGCCGAGGATGCTGAACTACATCGTCGCCATCTATCTCATCGCCGTCGGCCTCATCGGGCTGTTCGGCGCGACGGGCGGCCGCCTGGGCTGAGCCCGGCAGCCCCCGTTCCGCTTTCCCCCTCCCAGCACTTCCACCCACGCACCGCAGGCCGTACCGGCCGCGCGCGGTGCGTGCGGCCACCCCCGCCTTTTCCAAGGACCCACCATGAACACACCTTTCCTGCTGCCGCGCACCCTGCGCGCAGCGGCATGCCTTTCACTGGCGGCCTTGCTGGCGGCCTGCGGCGGCAGCGGCGGCCGCGACCCCATCCTCGGCAGCCCGGACATCGGCCAGCGGCCCAGCGTCACGGCCACCACGCCCGCCACGGCCACGCCGGGGGTGACGGCCGTGGACACCCGCAGCCTGGTGCGAGCCACCTTCAGCAAGCCCATGCAGGCGGCGTCCATCACGGCCACCAGCTTCACGCTGGCCTGCCTCGCCGCCACCCCTGTGGCCGCCACGGTGGCCTACGACGTGCCCAGCCGCGTGGCCACGCTGACGCCGAGCCTGCCGCTGCCGCCTTCCACCACCTGCGTGGCCACGGTGGCCGCCACGGCACAGGACACCACCGGCCTGGCGATGGCGGCCCCCTACAGCTGGAGCTTCACCACCGGCATCGCGCTGGCCGCCGACACCACGCGGCCCACGGTGCTGCTGACCACCCCCGCCAGCGGCGACATCAACGTCGCGCTGAACCAGCGCCCCAGCATCGTCTTCAGCGAGCCCATGGCCCCGGCCAGCCTGGGCAGCACCAGCTTCACGCTGCGCGACACCGCCACCACCACCGCGGTGGCCGGCACGGTGGCCTACAGCGCGGACTCGCGCGCCCTCGTCTTCACGCCCACGGCGGCATTGACTGCGGCGCGCAACTACACCGCCACGCTCAACGCCAGCGCCACCGACCTGGCCGGCAACGGCCTCGCCGGCAACACCGCGGTGGCACCCGGCGCGGGCAACCATGTGTGGAGCTTCACCACCGGTGCGGCAGCTGACACCACGCCGCCCACGGTGACGGCCTTCACCCCGGCCAACGGCAGCACCGGCGTGTGCCTGGGCCGCAGCGCCAGCGCCACCTTCAGCGAGGCCATGGACGCGAGCAGCTTCAACACCACCAGCTTCAGCGTCACCGACAACGGCGTGGCCGTGCCCGGCAGCGTGAGCTACGACGCTAGCACCCGCGTGGCCAGCTTCGTGCCGGCCAGCACGGCGGGATTTGCCGCCAACCGCAGCTTTGTCGTCACCTTGGTGGCGGGCAGTGCCGGCGTGAAGGACCTGGCCGGCAACGCGCTGGCCGCCAACGTCAGCTGGGGCTTCAGCACCGGCAACCAGCCCTGCCTGGGCCCGGTGAACCTGGGCGCGGCCGCCAGCTTCGGCGCCTTCGGCGGCGCCGCGGGCGTCACCAACCAGGGCATCAACACGGTGATCGGCGGCAACGTCGGCAGCACCGCGGCCTGCACGCTGATCACCGGCCTGCATGACGCCAACAACGTCTACACCGAGACACCGCTGAACATCGGCCTCGTCAGCGGCAGCGTCAACTGCGCGCCGCCGGCACCGGGCACGGCGGCCACGCTGGCGATCGCCACCCAGGCCCGTGCGGATGCACAAACGGCCTACAACACCCTGGCCGCGCTGCCCGCCGGCAGCGACCCCGGCGCCGGCCAGCTGGGCGGCCTGACGCTGGCCAGCGGTGTCTACACCGCGGCCGGCGGCACCTTCGCCATCACCACCGGCGACCTGGTGCTCGACGCCCAGGGCGACCCCGGCGCGGTGTGGGTGTTCCAGAGTGCCGCCGCGCTCACCGTCGGCTTGCCGGCCCTGCCGCGCCGCGTGACGCTGATCAACGGTGCGCGCGCCGCCAACGTCTACTGGCAGGTGGGCAGTGCCGCGCGCATCGAGGACGGCAGCCGCATGGTGGGCACGCTCATCGCGCCGGCCGGCGTCACCCTGTCCACGGCCGGCCAGACCACGCAGACCGTGCTGACGGGGCGTGCCCTCGGCCTCACCGCCTCGGTGACCATGGTCAACACCACCATCGTCGCCCCTTGATGCCGCCCCCACTGAACCGCGAAAGAACTCCCATGAGCACAACCCACACCGCACGCCTGCTGGCCCTGGCCGGCATAGGCTCGCTGCTGGCCGGCGCCGCACTGGCGCAGGACGACAGCCATTACTACTTCGGCATTGCCGGCGGCGCCTCGAAGGCCCTGATCGACCAGGCCGGCATCACGCGCCGCCTGGGCGACAACGGCCTGGCCGTCACCGGCTTCAATGCCGACAACCGCAGCGCGGCCTACCGCCTCTTCGGCGGCTACCAGTTCAACCGCCACTTCGGCGTCGAGGCCGGCTACATCAACCTGGGCAAGTTCGGCTACGGCGCCACCACCACGCCGGCCGGCCGGCTGGACGGCCAGATCAAGCTCGACGGCCCGCACCTGGACCTGGTGGGCACGCTGCCGATGACCGAGCGGCTGTCCTTCATGGCCCGCGTCGGCGTGCACGGCGCACGGGCACGCGACCAGTTCACCGGCAGCGGTGCGGTGGGCGTGCTCAACGCCAACCCGCGCAAGACCGAGGCCAACTACAAGCTCGGCGCGGGCTTGCAATACGCCTTCAGCCCGGGCTTCGTGGTGCGTGGTGAGCTCGACCGCTACCGCATCAACGACGCCGTGGGCAACAAGGGCGATGTCGACACCGTCACCGTGAGCCTGGTCTTCCCCTTCGGCCGCGCCGCGACGCCGGCACCGCGCATGGCCATGGCCGCGCCCGCCTATGTGGCGCCGCCGCCGCCACCGCCGCCGCCCGTGGTGGTGCCGGCCCCGCCGCCGCCCGAACGCCGCCGCGTCAGCTTCGAGGCCGAGTCGCTGTTCGGCTTTGACCAGGAGACCCTCAAGCCCGAAGGCCGCGCCGCACTGGACAAGTTCGCCGTCGACACGCGCGGCACGCGCTTCGAGGTCATCAGCGTCGAGGGCCACACCGACCTCCTGGGCGCCGAGCGCTACAACCAGGCCTTGTCGCAGCGCCGCGCCGCGGCGGTGAAGGGCTACCTGGTCAACAGCGCCGGCTTCGACGCCAGCCAGGTCAACGCCGTGGGCAAGGGCGAAACCCAGCCCGTGACCAAGCCCGACACCTGCAAGGGCAGCAAGCCCACCGCGAGCCTGATTGCCTGCCTGCAGCCCGACCGCCGCGTGGAGATCGAGCTCAGCGGCACACGCTGAGGCCGGCCGGGCCGCAGCGCGGCCCGGGGCCGGCGGCATCACCAGGCGATGGGGGTGCCGTCGTGGTCGAAGAAGCCGCCGTTGTGCGCCAGTGTCAGGCCCGCCAGCGTGCGGCGCAGGGCGGCCACGCTGTCCTGCACGGCCAGGTCGGCGCCGGCGCCGCCCATGTCGGTGCGCACCCAGCCCGGGTGCAGGGCCACGCAGCAGGCGCGGCCGGCGTAGGCCGAGGCACAGTCCTTCAGCACCGAGTTCAGCGCCGCCTTGCTGGCGCGGTAGAGCCAGGCATCGCCGTTGCCGCGCTCGCCGATGGAGCCCATGCGCGAGGACATCACCGCCACCACCGCCGCCGGCGCCAGCGCCGCGCCCAGTTGCGGCAGCACCTGCATGGCGCCGAACACATTGGTGTGCATCACCTCGTCGAAGGCGGCGCGGCTGGGGGCTTGCAGGCCGGTGGAGCGCGGCCCGAAGACGCCGGCGTTGTAGACCACCAGCCCGAAGTGCCGACCCGCCAGCTGCGCCGCCAGCGTGGCGGTGTGCGCCGTGTCGGCCACGTCCAGCAGCAGCGCCTGTGCGCCCTGCGCCTGCAGCGCCGCGCAGGCCGCCGCGTGGCGAGCCGTGGCGGTGACCTGGGCGCCGGCGGCGGCGTACTGGCGCACCAGCTCGGCGCCGATGCCGCGCGAGGCGCCGATGATCAGAACCTGGGGTGAGGTGGGCATGGGGCGGGTTCGGTTGGCATGGGGGGGTTGGCACGGCGCCGGCACAACGTGAGCCGGGCCGGCGGCGGGCGGCGGGCGGGCGCCAGCAGCTTGCGCACGGGTACGAGGCTCATGGCCCGGTCTTCAAGCGGAGCCTGGCGCCGCGGCGCGCCGTCGTGGCGGGCAGGCATGAGCTTACCGCCACAGCCCTGCTTGCTCAGAGCGTGAACTGCCAGGCCAGCGCAAGCTCGCGCGACTGCGCGCCCGGGCCGAGCCGGTCGGTGCCCGCGCGCAACAGCAGGCCCTGCCACTGCCACTGGACGGCAAGCCGCCGCTCGTGCGCACGCCAGCGCAGCGAGGTCGTGGCGGCGCCCACCGGCAGCCGCACGCCCAGCCAGGGCATGAGACCCAGGCCCGGCAGGATGTCAGCGCCGGCCTCGGCTTCCCAGCGGGCCGTGGCGCTCGGCTGCCAGGCCAGCGCGAGGCTGGCCCGTGCCGGCGCGGCACGGCGCAGGTCGGCCTGCGTGTTCTGGCCCTGGACCAGCGGGCGGTAGATCACGAAGCCATCGGCATCGACGGCCGCAACACGGCTGTCCAGCAGCGCCTCCTGCCGGGGCAGCCGGCGCCACTGCAGCCAGCCCAGGTCCTGCACGTCGGCCGCGACGCGCCAACGCTCGCCGGCCGCGCTGAGCGCCACGCGGCCCAGCAAGGCCACGCCGTGCGGTGGGTACGCGGTCTGGAACGGGAAGGCCAGGCGGTCGCTGTGCTCGCTGGAACGCAAGGCGATGGCGTAGGTGTCGTTGGCCGCACTGGCCGACGCACTGCCGCTGAGGTGGCGCTCGCGCCAGCGGCTGAGTTGCAGCGCCTGCAGCTCCCAGTCCAGCTGCCAGCCGGGGCCACGCTGCGCCGGGGGCGTGGAGGTGGGCGCCGACGTGGGCGCGGGCGTGGCAGCGATCCGGCTGCCCACCAGCAAGCCGCGGCCGCTGAAGCCGCGCAGCCTGGCCTGCACCTGCCACTGCGCGTCTTCGCTCAGGGGCTGGCCGCCGTCGGCCTGGCGATACAGGGCCAGCGTGTCCTCGCTGGCCACCAGCGTGGCGCGGCTGCGCGCGATCAGGCCCCAGGTCCAGCGGCCTTGCTCGCGACTCAGGCGCAGTTCGTCGTCGAGGTAGGCCAGGTTGCGGCCGCGCCGCGGTGTGACCTGGCTGCCCTGCAGATCGCCCGACTGCGACAGACGCGTGGCGTCGCTGTGCTGCGTGCTGTGCAGTTCCAGCCGCCAATGCCCGCCGGCGTGGCTTGCGGGCGCGGCCGGCATGGCGGCCGCGGCCGCGCCGGCGAGCAGCGCCGCCGCGGCGGCGGCCGCCCGCATCCGGCGCCAGGCGCTGCGCCGGAATGCGGGCCCGTTCACAGCCCGACGTCGAGCGAGATGAAGCTGCCGTCGACGAAGGTCATCAGCCCGTTGCTGTGGTTCAGCGTGCCGATGCGCGTGCTGCCCTGCAGCAGCTCGGATGTCGTCGCCAGTTCCGAGTAGTTGAGCTTCAGGTTGCTGGTGGCCTCGGTCAGTTCGTAGCTGTAATCGCCATTCACTGCCAGGCGCGCGGTGGCGCCGACCACGATGCGCGGCGTGCCGCCCACCAGCGAGCGGTACTGCAGCGTCAGCGTCTGGAAGTCAGGCATCTCGCTCGTCTTCGTCCCGCCCACCGTCACCTCCAGCCGCGGCCGGCTGGGCGCCGTGACCGAGCCGATGAAGCTGGCCGTCTCGGTGTAGCGGTTGGTGGCCGACAGCGGCAGGCTGGCGTTGTGCGTGGCCCAGCCGGTCAGCGAACCGGCGAAGCTGCCGGCCAGGAACTCGGCGCTCGTGCTGCCGGTCACGGTCTTCAGGCTGCCCGTCAGCACCATGCGCGTGGGCGACCAGCGCGTGCCGCTGGCATCCCAGGCACCGTCGCTCAGCGACAGGACGCCATCGAATTCCGCCCCCGGGGTGGCCCACAGCAGGCTCAGCGCGCCGCTGCTCAGCTCACCCTGGCTGGCCGGGTTGCCGGTGCCGGGCTGGGTGCCGAGCGCGGTCACCGGCATCTGCGTCAGCGTGGTGCCCGGGCGCAGCGTCAAGGTACCTTGCAGCGCGCCGGCGCTGGTCAAGGCGCGCATCGTGCCCGTCAGCGTCGAGACTTCCTGCTTGAAGCCGTTGATCGTGCGCGTGCCGGCCAGGTTCCATTCATGCCCACCGTTGTGCAGCGCGGTGCCACCGGTCACGAAGGCCGAGGGCAGGCGGCCGGTGGCGGTGAAGGCGATGATGCTGCCGTTGGCGTCGGTGGTGGTCGTGATGGTGCCGCTGGACACCGCGGGGTCCAGGAACGCGCCCAGCGGCTCGGTGCAGGCCGGCGCCACGCACGGCACCTGGCGCAGGCGCGCCCGGCTGATGTAGGCGTAGACACCATTGCCCTGCGGCGTGATGGTGAAGCCATGACGCCATTCGTAGCGCACCCCGGTGACAGGGTCGATGCGCACGAAGTACAGCGCGCGGCAGCCGATGACGTTGGCTTCGGCGGGCGAGGTCGCCAGCGTGGTGACGCTGCTGTCGGGGTAGACGCCGCAGGCGGTGCCGGCGAAGTTGTCGAGTGCAGGCGATGGCGTGTCGGTGCTGAACGCCCCCGCTGCACGACCGCGCGTGTTGGCACTGTCGCGCCCGGCCTTGTAGTCGTTGTGATGGTCGATGCCCATCAACGCCACGCCCAGGCTCTTGGCCAGCACGTCGGCGGGCACCTGCACGTCCTGCATGGCCTGGCGGAACTTGAAGGCCTCCACGTTGGCCGTGCCGGTGGCGGCCGCGGTGGCGCCGCCGCGGCTGAACAGGCTGCCGAAGTCAGACCGCAGCTCGGTGAAAAGCTGCTTCGCCGACGCAATGGCCAGCGCGGTGGCCGTGGGCCCCGGCGGCGTGCCGCCGGTCGCAGGCGCGGCGGTGCAGGCCGTGCCGGTGCAGGCCAGGTTGGCCTGCGCGACGGTCAGGGCGCTGGCCGGCACCGAGCCGCTCAGCGACGGCGTCGCCAGCACGCTGGTGACGGCCGTGCCCAGCGCAGCGGACACATCGGCGCCGCCGGCGGTCTGCAGTTTCAGGCTGTTGGCGCTGGCCGAGGCGGCCAGGGCTTCGCTCACGCAGCGGGTCTTCTGGGCTGCGGTGCCGTCACTGCAACCCAGCGCGCCTTCGGCCGCCAGTTTGGACACCGCCGTCAGCATGATGGCCAACTGCTGCGCCGACGTGGACGCCGAGGCGGCGGTGGACGGCGAGGCGGCGGCCAGCGGGTCGAAGCCGAGCAGCTGGCGCACGGTGGACAGTGCCTGCGCGGCGTTGGTGGCCGTGATGCCACCGCTGGCGCGGCTGGCGGCCGCGGCGGCCATCTCGCTGAAAGGCGTGACCGCGGCGCTGACGCTGACCGCGCCGCTGCCGCTGGGCACCGTCAGCGCGCGCAGCGCAAAGCCCGCCGGCAGCGGCTGGCTGCCCAGCACCTCGTCCAGGTGCGTGGTGCTGCCATCGGCCTTGGCGGCCACGCGCACCACATAGGGTGTGCCGGCGGTTGCGGTGAAGCTCAGGTTGTAGGCGCCCGTGGCCGAGGTGGTGCCGGTGGCCAGCGCCGTGCTGCCCACGCTGCCGTCGGCGTTGACGGCCAGCACGGTGACATCGGCGTTGGCCATCAGGCCCTTGGCGGCGATGCCGGTGAGCGTGACCGTGGCACCGGCAGGCGGCGGCGTGACAGGTGCCGGGCCGGCTGGCGGGGCCGCTGCGTCACCGCCGCCACCACCGCCACATGCACTCAGAAAGGCGGCACTGGCCACCGCGGTCCACAGGGTCTTGCGATTCATCACGGGCATCTCCAGAACAACTTGAGGGGAAAGCAGCCGCAGGCGCTGCGGCGGGGGGACAGGAGGGGGGTCACAGCTTCCACAGCGCTTCCACGCCGTAGCCCAGCGTGTCCAGGCGCGCACGCGGCATCTCGAGGTTGCCGCCCAGCGTCTGCTGGCCGCGGCGCAGCATCGACCAGCTGCCCCACACACCCAGGTGGATGTAGGGGCTGAGGGCCCAGCTGTAGCGGCCCTCGAGCGTGGCGTCGAAGCCGCTCTTGCCGTTGAACACGGCCTGCGGCGCGGTGGTGTTGGTCAGCCGCCGCCACACCGGCACGCCCAGCGTGGCGCGCAGGCTGTAGTGGTTGGCCTGGCCGAGCACCTGTTCGGACTCGATGCCGATGCCGGCGTTGAGCAGCACCTCGGCGATCGACTCCTCCACCGTCGTGTTGCTCGGCGTGGCCACCGCGTTGTCGGGGCCGGGCAGGAACGAGAAGCGCTTGAAGGACTGCGTGCGCAGCGTGGCGCCGGCCATGCCGAACCAGACACCGCGCACGCGGTATTGGCCCAGCAGCTGGGTCTTGGACTGCTGCAGACTGAAGCCGTTGGTCTGCAGCACCGGGCTGCTCAGCAGCTGGCCGTTGAAGGTGGCGGCCGTGGCGCGCCAGGTCTCGGTGGTGCGGTCCGGGTAGAAGGTGGTCTCGTTGTCCAGCGACATCAGGATCTGGTCGCTCAGCGCATACAGCGCGCCCGTCAGCAGCATCGGCGTGCCACCGCGCGACTGGCTCTTGAAGGGCAGGATGCTGCCGGTTTCGGTGTAGTGGTTCTCCTGCCGGGCGATGCCCATGAAGTAGGAGAAGCCCTTGTTCGCGCGCGCCGCCTCGGCGGCAGCGGAAGGCGCCGCTGCGGGCGTGTTCTGCGCCGCAGCCAGCGTGCAGGCCGTGAGCGCAAAGGCTGCGAAAGTGACGGGCATGGGGTGTCGGGTCATGGCATCCTGAAGGCAGTGGTACATCCGTGACCCCGGTGGAGCAAAGGGTCGGCTTTAGTTTCGGTTGGCGCCTGCGGCATGGGCTCCCATGGCCATGGGAAGGCCCAGCCCCCCGCTGCACGCGCCGTGTGAAAGGCTCACGATCGGGAGGACGTTCATGAGTGAGTCGCAATCGGCCCTGCGGGTCTTGGTGGTGGAAGACGACGCCCTGACGCTGGCGCGCCTGGTGTCGGCGCTGCAGGCCGATGGGCGCGTGATGGTGGCCGCCGCGTTCGACCGTTGGCGCGCTGCGCACGACTGGCTGCACGGCCACGGCTGCGATGTGCTGCTGACCGACATTGGCTTGCCGGACGGCTCGGGCATCGATCTCGTGCGCACCTGCGCAAGGCTGCACCCCAGCGCCGACATCATGATCGTGAGCATGTTCGCCGACGACCAGAACGTGCTGGCCTGCATCGAGGCCGGCGCCGCCGGCTACATCCTCAAGGACGCGCAGGAGCCCGACATCGTGCAGTCCATCCTCACGCTGCGCGCCGGCGGCTCACCGATGAGCCCGTTGATCGCGCGGCGCTTGCTGCAGCGCCTCAAGACCGTCAGCGCAGCGCCCGGCATACGCCCCGCCGTACCCGTCCCGGCCAGCGAGCTGCCCGAGCTGACGGCGCGCGAATCCGATACGCTGCGGCTCATCTCTCGCGGCTACACCTACAAGGAAGTGGCCGACATGCTGGGCGTGTCGGTCTCGACCATACAGACGCACATCAAGAACATGTACAAGAAGCTCTCGGTCAACTCGCGCAGCGAGGCGGTGTTCGAGGCCCAGGCCTTGGGTCTGCTGCGCGACACGCCGCCCGGCTCGCGGTAGTGAGCCGCCTTTGCGGGGCCTGGGCTGCCGGCCTGGGCGGCCTGCCGCGCCTGGCCCGGGCGCTGCTGCTGGTGGCCTGCCTGGCCAGCGGTGCGGCCCATGCCATCACCGCGCTGCTGCCGCGTGCCATCACCGTGCAAGTCGATGGCCAGCCCGAACGCGCCATGCCGCCACAGCTGCCGCTGCACTGGGATGCCGCGCAGCGCGGCAGCGGTGGCCGTGCGCGGCTGCTCTTCGACCTGCCGCCGCCCGACAGCCAGACGCCGCAGGCGCTGCTGCTCACCCGCGTGGGCAACACCTACCGCGTGCGGCTCGACGGGCAGCTACTCGCCAGCCAGGGTGCGCCCGGCGATGCCCACCTCGATTACGCCAAGCGGCCGCGCCTCGTGCTGCTGCCGCCGCGCACGGCCACGGCCCCAGGCCAGTTGGAGATCGAGATCGACGCCCAGCCGGCGCGCAAGGCCGGGGTCGGGGCCGTGCTCTTCGGGCCCTTGCCCGAGATCAGCACGCAGCACGCCAAGACCACCTTCGTCCGCTGGGACCTGTCGCTGGTCATCGTGGCCATCAGCAGCACGCTGGGCACCGTGTCGCTGCTGCTGTGGTTGCGCCAGCGCGAGCGCCTCTACCTGGTGTACGGCGCCGCCGAGCTGCTGTTTGCGCTGCATGCCGGCGACGCGCTGCTGGCGGTGACGCCGCTGGCGTGGCCCTGGTGGGGCGCTGTCGTCTACTCGGCGCATGGCCTGGCGTGGCTGCTGATGTTCCAGTTTGCGCTGATCGGCGTCGGCCGCGCGCCGGGCGCGCTGTCGCGCGTGAACGTCGCGCTGATGGCGCTGGTGCCGCTGCTGCTCACGCTCTCGGTCGTCGGGGCCATGCCGGCGCTGGAGCTGCTGGCGCTGGTGGTGGTGCAGCTGATGGCGCTGGCCACGGCGCTGGTGGTCATCCGCGACGGCCTGCGCAGCCGGGAGCTTGAACACAGGACCCTGGCCCTGATCATGATGGGCCTGCTGCTGGTGCTGGCGCGAGATGCCTTCGTGCTCGTCATCCAGCCTTACTCGGGGCTCTTTGCGCCCTGGGGCAGCCACTATGGCGAGACACCCTGGTCACGCTACGGCTGGGTCGCCTTCGGCATCGCGATGGCCTGGAGCCTGGCTGAACGGCTGCGCCGCGCCTCGCAAGCGGTGGTCGAGGCGAACCGCGAGATGGCCTGGCGCCTGGCGCTGCAGGAGGAGCAGCTGCAGCTCGGTTTCACGCGCCAGCTCGAAAACAAGCGCGTGCAAGCCCAGCTCGAGGAGCGGCAGCGCCTGACGCGCGACATGCACGACGGCCTGGGGGCGCAGCTGATCGACGCGCTGCACCTGGCGCGCAACCCGGCGGCACCGCGCACGGCGGTGACGGCGCAGCTGCAGCACGCGCTGGACCAGCTCAAGCTCACCGTGGACGCGATGCACGATACCGAGGGCGATCTCGGCTCGCTGCTGGGCGCGCTGCGCTACCGCCTCGGCCCGCGGCTGGAGGCGGCCGGCATCGAGCTCGTCTGGACCGTGGCCGAACTGCCCGAGCTCGAGGGCTGGACGCTGGACCGCGCGCGCGACCTGCAGATGATCCTGTACGAGGGCATCTCCAACATCCTGACGCACGCTGGCGCACGCCGCGCCACGGTCACGGCGCGCCACGACGCGGCCGAAGACCGCGTGGAGGTGCTGCTGGGCGACGACGGCTGCGGCTTCGTCCCGGCGGCCAAGGGGCAGGCCGAGGACGGCAGCGCCGCCGCGCCCTTGCAGCAGGGCCGCGGGCTGGCCAATATGCAGCTGCGTGCCAAGCGACTGGGGGCAGGCTTCGACATCCGCAGCGGCGCGCAGGGCACCACGCTGCGGCTGTCGCTGGACCGGCGCGCCGGCTGAGGCCGCCGGGGGCGGGCTGCGCCTGGCGAGACAAGGGTGTCGGCGTCCCGGCCACGCGCTCGACGCTTTCGTGCAGCGCCGGCACCGCAACCAGGGCGCCAGCACCCAGCCCGGCGCCGGGCCGTGGCCGCCACCGCGGCCTTCAGCGCACCGAGCGGTAGGTGCCGCTGCGCTCGCGCCGCGACAGCACCACCTGCCACAGCTGCCCCTGGCGCGAGCGGAAGAAGCCGGCGCTGCACAGCAGGTAGAACCTCCACATGCGGAAGAAGCGCTCGCCATAACGTGGCCGCAGCGCGGCCCAGGCTGCTTCGAAGCGCTGCCACCAGGCCATCAGCGTGCGGTCGTAGTCGGGGCCGAAGTTGTGCCAGTCCTCGACCAGCAGCAGCCCGTCCAGGGCCTGCATGATCTCCGGCGCCGACGGCAGCTTGCCGTTGGGGAAGACGTAGCGCTCGGTCCAGGCGTTGGTGGCGCGCTCGGTGCGGTCGCTGCCGATGGTGTGCAGCAGGAACAGGCCCTGCGGCTGCAGCAGCTCGCGCATGCGGCTGAAATACGGCCGGTAGTTCTTCGGCCCCACGTGTTCGAACATGCCCACCGACACCAGCTTGTCGTAGCGGCCGCGCAGCGCGCGCCAGTCGCTCAGCTCGATCTGCACCGGCAGCCCGCGGCAACGCTCACGCGCCAGCAGCGCCTGTTCCTGCGACACCGTGGCGCCCACCACCTCACAGCCGAAGGCACGTGCCGCGTGCGCCGCCAGCCCGCCCCAGCCGCAGCCGACGTCGAGCAGGCGCTCGCCGGGCCGCAGCTGCAGCTTGCGCCCGATCAGCTCGAGCTTGTGCAGCTGCGCGGTCTCCAGGTCGTCGGCCTGCGCCCAGTAGGCGCAGGAATAGACCATGCGGCTGTCCAGCATCGCGGCGAACAGGTCGTTGCCGGCGTCGTAGTGCTGGCGGCCGACCTCGAAGGCGCGGGGCACCGACTGCAGGTTCATCAGCCCGTGCCGCAGCCGCTGCAGCAGCCAGCTCGGGACCAGGCGCAGCAGCGGCAGGCGGTCGGCGTCGGCGCGCAGCAGGCGACTGGCGAACTCGTCGAGCTGCGCGCAGTCCCACTGCCCGTCGACGTAGGACTCGCCGACGCCCAGCGTGCCGTGGCGCAGCATGCGGCCCCAAGCGGCAGGGTCGTGCAGTTGCAGGTCCCAGGGTGCGGGGCCGTTGACCTGGATGCCGGCCTGCTCCAGCAACTGTGCGATGCGGCGCGGCGGGGCAGCGCCGCTGCCGTGAAGCGGCTTCCGAATGACGCGATCGGCAGACGCAGCGGACTTGGCATCCGCCGCGCTTTGATCGGGGCATGCCGGTTGGAATCCGGTTGCGGGCAGCATGTTCCGGCTCGCGTCCTTGGCTACATTCAGGGTTGCTGAACGACCATCGCGCGGCCGCGCACGCGGGCAGGGCCGGGCGAGGAAAATCCTACGCCCGGCCCCGGCCCGCGTCCAGCGGCAATGCACCTGCCCGAGCGGGCCACGGCTTTCGAGGACACCCCACCATGCCCCTGTTCGCCGCCGAGACGCTCAACCCGGGTGTGAAGAAGCGCGAGCTGCTGGGCTGGGCCCTGTACGACTTCGCCAACTCGGGCTACACCACCGTGGTGCTGACGGCGGTGTTCAACGCCTACTTCGTGGGCGTGGTGGCGCAAGGCGCCGACTGGGGCACGCTGGCCTGGACGCTGACGCTGGGCCTGTCCAGTGCGCTGGTGATGTTCACCATGCCCGCCATCGGTGCCTGGGCCGACCTGCGCGCAGCGAAGAAGCGGCTGCTGGCCCTGGCCACGCTGGGCTGCGTGCTGGCCACCGCGCTGCTGGCCCGGGCCGGGCCCGGTGACCTGGCGCTGGCGGTGGCGGCCGTGGTGGTCAGCAATGTCTGCTACGCCTACGGCGAGTCGCTGATCGCCAGCTTCCTGCCCGAGCTGGCCAGGCGCGAGGCCCTGGGCCGGGTCTCGGGCTGGGGCTGGAGCTTCGGCTACTTCGGCGGCATGCTGACCCTGGGCCTGAGCCTGGCCTACGTGCTCTGGGCGCAGGGCCAGGGCCTGCCGGCGACACACTTCGTGCCGGTGACGATGCTGATCACCGCGGCCGTCTACGCGCTGGCGGCCATCGGCACCTTCGTGCTGCTGAAGGAACGTGCCGTGGCGCAGCCCGAAAGCGTGCGCGCCGACGGCGCGGTGATGGCCCTGCAGCGCCTGGCGCGCACCTGGCGCGAGGCGCGCCGCTACCGCGACTTCGCCTGGCTGCTGGCCTGCGCCGCGGCCTACCAGGCCGGCATCTCCGTGGTGATTGCACTGGCCGCGGTCTACGCCGAGCAGGTGCTGGGCTTCAAGCAGGCGCAGACCATGGCCCTGGTGTTCCTGGTCAACATCGCTGCGGCGGCCGGGGCCTTCGGTTTCGGCTACTGGCAGGACCGCCTCGGCCACCGCCGCGCGCTGGCCATCACCCTGGGCGGCTGGATCGTCATGACGCTGCTGGCGGCGGCGGCCACCAGCGCCGCGCTGTTCTGGGCCGCGGCCGTGCTCGCAGGCCTGTGCATGGGCAGCAGCCAGTCGGCGGGGCGGGCGCTGGCGGCCTTGTTCGCGCCCGCCGGCCGGCAGGCCGAGTTTTTCGGCCTGTGGACCTTCGCCACCCGGCTGTCGGCCATCGTCGGCCCGGTCACCTACGGCCTGGTGACGCTGGCCAGCGGCGGCAACCACCGCCTGGCCATCGTCTGCACGGGGCTGTTCTTCATCATCGGCCTGCTGCTGCTGCGCAAGGTCGACGTCGGCCGGGGTGCGGCGGCGGCACGGTCGTGAACAGGCCCGATCGTCCACCGCGGCGGCGCGCTGAAGATCGCTGCGGCCTTCCTGGCGCAGCCGGTGACCGGCAACCACCGCAGGCCCCCGGCCCTGCCGGCCAGCGCAGCGCCGTGCGCGGTGCCGCTGCCGCGCCGGTGGCGCAGAGCGTGGCCAGGGCAGTGAAGACGCAAGCCCGGAGTTTCAAGGCCGTGTAGCGGAGTTGCATGCTGAAGGCCGCGCCATGGGGTTTGACGCCAGCGGCCATGCTGGCCACGGCGCAGGCGGGCTCGCAGCCAGGCGGCCGCCACCCACCGAGCCCGCGCTGGCTTGCCTGTTCAGCCCGGGCCCTGCGCGCGCAACGGCGCCCGCTTGCCGCCGCCCCCGCGCTGCTCGCCTAACATCTTCGCTTCCATGACCGAACCGACCCCACCGGCCCAGCCGGACCCTGCCGAGCTGGCCGCCCACACGCCCATGATGCAGCAGTACCTGCGCATCAAGGCCGACTTCCCCGACACGCTCGTCTTCTATCGCATGGGCGATTTCTACGAGCTGTTCTTCGACGACGCGCGCAAGGCCAACCGCCTGCTCGACATCACGCTCACCGTGCGCGGCCAGAGCGCCGGGCAGCCGGTGGTGATGGCCGGTGTGCCGGTGCATGCGGTGGAGGGCTATCTTGGCCGGCTGATCAAGCTGGGCGAGGCCGTGGCCGTGGCCGAGCAGGTGGGCGATGTCGCCACGGCCAAGGGCCCGGTCGAGCGCAAGGTGTTGCGCGTGGTGACCCCCGGCACCGTGACCGACAGCGAGCTGATGGCCGAACGCGCCGACACTCTGCTGCTGGCCGTGCACCAGCACCGCAACGTCTACGGCCTGGCCTGGCTGGGCCTGGCCAGCGGCGCGCTGGGCCTGACGCAGTGCGCGGAACGTGAACTGCCCGGCTGGCTGGCGCGCCTGGCACCGGCCGAACTGCTGCACGACGGCAGCGGCCTGGCCGAGGCACTGCAGGGCACGCGCGCGGCGCGCACCACGCGCCCGGCCTGGCAGTTCGACAGCGTTCTAGGCGAACGCAAGCTGCGTGAACAGCTGCAGGTGGCCAGCCTGCAGGGCTACAACGCGCAAGACCTGCCCGTGGCCCACGCCGCCGCCGCCGCGCTGCTGAGCTACGCCGAGCACACCCAGGGCCAGGCGCTGGCCCATGTGCGCCGGCTGGAGGTGGAGCGCAGCGGCGAGCTGCTGGAACTGCCCCCGGCCACGCACCGCAACCTGGAGCTGGTGCAGACGCTGCGCGGTGACGCCGGTGACGGCAGCGCCACGCTGCTGGGCTGCCTGGACAGCTGCCGCACCGGCATGGGCAGCCGCCGCCTGCGCCACTGGCTGACCCACCCCAAGCGTGAACGGGGCACGGCGGCGCAGCGCCACGAGGCCATCGCCGAACTGCTGGCGCAGGGTTTCGAGCCGCTGCGCGAGGCCTTGCGCGGCATCAGCGACGTCGAACGCATCGCCGCCCGCGTGGCCCTGCGCCAGGTGCGCCCGCGTGAACTGGCCGGCCTGCGCGCCACGCTCGCCACGCTGCCGGCCCTGCGCGCGGTGGCGCCGCGCGGCGCCGGGCTGCTGGACACGCTGCACCTGGCGCTGGCACCCGACGAAACCCTGGCCGAGGTGCTGAGCGCGATCGCCGAAGAACCAGCCGTGCTGCTGCGCGACGGCGGCGTCATCGCCGCCGGCGTGGACACCGAGCTCGACGAGCTGCGCCACATCAACCAGAACTGCGACGCCTTCCTGCTGGACCTGGAAGCCCGCGAACGGACGCGCACCGCCATCCCCAACCTGCGCGTGCAGTTCAACAAGGTGCACGGCTTCTACATCGAGGTGACGGGCTCGCACCTGGACAAGGTGCCGCCGGACTACCAGCGCCGCCAGACGCTGAAAAACGCCGAGCGTTTCATCACGCCCGAGCTGAAGACCTTCGAGGACAAGGCGCTGTCGGCGCAGGAGCGGGCGCTGGCGCGCGAGAAGTGGCTCTACGAGCAGGTGCTGGACGCGCTGCAGGCCCACCTGGCCGCGCTGCAGTCGCTGGCCCTGGCGCTGTCCAGCCTGGACGCGCTGGCCGCACTGGCCGAACGCGCCGCCACGCTGGGCTGGTGCCGGCCGCAGTTTGTGCCCTACCCCTGCATCGACATCGAAGCCGGCCGCCACCCGGTGGTGGAAGCTCGGCTGGCTCAAACCGGCGGCGGCCCCTTCATCGCCAACCACTGCCGCATGGACGCCAAGACCAAGATGCTGGTCATCACCGGGCCGAACATGGGCGGCAAGAGCACCTTCATGCGCCAGGTGGCCATCACGGTGCTGCTGGCGGCCATGGGCAGCTATGTGCCGGCCACGGCCTGCCGGCTCGGGCCCATCGACGCCATCCACACGCGCATCGGCGCGGCCGACGACCTGGCCAACGCCCAGAGCACCTTCATGCTGGAGATGACCGAGGCTGCGGCCATCGTGCACGGCGCCAGCGAGCACAGCCTGGTGCTGATGGACGAGATCGGCCGCGGCACCAGCACCTTCGACGGCCTGGCGCTGGCCGGCGCCATCGCCACGCAACTGCACGACCGCAACAAGAGCTT
>LNFM01003297.1_pt1 | contig 45743 bp, 50 predicted proteins | sample 596031 | NCBI WGS metagenome assembly LNFM01 (sample SAMN04254537, study PRJNA301005) | activated carbon metagenome | isolation source: dual media filters at the Ann Arbor, Michigan drinking water treatment plant | place: USA: Ann Arbor
CTCCAGTTGCGCATCGCACGCAGAACTTTCAGCTGGTTCTTCATGTCAGGTGATACTGTCTTTGTGTCATGGACACCTTACTAAACCGATTCGCTGGATATGTCAATAAGACCTTACATAAAGATATGCGAGGCTGACAAAATGCTGCATCCGCGTCCAGAACCTTGATTTAGCGCGGCTTCTCCGCCAAGGGCTGGCCATGTCTGGCACGCCGCTTAGCTTTCAGGACCTGATCCTCACGCTTCATGATTATTGGGGCAAGCAGGGCTGCGTAATACTGCAGCCCTACGACATGCGCATGGGGGCAGGGACCTTTCATCCCGCAACCGCGCTGCGTTCGCTCGGGCCGGATCATTGGAATGCCGCTTATGTGCAGCCCAGCCGTCGCCCGACCGATGGACGCTATGGCGAAAACCCGAACCGGCTTCAGCATTATTACCAGTATCAGGTGATCATGAAGCCAAGCCCTGCGAACCTGCAGGAGCTGTATCTGGGCTCATTGGATGCGATCGGCATCGACCCGCTGAAGCACGACATCCGCTTCGTCGAGGACGACTGGGAATCGCCTACGCTTGGCGCTTGGGGACTTGGCTGGGAAGTCTGGTGCGACGGCATGGAAGTCACGCAGTTCACATATTTCCAGCAGGTCGGCGGGTTCGATTGCAAGCCGGTTGCGGGTGAGCTGACTTACGGGTTGGAACGGCTGGCGATGTATATTCAGGGCGTCGACAGCGTGTACGATCTGAAATTCAACAATCACGGCGTGTCCTACGGCGACGTGTTCCTGAAGAACGAGCAGGAACATTCCAAATACAATTTCGAAATCGCCGACACCGCGCAATTGTTCAAAGGCTTTGAACATGCCGAGGCGGAAGCCAAGCGCTGTATCGAGGCGAACATTCCCTTGGCGGCTTATGATCAGGCGATTGAGGCCAGCCACCTGTTCAACCTATTGCAGGCGCGCGGCGTGATTTCCGTTCAGGAACGCGCCAGCTACATGGGCCGCGTCCGCGACCTAGCCAAAGGCAGCTGTCAGGCGTGGATGGAAAAGAACGGGTGGGCGGCATGACCGACTTCCTGCTTGAACTCCGCTCAGAAGAAATCCCGGCCCGTATGCAGGTAAAGGCGAAGGAAGACCTCGCGCGCCTGTTCACCGACGCGCTGGCAAAGGCTGGCCTTGCTGCGGAAAGCGTCGAGACCTTCGCCACCCCGCGCCGCTTGGCGCTCATCGCCAAAGGCCTGCCGCTGGCGACCGAGGCGGTGGCCGAAGAAACCAAGGGCCCAAAGATCGGCGCGCCGCCTCAGGCGATGGACGGTTTTCTCCGCAAGACTGGCCTAAATCAGGACCAACTGGTCGATCGAAACGGCGTCTATTTCGCTGTCGTAGAAAAGCCCGGCCGAGACACCGCCGATGTTCTGGCTGAGGCCATCCCCGCGATTATTCGCGCGTTCCCTTGGCCGAAATCGCAACGCTGGGGTGCGGCGTCCGTTTCGACCGAGAGTCTTCGCTGGGTTCGTCCTTTGCAGGGTATCGTGGCGTTGCTCGGCGACGATGTCGTGCCGTGCGAAATCGATGGCATCGTGAGCGGTGCTGCGACAATGGGCCACCGTTTCCACCACAGCGGCCCGATCACCATCGGCAATGCGGGCGACTATATCGAGAAGTTGCGGGCGTGCCACGTCATCGTCCATTTCTCCGAACGCTGCACAATCATCCGAGATGGCGCGAAGGCGGCTTCCGAGGCGGCTGGGCTGATTTTGGTCGAGGATGAAGGTCTGGTTGCCGAAAATGCAGGGCTGACCGAATGGCCGGTGCCGATGCTCGGGCGTTTTGATCCGGCGTTTCTGGAGGTGCCGCAAGAAGTCATCCAGCTGACTGCGAGAGTGAACCAGAAATATTTTGTCTGCCATGACGTGAGCGGCAAACTGGCCAACGCATTTGTCTGCACCGCGAATATCGAGGCGAATGACAGTGGTGCGGCGATTGTTGCTGGCAATGAAAAGGTGCTCGCGGCACGGTTGTCCGACGCGAAATTCTTCTGGGAGCAGGACCTGAAGGTCGCGCTTGATGAACAGGCGAAGAAGCTGTCGCAGATCACCTTCCATGAGAAACTAGGCACTGTAGCTGACAAGGTCGAGCGGGTTGCCAAGCTGGCGCGCTGGCTGGTGGAGGAGGGCATCGTTAAAGGCGCAAGCGCCGATGACGCCGAACGCGCAGCGCGGCTGTGCAAGGCAGACCTTGTCACCGGTATGGTCGGCGAGTTCCCCGAATTGCAGGGCATCATGGGCGGCTACTACGCCCGCGCGCAAGGCGAGAGCGACGCCGTCGCCGACGCAATCCGCGACCATTACAAACCGGTCGGGCAGGGCGACGATGTCCCCACCGCGCCGGTCACCGTCGTGGTGAGTTTGGCGGATAAGCTGGACACGATCGCCCAGTTTTTCAAAATCGAAGAGTATCCTACTGGCTCAAAAGACCCGTTTGCTCTGCGGAGAGCTGCAATTGGCATCTGGCGTTTGATTGAATCAAACGACATTAGGTTTTCGCTGTGGCCGGTCACTTCGGGTCAAGTTATGCTTGGAGATGCTTCATCCGACATGACCGACTTGGTGAAGCGTAAGTTTTGGATGAGGACGCAGGACGAAATTAGAGCCGAATATGCTTGGCACGTTCCGCATAATGCATACCCTGCACCACTTGAAAATCTTCCCAAAATTGTTGATAATCTCCTCTCATTCTTCGCAGACCGCCTCAAAGTCCAGCAACGTGAAGCGGGGGTACGGCACGATTTGATCGATGCGGTGTTTAGCCTTGGCGGTGAGGACGATCTCATCCGGCTGCTGGCAAGGGTCAAAGCATTGCAAATCTATATCACAACCGCCGAGGGCGCGAATTTGGTCGGCGCTTACAAACGCGCGGCGAATATCCTCAAAGGATCGAACCCGGTATCGCCAGTGCTCGACAAAACGTCCGATGCACCGATGTCCGACGCAAGCGAGCAGCAAATCCCGCAGACCGGCGAAGAAGACCCGTTCGTCGACGTCGATCAAGGAATGCGGACCGCGATTGCCGGTAATCACGGCCGTACCGAAGGGACGGTTCCCGAAGGCGCGGTCGCGGCCGACATCGCATTGCTCGGCGCGCTAGACATTGCAGAACCTCAGGCCGAAAAAGCCATCGAAGCCGAACAGTTCGAAGACGCAATGGCGGCACTCGCCACATTGCGCGAACCGATTGACCGCTTTTTCGAAGAAGTCTTGGTGAACGACGAAGACCCGGCCAAACGGGCGTTCAGATTAGGGTTGCTTGCAAGGTTCCGTGATGCAGTTCACCGCGTGGCCGACTTCTCCAAAATCGAAGGCTAACGCGCCTGTCCTATATTCGCGGCGATTGATCTCAATCAATGCGGCCATGCCCGTAAGCGCGTCTGGGTAGTTACCTCTCCAAAGGAAACCCCCATCATGGCCGTCATGCACCGCATCCGCATTTTTCATGCCTTCCTCGCGCTTACCGTTCTCGCCGCCTATTTTTCCGCTGAAATGGGGCTGATCCACGCTTGGCTCGGCTACGGCGTTGCAGGGTTCATCCTGTTCCGCCTGATCTGGGCGCTGAGCGGCGTCCCGCAATTGGGGCTGGAGCGCTTCTATCCGTCTTTCAAGGATCTGCATTTGAAAGGCATGGCGACCAATCCAGTAATTAGCCGCGTGTTGCTGGCGGGTATCGCTATTTCGGTCATCGGTGCGACCGCGACTGGCGTGATGATGGACAATGGCCGCTCGCTGCAGCCGACCTCGCTCAGCTCGTTTTCTTTCTCTGGCGAAAGCGAGGAACGCGAAGGCGGCGAAGGCGAGGATGAATCGGGCGAAGCCTATGAGGAAGCGCACGAGTTGCTGGCCAACCTGGCGATGGCATTTGTCATAATGCACGTCCTGTATCTGCTTGCGTTCAAACGCCCGCTCGCGCGCTTCATGTTGTTTGCGAATAAATCCGGCAAATAAACGCCTTCGATACTTGACTCCAATGCGCTGCACTGCACAACGGCGGGCAAGCAATAAAGCCAAGTAAAAGGAATGGCTGCGGGATGACCCAGTACGTATATCGGTTCGGTGGCGGTGTTTCGGACGGCGATGAAACCGTCCGCGGCAACAAGAATATTCTTGGCGGCAAGGGCGCGAACCTCGATGGCATGGCCTCTATTGGCCTCCCGGTGCCCCCAGGTTTTACGATCACGACCGAAATGTGCAGCGCTTATTACGCCAACGGTCAGACTTTTCCCGATAGCGTTCGCGCCGAAGTCGCCAATGGCATCGCGCATATCGAGCAGGTGACGGGCAAGGTCTTTGGCGACCCCGCAAATCCGTTGCTCGTCTCGGTCCGTTCCGGCGCTCGCGTGTCGATGCCCGGGATGATGGATACCGTTCTGAATCTTGGGCTTAACGACATTACCGTCGAAGGCCTCGCAACATCATCAGGCGATGCGCGCTTTGCGTGGGACAGCTATCGCCGGTTTATCCAGATGTATGCCGATGTTGTGCTTGAGCTTGACCATGGCGCGTTTGAGGAAGCGCTCGAGGTCGCCAAGGAAGATCAGGGCTATTATCTCGATACCGAACTTTCTGCTCATGATTTGAAAGCCTTGGTCTCCGAATATAAGAGACTGGTTGAGGCGGAGTGGGGCAAACCTTTCCCGCAGGATGTGCATGACCAGTTATGGGGCGCGGTCGGCGCGGTGTTCGGTTCGTGGGAATCGGACCGAGCCAAGGTCTATCGCCGCCTGAACAATATCCCCGGCGACTGGGGCACTGCGGTCAATGTGCAGGCTATGGTGTTCGGCAATATGGGCGAAACATCGGCAACCGGCGTCGCCTTCACCCGCGATCCCGCCACCGGCGAAAATGCCTATTACGGCGAGTTCCTGATCAATGCGCAGGGTGAGGATGTCGTTGCTGGCATTCGTACCCCGCAATATTTGACTCTGGCTGCGCGTGAGCGGGCAGGGGCCAAGCCGCTCTCGATGGAAGAGGCGATGCCCGAAGTGTACGGGCAACTGGCTGATGTGTTCGCCATCCTCGAAACGCATTACCGCGATATGCAGGATATCGAATTTACCGTTGAGCGCGAGAAGCTCTGGATGCTGCAGACCCGCTCGGGCAAGCGCACCGCTAAAGCGGCCCTGAAGATAGCGGTCGATATGGCTGAATCCGGGCTCATTACCAAGGATGAGGCTGTGCTTCGAGTCGATCCAATGGCGCTCGACCAGTTGCTTCACCCGACTCTTGATCCCGATGCACCGCGTGATGTGTTGACCAGCGGCCTGCCAGCATCGCCCGGCGCGGCATCGGGCAAAATCGTGTTCGATGCCGACACCGCCGAACAACACGACGCAATGGGTGAAGCGGTCATTCTTGTCCGCATCGAAACCAGCCCCGAAGACATTCACGGCATGCACGCGGCGAAGGGAATCCTGACGGCACGCGGCGGCATGACCAGCCACGCGGCGGTGGTCGCGCGCGGCATGGGGCGGCCTTGCGTATCCGGCGCGGGCAGTCTGCAGATCGACGCCAGGGCCAAAACTCTTCGGATCGGCGACCGCAAACTGGTCGAGGGTGACATCATCACCATCGACGGCACCAGCGGCGAAGTGATGGCAGGCTCAGTCCCGACATTACAGCCCGAACTTGTGGGTGATTTCGGTACCTTGATGGTCTGGGCCGACGCTGGCCGCCGGATGAAAGTCCGCGCCAATGCCGAAACGCCGCTCGACGCGCAAACCGCGCGTGATTTCGGCGCAGAGGGAATTGGCCTCTGCCGTACCGAGCATATGTTCTTTGATGCCGCGCGGATTACCGCCGTGCGTCAGATGATTTTGGCCGATGACGAGAAAGGCCGCCGTGCAGCGCTCGATAAATTGCTACCCGAACAGCGTAAGGACTTTACCGCAATTTTTGAGGTGATGGCAGGTTTGCCAGTCACGATCCGCCTGCTCGACCCACCGCTGCACGAGTTCCTGCCGCATGAGGAATCCGAATTTGCCGATGTCGCGGCTGCTGCAGGTGTAGGCATCGAGGTGCTCAAACAGCGTGCAGCCGAATTGCACGAGGTCAACCCGATGCTCGGCCACCGAGGTTGCCGCTTGGGCGTGACCTATCCCGAAATTTACGAAATGCAGGCGCGCGCCATATTCGAGGCGGCCTGCTCCTTGGCTGTCGCACCGGTTCCAGAAATCATGATTCCCCTGGTTGGCACCCGACGTGAGCTGGAACTGATGAAGGACGTTGTCGACAAGGCGGCCGAAGCTGTCTTCGCCGAACAGGGTAAGCGAATCGAGTATCTGGTCGGTACAATGATCGAACTTCCCCGCGCGGCTTTAATGGCCGATGAAATCGCTGAACAAGCAATGTTTTTCAGCTTCGGGACCAACGATTTGACCCAAACTACGCTGGGCGTGTCACGCGATGACGCCGCGCGTTTCCTGACGCATTATGTCGACAAGGGCATTTACGCCCGTGATCCCTTTGTCAGCATCGACGTCGAAGGTGTCGGCCAGCTTATCGAAATCGCCGCGACCAAGGGCCGTGCCACACGCGCCGACATCAAACTCGGCATCTGCGGCGAACATGGCGGCGACCCTGCATCGATTGCATTCTGCGAAAAGGTCGGGCTGGATTATGTCAGCGCCTCGCCTTATCGCGTACCGATTGCCAGACTTGCGGCGGCGCAGGCTGCTTTGGCAAAAGGTTAGAAAAGGGGTTGCGCGCGCGGTAATCCGCTCCTAATAGCGGCGCTCCAGTGCACCCGTAGCTCAGCTGGATAGAGCATCAGACTACGAATCTGAGGGCCGGGCGTTCGAATCGCTCCGGGTGCACCAACCAATAATTCCAAATCCGCCATCGTCCTCCTGTCCGGTGGCCTCGACTCTATGGTCGTTGCCGGGTTAGCGCGAGAGGAGGGCTATGCGCTAATTGCGCTCACCATCGATTATAACCAGCGCCATCGGATTGAGTTGGAAAGCGCCGCGACCATCGCCGCGCATTTGGGTGCCATCGAACATATCGTCCTGCCGCTTGACCTGACTCGTTTCGGCGGGTCTGCGCTGACGGCGGATATCGATGTGCCCAAGGAAGGCGTCGAGGAGAACGCGATTCCGGTCACTTATGTCCCGGCGCGCAATACGATATTCCTTTCGCTTTGCTTGGGTCTGGCAGAGGCGCGAGGTGCGCGCGATTTATGGATCGGCGTCAACGCGCTGGATTATTCGGGCTATCCCGATTGCCGCCCTGACTTCATCCGGTCGTTCGAGTCGATGGCCAATCTGGCGACCAAAGCAGGTGTCGAGGGTGACGGCTTCAAAGTCCATACGCCGTTGCTTCACATGAGCAAAGCCGACATCGCTGCTGAGGCTGCCCGATTGGGGCTTGATGCCGGGATGAGTTGGTCTTGCTATGACCCTTCGCCGGACAACAAGGCTTGCGGCCGCTGCGACAGTTGCCGCTTGCGCGCGAAGGGCTTTTCCGATGCCGGGCTAACCGACCCGACCGTTTACGCATGAGCTATGCCGTCAAAGAAATTTTCCTGACCTTGCAGGGCGAGGGCGTCCACGCAGGCCGCCGCGCTGTGTTCCTTCGCTTTGCCGGATGCAACCTATGGACAGGCCGCGAAGAAGATCGCGCCTCCGCTATCTGCCAGTTCTGTGACACCGATTTTGTCGGCATGGATGGGATAAATGGTGGGCGCTATGAAGCGGACGTACTGGCCGCCAAGGTCGCCGAATTGTGGGGCGCGGACGCCGAAAGTCGTTATGTCGTGATGACAGGCGGCGAACCGATGCTGCAGGTGGACGATGCAATCGTCGATGCGCTCAATGCGCATGGCTTCACGATCGCCATCGAAAGCAACGGCACTATCGCTACGCATCACGGCATTGATTGGGTCTGCATTAGCCCCAAAGCGGGCTCTAATGTCATACAACACAAAGGCGACGAACTAAAGCTGGTCTGGCCGCAGCCGGGCAGCGACACAGCTGCAATGGAGCAATGGAACTTCGCCAATTTCCTGATCCAACCAATGGACTCAGGCGACGCCGGGCTGAATTCATTGAACGTTAAAGCGGCGACGCGCTTTGTTATGGACCACCCGAAATGGCGTTTGTCGTTGCAAAATCACAAGATTTTGGGCCTGCCCTGACATTTGGTAAATCCGCTTGAAACACAGCGCAGATGGTGACAATCTCTCTGCAGGAAGAGAAGGAGAGACGCTATGGCAAGAGCCCAACAGGCCACGCACAGCCGAGCACATAAAAGTTACGCAAAACGCATCAGCGATCATGTCGCGGTCGCCTTGGTTGTCTACACGTTGATGCTTATCTTTGTAACCTCACCGGCAATGGAATCGGATGGCACATCGATCCTGCCTTATTTCATGCTAGTCGTTTTCGTTGCCATGGTCATCCCTGCTTGCCGTAATATGGAACGCCGCTGGAAGGCTTTGGAGGCAAACCGTCCTGGCGATGCCAACCTTGAAACAAAGTTCGGGATGGACCGCGTGAAATTATGGGTGGCTGCGCTGCTTATTCCGGTGCTTCTGGCAGTCGTTTTTACGGTTTTCTAAAAACACGCGTGATTGACCGAAATCTGACCCGCGCGTAAGCGGGTGGGATGTTGAAACCCCAAGAAGCGCTTGATCGCGCGCAAAATCTCGTATCGCAAGCCATCAAAGCAGGTGCTGACGCTGCCGACGCTGTTTATGTGTGCGACGCCTCGACCGAGGTTCAGGTGCGGCTCGGTGCGCTCGAAGATGTGGCCCGCTCCGAAGGCGAGGATATCGGACTGCGCGTGTTTGTAGGGCACCGGTCGGCCACCATTTCATCTTCGAATATGAACCCCGCCATATTGGCCGGACTGATCACCCGCGCCATCGATATGGCTAAGGAAGCGCCCGAGGACCAATATGCAGGCCTCGCGCCGCAAGACCGGTTGTTGAAGGGCGATCTGCCCGATCTCGATGCGGATGACGGCAAAGACCCGGACCCAGCCGAACTGCGGGCAGCAGCGTTGGAATGCGAAGATGCGGCGCGCGCAGTATATGGCGTGACTAATAGCGAAGGAGCGGGAGCCAGCGCCAGTCGCTCGATTTTTGCTCTTGCCACGAGCCATGGATTTGCCGGTGTCAAATCGGCCTCTGGCTATGTCATTTCGGCGAGCGTGCTGGCCGGTGACGGAGACGACAAAGAACGCGATTATGATTGGCACTCGGCGCGGCATATTGTCGATTTGGACGACGTTGCTGCGGTCGGTCAACGCGCCGGTCAGCGGGTGGTGAAACGCGTAAATCCCGGGATAGTCAAAAGCGGGCAGATGCCGTTGGTGTTCGACCCGCGCGTTGGCAGTTCGTTTGTTGGGCACCTGCTTGGTGCGATTTCAGGCTCGGCGATTGCGCGCAAGACCAGTTTCTTGCTCGATGCCAACGGCAAGCAGTTGTTCGATAGCAGCATCTCGATCATCGACGATCCGCACCGCAAGCGCGGGCTTGGCTCGAAGGCTTTTGACGGCGAAGGTCTTCCCACTGCGCGCCGTTCGATCATCAACAAGGGCGTGCTCACCGGCTGGCTGATGGAAAGCGCGTCGGCGCGGCAATTGGGGCTGGAGCCAACTGGCCATGCTAGCCGCGGCGTCAGCGGTGCACCTGGCGTCAGTCCTTCGAACCTGCATATGGAAGGCGGCACCGTGTCCCCCGCCGAGCTTATGGCCGATATCAAACATGGCATCTATATTCACGAATTGGCCGGGCAAGGCGTCAATCCTGTTACCGGCGATTATAGCCGGGGCGCGGCTGGTTTCCTCATCATCGACGGCGAGATCGCGGGGCCAGTGAGCGAATTTACCATCGCGGGTAATCTTAAGGACATGTTCAAGGCGATGACCGCCGCCAATGATCTCGAATTCATCCGCAGCAATAATGTGCCGACGCTGCGCATCGACGGCATGATGATTGCGGGTGCCTGAGAGGCTGCTTGACCGGGATGCGGTAATCGCCGCCACGCAGGAGGCAGCAGCGCTGGCCTTCAATAGCTGGCGGGATGGCGCAGCGCCCGATACCAAAGTTTGGGAAAAGGCCAAGAATAATCCGGTTAGCGACATCGACATGGAGGTCGATGCCTTGCTGACCGACCGGTTGCGCGGGATATTGCCGGAGGCGGCGTGGCTCTCCGAAGAGACGGTTGACGATGCGGCAAGGCTCGATGCACGGTTGCTGTGGCTGGTTGACCCGATCGATGGCACCCGCGATTATGTGCGCGGACGCAGTGGCTGGTGCGTTTCTGTCGCGCTGATCGCCGACGGACAGCCTGCGTTCGCGGTGATGGCAGCGCCCGCCCAAGGCAAATTTTGGGTCGCGGCGACTGGTGAGGGCGTGACCTGCAATGGGGAGCGTCTGGCTGGTAGCATAAGGCAAGACTTCACCGGCTCACGCGTTCCAGCCGACGATTTGCCTAAACTCGACCATGATCTGGTGAACGTGACGAAGCCTAACAGCATCGCGATGCGGATGACCATGGTCGCCTGCGACCGGGCTGACTTGGTCGCATCGCTGCGCTGGGGAAATGAGTGGGACATCGCAGCCGCGCATCTGGTGGCGCAAGAGGCAGGGGCGGTGGTCACCGATGCGCTTGGCAAGCCGATTGTCTATAACAAGCGTGAACCACTCGATTTCGGCCTGATTTGTTGTGCGCCTGACATTCATGACGCAGCCGTCGAGCGGTTAGCGGGACGAGCGGCTAAGCTGCTGAGACCGTCGCCCTGAACTGGTTTCAGGGTCTTACCTTCCGGCATCGCTGATTAAGATCCTGAAACAAGTTCAGAATGACGAGATTTGGGTTCGAGGCCTAGTCCAAAGGCTATCGCGGTCCATATCGCGCGGATTATTGGCGAGGGCATCTACAAACGCTTTCCTGACCCAGCGGAATTTTTCCGGGCGGCTGGTATATATCCGCTGGTCCCACGCATGTTCTCCGGCGCTGCGCACCTTGCGGGCGATCTCGCCGTAAATGCCCGCCGCCGACAGCACGGCCCAGCGCGCGCGAAAGGGCAAAGCGGCCGCACCGACCCGCGCTGAGGCTTCATATTGCTCCGCCTCGTCGGCCAGCCAGCGGCCCATTAGCGCCAATTTCTTGCGGTTATGCGGCTTCATCAATTCACCCGGACCGATTTCGAGCATCGCCATCCAGTCGTCGGGCAAATAACAGCGCCCGGCCACATCATCCTCCGATATGTCACGCGCGATATTAGCGAGCTGAAAGGCCAGCCCAAGGTCGCATGCGCGGTCAAGCGTTGCGTCGTCGTCGGGTGATACGCCCATCACCACGGCCATCATCACGCCGACTGCGCCTGCGACATGATGGCAATAGCGGTACAGATCGGTTTCGCGGCGTGGGTGCCAGTCAGCGGCATCAAGTGCAAAGCCTTCGATCACATCGTCCGCCATCTTTTTTGTCAGCCCGCATTCGCGCGCAACGACGCCGAGGCAATCGAACGCTGGCTCGCCGGTCGGTTCGTCATCCAATGCTTTCGTTGTCAGTTCGCGAATAATAGAGAGCCGCGCCATCGGATCGGCGACCGCTTCCATCGCGCCGCCATGGTCTTGCCCGTCGGCCATATCATCGCATTTGCGGCACCAGGCGTAAAGAAGCCACACCCGCTCGCGCGTTGTCTTGTCGAACAGGCGGCTGGCGAAGCGGAATGATTTCGACCCGCGCGAAATGCTTACCTGCGCGAAGGCAACTAGCGCGGCGCGGTCGCTCAAAGATCGTCCGCTTTCATCTGGAAGATATTTTTGTGTGGCACATACGCCGCCATTTTGCCGAGTAGACCATCAAGCGCGTCGTCAACGATCATTATCCCGGCATGCTGCGGACGAATAAATCCAACGTCGATCATATTCTCGTTGAACGCGATGAGTTGATCGTAAAAGCCTGCGACGTTGAGAACGCCAACGGGTTTACTATGATAGCCCAATTGCGACCAGCTTATCGCCTCCCACAATTCGTCCATCGTGCCGACGCCGCCAGGGATAGTGATGAAACCATCGGACATGTGGGTAAACCGCGCCTTGCGTTCGTGCATGCCTGAAACAACATGGAGTTCAGTACAGCCCTTATGCGCCACTTCAGCGCCAACCAGCGCTTCGGGAATGATGCCAATCACCTCGCCGCCGGCTTGAAGCGCGGCGTCAGCCACCGCGCCCATCAGACCAAGCCTTCCGCCGCCATAGACAACGCCTATGCCGCGTGTGGCGAGCGCCCGGCCTACCTCTGCTGCGGCCATAATGTAAATTGGGTTTTCAGGTGTTGCTGACCCGCAATAGACGGCGATTCTCTTCAAGCCATTTCCTCCAGCATCAGCGCTGCGGTCGCCTTCGCGCTACCCACGACGCCTGGAATACCAGCGCCAGGATGGGTTCCTGCACCGACAAAATACAGGTTTGGAATGGCATCATCGCGGTTGTGCGCTCGGAAAAACGCACTTTGCCACAGCACTGGCTCAAGGCTGAATGCGCTGCCCAGATGCGCCGACAGATCGCGGCCAAAATCGGCTGGTGTGTAGTGAAACTGGGTCATGATCCGCGACCGGATGTCGGGGATCAAACGGCGTTCGAGTTCATCGAGAATTCGCTCTTTCAGCGCCTCGCCGACATCGCCATCCCAATCGAGTGGTGCCTTGCCCATATGCGCAACCGGCGCGAGCACGTAGAAGGTCGAGCAACCCTCTGGAGCAAGGCTTGGGTCGGTGACCGTCGGATGGTGCAGATAGAGCGAGAAATCCTTTGGCAGAATTCCATTTTTGTAAATGTCGTCGAGCAGCCCTTTGTAGCGCGGCCCGAACAGGATCATATGGTGCGGAATACCCGGCCAGGTGCCCTTGATACCCAGATGTAGTACGAACAAAGATGGCGACCAGCTTTTGCGGTTCAGCGACTTCGCCGCACGCTCGCCGCGCTTGTTGCTGGTCAGCAAATCCTTGTAAGTGTGCATCAAATCGCCGTTCGAAGCCGCGACATCGCAGTCCATCCGCCAGCCCGATTTCGTCCGCACGCCGATAACCTTGTCGCCGCGCGTTTCGATTTCTGCGACGGCATCGCCCAATCGTACTGTGCCGCCTAGCCGCTCAAAATGCGTGACCATCGCCGCAACCAGCCGGTTGGTGCCGCCCTTCGCAAACCAGACACCACCTTCTTTTTCGATAGTGTGGATCAGCGCATAAATCGCGCTGGTGCTCATCGGGTTGCCGCCAACGAGCAATGTATGGAACGACAATGCCTCGCGCAGTTTCTCGTTTTTCACGTAAGAAGACACGATTGAATAGACCGAGCGCCATGCCTGATATTTCATCAACGCAGGGGCGGCCTTGATCATCGAGGCGAAATCGAGAAACGCCACAGAACCGAGCTTCTGATAGCCTTCTTTGAACACGCCTTTCGAATAATCTAGGAATTTGCGGTAACCCTCTACATCGTCGGGGTTCAGCTTCTCGATTTCGGCTTTCAAGCCGACAGCATCGTTTGAGTAATCGAAATTCGTGCCGTCAGCCCAGTTGAGCCGGTAGAACGGAAACACCGGCATCAACTCGATATCGTCGGCCATTTTGTGGCCTGACAGATTCCATAACTCTTCAAGACAGGGCGGATCGGTTATGACTGTGGGCCCACCGTCAAAGGTGAAGCCGTCTTTCTCCCAATAATAGCCACGCCCGCCCGGCTTATCGCGCGCTTCGATAATGGTGGTCGCAACACCCGCCGATTGCAGGCGGATGGCCAATGCCAGACCGCCAAAACCGGCACCGATAATCGCCGCTGTCTTCGTCATTTCTTCTTGCTCCGGATCGCGGTGATGGCTTTCCCGATGGGAATGGGCGGCTTGCCAGATAAAATGCGCGCCTTGTCACCGCCGGTCGTCTTCCCCGCATAGAAGCGCTCGATCAATCCGGGCTTTAGCCTGTAGAACCGTTCGAGAATCTTGTAGCGGTCACTTGTGTCCGCGCCGCGGAACAGCATTCGATTGAGCATGCGGTAGAATTTCCCGTCCTGCCAATGCTCCTGCGCGCGCTGGCGCATGACCATATTCAACTTGTCGCCGTCGAGGTCGGTCTGCTCGGCGATAAAGATCGCGTTGCGTACCGCGTCGGGCAGCGAATAGCTCGTTACTGCCTGGAAAAACGCCCCACGCGCGCCAGCCTTGGCGGTTCGCCCACTTCCGCTCGCCCAGTAGTTTTCGAGGTCGCCACCCATCACGACGGGTAGCACGCCATTTTCTTCGCGGACGACTCGCTCGACCTTCCAGCCCTTGGTGTCGGCATATTCGGCGATGCGCTGGCGATATCGCTGCGCGTCATGCGTGGGCGTGTCGCTGTAATAAGTGTCCTCGACAAACACCTTGTCCATGCCGAAGGGCAGGACATAGACGAACCGATAGCCGTCATGCTGATCGACCGTCGCATCCATGACAATGGGTTTGGTCAAATTATGCGGCTCGGACAATTGCATCAATTGGCCGGTAAATTTCTGCCAGCCGCAATCAAGGTGGTTCGTATCGCCGCCACCGCGCGCATCGATGACACCGCCTGCGTTGATCCGCTGCGCGCCGTCAAGCACAACCAGTCGGGGCGAAACTGATTTGACTTCGCGGCCGGTCATCAAAGCGGAAGCGGGCAGGTTGTTGCGTAGTACCCAGTCGAGCCGTTCGGATTCGATGCTGTAATAGATATTGTCCAAAGACCTCGAATGTCCTGGGAAACGTACTTCATAACCAGACCAGCCATAGGTCACGAGTGGCGCGGTCAGCCAGCGATGTTCGGGCAGGATGTCGGTGGCAAAATAGCTCCAGATATGATTGCCGCCGAAATGCTCGTCCTTCTCGATCAGCACGACTTTCAGCTCGGGCCGCATTTTTGCGAGCGCAAGCGCGATCAGTCCGCCGGCAAGGCCGCCGCCGACTATCGCCAGATCACATTTGATATTTTCCATTGGGGCGGATGCCATGAGCGCGGCACTAGCCGAACTGTTCCATAAGGGGAAGGGTGATGAGGGCGCGAATATTGACATTTTTGTACATAAGGGGGAGCAACAGCAAATGGCACGGGATTCAAAACTGGTTGCGATTTACAGCCTGAAAGGCGGGGTTGGCAAAACTACCTTGTCAGTCAATCTGGCGGCTGAATCGGCACTGCGGCGGGGCAAAAAGACGTTGCTGTGGGATCTCGATCCACAGTCGGCAGCGAGCTTCATTCTAGGCCATGAGCCCGAAAAGAAAGCGCGGGCCAGGTCTGTTTTCGAACGCGATGTGTCACCTGACAAGCTTGTTCAAAAAACTGCAGTTCCCGGCCTCGACCTGCTTCCGGCCGATATTTCGTTACGCGGCCTCGACGGGCTGTTGGCCAGCCTCGGCAAAAAAAAGCGGCTGGCGAAACTGGTCGAAAGCATCAGCGACCAATATGACCGGATTTTTCTCGATTGTCCGCCAGGTCTAACCGAAACATCCGAGCAAATGATGCGCGCCGCCGATATCATCATTGTACCGGTCATCCCGTCGCCCTTGTCGCAGCGGGCGCTTGACGATGTCGTCGCACACTTGAAGGAATATCATAAGGGCCACGCGCCGCTTCTGCCGGTGTTTTCGATGGTCGACCGTAGGCGCAATCTGCATGTCACTGCCATGTCCGCCAATCCCGATTGGCCGCGTATTCCGATGGCGAGCGCAGTCGAGCAAATGGCGGTTCACCGCTCGCCTGTCGGCGTGTTTGCGCACCGCTCGCCTGCGGGTGAAGCTTTTCATATGCTATCAGGGGCAATCGAGCGTAAGCTATCCAAAGTGAAGGACTGACTTCGCGCTTTGAGGGAGGGGCAATGCGGAAACAATGGCTTTGGGCGGCGCTTGGCGTTGCTGGGGTCGCAGGCGGTGTCGGCTATGTCAAACGCGACGCCATCGCGATGAACCTGATACAGCGCGGCGCTGATGCGGCGATGACGCGCAATGTCATGGCGGGATTGTCCGCCGACCAACTCCATGTCGGCTTTTGCGGCACCGGCTCACCACTCCCCAGCCGCGAGCGGGCCGCCGCTTGCACCGTGGTGATTGCAGGCGGCAAGCTATTCGTCTTCGATATGGGCGGGGGATCGGGCAACAATCTGTCGCTGATGGGGATGCCGCTCGATAAGATCGTGGGAGTCTGGCTGACACATTTGCATAGCGATCATTTTGAAGGGCTTGGGCCTTTCACCTTGCAACGCTGGGCAGGGAGCAGCGCAAAAACACCGCTGCAGGTATTCGGGCCCGAAGGCGTGATGGAGATTACCGAGGGGCTGAACGCGGTTTACCGCATCGATTCCACGTACCGCATTGCGCATCATGGCGAGGCGGTCGTTCCGCAATCGGGCTTTGGCATGACCGGCGCGGCAGTATCGCCGGGTGTTGTCTATGACACTGACGGCATCAAAATCACCGCTTTTGCTGTCGATCATGACCCGATCAAGCCAGCCTTGGGCTATCGCGTCGACTGGAACGGCAAAAGCGTCACGATCAGCGGCGATACCGCTTTCACCCCCGCTTTGGCCGCAGCGGCCAAAGACAGCGACCTTTTCGTCAGCGAACTTCTGTCACAGCGCATGGTCAAGATCCTGGAAAACACATCTCGAAAGGTCGGTCACCCCAACCGCGCCAAAATTTTCTCCGACATCCAGAATTATCATATCAGTCCCGAACAGGCCGCTGATGTTGCGAAAGCTGCCAATGTCGGAATGCTCGCTTTCACCCATATCGTACCATCGGTGCCAAAACCGCTGGAGTTCGCGCTAACCGGCGATGCCGCCAGCCGCTACTCCGGCCCGATCAAAATCATGCACGACGGCGATGTCATCAGCATTTCAGGTACGGGTAAATTCACGACCAAAAACCTGCTAAACTGAAACGGGCCGGAACATGCGCTCCGGCCCGCACCGTTTCGGGATGCCAAGGAGACTAACCAAAGCCGCCCGAACGGTTCCCTATTTGCTCAAAATTCCCCGGCGACACCGACCGGTGCGCCGATACTGTCGCCGCCCTCGTAGGAGACGCCTCCGGTCACTGGGAACGGATTTTCGGTATTGGCACGGTAAGCAAATGACAGGCCGATGGCCTGCTCCCCGCGATACATCGCAGCATTTAATGCATAGCTCACCCCGCCGACATTTGACGGCATCGGAGCGCTGGTCAGTGCCAGCGCAGTCGACGTCCCGCCCCGATGGCAAAGTCGTCTAGGCGTTTTCCTCACCCCATCATTGGACAGAATCGACATCGACCATGTTTGAAAAGGCATCGTTCAGGCGTGCTGCGCTTCGAAACATGACAATCATTGCACCTGCGTCGCTGCCGCACTAAACGGTCCGCATGGTTGCTGCATTACTCTCCGCTCTTGCTATGACGCTGATTATTGGCGTGCGCTATCTTGCGACCAGCGGATTTTTCTTTTGGCTGACGGGGCAGGTACGGCCGGGGCTATATGACAAACTAAAGCCGCAGATGAATCGCGAGATTTACTGGTCTTTATTATCCGCCGCAATCTACGGTATTCCGGCTGGCATAGTCGCCTGGGGATGGGACACGCATGGCTGGACGCAGATATATCGCGATCTCGCCGCGTACCCGCTCTGGTACCTGCCACTGTCGGTTTTCATGTATCTGTTCGCGCATGACACATGGTTTTATTGGACCCACCGCCTGATGCACCGCCCTTGGTGGTTCAAGAAAGCCCATGCGGTCCATCACGAAAGTCGGCCGCCGACCGCCTGGGCGGCGATGTCTTTCCATCCGTGGGAGGCGCTAACCGGCGCTTTTGTAATCCCTGCTTTGGTGTTTATCATTCCCGTTCATGTCGGGGCTCTGGGGCTTGTGTTAGCCGTGATGACAGTTATGGGCATCACCAACCATATGGGGTGGGAATTGTTTCCGAAATTTGTGGTTAACGGCAAATTAGGTAATTGGCTGATAACAGCGACGCATCACCAGAAACATCACGATGCATATCGGGGGAACTATGGATTATATTTCAGGTTTTGGGACAAGATTTGCGGCACTGACCTCGGTCTTGGGAATTGGGGTGCTGGCGTTCTCGGGCATCAGCGCGAGCGCGTCGCCGACCACGTCAACCCTTGACGTCAGCGTCTATGGCTTGCGCAGCATGAAGGGCAATGTGCTCGTTTGCGTCACAGCGAACCCGAAATTCTTCCCCGATTGCAGCAAGGACCCGAAGGGTATGCGGGCCAAGGTCGCGGCGCGCGATGCAGGGCATGTCTCGTTTGATGGCGTGGGTCAGGGCATGTATGCGGTAGCGTTGCTCCACGACGAAAACGCCAACAGCAAAATGGACATGGCAGTATTCTTGCCGAAAGAAGGTTTCGGCTTTTCGCGCAACCCCGCCGTAGTCACCGGTCCGCCCAAGTTCAAGTCTGCGGCGTTTCCTGTCGATACCGCCGAGGTTAGCCAGCGGGTCAAAATGAAATATATGCTATAATCGCTATTGCGCCGCCCGTCTGGAACCAATTGAATGTGCGTTCGTTTGCATTGGCAAATGACAGGGAGTTCCAGATGAAATTTTTGAGTATATTGGCCGCAGGCGTCGCGCTTGCTGCAACATCAGCGCACGCGCAGGCACCCGATGCAGAAAGCGCCAAAGCCGACGCGCCCGATCGCGGCGTGTTTGCAGGCGACTGGATCACGCTGGGCGTGGGCGTTGGCTATGGCCCAAGCTACGAAGGCTCGGATGACTACACGATGTTCCCTGCGCCATTGGCGCAAGGATCGGTCGCCGGCATTGATTTCGGTGCGCGCGGTCCTGGCTTGTACGCCGACTTGATTGCCGACGGTAACAGCGACAGGAACGTGAAGTTTCTCGCAGGACCGCTCGTCCGCGTGAGGCTAGACCGCAATAGCAAGATCAAGGACCCCGTCGTCCGCGCCCTCGGCAAAAGGGATGTCGCGGTCGAAGTTGGCGCCACCACCGGTGTCTCTTTCGGCGCGGTTTTGAATCCTTATGATACGCTCACGGTCTCTGGCGATATCCAGTGGGACGTCACCGGCACGCATCGCGGGCGTTTGATTACCCCGTCGATCAGCTACTCGACCCCATTGTCGACCGCGATCTTCACCAATCTCAGCGTATCTGCCGTCCACGTTGATGATAACTACGCCGACACCTATTTCAGCATCGACACACCGGGCAGCATTGCCAGCGGATTACCGACGTTCACTGCGAACAGCGGCTGGAAAAGCTATGGCGCCACCCTCCTGGGCGGTGTCGATCTGTCGGGCGATGCGCGAGATGGCGGATGGGGGGCATTTGGTCTGGTCAGCTATTCAAAACTGACGGGCGATGCCAAACGATCACCCGTGACTTCGATACGCGGTGATGCCGACCAATGGTTCCTTGCAGCGGGTGTTAGTTATACGTTCTGACGCTTAACGCTTTGGCAACGCCGTTTGCGGCATATATCGGGCGTCATAATAAGGGCGCGCGCATATGATCCACACACAGCAAGAGCAGTTTCAAACTGAAAAAGCAGGTTACAGCCGCGAAAGCCGCGCCAGCTGGATAGGTTCTAAGCTGGCGCAATCAACTGGTTTGCCCGTCGAACAGCTTGACGGGCTGCACCACCGGATATGGATGCGGATCTTGCAGGGCGAACTCGCGTGCAACCCGCCGCGCGACGAAATGGACCAAGTGGCCGCGCATATCGTCGCGATTGCGACGCTGGCCGAGGCCGAATCGGCGCTTGGCGGAGCCAAAGCGGCTATCTCGGCGGTAATGCGCGCCAGCGGCGATAGCGTTGACCCCATGCTCGCACAAAACTTCATCCGGTTGGCGAGTTCGCCGATATTCTGGATGGCGATGGATTCGGGGGGCTAGTCACGGCCTTCCTAGATTAACCGGTGCCGTCCTCTTCGTCAGCGTAAGCAATTTTCGGCAGAGCGTTTTTGCGAGTTTTTAATTTGGGCAAAATCTCGGACTGAGTTTTGTCATCCCGTTCTGTAGAAACGGACGATGGCTGATATCCGGTGCCGCCCGCAATCATCTTGTCCAGCGATGATCCATCCAACCCGAGTTCTTTCATCAGACCATCGATGACGGGGGCTTGCGCGCGGTACGATAAGGCTGCGGCGACCGCGTCGCTCGCCAGATTGCCGCTACTACCGCTGCCACCATTTCCGCCGCGACCGCCACCATTTTGGGTGATGCCGTCGACCTGCACGATCTTGATCGAGTCGATCGCCGCCAGCGGCTTGGCGGATTCGCGGACGATCTCGGGCAATACTTTCAGCAACGCCATTTTGGTCTGGAGCGATATCTGGTCAGAAGAGAGCAGGTTTGCCGCTTCATTGATCGCGCGCTGACCAGCAGCTTCGACTTCGAAGCGAATGCGCGATGCTTCGGCGCGCAGCTTTTCGGCGTCGGCCTCACCTTCGGCGGCCACACGCATGGCGTCGGCGCGGTTGCTCGCGGCTTCCTTCTCGGCCTCAGCCTCCACCTTGACGCCGATAGCGCGGACTTCGGCCTCTTTCGATGCTTCGATCAGCTCGATGCGTTTGCCGCGATCGGCAATTTCGGTTTCGCGTGCGGTGCTCACCTGTTCTTCAGCCGCAACCAATTACAGTATCTGTAATAGGTTAATATTATAGTTAAATATATAAACTTAAATAGTTATTATTGATTATTTAAATGCCAAGTTGAGTCGAGATCAAATTGCGACAAAGTGCATGTTTAATCATTGTTTGAATCTGAGTTTGTGGTAACTTTTATTCGACAAAAGTTTGCAATTAAATAATCAGACTTTGTCGGGCCGCATAGTGCGCGTTTGCGCTTCATGTCTTGTTTCGGCCCAGCAGCTCATCTGCCGGTGGTGTTTTCGCGCTCGTCTCGAGCGGGGCATGGTTCGTTTCGCGCTCATTCATCTAGATGAGGAGGACATCATGGCAAAATCGGAATCAGAATTATCCGTCTATTTCGCAGGACTTGAAGCATCGGCCCAACCCCCGGCGGCGGCGCTCTATATCATCGGCAAAAATGACTTACCGGACAGTAAGCTGGGTACCGTCATCAATGGCACGCTCAAGCTGGAAGGTAGCCCGCCAAAAGGCGCGCGAGTGGCTTTCGGACCCGACGTCAAAAACCCCGCCACTATCGACCCCGAATCGCTACTGCATTACCGTTTCGACGAGGTGATTGACGGCTGGCGTGAGCGCGGCATATTGCTGCCGCAGGACCGCTGGACTTTGCTGTTGCGCGAGATCGTCTGCGTCAGCGGCCGTGTGCGCAAATGTCGGCCCTGGTGGCTCGATATCATTAGCCTGCCATTGGCCGGTGTTGCGACTACGGCCAGACTGCAAGCCGCCAGTCGCGCGAATGACTTTGCCTCTGCGCTGTTCCCGCGTTGGTGTGTGCCGTTGTGCGACGGCAAGGTCGAGGTGTGGGCGCGCGAATGCTGCTGCCACCATCCGTGGATCGATATCGACCGCCTGCTCGATCGGCTGCGCGACGTGCTTCAGCGCGTGCCGATCGAGATCGACCGGCCGCGCCCGCCCGAACCCGAGCCTTGGCAGGGGTTTGACCGTATCGGCCGGGTTGCGCTCAATCCACAACCCTTGCCACCCGAGCCGCCCGAATGGCGCAGCAAAATCCGGCAGACCAGCCTGACCGCAAATGCTAAGCCCTTTGATCCGGGGCAGACATACGCCTCCGAACGTCTGTATGAGGATTATCAGGCGCTGGTGACCATGCCGCGCGCCGGGGCGCAGGCGTTTATCGAGGCGCGGCCCTATCTTTATGCCTATTTCTGCCATTGCACGATGAAGAAGGTCGGCGAAGTTGCGATCCAACCCGATGGCGAGTTCGATTTCTGCTATTGGCGGCCGCGGCAGTTCCACCATGTCCACCATCACTGCCACACCAGTTACGCCTATCGTGTGAAGCAGTTGATCAATGGCGTGTGGACCGTGGTTTACAATGGCGTCGCGGGCCAGGATTATTACGGCCAGGGCGAACGCGCCGAACTGGTCACCACCAGTCCGAAAGCACGGCCGTGCGGGCAGGGGCCAAAACCGCCGCATGAAGGCGATGGCACTCCCTTTGTCATCCTCCAGAATATCGGAGGAGGCAGCACCAAACATTTCAACTTCCCGGCGCAAACCGACGTCTCGCGGGTAGCGGCTCTTGTCGATAATTCGGGACTCTACGACTATAGCGAAACCGAAGCCAGTCAGAAGGATTGCCCATGGGCCACCACCTTGAGCTTCCGTCTCTGGTCGTCACCCCTGCTCAAAGACAAGGTCGTCTACTACCGGTTGAAAGTTGGCAAGGTCGACGGTTCGGGACAACCTATTGGCGCATTTCAGACTTTGAAAGGCGGCGTGCCGTGGCAGCGTTATGATGGCACAAAGGCGACAACCGAGGATCTGGCCGCCCCGCCATCAGATGTCGGCGGTCAAGAGGGGCTATATAAATTCCCCTATGAAGGCGATGGCAAAAACTGGTTCTGGGTGGATTATCACCAGCACTGGAACACCGCGCTTTTCGATCCCGACGGCAGCGATCCGGCTGAAACGGTTCTGAATGGCAAATTCATGGTCGTACTCGAAGTATTCGGACCGGGTGGCGTCCGCATCAAACCGAATGGCGCAACTGGGCCGGGCAATCCCGAAGCCTTCCAGTTCCGCCGCTGGATCGACGCGGTCGATACCGCCAATGTTCCCTACGCCGATTGCGCGCATATCTTCTGGGTGAATAACAGGGCGGTCGTGGCCGATATCGTCGATCTGCGAAATACCGGGATCGAGAACGACGCCGAATGCCAGTTCATGTCGGGTAACCCGAACTCAACATTTTCCATCGGGTTCAAGGCCTATCACGACGAAGGCGTAACCACCAAGCTCGACCCTATCGACGACAATTCGTTCATGCGTCAATTCGGCATATCGTGGCAGCGCGGACTGAACGGCCCTTCGGGGCCACTGGACAGCGGTGTCGCCGACGAAGGTGAAGTAACCCTCGCGGTTTCCGATAGCCGGACATTCGGCTATCTGTTGGGGCCGTTCATTGTGAACGGCCAGCCATCCGGCCCGCATACGAAATGCACATTCTCGGTGCATCTCGGCGTGCATGGTAAACACCATGCTGGCAGCGGTTTCCTCGATGGATATTTCTCCCGATATGAAACCGCGTCCTTCGCTTTGGACATGACGCTGCCACCCGAATGAACAAAACGCCGCCCGCGCTATCCAGCGCGGGCGGCGGCTTTGCTGGACAGTCCAAATTGTCGAGCCTATACCTCGCTGCATCCCCGGGGAGTCGTGTGACTGAGAGGCAGGCGTAACGCCCTGCGACCCGCTGAACCTGATCCCGTTGACGCGGGCGTAGGGAGGGAGCGGCACATGATTTCCGCGCTCTCCTTCACGATATTTTGGAGAGTAGACATGGCAGACATCCCCGCACGCACCGAAATCGGCGTCACCACCGGCCCAATTCGCGGCAGCAAGAAAATCTATGTCGGCCCGCGCCGAGTCGCCATGCGCGAGATTTACCTCGACCCGAGCTGCGATGATGCGCCGGTGCGCGTCTATGACCCGAGCGGACCTTACACTGACGCCAACGCGCGCATCGACATCCGCATGGGCCTCCCCGAAATCCGCTCCAGCTGGATTCGCGAACGCGGCGATGTCGAGCAGGTGTTCCAGCGCGAGGTGAAGCCCGAAGACAACGGCCAACTCGGTCCCGACCGCAGCGGCGGCGTCGCGCCATTCCCCAACGTCCGCAAACAGGTGCTGCGCGCCAAACCCGGCCTGAACGTCAGCCAGATGCACTATGCCCGCAAAGGCATCATCACCCCCGAAATGGAATATGTAGCGGAGCGCGAAAATCTCGGCCGCGCGCGCCTCGCCGAATATAAGCGCGACGGCGAAAGCTTCGGCGCAAGCATCCCCGATTACGTCACCCCCGAATTCGTCCGCGACGAGATCGCGCGGGGCCGCGCAATCATCCCCAACAACATAAACCACCCCGAGAGCGAGCCGATGGCTATCGGCCGCAATTTCCTCGTCAAGATCAACGCCAACATAGGAAATTCTGCGGTCGCGTCCGACGTCGCCACCGAGGTAGACAAGATGGTCTGGTCGATTCGCTGGGGCGCGGACACCGTCATGGACCTTTCCACCGGCCGCAACATCCACGACACGCGCGAATGGATCATCCGCAACTCGCCTGTCCCCATCGGTACCGTGCCGATTTATCAGGCGCTGGAAAAGGTCGGCGGCGTGGCTGAAGACCTGACCTGGGAAATCTTCCGCGATACGCTGATCGAACAAGCCGAACAGGGCGTCGATTATTTCACCATCCACGCGGGCGTGCGCCTGCCTTATGTGCCGCTCGCCGCAAAGCGCGTCACCGGCATCGTCAGCCGCGGCGGCAGCATCATGGCGAAATGGTGCCTCGCGCACCACAAGGAAAGTTTCTTGTACGAACATTTCGACGACATCACCGAGATCATGAAGGCCTATGACATCGCCTACTCGCTCGGCGATGGCCTGCGCCCCGGCAGCATCGCCGACGCAAACGACGAAGCGCAATTTGCCGAGCTTTACACGCTGGGCGAGCTCACCCACCGCGCGTGGAAATCCGATGTGCAGGTGATGATCGAAGGTCCCGGCCATGTGCCGATGCACAAGATCAAGGAGAATATGACCAAGCAGCTTGAGGTGTGCGGCGAAGCGCCGTTCTACACATTGGGACCGCTCACCACCGACATCGCGCCGGGATACGACCATATCACCAGCGGCATCGGCGCGGCGATGATCGGCTGGTACGGCACGGCGATGCTCTGCTACGTCACGCCCAAGGAGCATCTGGGCCTGCCCGACCGCGACGATGTGAAGGTGGGCGTGGTAACCTACAAGCTGGCGGCGCACGCGGCCGATTTGGCGAAGGGTCACCCGGCGGCGCAAGTCCGCGACGACGCGCTGAGCAAGGCGCGCTTCGAATTCCGCTGGCGCGACCAGTTCAACCTCAGCCTCGACCCCGACACCGCGGAGCAATATCACGACCAGACGCTGCCCGCAGAAGGTGCCAAGACCGCGCACTTCTGCAGCATGTGCGGGCCTAAGTTTTGCTCGATGAAGATCAGCCAGGAGGTGAGGGAATTCGCGCGGTTGCAGAATCAGCCAGCAGGCGATTTCGTCGCGGCGGACGAAGCAGAGGCCGGTATGGCCCAAATGAGCAAGGTCTATGACGAAACCGGGCGCGAGTTATATATGGGCGCTGGTGATCGGGAACATGATTGAGGAATTAAATACTGCATATCGCGCGCGTCACAGAAATTCGGCTAATTCCAACCATTCGTTGACATATTTCGAGCGGTAGTCACATAATGTAAATTCAAATGAAAAAGGTCGCACCGACTCGTATTTACGAGGGAGGGGGTTGTTGGCCGTTTTTCGATACAAGGCGTTTGTCAGCTATAGCTGGAGCGACGCGAAATGGGGCAAGTGGCTGCATCATGCCATTGAAACCTATCGCACGCCAAATGCACTGGTCGGCAATGATGGCCGCCACGGGCCTGTACCGGCACGCTTGCACCCTGTGTTCAAGGATCGTGAAGAAGAAGCCGCGGGTGCTAGTATCGACAATGCCGTTGAAGAGGCGCTGGCCAATTCCGAATTCCTGATTGTTGTCTGCTCACCGAACTCAGCGAAATCGCAATGGGTCAATCGCGAGATCGCGTGGTTCAAAACCCATCGAGACCCGGCGAATGTTTTCGCCTTGATCGTCGGCGGAGAACCGGGCGCAACGAATATGCCCGGTCGCGAGGATGAGGAGTGCTTTCCGAAGGCGCTGACCAATCTTGTCAACGCAGACATGGAGGTGACGGATGAGGCTTTGCACGCGCCGCTCGCTGCCGACGCGCGCGATACTGGCGATGGCAAACGCGGCGCAAAGTTGAAGATTGCCGCTGCGCTTTTGGGGGTCGGCCTAGATGAGCTGGTGAGACGCGATGATCGCCGGAGAGCAAGGCTACGGATCGCTGCGACGGCCATATCGGTCTCAATCGCCGCAGTGATGAGCGTACTAGCATGGAGCGCAACGGTAGCCCGCGATGAAGCGCTGTTCCAGCGGAATGAATCGCAGCAGTTGACAGAATTCATGCTGACAGATTTACGCGGGCGGCTCGATGAGGTTGGCAGGCTCGACATATTGGAAACCGTCGGCACCCGGCTGATGACGAGTTACGACAGGCAGAATCTGGCTAGGCTCGATGCCGACGCGCTGGGACGGCGCGCGCGGGTTCAGTTGCTGCTCGGCGAAATCGAGAACAGCCGCGGCAATCTGGCAGGCGCGCTAAAAAGCTATCAGTCGGCGGCGGCCACCACTGCCGAATTGCTGGCGCGCGATCCGGACGCGCCGCAGCGCATGTTCGATCACGCTCAGTCGCTTTACTGGGTAGGCTATATCGCGTGGCAGCGCGGTGATTTGGACACGGCGAAGCGCCAGTTTCAAGGCTATGATGAACTGGCAGACAAGATGGTGGCGGCAGACTCGAGGAATTTTGACTGGCAATTGGAAAAAAGCTACGCCCAATCGAACCTCGGAACGGTCGCTTCGGACCGCGGCGCGCTCGACGCGTCACGCAAGCATTTCGCCACCGCACTGGCGATCGACCGGCGCTACTATGAGAATAATCGCGGCAGTGCCGATGCGGTAATTCAGTACGGAATCACGCTGTCATGGCTGGCGCGGGTTGAAGGCCGGCGTTTTGACTTCGCCCGGTCCGAAGCGCTTTACCGCGAGGGCGTTGGACTGTTCGAGAAAACGTCGGGGGCCGATCCGAAGGACCAGAGCTTGCAGCTCCAGTTAGCCCTAATTACCAAACAGCACGCAATGGCCTTGCTAGATGTCGGTCAAGCCCGCGAGGCCGACGCACAGGCTGATCGTGCGATCGAACGAACAAAGGTGCTGTCGCTCCACGATCCGGCCAATGTCACGGTGTCGGAATATCTTGCGGGTGCCCAGCTGGTCCGCGCGCGAAGTGCATCGGCACGGGGAGACTTCAGCACGGCTGACCGTTTGGCCCAACTCACGCTGCAAACGCTCAAGGCGCTCGGCAAGCCCGGAGTCGAGCAGACTAGCACCCAGGCCGAGGTGGCAGATTCCGCGCGGTTGGTGCTGGCCAGATCAGCTCAGATACGCGGAAAGAAACGCGAAGCGCAGTCGCTTTATTCTGCCGCGAGCGCGGCCGCAGCGAAGCGGGGACTTGGTGCTGCCGGGTCTTTGAATGTCACGATCTTCGCGACCGCAAATACAGCTCTCGCCGATCTGACCCGCGATCGCAGGCATTGGCAAGACGTTGTCGATGCGGTGCAGCGCGCCTCGGGAGAGCCGGCGGCCCGAAGCAGTTCGGAATATGGATGGGCGTTGATCAATACGGGTCAGCGCGAAAAGGGACTGGCCGTTCTCCGCCGTCTGGAGGCTGCTGGATACAGGCACCCCGATTTCATCGCCCTGATGGAACGCGTCGGAGACCGCGCGCGATGACATCCAAGCGCGCCGGTCCGGCCCGATTCGCAGTCAGGCGCCGTCGCCCGCCCTAGCTGGGCATCTGAAGCACCCGACAAAGCAAAGTGAAAACAAATGACTAAGGAGAATTGCAATGGCCCAAGTACCCGGAAGCTACGTGCTGATTTCGCTAACAATCGACGATAGCAGCGGAACGAGAGAACTAAAGGTTGGCTATACCATGATGGCATTTATGCAGAACGATACGACGCCGGTCATTTCGACCTATCCCGCCCAGGGTGACATCGTGCTGCCCAATGGGTCGAACCGGCCTTTCGCTTTTGTTATCCGCTACGATGGTGGCAGTAGCACGGGCTACATCTGGGATTCCGATCCGACGCAATGTTTGGCGATCGGGGACGCGGGAACCGAGCCCGCCTTTGGGGGAAGACTTCCGCCTGGATTTACGGGTCCGACAAACAATGGCGGCGGCGAAATCTGCTTCATCGATGCTAACAACGCTCCCAAGAAGCAGTACGAGTACCGCATCCAGCTTATTGCCGATCCGAATGGGAGGTTTGGTGGCAGCCCGTCGCTCGTGCTCGATCCGAAGATTACCAACGGCGGCAACAACTAGGGGCCGTTCGGTGTGCCGGGTGAGTGGGGTCGGGGCTAGTCTGACGGGTTCACCCAATGACTGTCCAACAACGGCCTTTACCCCATGTCGCACATTTCGGGGACACTAAACCAGTTAGCTCTCCGGCACCAGCTTCTCCACCAGCCGCCGCAACTCTCCCGCTGTTGTGTGTCCCGCGACCACCTCGTGATAACCGATGCCCGCCTTGCGCAGCGCTTCCTTCTTCACCGCGTCCCGTGCCGCCGCCGTGCCTTGGTGGTGGCCGCTGCCCTGATATTCGATTGTGTGGACCACGCGCGCCTCGGGGTCCATCAGCGCGAAGTCGACGCGCTTTGCATTGATGCATCCAAAAGCGGCCGTGTCGCGGCTTGTCAGAAACTCGCCCAATGAAACCTGCGCCATCACCTGCCAGCCGGAGTTGCGGGCGATGACGGCGGCGTCGAGCGCCTTGAACAGATTGGCCTCGGGCCGATTGAGAAGGGCACGCGCCGTGAAGTCTGCACCCATCACGCAGGCGAGCTGATCGGTCGCGCTGCCATTGGCCTTCGCCGCCCCGGCCAGCCCGTCTTTCTTTAACGGACCAACCTTGCCGCCCTGCTTGCCCGAATTACGCCCCTTCCAATAGGCCTGCCGCTCGGCCCGCTTCTGCCCCTCGACCAGCCGCTCCACCCCAATGCCCAAAACGGCGCCCACCGCCAGCACGGCGATAAGCATTAGCGGTTCGTCGATAAGAGCGAGAATCTCGGGCGGCATAGCTACAGTATTGCGCGAAATTCTCAAAAAACAGTCAACGCCGCCTGACTTACCGACACCAACACTTCCTCCAGCCGCCGCGACTCTCTGACTGTTATGTGTTCCGCGACTGCCTCATCATCGCCACACCGCGCAAAAAAAGAGGCGGCATTGCTGCCGCCTCTCTCCAATCGGATAGCCCGATGATTAGCCCTTTGGCATAATCACGGTATCGATGACGTGGATCACGCCATTGGTGCATTCGATGTCCGCGCTGGTCACCGTTGCGCCGCTAACGACTACACCGTCGGTGCCATCGACGTGAAGCGCTTCGCCATTAACCGATGCCGGCTCAAGCGTTTTGCCCGCGACATCGGCGGCCATAACCTTGCCGCTCATCACGTGGAGCGTCAGGATCGCGGTCAACTTTTCCTTGTTTTCAGGCTTGACCAGATCGGCCACGGTACCCTCTGGAAGCTTGGCAAAAGCTTCATCGGATGGTGCGAAGACAGTGAATGGGCCTTCGCCTTTAAGCGTATCGACCAGACCTGCGGCGGTGACTGCCGCGACGAGTGTGGTGAACGAACCGGCTGCGACAGCTGTATCAACTATGTCATGCATGATGTAATCTTTCAAAAGCTCAAAATAGAGCATGACTACATATGGTTCGCCGAGAAGCAGATTCAATAGAGTGGCGTATGTATTTTGAATTATGACAAATTTAATACTGTTTAGTATAGGACGTTTTACTGTATTGTATAGATAGAATTAAGTTAAAAGCGTACTTTTATCGGCTTCAATTGCTCCACCAACCGCTGCATGTCGCCCGTTGCTATATGCCCCGCGACCACCTCTTGATAGCCAATGCCCGCCCCACGCAAGGCTTCCTTCTTCACCGCGCCCCTTGCCGCAGACGTTCCTCGGTTGTGGCAGCTGCCCCAATAGCAAACGGCTAATTCAGCTTCGCCAACAGCATTTCTGCCGCCTTTTCCGATGATGCAGGGTTCTGGCCAGTGATCAGGAGCCCGTCTTCGACCACATGCACTGCCCAATCGTCACCTCGGCTATATTGCCCACCATCCTGCTTCAGCGCATCCTCCAGCAGGAACGGCACGATATCGGTCAGGCCCACGGCGTCTTCTTCGCTGTTCGAAAATCCGGTGACCCGCTTACCAGCGACCAGTGGCGCGCCGTCTTCGCCCTTCACGTTTTTCAAAGCTGCGGGGGCGTGACAGACCAGGGCGACTGGTTTGCCCGAGCGGATTGCATCCTGGATGATCGCGATCGAGTCCTTGTTGTTGGCGAGATCCCACATCGGCCCATGCCCTCCGGGGAAGAACACCGCGTCAAAATCAGTGATTTGAACATCGGACAATGTGTGAGTGGCGGCAAGCTGTGCGGCGCTTTGATCATCGGCCTTGAACCTTTTGGTTGCTTAGGTCTGCGCATCGGGTTCGTCGCTTTTGGGATCGAGCGGCGGTTGCCCCCCTTTGGGCGATGCCAGCGTGATCGTGGCGCCGGCATCCTTAAACACATAAAAAGGGGCTGCAAATTCCTCCAGCCAGAAGCCGGTTTTCTTCCCCGAATCACCAAGCTGGTCGTGCGATGTGAGGATCATCAATATGTTCATCATTATTTCCTTTACGGTGCGGGCAGGACATCGGCGACCAATAAGGTCATAGCGTTGCGCTGCTGCATTTGGCAGGTTCGGGCTTACGTCCTGAAACGGCGTAAACAGGCAATAGTTCCCCCATTGCCCGACCAAGCAGGCGATCACTCCCCCGGCACCAACTTCTCTTGCATCCGGCGCAGCTCTCCCGATGTTATGTGTCCCGCGACCACCTCATGATGGCCGATGCCCGCCCCCACGCAGCGCGTCCTTCGTCACCGCCTTCTCAAATGCATAATGCCGTTAGGTAAAAGGGCGTTAGCGTGCTATATTTTCTATGGGTCGAGAAGGTGTCGTGTGTTGTCGCTTTTCCAAACAAGCGGCAGCCGGCACTTATTGGAGAGGACCTATAATGAATAAACTACTCTTGATTGCAGCGCTGGCGCTGCCGGGCCCCGCTATGGCCGACACGCTCGACGTTATTACCATGAAGCTGAAAGACGGCTGCACGTTCGAAACCTATCTTGGCATCACAAAGGAGTTTAACGCAAATTGGGGCAAGGCGCATGGTTATAATGCGCAACTGATGCTGCCTGTCCACAGCTCCGATTCGAGCATGGTTATCTGGGTGGGCAACACTGCTTCGGCCCAAGTCTTCGGCAAGGCGTGGGATGTGTGGCGCAATGCGATGGCCAATCCCAATTCGGTCGAAGCAAAATTGCAAGCACGTTTCAATGCATGCAGCACGCAAATTTCGCGGGCGAGCTACGACACGTATCAATGATCCGGCGAACGGCGGCGGGGCAAACCTCCGCCGTCTCTTCTAAATAAACCGAATACCGGGGTCAGAATTAATTAGTCCCCCGATACCAACTTCTCTCGCCTCCGCCGCAGTTCTCTCGCTGTCGTGTGTCCCGCGACGACCTCGTGATAGCCGATGCCCGCCCCCCAGGCAGCGTGTGCCTTTTACCGCGTGTCTTGCCGCAGCCGTCTATTTGGTGTTGGCCAAACCTTTGATATTCGATGGCGTGGACTACGCGCCCGCCGCCTCAATAAACCTTGCCGTCAACCATCGTCGTACCGCCCAGCTCCTCGATGTCGGTCTGGATCCAGCGGCTGCCGCGCAACTTCCATGTTTCATTGTGCTTTTGCGTGGTGATGACATTGAATTCGCTCACGCCGTCCTTGCCAGTCATTTGCCGGTCCCATCTCTGGTCGGTCTTCACAAAGGCACATTCGCCACCGCAGCCGAGCTTTAGGTAAGTGACCCTGACATCAAGGCTGTTGGTCCGCCGGATCAGTGCCCATGCCTGCGTCTGCTTTGCGCGCAAGGCTGCCTTGTCGGTGATCGATCCGTCACCCTCGACGATCCGGTAATCGTCGGGGACGCCTTCCATATAGCGGAGCATGTCCTGATCCTTGACCGCGCTGTTCCCGAAGTCGATTTCGTCAACAATCGCCTCGCGCACCGCCTGCATCAGGCGCGTTTCATCGGGAATGGAGGGGGCAGAGGTAGCGAGGGCCAAGAGCAGCAACATGAGCGGGTCTCCTTCGAATTCAAACGCAAGATTACATATGTAATCGTCATAGGCAAGCGCAAGCTCGAATCGTCGCGGATCGCTTGCCCATCATTCGCCACGGGCTCATTTGAACCAGAGCGGAACACCACACCCCCGAACCAGTCAACCTTCTACCGCAACCGTTCATACGCTGACGCTGTTTTTGCGTTGGCTATTTGGACAAACCGAAGGAAGCCGACATAAACAAGACAATCATTACCACATTAGTCGCCGCCACCACACTGACGGGCGGCTGTACCTCTTATGGCGGCGGCGTTGGCGTTGGTTACGACGATGGCTGCTTCGGCTATCATGACCGCAACGACGTTCACTGCTGCTAATCACGTTCGGGGACGGGCGGTGACGCTTTCGCGTTAGCCGCCTGTCGCCTTTATCTTACCCCCGCCTGCTCGTCCCGCAGCGACGCCATGTCGATGACATAACGAAACCGCACATCGCCCTTTGCGAGGCGCTTGAACGCGTCGTTGATCTGCTGGATCGGAATGATCTCGATATCGGGGCCAATCCCGTGCTCGGCGCATAGCTCGAGCACTTCCTGCGTTTCGGCAAGACCGCCGATCAGTGACCCGGCCACCGATTTGCGCGAGAAGGCGACGACCGAATTGTCTACTCCCTTCATCGGCTCCAGCGCGCCGACCAGAACAATGGTCTTGTCGCGTTTCAGCAATGGAATGAACGGGTTTATGTCGTGCTTTTCGGGGATGGTCGACAGCATGAAATCGAAAGTGTTTTTCAGGCCCTTCATCGCGTCGGCGTCATCCTCCATCACGATTGTCGCGCCAAGATTTGTCGCTTCGGCGAGTTTCTCCTTGCTGCTGGTAAAGGCGGTGACCTTCGCGCCGAGGGCGATCGCGATTTTGACCGCCATATGGCCAAGCCCGCCTATCCCTATTATGCCGACATGATCGCCTGCCTTTACGCCCCAATGCTTCATCGGCGAATAAGTGGTAACTCCAGCACATAATATCGGCGCGGCGACTTCGGGGCTGAGGCCAGCCGGGATATTCAGCGCGAATTCCTCGCGCACCGTGATGGCACCCGAATAGCCGCCATAGGTGTTGTCTGATGAATAGCTGTTTTCGCCGGTCGGGGCCTTGGCGGCTGGAATGAAGGGGCCGTTATAGGTCGCGAGAAAGCCGTTCGGCCCTTCGCAATAATTTTCATCGCCCGCTTTGCACGGATCGCACGACTGGCAACTGTCGACCATGCAACCGATGCCGACGATATCGCCGATGGCGTGGCGAGTGGCGCCTTTACCGAGAGTGGTGACTCGGCCAACGATCTCGTGGCCCGGCACGCACGGGTAGATCGTGTTCGACCAGTCGTTGCCGCATTGGTGGACATCAGAATGGCATACACCGCAGAAAAGTATCTCGACCTCGATCTCGCCAGGCCCCGCTGGTTCGCGGTCGAATTCGATTGGTTTCAGGCGGCTGAAGGAATGTTTGGCGGCATAGCCGGTTGTGCTGGGCATAAGGTAGGCTCCGGGAGAAGAGAGAGGAGTAGAGCTAACAGGTAAGTTCGCGGGCGGTTCCGCAGAAATCGTTTGGGGGTTCCTCACTGGCGCGCGTAGGAATTGAAACGGCTATCGCTACGCATCCTTTTGGCATAGCAATTCGTAATTGCTGCCAACGACAGTCAGGGACCTAGTTTCATGCGCTATTCTGCTTTTTTCCTTCTGGTCGCCGCCGCCACCCCGGCCGCCGCGCAAACCGCACCGGTCGATATTGCCGCCGCTCGCTCAGCGCTTGCTGGCCAATGGGAGGGCAGCCTTGAATATCTCGATTATAGCGCGGGCAAATGGTTCGGTATTCCGGTCAAAACACGGGTCGAGGACCAGGGCGACGGCGTAACGATTATCCGCAAGTCCGACTTTGACGATGGCCCCACGGTCGGCAATGTGCGGATTACGTCGGTGGAACTGTTTGACCCGGTAGCCGGAACGGTCACTACTGGCACTTTTCGCAAGGGACGCAACGTGGAGGTTTTCACCTATAAGATGCGCTTGGAGGGCACTCCACTCGATCCGACGCATTGGACGATGATCGAAGAAACGCTCGGCAAGGACGACAACCGCCCCGCGACGCTGCGTCTGACGACCATCCGCAACGGCGACAAAATCGAGACCGTAAAGCAGATCGATTTTCAAGACGATGACAGGACCGAATGGGTCACGCGCAATCGGACACGGCTGGCCCGCATAGTGGGATAATACCGCTTGTGCCTTTTGCCCGGCCCGCTAGTTATGGCCGCATGAACGGAAATATAAAAATCCCCAATTGGTTCGGCATTGGGATGGACGCCTGGGCGCTCGCCGCCGAATCGAACATGGTGATCGCGCAGCGCTTGACGACGATGGCTTTTGGCGGCCCTGCTGCGGCACAAGAGGCGGAGCGGATGGTCTCGGAAAAGGTCGCGGCGAATTTCGCGCTTTGTGTGAACCTGATGACCGGCAAGCTCGGCACCAGCCCCGAAGCGATCGCCAGCAACAGCATCGCACATTATACGAAAAGTGTTCGGGCGAACAACCGGCGGTTGGCGAAGTGAAATTGCCTTTACAGACAATCTCCTTGGCCACGACCTTGGCATTGTTGGCAAGTTGCGTCAGCGAAGTACTGAATGCACAACCTCCAAAAAGCTGTTCCCGCCGCCGCGCCCACAACAAATTTTCCAGCTGCACCTGAACAAGAGGGGGCGACCGAGGACTGTCCTGCACTGGCGGTCGAGGCCGAGGGTTTTCGCTTGTTCAACAAGCAAAGTGGTTCGGGGCGCGCAATTGCGTTTGGCACGCGGCGCGAAGATGTACTCGCGATGCTGGCGTTTCGCGGGAAGTCCGAAACCGGAACCAATGGCGAATGCGGTGCAGGCGCGCTCGATTATGCCAGCTGGCCCGACGGGCTGGGCCTTCTTTTCCAGGGCGACGAATTCGTCGGCTGCATTCAAAGGCGGTCGCGGACGCTGACGAGATTAAACGTCTGACGAAGCCCGCGCATTATGCAGAGCAGCTCCGGGAAAAGGAGCCAGAATCCTAAGCTGGATGATTGGGCCGTTTAGCTGATTTCCACCGCGCGCCGGTATAAATGCCAAGTCGCATGGCCCAGTACCGGTAGCGCGACGAACAATCCCGCGAACATAGGTATCATCGCAAGGGTGAGTGTCACCGCGATGAATACTGCCCAGCCGAGCATAAGGCGCTTGTTCGAGCGAACCACGCCAAGGCTGACGATGATCGCGGTGATGAAATCAACCTCGCGGTCGACCAACATCGGCAGGCTGATGACCGTTATCGCGAACAGCCCGAGCGCGAACAGCCCGCCGACCGCGCCGCCGACCAGCATCATCAACAACGCATCGGGCGACAGCAGCAATGCGCCGGTTTCCCCGCCGATACCTGACTCGCCTAAGAAGATGGCAAATATCCCATGCGCCAGGATCATCCAGAAGCTGAAGGCGACAAAGACGATGCCGCCCATCAGGATCAACTGCTCGTCGCCGCGTCCACCGAGCGCGCCGAGCACTCCTCGCCATCCGAGCGGAAGGCCTCCCTCTCGCCTGCGGCTCACCTCATACAGCCCGACTGCGGTAAATGGTGCGAGCAGGGGGAAGCCCGCCATGATAGGGATCAGCCACCATCCCTGACCCATGCTCGACAGTCCGTAAACGATGCCGAGCCCTCCGAGGACATAGAATGCCGCGAAGAACAGGCCATAAATCGGATATGCCGCGTAGTCCCGCCAACCCGCTATGAGCGCATCGCGCAATTCTCTGGCTGAAAGATCGCGCGTCACGGTTACCGGTGCGATTGCCGATTGAGCCATCATTGCCGTTCTCCCTCTCCTGAGTCGACTTGGATGGCAGGATGCTGGAGGAAAACACCAGCGACGGCAAGCTCGTCCAATATGGCGCCGCAAAATCCGCACTCGACGCCAACCAGTTACCGCCCTACGCTTGAGTTCTTCTTGGAGGAAAACTTATGTCGCTCACGCAGATTATCTATTCATCCAAACCCTTCGGTTTCGATTCCTCTGTGCTCGACGATATACTTACGATCTCGCGTGTTTTGAATGCGCGGGATGACATAACGGGGATGTTGATATGCCGCGCCGACATGTATCTGCAGCTAATTGAGGGGCCAGATGCAGCGATCCAGGCAACCTATAAGAGGATATCAGGCGACGACCGACATCTGGAAATCAACCTGCTCGTGTCACGGCAAATAACCGAGCGGATGTTTCCCAAATGGGCGATGCGCGACGACCCTGCGCGCAGCTGGATGTGGACGCAGGCCGAGGTTTCAGCGGGTGCAATCCAGAAGACCACCCCGGACGAAATTGTCGAGATATTCGAGCGGCTCGCTGCCGAAAATGTCGGCTAGCTGGCTTTACCGCTGTCGCGACGACGCGCCTTGTTACGCCGTTTTGAGAATATGACACCCCCTAGAACGCCCATGGCTATCATGAACACGATGAGCGCGTAGGCTATGACCAATCGGGTTTCCATTATTCAGCTCCGGTAGCGGCTGACCCAAATCGATTCTGGTGCGCATGCCGCCTGTAAATAACTCGATTCGGGCAGCACCACTCATAACTGCAAGCGGGCCTGAAATGTTCCCAAGCCACCCATTTGGGCGATGGACGGAAAGCGTGAGTCGGAGCATGTTATGCTTATTAGAACGAGCGAAGGAATGTTCTCATGGCAAAGGTTTTAGGTCTGGGCGGTCTGTTTTTCAAATCGGCGGATCCCACTGCGACCAATGAATGGTATGCTGCCGTGCTCGGCATAAAGGTGGAGCCTTGGGGTATTATCTTCACGCCCGATGCTGCCGCCGCGCATCCCGGAGCGGCGACGGTATTCTCTCCGTTCAAGGCCGACACTGACTATTTCGCACCTTCGGACAAGGAATTCATGTTCAATTTGATGGTCGACGATCTCGACGCAATGCTTGCGCGTTGTGCCGAGCATGGGGTGGCACCGGTCAAAACCTTTCCTGAAGAAGCCAATGGAAAATTCGCACATATTATGGACCCCGAAGGGCGAAAAATCGAGCTCTGGGAACCGAAGCCAATGTGAGGACTAAGATGCAAGGCGAATAATTCTGATATTGATTAGGGTTACGCCTTTGCAACCGCCTGCGGATGGTGCGGCACTAGGATCAAAGTGCGCCCCTCAACCCGCCAGCTTTTCAGGCGTGATAGGAAGTTCATCCCCAAAACATGCGTGTCGCCGAATGCAGGGGAAACAATAATGCCCAAATCGCGCGCAACGATATTGCCGAGCCGCAGTTCCTGGGCGCGGGTATTTTGCGCGGCTATCGTGCCGTTGGCGGTTCGGATCAGCACCGGCACCGGATTGCTTGTAATGTTGAGGCCTGCAGCCTTGGCGGTATTAACCGGCACCGCCGTTACCGTCGCGCCGCTGTCGACGAGCATCCGCCGTTTTGTGCCATTTATAGTAACCTCAACCCAGAAATGACCGTCAGCGGCCATGGGTACTCGCAGTTCCTCTCCCACCACCGACTGCGCAGGACGCCCGGCAAGGCCGCTCAATCTTTCCAGTACAGGGTCGAATACCGCGCCAGTTTGCATCACCGAGTAGAGTAGGAAGCCCATCAATCCCCATAACGCCACGCTGAATAGCGCTCGGACGGCGCGGACGCGGCTGGCGAGTACGAGAAGTAACACGAGCGCGCCGCCTGCAATGAAGGGAAAGAAGGGGTGGGAATAAAGATCGGGCATCGCGGTGACATGGCGGCGCAAAGCTTTCTGCAGACTGACCGGCGAGAGCATCGCAAGGTGTGGCATAGCGAACTTTGGCGTATCGCGATTGGTAGGGAACCACTGCCTGTGCTTGTGCGTTTATCCGGCAAATCAACAGCGGAGGCCAATATGACTGACATTTTTTCGATCCTGAAATCGGACCATGACCTGCATCGTGAGATGCTCGAAAAAATCGTAGAGACGGTAGGCGACACGCCCGAGCGCCGCGATCTGTTCGAGGCGTTTCGTGTCGAGGTCACAGCGCATGCCGCCGCCGAAGAGCAATCGCTTTATGCCACGATGCTGGGGGCTCCGCAACTGCAAGACGATGGTCGCCACTCTGTGGCAGAGCATAAGGAAATTAACGATTTGCTAGGCGAATTGCAGCAGACCGACTTGGCAAGCGGCGCGTGGCTGACGAAATTCAAAGAAATGCGGCACCGTTATGAGCATCACATCGATGAGGAAGAGGAAGAGATGTTCCCCGCCGCCGAGAAAGAATTCAGCAAAGCAAAATCGGAAGAACTGGGCGCAAAATTCGACCGCCGTAAACCCGCTGAGATCAAAGTTGCCGAAACGAGCGACAATGGCGGTGACAAGGAATAACGGGACTTATGTCGGTTCCGGTTTGCTAAACCGCGTAAATGGACGTATAAAGAGAAATGCACTCGTCGAACGCGACGGAATTTGAGGCGCGTATCTGACGAAATTCGGGTGCACGCAGACGTTTTCCTACCACGACTTGGCTCCCCACATGGCGCTGTTGCGATGTGGTTACCTGTTTCGTGAAAGGAACATCATTATGCCAGTAGGCACCGTAAAATTCTTCAATGCCGACAAAGGCTATGGCTTTATTGCACCTGATGGCGGCGGCGATGACAGCTTCGTGCACATCTCCGCAGTTCAGGCTGCCGGCATGCACTCGCTCGATAAAGAGCAGCGCGTAAATTACGAAGTCGAAATCGGCCGCAAGATTGATCAAGAATATAGGAGGCCGCAGCGATGCGGCCTCCTTTTATACGCGATTTCGTTTCAGTCGCTGCGTCGCTCGTGTAAGCGGCGGTCGCCCTTGCGGCGCTCAGGTCCCGTATAATTTGCATCGTTTATGACGCGACGGTCATTGCCGCGCCGGTTTTTGTCGCTCAATCTTTTATCCTGCTGGTCAGCCATACCCTAAGCTCCCATACAAATAAGGCGCAATTCACCTTATTTTACAGAGCTTAATATAACTTAAGTTATAGCGTCAAGCGTGACCGGTATCACACCTGCCTCTTGACGAATTTTCGGATTTTAGGTCGGGTTAGTCGAATAACTCCTCAAGAAACGACTTTTTGCGCTTCTTGTAGGGATGGCCGTGTGCGTAACCTTCCGGATGCCGGCTGAAATCCTGCGGCGCATATTGTGGTTGCGGAGGCGGAGCGGCAGGACGTGCCTGTGGAGGGGCCTCTGCGGCACTGCGTTCGAGTATCTTGTCAAGCTCGCCTCGATCGAGCCATACGCCGCGGCACTGCGGACAGTAGTCGATCTCGACGCCTTGGCGGTCACTCATAACCAGCGCAACTTTGCACACGGGGCAGGGCATTCCAACGGCAGCATTCATTTCGGTCGCTCCTTCAAATATTTGAATGAACGGTCCGACATCACCGTTGCTCACGCTAAACAAGCGATCGCAACGATCAGAGGGGCCCGGCCCGTGTTTGAGATTTGGTGAACCTGTGAATATTTTTCAACCCCTATGGGTCAGTTAAGCACAGCGCCTGTCATCCACATCAGCGAAAGCGCGCCAATGGCCAGAAAAAGTGAGATTGCGAGCACATAACGCACGCCGTTATTCTTCGTTCCTGCGCTGGCTTCTTCTTCGGTTACATCGATATGGTCGCCATCTTTATGCATCTGTTTTGCTCCTTGGGGCCAAGTAAAGACGATCATAGCGCCAATGTTCCCGCGATGTTAAGCGCTTTTACGAAATGGCCACTCGGTGACCTTGCCCACCCACAAAGCGAGCCAGATCAGAACTGGCTGGAAAATCAGCCGGGGGCCATGATAACCCCAGCCCAGATCACGACCGCCTATGGCGATATCGGATAATGCGTGATTGAAATTCGCCGGCCAGACGCACAGCGCATAAAGCGCAAGGCCAACGCCCGCTGCCTGGCGAAGTTTGGGAATGAACAGGCCAATAGCACCGGCGATTTCGGCAATTCCGGTAAACGCGATCACTGCCTCGGGAAATGGAACCCATGTTGGTGTGATTTGCAGGAAACCTTCTGGTGATTTAAGATGCAATATGCCAGCAACGAGATAGAAAATCGCCAGCAATATTCGAAATATTTTTCGCGCCATATCGACGGTGTCGCGCAACAGGTTGCAATTTGCAACCATGTCAGTAAGCTTTTCTCCATAAGCATGGAGAGAGCAGATGGCACAGGCGGAAACCACCGTTGATGTATTGATCGTAGGCGCAGGGCTTTCGGGAATTGGCGCCGCCGCGCATTTGACGATGCAGTGCCCAAACAAGAGCTACGCGATTGTCGAGCAACGCGCAGATATGGGCGGGACATGGGACTTGTTCCGCTATCCGGGCATCCGTTCGGACTCCGACATGCACACCCTGGGTTACCGGTTCAAGCCATGGCTGCATGAGAAAACCATTGCCGACGGCACCGCCATCCACCAATATGTCCATGAAACTGCCGACGAGTATAAAATTAGCCCGCATATCCATTTCGGCCACCGCGTTGTGTCCGCCGACTGGTCGAGTAGCGAGGCACGCTGGCATGTGACGGCCAAAGCCGTCGACGGCGGACCAGAACGTCACTTTGCCGCGCGCTTCCTGTTCATGTGCTCGGGCTATTATGACTATGACGCCGGCTACAAACCCGATTTTCCGGGAGAAGCCGATTTTGGCGGACGGATCGTTCATCCGCAACATTGGCCAGAAAATCTCGATTATCGCGGCAAAAAGGTGACGGTCATCGGTTCAGGTGCGACAGCCGTTACGATCGTGCCAGTGATGGCGCAGGAAGGCGCCCAGGTGACAATGCTGCAGCGCTCGCCGACCTATATGGTGTCGCGCCCCGCTATCGACCCATTTTCAAAGCGCATCCGCAAATTTTTGCCCGAAAAGCTGGCTTATGCGATCACCCGTTGGCGCAATATCAACATGCAGCGGTTTACTTACTGGTATGCGCGCAAGAACCCCGCGAAAATGGGAACGAAACTCATCGACATGGCGCGCGCAGAACTGCCGAAGAGCGTTGATGTCGATACGCATTTCGTACCGAGCTACAATCCCTGGGAACAACGGCTGTGCCTTATCCCCGATAGCGACATGTTCAAGGCGATTTCTGAAGGCAAGGCCGAGGTCGTCACCGATCATATTGACCATTTCACCAAGACCGGCATCCAGCTGAAGTCTGGCAAGCATATCGACGCAGACATCATAGTTACCGCGACTGGGCTGAACCTTGTGACGATGGGCAAGACCGCGATCAGCGTCGATGGCGCGGCGGTCAATTTTGGCGAGCATTTCAACTATAAAGGCGTGATGTATAACGACATCCCGAACCTTGCGAGCGTGTTCGGCTATATCAATGCATCGTGGACGCTAAAGACCGATATCGTCGCCGATTATGTCTGCCGCCTGCTCAAGGAAATGGATCGAAAGGGTGCGGTAGTCGCGAATCCGATGTTGACTGACCCCGACATGCCGCGCCTGCCTTTCGTCAAGGACTTCAGCTCAGGCTATTTTGCGCGGTCGTTCGACAAGCTACCGAAGAATGGCGACCGTCACCCGTGGCGTGTGCTGCAAGATTATGCGGCAGAGAAGAAAATTTTGACGCAGGAGGCGGTAGATGACGGCGTGATGGTGTTTTCGGGGCCGACGGCGGCGGCGAGGGTGGAGCCCGTCAAGACGCTGATTGCCGCTGAATAACTAGATATCTCCGTCCCGCACTGTCGCTGCAACCCGCCGCGTTTCGATCCCCAAGTCGGGTGCAATGATGTGTGTGCGGCGCTTAACAACCCATATCAGCAGTGCGAGGCCCAAAAGTGCCATGACCGCCAAACCTGCCGTGAACCAGCCGGTGAATTTGCGCATCTGATCGGCATGGGCCAGCAATTCAGGCGGCTTTTCGGCGGCGTTGACGTCCCAATATTCGATCTCGAACTTGCCGCCTTCGGGCCGGTACAGGCGGATTTCGGAGCTAATCCACTGCTTGCCGTCTTTTGCGGCGAAGGTCAGGTTGACCTCATTCTTGTTTCGGCCAAGCAATTCGGCCTTGGGCTGATAAATCGCGGGGACCAATGCAGGTGATTTTTTCAGCAGCGCCGACATTTCGGCAAACTGGATACGGCTGTCGTCGGCAAAGCCCTCGGACACAAATTTCTCTGCAGCAGCCTGATCGCCGCGCTTCACCGCGGCCAGAAACGGAGTGGTAAAGGCGGCGACATCGTCGGGTAACGGCACCACATTTACCGCCGCACGGTCGCAAGCTGAAAGACCAAAGATCGACAGGGCCACCGCCAGCACAAGATAAATTCGTGACATTTCTGAAATATCTCCCGTTTTGTCGCGATTGCCGCTATCGCTCCTGCCATGCGTTATGACGAATTGATCCAGCCTGACAACGGCCAACCTGCCACCCTTATCCACATAATCGACAAGAGCGGATTTGCGGGATGGCTCGCCGCTCAAACCGACGCTGTCCGGACCGCTGCTAAAGCGCAGAAATTCGAAGGCAGCGCAAATGATATAGCGATCCTGCCCGGCGACAAGCCCGGGGAATGGGCTGTAGTCGCCGGGGTTGCCGATGCGGCGACGATGGCGGTGTGGAATCTGGCTCGGGTAGCGGATAGTTTGCCCGAGGGAACCTACCGGTTGGTCAAAACTGACGCGGGCGATGCAATGCTCGGCTGGATTCTCGGGCAATATCGCTATCAGGAATATCTGAGCGAGCCGAAGGTCACCGGCGCGCGGGTGCTGCTCGTCAAGGAACCGGGACGCATTCGGGCCGCCGGCCATCAAGCTGCAGCAACGGCCTTGGTGCGCGATCTGGTCAACCGGCCCGCAGGTGATTGCGGACCGAATGCTTTGGAGGCGGAGGCCAAGCGCATTGCCAAGGCGCACAAGGCCGACGTCACCGTCACCAGCGGCGACGCGCTCGAAACCGGCTACCCTCTGATCCACGCCGTTGGCAAAGCGGCGATGCGCGAACATGCGCCGCGTTTGATAGAAATTGAATGGGGCGACCCTCGCCATCCACGCATTGCGATAGTGGGGAAGGGCATTACTTTCGACAGCGGTGGCCTCGATATCAAACCCGCAAGCGGCATGCGGATCATGAAGAAAGATATGGGCGGCGCGGCGCATGCGCTGGCGCTGGCGGAGCTCATCATGGCGGCGCATTTACCGGTGCGGCTGCATATGCTGGTTGCGGCGGCAGAGAACAGCATCGCGGGTAACGCTTTCCGGCCGGGTGATATCTTGAAGAGCCGCAAAGGGATTACTGTCGAGATAGACAATACCGATGCCGAGGGGCGGTTGGTGCTCGCAGATGCCTTGTCCAAGGCGATTGAGGACAAAGCGGGGATGGTCGTCGATTTCGCAACGCTCACCGGCGCGGCGCGGGTGGCTTTGGGGCCGGATTTGCCTGCGATGTTCAGCAATAACGATGAATTTGCAGACGCGCTCCTTGCTTCAGCGAAAGCCAACACCGACCCGTTGTGGCGGATGCCACTTTGGGCACCTTATTCCGACATGCTCGACAGCGACATCGCCGATACCGCGAACAGCGGCGGGGCGTTCGCGGGGGCCGTCACGGCGGCTCTATTTTTGCAGAAATTCGTGCCCGACGATGTGCCGTGGGTTCATCTCGATACCTATGCGTGGCGGCCCACCAACAAGCCCGGGCGGCCCAAAGGGGGCGAAGCGCTTGGATTGCGCGCGGTCTTCGGCTATCTCGCGGACAAATATCCGGCGCGCTGACGCCTAAACGATTGAAGGACAAAGCATTTGGGTGACGGCCAGATACAGGCGGGGGGACGGCCTATCTACAAACTGACAGGCCATAGCCTTGTCGGTGACAAGAGGACGACGCCGATCCGCGGCGATCTCGCGGACATCAGCCTTGCGGGAAAACTGTTCGCACCGCATTATGCGGTGCCGATGTTGCGCACAGGGGTTGCGCCGGTCACCGCAATCCACGCCGAAGCGCACGCGACATCCATGCCGGTCAGCGCCTTGATGCACGGCGAGGAATTTGCGGTGCTCGATGTCGCGGGCGAATGGGCGTGGGGCTATTGCCTGCACGACAATTATCTCGGCTATCTGCGCTTTGCCGAGCTGGGCGCGGATTTCGATGCGACGCATATCGTTAGCGCGGCGGCGACGTTGTTGCTTGCAGCGCCGACCACTAAGGCGCCAGTGCTGGCGCGCTATCCGATGGGGGCGCAATTGCTCTGCGGCGAGGCCAGCGAGTGCGGCAAATATTTGGCGTGCGAAAATGGGTTCATTCCGCTGGTGCATTTGTCAGAAGTGGGGGCGGTCGAAGCTTCCCCAACCGACATTGCTGAGCAACTGATCGGCACGCCCTATAGCTGGGGCGGGCGCAGCGGCGATGCGATTGACTGTTCGGGGTTGGTGCAACTCGTGTTTGGCCTGAAAGGCGTCCTCGCCCCGCGCGACGCCGATATGCAGCAAGCGGAGTTTGGAGAGGATTTACCCGAAGGCGAAGCGTTGCAACGCGGCGATCTCGTGTTCTTCCCTGGCCATGTCGGTATCATGTCGGATGGCGAGAATATCATCCACGCCAACGGCACCGCGATGGCGGTGAGCGTCGAGCCGCTGTCCGAGGCGGCGGCAAGGTTTGCTGAGCATGACGAGGCGATAGTGGCGCGGAAGCGGGTTGCACTTTGACCAAATCCGTCTTCATCGACGGCGCAGCAGGCACCACCGGCCTCGAAATCGCCGATCGGCTCGCAGGTAGGCCTGAGTTCCAACTCATCACCCTCGACGACGACAAACGCAAAGACCCCGCTGCCAAGCGCCAGGCGCTGAACGACGCCGATTTCGTCATCCTCTGCCTGCCCGATGACGCCGCTAAAGAGGCGGTGGCGATGACCACGTCGAGCCACACGCGCATAATCGACGCGTCGACCGCGCACCGCGTCGACCAGCATTGGGCGTACGGCTTCCCCGAATATCGCAAGGGCCAGCATGAACGCATCGCGCAGGCGCGGCTGGTCAGCAATCCCGGTTGTTACCCGACGGGTTTTCTGGGGCTGGTCGCGCCTTTGGTCGCGGCTGGCCTTATTCCCGAGGACTGGCCCTATAGCGTCAATGCGGTGTCGGGCTATTCGGGTGGCGGCAAGGCGCTGATTGAACGGTTCGAGAGCGATGCGGGCGCCGATATCGGCTTTCGCACCTATGGCCTTGACCTCAGCCACAAGCATGTACCCGAAATGCAAACGCACGCAGGCCTCGACCTCGCGCCGATCTTCTCCCCCGCTGTGGTCCGCGCCTTTCGCGGCATGATGGTTGAGGTGCCGCTGCCAATCTCGGTCATGCCCGGCAGCGACAGTCCTGAGGAAATGCGGAACGCGCTGGCCGCGCATTATGCCGGTTCGCCGGTGGTGCATGTGCACGAACAACTCGCGCCGTCGGAACTGCTGATCCTCAATACGCAGGAGCCATCCGACCGGCTCGACCTCTATGTGCTGGGTTCGCCCGACAACACGCAGGTGCGGTTGCTGGCGATGCTCGACAATCTCGGCAAAGGTGCCAGCGGCGCTGCGGTGCAGAATTTGAATATCATGGCTGGGTTGGACGAAACGAGCGGGTTGCGGTTGTGATTATTCGGCCAACTCCGCCTAGT
>LNFM01001890.1_pt1 | contig 45735 bp, 40 predicted proteins | sample 596031 | NCBI WGS metagenome assembly LNFM01 (sample SAMN04254537, study PRJNA301005) | activated carbon metagenome | isolation source: dual media filters at the Ann Arbor, Michigan drinking water treatment plant | place: USA: Ann Arbor
CGCGTCTGTTTCTTCAGGTCTCTGTTTCTTCAGGCTTCTGGGACGACCGTCACGTTCGGTATCCCGCCGCGGGGTTGCGCGAGCCAGTGCGGCGCGGGCAAGCCCTTTTCCTTCAAGAACGCGGGATTGAACAGCTTCGACTGATAGCGGCTGCCGTGGTCACACAAGATCGTCACGATCGTGTGGCCGGGTCCCAGTTCGCGCGCCAGCCGGATCGCGCCGGCGACGTTTACGCCCGATGACGAGCCCAAGCACAGACCTTCTTCCTCGACGAGGCGGAAGACGGTTTCAACGGTTTCCTTGTCCTCGATCAGGTAGGCGCGGTCGACGACGACACCTTCGAGGTTCTTCGTAATGCGGCCCTGGCCGATGCCTTCGGTGATTGAACTGCCGGGCGAGGCCTTCAGTTCGCCTGTCGTGTAAAAGCTGTAGAGGGCGGCGCCGGGCGGGTCGGCGAGTGCGATCCGGATCGTGGGGTCCTTGGCCTTGAGGCCGAGGGAGACTCCGCCGAGCGTTCCGCCCGAACCGACGGCCGAGACGAAGCCGTGCAGTTTGCCGCCGGTGTCCTTCCAGATCTCCTCGGCGGTCGTTTCGATGTGAGCTCGGCGGTTGGCGACGTTGTCGAACTGGTTGGCCCAAACCGCGCCTTTCGGCTCTGTCTTCGCCAATGTCTCGGCAAGGCGTGCGGAGTATTTCACGTAGTTGTTCGGGTTCTTGTAGGGCGCGGCCGGGACCTCGACGAGATCGGCGCCGAGCATCCGCAGCATGTCCTTCTTTTCCCGGCTCTGCGTCTGGGGGATGACGATTACGGTGCGGAAGCCGCGCGCGGCCGCGACCATGGCGAGGCCGATACCGGTGTTGCCGGCCGTGCCCTCGACGATGGTGCCGCCGGGTTTCAGGCTACCGTTGCGCACGGCGTCTTCGAGGATGAACAGGGCAGCGCGGTCTTTGACCGACTGCCCCGGGTTCATGAACTCCGCCTTGCCGAGGATGGTACAGCCGGTCTCGCGCGAGGCGCGCTCGAGTTTGATCAGCGGCGTCCGGCCGATCGCCTGGCATACGTTGTCGTATCGGGACACGGCTCACTCCTCGGTTCGAGATGCAACGAATGCCGCCTCGAGATCACCTTCTCAAGGTAGAGAGGCCGTCGCCCGCCCACAAGGAAAGGCGGGGGGCGAATCCACACGACCCGCTCAGAAAGCGCGGTTGTTCGGCGGGCGAAAGCCACGAGACGTGCGGGGTAATCTCCCAGCGGGCGGCTCGATTGCGAGATATTCATTCCGAGGTGAGCAAGTTATTGCAAACGCGTGCTATTATTCGGCCATTCCGCGCAGTATCGATGCGGCGGTACCGTGATTGTCGTAGCTTCCTCGCACTCAGAGATCGGTTCGACCATGACCATTCAGATCCCCGTTCCGATGTCGTCCTTGACGGATGCCGGCGCTGTGCTCACTCCGCGGCTCAAGGAACTCGAAATGCTCGGCGACCTCGAGCGGCGAATTCTCTGGCTGGCGAGCTGGATGATCCACAACGCCAATCATCTCAGGCCGAGCCGAGACGGATTGAAAGTCGGTGGTCATCAGGCGTCGTGCGCATCAGCCTCGTCGATCATGGCGGCGCTGTTCTTCAAGGCGCTGCGGCCGCAGGACCGGATCGCAGTGAAGCCGCATGCCGCGCCCGTGCTCCACGCGATCAACTATCTCATGGGCACGCAGAAGCTGGAGAAGCTGCAAGCATTCCGTGCTTTGGGTGGAGCGCAGGCTTATCCTTCGCGGACGAAAGACGAAGGGGGCATCGATTTCTCGACGGGCTCGGTGGGGCTCGGCGTCGGCGTGACGCTGTTCGCCTCGATCGTGCAGGACTTCCTCTCGGCGCGGATCAAGGACATGCCGACGGGCCGGATGGTCGCCATCATGGGCGACGCCGAGCTCGACGAAGGCAACGTCTTCGAAGCGCTGCTCGAGGGCTGGAAGCACGACGTCCGAAACCTGTGGTGGGTGATCGACTACAACCGGCACAGCCTCGACGGCACCGTGAACGATCATCTGTTCCAGAAGATCACGAGCTTCTTCGATACCGTGGGCTGGAAAGTCGAGAACCTGAAGTATGGCAAGGCACTTCGGCATGCTTTCATCGGGCCGGCCGGCGGGGCGCTGCAACAGTGGATCGACGACTGCCCCAATCCGCTCTACTCGGCGCTGGTGTTCAAAGGTGGTGCGGCGTGGCGTGAACGTCTGAAGAAAGATCTTGCGGGAACCATCGGGCTCCCGGAGTTCCTGGATACGCGCGACGATGCGGCTCTGCACCGCTTGATGACCAATCTCGGCGGGCACTGCCTGGATACGCTGACGGAGGCGTTCGACGCAGCACAGGACGAGCAACCGCGCTGCTTCATCGCCTACACGATCAAGGGGTTCGGAACGCCACTCGCGGGGCATCGCGACAATCATGCGGGCTTGATGACGCCGACGCAGATGGAGGAGCTGCGTACCTCGTGCCGCGTGCAGGCCGGCGAGGAATGGGAAGCGCTGGGCGGTCTCTCCCTGCAGCGGCGGGCCGAGGTCGCGGCGTTCCTCGAACAGGTGCCGTGGCGAAAGAAGGCGGTCGCGCAGCCGCGCCGGCCCGCTCTCGTCAAGGGCGAGATCGCGATGCCGTCGTCGCCGAAGAGCTCGACGCAGGCGGCGTTCGGAACGATCCTGGCGGAATTGGCGAAGAGCGAGACGGCGCTCGCCGCGCGACTGGTCACGACGTCGCCGGACGTGGCGGTGTCGACGAACCTTGCTGGCTTCATCAATCGTCGCGGCGTGTTCCATCGCAATCCGCGCACCGACGTGTTCCGCGACGAGCAGATCGCATCGCCGCTGAAGTGGAGCCAGAGTCCGCAAGGACAGCACATCGAACTCGGAATCGCGGAGAACAATCTGTTCCTGATGCTGGCGGCACTCGGGCTTGCCGAGCCGCTGTTCGGAGAGCGCCTGCTGCCGGTGGGGACGGTCTACGATCCGTTCGTCAATCGCGGGCTCGATGCACTGATCTATGCGGCCTATCAGGATGCGCGGTTCATGCTGGCGGGAACACCGTCGGGCATTACGCTTTCACCGGAGGGTGGCGCGCATCAGTCGATCAACACGGTCCTGACGGGCATGTCGATTCCGGGGCTGTCGATGTTCGAGCCGGCGTTCGCCGACGAGTTGGCTCGGATCGTCAGCTGGGGATTCCAGCATATGCAGCGCAAGGACGGGGGATCGACATATCTGCGGCTGTCGACGCGAGTGCTCGATCAGCCGCGGCGGATGCTCGACGAGACGCTGGCAGAGGGTATCATCGCTGGCGCTTACTGGCTGATGGGACCGCCGCAGGGGACAACGGCACGCATCCTGATCGCGTATTCAGGCGCGGTCGCGCCGGAAGCGGTTTCGGCTTATCGCGCGCTCAATGCGGCGGGCGTGGGCGCGGCGGTGCTCGCCGTCACGTCGGTCGGGCGGCTGCATGCAGATTGGCTGGCCAACGGTGCCGGCTCGCATATCGGCAAACTGCTCGGTGTGCTCGCGCCGGGCGTCGGCATCGTCAGCGTGATCGACGGACATCCGGCGGCGCTTTCCTGGTTGGGCTCGGTGCGCGGAAATGCGATCCGGCCGCTCGGCGTCAGCTCGTTCGGGCAATCAGGCGACCTACCCGCGCTCTATGCACAGCACGGGATCGATCCGGAGGCGATCGCGACTGCGGCGAAGTCGCTGATCGCTCACCCGGAGTGAAAGTCTCGCATCACGTAGCTTTCGAATATCCTTCGATTTCGTCGTTCGCGATCGCTTCGGCAGCGCGCTCGGATGCCGGGCCGAAGCCGCCGCCGCCGGCGGATTGGAGGATGAAGCGCGTGCCGGCTTTCATTTCGTAGCGGCCGGGTGGGCTTTCCTTTTCGTCCGGTGTGCCGGCGTTGGTGACGAAGCGTGCGCGGCCGCCGTTCTCGCCGCCTGCAAGGCCGTTCGGGGGGAACTTCGATTTGTCGAAGCGGCGGATGACGGTGGCGTCCTCCAGCAGTTCGTATTCGCGCACCATCGACAGCCCGCCGCGATGTTTGCCTGCGCCGCCTGAGCCGGGAAGCAATTCGAAGCGGCGGATGCGGCAGGGGAACTCCGATTCCAGGATCTCGATCGGGGTGATGTGCAAGTTCGACAGATGTGCGGCGGTGCCCGATGCGCCGTCGCGTTGCGCGCCGCCGCCGTAGGCCGACCCGATGATCTCGTATTGCATGTTGGTCTGGCCGGGGCGGGGCTTCGACCAGATGATGCCCATCGCGCTCGATGAGCCCGAGCCTGCGGTGGCGCGGCGGGGATCGAGGGTCGCCATCGCCTGGAGGATGACGTCGACGAGCTTGAGGTTGACCATCTGGTAGTTGGAGACCGCGCCCGGCGCCTCGGCGTTGGTGATCGTGCGGGGCGCGAGCACGATATCGACGCAATCGCGCATGCCGTCGTTGAAGGCGAGGTCGGGACCGAGGCTGCCTATGAGGGAATAGAACACGCAGGCTTCGATCATCGAGGGACGGAGGTTCACGGGACCCTTGGCTTGCGGATCGGAGCCGGAGAAGTCGAACTTGGCGCGGCCGTTGGCGATCTCGATTTCGACGGCGAGCTTCACGGGCTTGGTGAAGTCGACGCCGTCGCTGTCGATGAAGCCGTGTGCTTCGGCTTTGCCCGGAGGGAGTTTTGCGATGCGGCTGGCGAGTTCGTCGCCGGCACCTTTCAATATGGCGGCGAAGGCGTCGAGCAGTGTCGTCGCACCAAAGCGCTCGGCCAGTTCGGCAACGCGTGCCGCACCCATCTCGGTGACGGCGATCTGAGCGCCAACGTCGCCTTTCACGAGGGCTGGCTGGCGCGTGTTGGCGAGGATCAGGCGCTCGATGTCGGGCAGGACCTTGCCGCGCGAGCGGATCTTGATCGGGGGTAGCAGAAGGCCTTCCTGGTAGATCTCGGTCGCGTTGGCCGAGGTCGAGCCGGGGATGGTGCCGCCGACATCGGCCTTGTGCGCGATGGTGCCGGCGAAGGCGATGATGCGTCTTTTGCCTGCCGCTCCAGGGAACACCCCGACGCGGTCATCTGCGAAGACCGGGGCGACGAAGGCCATGTCCGAGACGTGGGGCAGGCCGCCTTCGTAAGGGTGGTTCGATACGAAAACGTCGCCGGGCTCGATGGAAGTGGCGCCGTCGGGCGTGTGTGCAGCGCCCGCGCCGTCGTAAACCTCGCGGATGCGGGCGACGAGATAGCGGTAGACCGGCGCGTGGAAGAACATCGGTGGGGCGACGATCAGGCGGCCGTCCGGATCGAGGATAACGCAGGAGAAGTCGCGGGATTCTCGGATGATCGTGGAGTAACCCGAGCGGTAGAAATGATAGTGCATTTCATCGACGAGGCTGCCGATCTTGTTGCGCAGGATCTGTATCGTGATCGCGTCCATGGTGCCGTTCCGTTACCGCTCAGTTCGCGGCGCACCATAGCCGAGTTTGCGCGCGCGTCGAGGCGGGGCGGCGCTGTCCCGTGTCAGCCGAATTGACGATGTACGGGGCGTTGGCAAGAGGGGATGGGGCGGCCTAAAGTCGGAGCACGAGGGGACGACATTCGAGGGGAGTACCGGGAATGACCGACGCGGCGAAAATCGACTACGAGGCCGAGTACAACAACCGGCTTCTCGTGCCGGACAGCCCCAAGTACGGCACCCGGTGGGCAGAGGCGTCGGCGAAGACCCGGGAAACGCTGAGCTCCGAGCTGGACATTCCCTATGGGCCGGGGGCGCGCAACCGTTACGACCTGTTCCTCGCATCGAAGCGGGGCGGCAAGGCGCCGCTGGCGATCTACATCCACGGTGGTGTGTGGCAGCGCGGTGATCGCAAGGATTACAGCTGCTGCGCGGACCAACTCGTTGCGCGCGGCGTCGATGTCGCGCTGCCGTCCTACACGCTCGGGCCGGAAGCGAGCGTGACGCAGATTTTCGAAGAACTGCGCCTGTTCATGCGGGCGCTGTGGGCGAAGACCGGGCGCCGGGCCGTCGTGATCGGGCATTCGGTCGGCGGTACGATGGCCGGCGCGATGCTGGCGCAGGACTGGTCGCCGTTCGGCGATGTGCCCGACGATCTGGTGCGAGCGGCCTATGCGATCTCCGGTGTGTTCGAGGTCGAGCCGTATGTGCACACGACCTACAACGATGCGATCCATCTGACGGCGGAGGAGGCGCTGCGTCTCAGTCCCGCGCTGTGGCCGGCGCCCAAGGGGCGTACGCTCGTCGCGGCGGTCGGCGGTGCGGAGAGCCGTGAGTTCGTCCGTCAGAGCCTCGACGTCGTCGCGCGGTGGTCGCCGGCGGGCGTCAAAGCGGAGTGCGTGGTCGTGCCGGGTGCCAATCACTTCTCGATCGTAGACGAGATCATGCGGCCAGACAGTGCGATGCTCGAGCGATGTGTCGGGCTGGCGCAGACCGTGGCGAAGATCGGCTGAGGAAGCCGATTAGTCCCCCGCCCTTGTCTCCTCCCCACAGAGGGGGAGGGGGACGAAAACGGCGCGAGGAAGTGCTCGATCAGTGTCGAGAGCCCGCGTCGCCGGCCGACGCGACGGCGCGTGCCCTTGTCGGGTTTTGGGGCATGGTCGGCGTTCCTCCGGTTCTCGTCGGGGGCGAGTTTGCGCGCTAGGGACGCCAACGGCAAGCGATTGCGCATCATGAATTCGGCCAGAAGGGCGATGGGCGCATTCCCACCCTTGCCGAAACCGGCGGGCGCGTTCAAAAGGCGGTCAGAACGTTTGCAATTCGCGCTCCGCGCAACTGTCGAAAGGTACAACCCGTGAAACGCAGCACCGATCGCATTCTGACATCCCACGTCGGAAGCCTCATCCGGCCAGAGGCGCTGAAGGACCAGATCCGCGCCAAGCAAAGCGGCAAGGGCTTCGACGAGGCCGCGTTCGACAAGGTGCTCGCCGACAGCGTCGCTGAAATCGTCGCGGGGCAGGTCAAGTCGGGCGTCGATGTCGTCAGCGACGGCGAGTTCGGCAAATTCATCTCGTGGTCGCAGTACGTGCTCGACCGGTTCTCGGGCTTCGAGCGCCGTCCGATCGACGCCAAGGGCAATCCGTGGACGCGCGGCGCGGATCGTGCCCGCTTCAAGGAATTCTACGCCGAGTACGACGCCCAGGAAGCACCGGCGACGCAGACACGCGCGGTGTGCACCGGGCCGATCACCTACACGGGCAGCGCCGACGTTGGGCGCGACATCGTGAACTTCAAGGCCGCGTTGGCGAAGACGCCCGCTACCGAGGCGTTCATGCCGGTGGCGGCTCCGGCCAGCGTGATCCCCGATCGCGAGAACGAGTTCTACAAGACCGAGGACGAGCTGCTCGATGCGATCGGCAAGGCGATGCATCAGGAATACAAGGCGATCGTCGATGCGGGCATGCTGGTGCAGCTCGACGATGCGCGCATGGCCGTGACGTTCGACCGGATGGTGCCGCCGGCCTCGATGGCGGACTACAAGAAGTGGGCGGGCAAGCTCGTGGCTGTGATGAACCACGCGCTCGAGGGCATCCCGGAGGACCGCGTGCGCTATCACGTGTGCTGGGGTAGCTGGCCGGGGCCGCACACGACCGACGTGCCGCTGCGCGATATCGTCGATCTGCTCGTCAAGGTGAAGGCCGGTGCGTATCTGATCGAGGGGGCAAACCCGCGTCACGATCACGAGTGGAAGGTTTGGAAGGACGCGAAGCTGCCGGACGGGAAGATCCTCATTCCCGGGGTGATCAGCCACATGTCGAGCGTCGTCGAGCATCCCGAGCTGGTCGCGGATCGCATCGTGCGGCTCGCCAATCTGATCGGCCGCGAGAACGTGATCGCGGGCTCGGATTGCGGCTTTGCGCAAAGCCCGTTCTATCGCCGCGTGCATCCGACGATCATGTGGGCCAAGTTTGAGGCGATGGCCGAAGGCGCACGGCTGGCGACGAAGCAGCTCTGGGGGAAATGAGGGGGCGGTGGTGTCAGATCCTGCGGGTCTGATGCCTCCGATCACTCGTACTCGTACTTCGAAAACTCGTAGCCTTCCTTGGCGACGACTTCGAGGAGGAAGGGTTGGCCGCGCTCGGTGGTCTTGATGCCTTCCTTGATAGCGCCGACGAGGTCGGCCGGGTCGGCGACGCGGCGTGAAGCGACGTTGAGGCCTTCGGCGACCTTGGCGTAGTTGCCGCCGATGTCGAGCGCGCCGTATTTCGCGGTCGACGTTTCGAGCACGTGGCGCTCGCAGGCCATGACGGCGTTGTTGAATACGACTGTCATGATACCGATGTCGTTGCGCGCGGCGGTCTCGATGTCCATGCCGCTCATGCCGAACGACGCGTCGCCCATGAAGTTGATGCAAAGCTTGTCAGGCGAGGCGAGCTTGGCGCCCATGATGATGCCGAGGCCATAGCCGAGCTGGGTGGACTTGCCCCAGCCCATGTAGGAGCCCGCGCGCGTCGTTTCCCATATCGGCAGGACCTGTTCGCGGACGGAACCTGAGTCGTGCGTTGCGATGACGTGGTCGCGATCGACCGTCCGCATGATGTCGCGGATGACGCGATACTGGTTGATCGGCACTTCGTCGTTGTCGAGCTGTTTGGCCCATTCCTCCTGCCAGGCCTTCTTTTCTGCTGCGATATCGTGCTTGAGGGCGGTAAGGGCCTTGGCATTGCCATCCTTGCGCTGGGCGTCGATCTCGTCAATCAGCGCTTCGAGGATCAGGGCGGCGTCGCCGACAAGTCCAAGATCACAGCGGTGGTCTTTGTTGATGTCGATGGCATCGACGGTCGCGTGAATGATCGTCTTGCCTTTCGGTACGGTGGGGCCGAACGGCGTTTTCGTCAGGCTCGAACCGATCGCGAGGATGACATCGGCTTTGGCCATATGGGTGGCGTACATCTTCGGGCGCGAGCGTGTCGATGCGCCGAGGGCGAGCGGGTGGTTTTCAGCAATCGCGCTCTTGCCGGGATTGGTGGCGGCGACCGGCGCGGGGAGCAGTTCGGCCAGCGTTGCGAGTTGCTCGCCGGCTTCGGCGTAGTGGATGCCGGCGCCGGCCCAGATCAGCGGGTGGCGTGCTGCGAGCAGCAGTTTTGCCGCCTGGCGGACGGCAGCGGGATCGGGCGCGGAACGCAGGACAGGCACGGGGCGATAGTCGAGCGCGCCCTTGAATTCGGCATCGTAGACGGGGTTGGCGATCTCGAGCAGGACCGGGCCGGGCTTGCCCGTTCGCATCGCGTGGTAAGCGCGACGTAACGCGTCGGGCAGCTCGGCTACTTCCGACACGTAAGCCGACCACTTGGTGACCGGGGCGAACACTTCGGCAGATCGGAAGGTCGGCCGCTGATACTGTCGGTTGGGTTCGTAGCCCGCGGGGATCACGAGCATGGGGACGTTCTCGGCGTAGGCCTGGGCGACGCCTGCGAACGCGTTCTCGATGCCGGGGCCCTGCTGGGCTGCGAAAACGCCGTTCTGCTTGCCCCGGCGGATGCGGCTGAAGCCGTCGGCCATGCCGACGCCGATCCGCTCCTGACGGCAGAGGATCGGCCTGATGTTGATCTCGGCGCACGCGTCGATGACGGGATTGCGCGGGTAGCAGGCAAGAAACTCGGTGCCCTCCTGCTTCAGGATCTGGGCGATCACGTCAGCGCCGTTCATCACGGGTTTCATGGGCGGTCTGCCTATCTCTCGATTTTCATGCGTAGCTTGTACCGCCTGCAGAGCACAGACGGCAGGCGACACTCACTTGGAGCATCGGCTTCTGGAGAAGAAGGATCAAGGCGGTAGATCAATCGGCGAAGGTCTGCTCGGAATCACTACGCACACCAGGAACCGCTCGAGTTCGAGTATGGCAGTCCCGATCGCGGTGTCGATCGTGTCGAAATGCCAGTGGTGGACGGAGATCGAACTGCCCAATTCGGCTATAGTTTCTTTTCGATCCGGCTTCGCGTAGATCTACCGTCAAAGTCAATTTATCCGAGGAAGGGAGCCCCCAATGCTCAAGTGGCTGTTCGGTCAGACGTCCAATGAAGCGGCCGCGGTCAAGAGCCCGTCCGGGAAGGGGGGCAGTGGTTCGGGCAAGCCCGAGGTGTTGAACCTCACGCCGGAGACCATCACCGCGGCCGTGCTCGAGCAGATGTCGACGACGCCGGATCCGCGTGCGCGCGAGATCGGTGAAGCGGCGATCAAGCATCTTCACGCGTTCGCGCGGGACGTGAAGCTGACGCCTGCGGAATGGCTGATGGGCATCGATTTCATGACGCGTGTCGGTAAAATGTGTACGCCCGACCGGCAAGAGTTCATCCTGCTCTCTGATACCTCGGGGCTGTCCGCTCTGGTCAATCTGATGCACGACAAGACGGCGATCGAAACGGCAACGGATACGAGCCTGCTCGGCCCGTTCTTCCGCGAGAACGCGCCGCACTTCAAAGCTGGCGAGCAAATCTGCCGGAACACCAAGAACGGCGAAGTCGCGATGTACGGCCGCGTTACCGACGTGAAAGGCAATCCGATCGCCAACGCCCGGATCGACATCTGGCAGACGGACGAGAACGGTCTCTACGATATCCAGGCAGATCCGTCGGGGGCAATGGACAGCCGGGGCTATTTCACGACAGACGCCAACGGCAACTATCTGATCAGGACGGTGCCGCCGCTCGATTATTCCATTCCGATGGATGGTCCCGTCGGCGAGGTGATACGAGCCCAGAAGCGTCACGGCATGCGGCCGGCGCACATCCATCTGCTGATCGGCGCGCCGGACTACCGCGAGCTCGTCACGGCGCTCTATCTGTCGACCAGCAAGTATCTGGCGACGGACGTCGTGTTCGGCTCGTCGTCGGAAGATCTCGTGGCCAACGTCGTTGAGAACGATCCGAACTGCCCGATCAAGGGCATGCCGGCGGTGCACTACGATTTCTCACTGGCAAGGATGTCGGAGGCGGATCGCAAGTCCGGCCGCGTCGGCTCGGATCCCTCCAAGATCGGTGCGAACTAAGGGACCAGCGCGTGCCGTTCGCCGTCATTGCGCCGGATCCCCGACGCGGCTCGTTCCTGAATGGGCGCCGTCGCAGTCGAGCATAACGACGAAGAAAAAGTAACGGGAGGGGGGATGAGCAAGCTGGAGCCGGCGGCTGCGGTCGAGCGTGGTTCGGGTGGGCGAGGTTCGGGCAACGCCGGTACGGCAGCGCAGCACCGGGAGGCCACCGGGATCATCCGGTTCGTAAACTTGCTCGAGGCGCTGTTTCCGTTCGTCGTCGTGTTGGGCTTGTGGGAGGTGGTCGCCCACATGGGCGTGTTTCCCGCGCGCTTGTTTCCAACGCTGGAGACGGTCGTAGGCGCGTTCTGGCGGCTGACGATTTCGGGTGCGTTGCCGCATCACGTGCTGGAAACGCTGGTCCGGTTGTTCGTCGGTTTCGGGCTCGCAGCGGCGGCGGGCGTGGTGATCGGCATCCTGATGGGGCGGATCAAATGGGTCGAGGACATGGCGTTGCCGATCATGTCGATCGGTGCGCCGATACCTGGACTCGCCTATGCACCGATCTTCCTGATGTGGTTCGGTCTCGGCAATCTGGCGGTGATCCTGCTGGTCGCCGTGGTTGCGACGTTTCCGATCGTCCTCAATACGTGGTCCGGGGTCAAAGCCGTCAAGGAGATCTGGGTGCGCTCGGCACAGGCGATGGGAGCGGGGGACGGCAGCCTGTTCCTGCGGGTCGTGCTGCCGGGGGCGTTGCCCTTCATCCTGACAGGGCTGCGGCTCGGGCTCGCGCAGGCGTGGCGCATTCTCGTCGGTGTCGAGATGCTGGCAGCGGTGCCGTGGGGCCTCGGTTGGATGATCTTCGGCGCGCGTGAATTCCTGGCGACCGACATCATGCTGTCGGGCATTGTCGTGATCGGCGTGATCGGGCTCGTCCTGGAAAAATTGGTGTTCCAGCGGATCGAGCAGCGTACCGTCGTGCGCTGGGGCATGGTGACGGCATGACCAGCGAGAGCCGACGCAATTGGATTTCCCTGCTGCGGGCCATGACAGGGATCGCCCTGCTGGCGGCTGCCTACGAGGTGACGGCGCGCTCGGGCGGCTTTCCTCCGACTTTGTTGCCCACGCTTCCGAAGATCTCCGGCACGCTGTTCGCGATGATCGCCGACGGGAGCATGATCGCGCATGCGGCGAGCACGCTGTGGCGGGTGTTGATCGGATTCGGCATCGCGATCGCCATCGCGGTTCCGCTCGGCATTCTGATGGGCAGGAATGTGCGGGTCGAAAAGTTCTTCCTGCCGCTGGTGACGGCATTCATGCCGATACCCTCGTTGGCATGGGTGCCAGTGTTCATACTGTGGCTGGGTGTCGGCGGTACGGTTGCGATCGTGATCGTGGTCTACGCCGCGCTGTTTCCGATGATCCTGAACACGTGGTCGGGGGTGAGAGCGGTCAATCCGCTGTGGCTGAGGGCTGCGGGTGCGATGGGGGCCGGCGAGCGCTCGATGTTCTGGCGGGTCATCTTGCCGGGTGCGTTTCCGTACGTGATCGCCGGGCTGCGGCAGGCCTTCGTGCGCGCGTGGATCGCGGTCGTAGGCGCGGAAATGCTCGCGGCGTCGGACTGGGGCCTCGGTTGGGTGATCTTCGACGCCAAGGAGTTCCTCAACGCCGACGTGATGATCGCTTCGCTTCTGGTGATCGGTTTCATCGGCTACGGGTTCGAGCGCTTGGTATTCGGGACGCTCGAGAAGATGACGGTCGTGCGCTGGGGAATGGTGCGGACCGCGAAGGGGTGATCTGGTTGCTACGCAGCCTGTGAACGACTGCGTATCGAACTGTGATGGCCGCGTCTTTGAACGAAGTGCTATCGTCGCGTTGGTTCGATCGGACAGCGAGGGCATCGCCATGGCGTCTCCATTGATTTCATCATCAACAGTGTTGGCAGCTTCGTTGGTCGTCGGCGTGGTGCCCGCGCAAGCGCAGTGGCTTCCCGAGAAATCGGTCAGGGTGCTGGTTCCGTTCGCACCCGGCGGTGCAGCGGACGTTCTGGCGCGGATCGTGACGCAGGGCATCACGCGCACGTCGAACCAAGCGATCGTGGTCGAAAACCGGCCTGGCGGCGGAACGGTGCCGGCGACGGAAGCCGTGGCGCGATCGACCCCCGATGGTTCGACGTTGCTGCTCATGGCGAATTCATTCGTGATAAATCCGAGTTTGCGCGCCAACCTGCCATATCATCCGCTGACGAGCTTCGAGCCGCTTTGCTCTCTCGCTTATGCGCCGACCGTCATCGCTGTGCAGAGGACTGCTCCATATGGGACGCTCGGCGAGTTGCTTGTAGCCTCGCGAGAGCCGTCGTCGAAGATCACCATGGCTGGCGTCGGTCCGGCAACTTCGGTGCACATATCCATCGAGATGCTTAAGCGGGCGTCTAACGCCAGTTACGTATTCGTCTCGTTTCCCGGCGGGACACCGGCGGTCACCAATCTGCTCGGCGGGCATGTGACTTCGGTGCTCGCCAACTATTCGGAAGTGCAGGCCAATCTAGGGACGGAGTTGCGTGCACTCGCCATCGGTGCCGATCGAAGGCTCGCAAAACATCCGGAAGTTCCCACTTTGGGCGAGGCAGGCTTTGCCGGGATCGACGCGACGACCTGGTTCGGGATGGTGGCGCCGGCCAAGACGCCAGCGGCTATCGCATCGCAGATGATCGGGGCGCTCGAGAAATCGTTGGCGGATGCCGAAGTAATGTCGAAGTTGGATGCAGTAGGCCTCGTGACTGTCGGTGTCTGCGGGGAGAAGTTCGGGGGCTGGCTTTCCCGCCAGTTCGATATGTTTGCCAAGGCGATCAAAGAATCCGCGATCAAGGCGGAATGACTCCGCACTGTTTCATGTCCGCCGCATGTAGTTGGACGTCGGCGCCATAGCGGCTCGAGTGCGTCTAGCGCCATGGCTTGCGGTCGTCTATCAGTCGGATTGTGCAGTGCACGCGGATGCGTTCGCGGGCCTCGGATCAGCCTCGTCAGCCGTTCCGAAAACGCAATAAAATAAAGAGAACACAAATGTCCATTCGTATCGAGATCAACGGCCTGAAAGTTGCCAAGGTGCTTGCCGATTTCTTGGAAAAGCAGGCGCTGCCGGGCACGGGCGTGAAGCCAGAGGCGTTCTGGGCGGGGCTGGCGGGGCTCGTACGGGATCTGGCGCCGAAGAACAAGGCGCTGCTCGCCAGACGTGACGAGCTTCAGGCAAAGCTCGATTCCTGGCATCAGGCACGTAAGGGCAAGCCGCTCGATTTCGCCGCTTACAAGGCCTACCTGACAGAGATCGGCTATCTCGTGCCGGAGGGGCCTGATTTCGGTGTCGAGACGCAGAACGTCGATCCCGAGATCGCGGTCATGGCCGGGCCGCAGCTCGTGGTGCCGGTGACCAATGCGCGCTATGCGCTCAACGCTGCCAATGCTCGGTGGGGTTCGCTCTACGATGCCCTTTACGGCACTGATGCGCTGCCGGAAGATGACGGTGCGACGCGGGCGGGGGGCTACAATCCCGTGCGCGGTGCGAAAGTCATCGCGTTCGCGCGCGCGCTGCTGGACGACATCGCGCCGCTCGCGGCCGGCAGTCATGTCGATGCGATGGCCTACACGGTCGAGGGCGGCAAGCTTGCGGTGACGCTGAAGGGCGGTGCCAAGACGGGGCCGAAAGACGCCGGTGCGTTTGCGGGATATCGTGGGGATGCGGCGAAGCCGACTGCGATCCTGCTGAAGCACAATGGCATCCACGCCGAGATCACGATCGATCCCATGCACCAGATAGGCAAGACGGATCCGGCCGGCGTTTCCGATGTGCTGCTCGAGGCGGCGCTGACCACGATCCAGGATCTCGAGGATTCGATCGCGGCGGTCGATGCCGACGACAAGGTGCAGGCCTACGGCAACTGGCTCGGCCTCATGAATGGAATGCTCACTGATACCTTCGAGAAGAGCGGCAAACAGATGACGCGTCGGCTCAACGCCGATCGCGCTTACGTCGGGGCCGACGGTCACGCGCTGACGCTCGCCGGTCGCAGTCTGATGCTGATCCGCAACGTCGGGCACCTGATGACGATCGACGCCGTTTTGGACAGCGCGGGTAACGAGATTCCCGAAGGCATTCTCGATGCGGCTGTCACGTCGCTGATCGCGATGCACGATTTGAATGCGTCGGCGGGCATCAAGAATTCGCGCACGGGCTCGGTTTACATCGTCAAGCCGAAGATGCACGGACCAGAAGAGGTCGCGTTCGCAAACGAGCTGTTCGATCGGACCGAGGATATGCTGGGGCTCGCGCGGAACACGCTGAAGATCGGCATCATGGACGAGGAGCGGCGCACCACCGTCAATCTCAAGGAGTGTATTCGCGCCGCGAAGTCGCGGATCTGCTTCATCAACACGGGCTTCCTCGACCGTACCGGCGACGAGATCCACACCTCGATGGAGGCTGGTGCGATGATCCGCAAGGCGGACATGCGGGCAACGCCGTGGATCAAGGCCTACGAGGACTGGAACGTCGACATGGGGCTGCTCGCGAACCTGCCGGGGCGGGCGCAGATCGGTAAGGGCATGTGGGCTATGCCCGACCTGATGGCCGAGATGCTGAAGCAGAAGATAGGGCATCCTCTCGCCGGTGCCAACACGGCGTGGGTCCCGTCGCCGACCGCTGCGACGCTGCATGCGATCCACTATCACAAGGTGAGCGTGGCGGCACGGCAGACGGAACTGCGTTCGCGCGGCCGCGCGAAACTCGACGACATCCTGACGGTGCCGCTCGCCGATCGCGTAAACTGGAGCCCGGAAGAGGTTGCCCGCGAACTCGACAACAATGCTCAGGGAATTCTGGGCTACGTGGTGCGCTGGGTCGATCAGGGCGTCGGATGCTCGAAGGTTCCCGACATCAACAACGTCGGTCTCATGGAAGATCGCGCGACGTTGCGAATCTCGAGCCAGCACATCGCGAACTGGCTGCGCCATGGTGTCTGCACCGAAGCACAGGTGATGGATACGATGAAGCGAATGGCGGCGGTTGTCGACAAGCAGAACGCCGGCGACCGGGCCTACCGTCCGATGGCACCGAATTTCGATGCTTCGATCGCGTTCCAGGCGGCGTGCGATCTGGTGTTCAAGGGGCGCGAGCAGCCGGCCGGTTACACCGAGCCGATCCTGCACGCGCGCCGCCGCGAGCTGAAGGCGCGCGACGCGAAGGTGTGAGGGGCGGAACGAAAGAGGCGCAGGCGGTTCGAGCCGCGTGCGCCCTTTTTTCGTTCAGAGTCGGCCGCTCAGAGGTCAGCGATTTTGGGCATGACCTCGGTGGCGAAAAGCGCTTGCGAGCGGAGCGCGTCGCCGAGGGACATGTTTCCGAACATCATGTAGGCGAGCAGGTAGTTGATGCCGCCGAGTGCCTTGGACTGTTCCTCGATCTGGCGGACGACGCTCTCGGGGCTACCGACGATGAGGACACCTTCCGAGATCAGATCTTCGAAGCCGGCGGCGCCGGGCGTGCGTAAGCGGTTGGTGAAGTCCTTGTAACCATGCTTGTTGCGCAGCCAGTTGATGTTGGTCAGGTGGTGCTCGGCGGGGCCCTTGGCGATGCGGCGTGCTTCCGCGTCGGTGTCGGCGACCACGACCTGGCGGAGGCATCCGAGGATGGTGCCACCGGAAAATCCGGCCTTGGGTTGTGCTGCACCACCACGCTTGGCGAGTGCCTTCTTGAACGTCGCAATGTTCTCCGCGGCCATCCTCGTGGGACCGTTGGCGGTAAAGTGCATGCCCTGTTCGCCGGCCCAAGTGGAGCCGGTTTCATTCGACGAGCCGTACCAGAATGCGGGGTAGGGCTGTTGCATCGGACGGAGTGCTACTGGCACATCCTTGTAAGTGAAGTGCTTGCCTTCGTAGCTGAAGGTATCGCCGCCGGTGAGGCCCGCGAGGATGCACTTGTAGGCGTCTATGAAGATGTCGCGCGAGTCGTCGAACGCGATCTTGTGATAGTTCAGCTCGAACGGCGAGACGCCGCGGCCGATGCCGACTTCCAGCCGGCCTTTGCTCAAATGATCGAGCATGCAGATCTCTTCGATCATCTTGAGCGGCGAGGTCAGCGTCAGCAGATAGACGAGCGTTCCGAGCCTGATGCGCGTCGTCTCGCGAGCGAGCGCGCCGAGGAAAATGCCAGGCACGGGCACCATGTTGATCGGCGAGCAATGGTGTTCTGCGAGCTGGACCGCGTAGAAGCCGGCGCGGTCGGCGGCGGCGTAGAACTCGAGCCGCTCGTCGAACAGCGTCGACAGCGGGCGACCTGCATCTTCAATATGGTCGAACAATCCGACTTTCATCGTCGCTTTCCTTCGTCGTTTTGGTGTCGTTCGGTTCCGTAGGCCGGGGCATGGCCACACTTCTTAACCGCGCCCAGCAATCCATGACGTGCCGCTACTTGCCGGGTCGCGCAGCGCTCGGCCCAGCCTACTGATGATAAATCTTCCGCATGACTTCGTGGGCCAAAAGCATGTCGGTGCGTCCGAGGACGATTGACCGGTGACGTGGCGGCGAACTAGCCTACACTTCAACATGGCGTCAGACCATGGCAACAAGACTTCGGCAACTTCGTATTGAGCCAAATCAATCGAAGCGTTCGAGGCTGGCGAATTCAGCGGTTGTGAAACGAGATTTCAATCTGCCGATTCAACCATTCGTCGATGTGGAGGAATGCCGATGGCGTCTCGTTCGAATGCATCGGTCGCAGGTGGTGCAATCGCCGCCCTCATTGGGCTGTTCCCGATCGCTCCGGCGGAGGCCCAGTTCTACAAGGACAAGACGCTTACCCTGCTGATCAACTACGGAGCCGGCGGGAACGCGGATATCGAAGCGCGGGTGTTTCAACAGCATCTGAAAAAGCACATTCCCGGTACGCCGAACGTCATCATACAGAATCAGCCCGGTGCCGGTGGCATCAATGCGATGAACATGCTCGGGCTCAATGTGGGCTCCAGGGCGGACGGGCTGACGCTGGGTTACTTCACGTTCGGGCCGATCAGCTCGATCGCGGAGGACCCGAACCTCAAGATCAACGTTGCTGATTTCATGGTTGTCGGGGCGTCGAAAAGTGCCGCGCTCGTCTACGGCCGGAAAGATATTCCGCCTGGGATGACAAAGCCGACGGATCTCGTGAAGGCGACGAAATTGTTCGTCGCGGGCTATGCGCGCTCCAGCCTGCACGACACACGGCTGAAAATGGCGTTCGAGCTGCTCGATATTCCGTTTACGATGGTTACAGGCTTCCAGTCGACGGGCGCGGTGAATAAAGCGATGGCGCAGGGCGAGGTGAATATCACCGGCTCGACGCTGCCGGGCTATCAGACACAGGCCGTTCCGCAGATCGTCAACCTGGGGATCGGAATGCCATTCTTCCAGTTCCCCATATACGGAGCAGATGGCAAGCCCGCGGGCAACCCGATGCTGTCGCGGCAGGGCATTCCGACGTTCGATCAGTTCTATGCCCAAGCGAAGAACAAGCCGCTCGCGGGGCCGAAATGGGAGGCGATGCTGCTCGCCAATCATCTGGGTACGCAGATGCAGCGTCTGATCGTGCTGCCCAAGGGCTCGCCGGTCGAGGCGAGGGACGCGCTGAGGGCGGCGTTCCAGGACACTGCGAAGGATCCCGATTTCATCCGGGATTTCGAGCGTGTCACGAACGAGAAGCCCGAAATCGCGCCCGCTTCCGAAGTCGAGCCGCTGCTGGAGCGTATGCGCAACGTCGATCCGATGGTGCGCAAGGTTCTGAAAGAGGCGATTGCCGAATAGTCTGTTGGTTGATGTTCATTATTGAACGCTTCGGTTCGGCGGCACTGATCTGTCGGGAATTGCTGCTCGTTGAAGGCGATGATCAGAAACAACCGTCGACGATAGGCCTGTCGCAAAGTGATGCATTCCCACGCCCTGATTTATTGGGGTATGGGGAAGTTATCGCGACAGGTGGGATTCGCCTCAACCTGCGGGCGGTCGTCACATTGTAACGTCGGACTGGAATAGGAGCAGACTTTGGCCACACGCGACGTCGAGGGAACGACCGGCCCTGCAATCGAACTGTTCGGTGAGCTCGATCCTGTTCCGCGGCTACTGATGGGGCCGGGGCCGGTCGATCTTTATCCGCGCGTTCTGAGGGCGATGTCGGTTGCGGTTCAAGGGCAGTTCGATCCCCAGTTCACCGGCTATATGAACCAGACGATGGCGCTCTATCGGCACGTGTTCCGCACGGCCAACGAGTGGACATTCCTGATCGACGGCTCGGCGCGGGCCGGCATCGAGGCGAGCCTGGTGTCTCTGCTCGCGCCTGGCGACCGGATGCTGGTGCTGAATTTCGGGCGCTTCGGCCATCTCCTTTTGGAGATCGGCCGTCGGATCGGCGCTGAAGTCGTGTCGATCGATGCCGAGTGGGGCACCGTGTTCGAGCCGGCCGAGGTCGAAGCTGCCATCAAGAAGCACAATCCCAAGGTCGTCGCTACCTGCCAGGGCGATACCTCGACGACGATGCTGCAGCCACTCGACCAGATCGGGCCGATCTGCCGCAAACATGGTGCGCTGCTGTACGTGGACTGCACGGCTTCCCTTGCCGGTAATGCGTTCGAGACCGACGCTTGGCAGATCGACATCACGTCGAGCGGTTTGCAGAAGTGCCTGTCGGGGCCACCAGGGTCGGCGCCGATCACGTTCAACGGGCGCGCTGCCGCGGCGATCAATCACCGCAAGCACGTCGAAGCCGGGATCAAGACGCCGGATATGGTCGAAGGCAACGGTCAGATCATCGGCTCGAACTATTTCGATCTGGCGATGCTGATGGACTACTGGAGCCCAAAGCGGCTCAACCATCATACGGAGGCAGCCAGCATGCTCTACGCGGCGCGTGAGTGCGCGCGCGTCGTGCTTGAAGAAGGGCTGAATACCGGGATCGCGCGTCATCACCAAGCGAGCGCGGCGCTGCGGGCCGGCCTGACGGCGATGGGGCTCGAGCTCTACGGCGACAGCCGGCATCGAATGGCCAATGTGACCGGGGTCTACATCCCCAAAGAGATCAAGGACAGCGAACGTGTCCGGTCGCAGATGCTGGAAGATTTCGGGATCGAGATCGGCACGTCGTTCGGGCCGCTGGTCGGCAAGATCTGGCGGATAGGGACGATGGGGCACGTAGCGCGCAAAGCGAACGTGCTGCGCTGTCTTGCTTCGCTCGAGGCGGTGATGCGGCGTAATGGATATGCGAAAACCGGCGGGGCTGGTGTCGAGGCGGCTTATCGGGTCTACGATCAGGCTTGAGGTACGCAGGCCCGAGGTGGCCGAATTCAATCGGATGAGAGGTATGGGATGAGCGCCGACAGCCGGGACAAGAACCAAGTCGCCAATGGCGGCACATTGCTGTCGCGGCCAGTCAAGATCGTGAACATCGGTCTGGATCGGTTTGCCAAAGAACTCGAGGCACAGGCAGTGCCGGTCGTTCAGATCGAATGGGCGCCGCCGGCCGGCGGTAACGCAAAGCTCGCCGCCTTGCTCGCAAAGCTCGGAAGTTGACGAGCAGGGCGTCGTCGTTCGTGGCGAGCTTGGCACAGGTGCGATCCTCGCCCCGGCTTACGAGATAAATTCGAGAGAGATTAAGTGAAGAAGATCGAGGAAGCCAATGCCGAGACGCTCAAGCGGATGCTTGGCGGTGATCCCGTGCTCGTGGATTGCATACCGGCTGGAGAAGCCATACCCGCGCTCGAAAAAGGGGTGATCCTGCATTCGGGGCCGCCGATCGGCTGGGACCGGATGTGCGGGCCGATGCGAGGCGCGGTGACGGGCATCGCCGTGTTCGAAGGCTGGGCCAGCGATCTTGGCGACGCAGAGAAGAAGGCGGCGGGTGGCCAGTTCCGTTTCGAGCCGAACCATCATCACGGTGCAGTCGGTCCGATGACCGGTATGACGACCCTGTCGCAGCCGCTGTTGGTCGTAGAGAACCGCACGTTCGGCAATCGCGCTTACTGCGCGATCAACGAAGGTCTCGGCAAAGTGATGCGGTTCGGGGGGAACGACGCTGAAGTGCTGGGCCGGCTCGCGTGGCTGCGCGACGAGTTGGGGCCGGCGCTCGGGCGCGCGCTGCGCGATATGGGCGGCATTCCCTTGAAGGTGCTGATCTCGCGCGGTCTGTCGATGGGCGACGAGATGCATCAGCGGAATATCGCGTGCTCGAGTCTGCTGCTGCGATTGCTCGCGCCGGCGCTGGCGCGGACGACGACAGATGCGAAGGTGCTGGAGCGGTGTCTCGACTTCATCGGGCGTAACGACCAGTTCTTCCTCAATGTCGGGATGGCGATGGGCAAGTCGATCACCGATCCCGCGCGCGGCATCGAGGGATCTTCGATCGTGACCGCGATGTGCCGCAACGGCACGGATTTCGGCATTCGCGTTTCGGGCACGGGTGATCAGTGGTTCACGGCGCCCGTCGAGATGCCGGTCGGGCTCTATTTCCCAGGCTTCAGTGAGAAGGACGCCAACCCCGACATGGGCGACAGCGCGATCGTGGAGACCGTCGGGCTCGGCGGGTTCGCGATGGCGGCAGCGCCTGCGGTCGTCGGCTTCGTCGGAGCGGGACCAGCGTCGGAGGCCGCGAACTTCACGCGGCTGATGGGCGAGATCGCGGTCGGAATAAACCCGGAATGGACGATACCATCGCTCGACTATGCGGGTGTGCCGACGGGTATCGACATCCGTCGCGTCGTCGATACGCAGATCGCGCCGACGATCAACACGGGAATCGCGCACCGGCAACCCGGCGTGGGGCAAGTAGGAGCCGGTGTCGTCAAGGCGCCCATGGGATGCTTCGAGGCGGCGCTGGTGGCGTTCGCCGAAAAGATGGGGGTCCGCTGATGACGGTCGTCAACGAGATCCGAAAGGGCTTCTATCTCGACAGCGTGGCGCTGATGCGCATTTCGAGGTCGATCGTCGCCTTGCCCGGCATCGAGGAAGCCGGTCTGATGATCGGCACGCCAGCGAACAAGCAGATCCTGCGAGAGGCGGGCGTTCTCGACGCTTCGGGCGAGGCGGCGGCGCCGGGCGATCTGATCATCGCGGTTCGGGCGAAATCTGAAGCAGCTGCAAAGGCAGGGCTAGCCGAAGCGGCTTTGTCGCTCGATGCACCAAGGCGATCGAGCGCGGGCAGCGTGTGGAGGCCGCGAACTTTGCGTGCCGCCCAAGCGCAGATGCCGGATCTGTCTGTGGCGCTGATTTCCGTACCGGGAGATTTTGCTGCGGCGGAAGCTCTGAAGTCGATTCGCGCCGGTCTCGATGTCATGATCTTTTCAGACAACGTGCCGGTCGAACAGGAAGTCGAGTTGAAGACGGAGGCGCGGTCGCTGGGGCGGCTCGTGATGGGGCCGGACTGTGGCACCGCGATCATCGGTGGCGTGCCGCTGGCGTTCGCGAACGTGGTGCCCCGTGGCGACATCGGTATCATCGGCGCATCTGGGACAGGCATTCAGGAGATTTCTTGCCTGATCGCGCGGGCGGGTAGGGGGGTGAGCCATGCGATCGGTACCGGTGGGCGCGATCTCAAGGCCGATGTCGGTGGTATCACGACGCTGATGGCGCTCGATCTGCTCGATGCCGATCCGGCGACCAAGCACATCGTCATCGTGTCGAAGCCACCGGCGGCGGAAGTCGCGAAGGCAGTGCTGGCGCGCGTGGGCAAGAGTTCGAAGCCGTTCACGATCTGCTTCCTCGGCGGCGACGGGAAAGGTTTGCCGTCGAACGCGAAGGCTGCGGTCACGTTGAAGAACGCGGCGGAACTCGCTGTCGGCAAGGCGCTCGGCAATGAAGCTGGCGCTGCCGGTTCGGCCGCTCAGGCGAAGCCTGCGGGACGGCCAGGCGCGAAGCTGTTGCGTGGTCTCTATTCCGGTGGAACGCTGTGCGCGGAAGCGCAGATCGTGATGCAACGTCATCAACTGGCGGTGACATCGAACGTGCCAGTTCCCGGCGCCAAGCCGCTCGGCAATCTTTCGGATAGTCATGCGCTGATAGATTTGGGCGACGACGAGTTCACGCGTGGGCGGCCCCATCCGATGATCGAGCCGGCGGTGCGCGATGCGCCACTGATCGAGGCGCTCGGCGATCCCGCTGTCGCCGTCATACTCCTCGACATCGTGCTGGGCTATGGTGGTCATGCCGATCCTGCGGGGCATCTCGCGCAGGTCCTAGAGACGCATGCCAAGTCCGGCGGGCCTTCGATCATCGCTTCGGTCACCGGAACGAGCGGCGATCCGCAGGGACTTACCGCGCAGACGTCTGCGCTCGTTGCGGCGGGCGTGACAGTTTGTGCTTCGAATGCGGATGCGGCTCAACTCGCAGCCGAGATCGTCAAGAACTGATCCCGAGGTGCCTTCATGGCCGCGTCTGCAGCACCTTCGCTTCCTTCTTCACTTGCTCCCTCACTTCCGGGCCGCATCGTCGTCGCCATCGGAGGCAATGCCACCCACCCGGAAGAAATCCGCGGGACGGCTGGCGAGCAGAAGGACGTTGCCGCGCTGACGGCGCGTTCCCTGCTGCCACTTGCGCTTGCCGACAACGAGTTGGTGCTCGTACACGGCAATGGGCCCGTGGTCGGCAAGATCCTGATGCGGCAAGCGCTGACGGCCGATCGCGTTCCGCCGATGACGCTCGATATCTGCGTCGCGCACAGCCAAGGCGGCATCGCGTATCTGCTGATGCAGGCGATCGAGAACGAGTTGCGGCTCAAGGGAAGTGGCCGGCATTGCACGTGCCTGCTGACGCAGGTCGAGGTCGATCGAGGCGATCCCGCGTTCAAGAACCCGACGAAGTATGTCGGGCCATTCTTCACCGAGGAGGAGGCGAAGTCGGTTGGTGCGGAACTCGGCTGGCGGATGAAGCAGGACGGTGCGCGGGGGTGGCGTCACGTGGTGCCGTCGCCGAAACCGACGCACATCTGCGATATCTCGCTGGTGAAGGTTCTCGCGCGGCGCGGCAACATCGTCATTTCGGGGGGGGGCGGTGGCATTCCGGTCGTGCGGCAGCCGGACGGTACGCGCGAAGGTATCGAGGCGGTGATCGACAAGGACATGACGTCGGCGCTGATGGCCAACGTACTGGGCTACGATACGCTGATGATCCTCACCGCGGTGGCAAAGGTGGCGGTCGATTTCGGCAAGCCGACGCAGCGCTGGCTCGACCGTGTCACGCGGCGCGAATTGAAGGCGTTTCATGCCGCCGGGCAATTCCCGCCGGGCAGCATGGGGCCGAAGATCGACGCGGCGCTCAGCTTCCTAGAAGGCGGTGGGGAGCATGTGATCATCGCGCGGCTCGACGAGGCGATGGCGGCGCTCGAGGGGAAGACCGGCACGCACGTCTATGCGGATGACGAGTGAAAGTTGGAGCGAAGCAAAGTGCGCGGGACAACTCGCTGCGCGCTTCTTCGCCTCGCACTCACAAGCGAAAGTCGTCGCGGTATTCGAACGCTGCCTTTATCTGGAGGCGGGCCGCGCTTTTGTCTGTCTCGGCGATGGGCGTATCGGGGACGGTCCGATCAACGTCAGCATCGTTGCCGGCAGCGGCTCTGATGTCGTTGCGCAAAGCCATGTCGGAGATGTCGTCGTCATTTCTGAAGGTATCGCGACGGCTCCCGGCTGGCGGTTGGATCTGCGGCGCTTTGAAAGCTGGGTGCCGCCGGCTTGGCCAACTTGCGTCGGGGAGAATGCGATCGCTGAGGTGATCGCGAAAGTGGAGGGGATAGCGCGCTCTATGCTTCCTCTCGATGGCCTATTGCCGCTGGTCGTGTCCGAGGCTGTCGGGTTTGCTCGGGCGGGGGTGTTCGAGAGGCTCGCTGAGCCGCGACTGGCGCGGTTGGAACGGTGGTTGGCCGCGCAAAAGTCGGAGCAGGCTGGAGGTGAGCCGCCGGTCGATCTGCTCGGGTTCGGGCCGGGTCTGACCCCTTCTGGTGATGATGCGCTTTGCGGGGTGCTTCTGGCGTTGGACGCGATACGTTCGCAGCCGGCTGCGCGCGCTCTGCAATGTCTTGCCTCGGCGATCGAGCGTGAAAGTGCCGGGGCGACGACGGCGCTATCGGGGCAGTTCTTATCGGCGGCGATCGAAGGTCAGGGCAGCGCGGTGCTGCACGATTTCGTCGGCGTGCTCGTCGGTGGGGATGCGGTGCGAATTCCTGCAGCGATCGAAAAGCTGGCTCGTGTCGGACATTCGTCCGGCCTCGATGCAGCGGCTGGTGTCATCATCGCGCTCAGGGCATTCGCGGGGGATCGCCGTGCGCCGCGATCTCCTTGATGAGCTTCGAAGCGATCGACGCGCCGAAGGCTTCGAAGCCTTCCGCGGCCATCGCAAAGGCGCCGGGGCCGCCGATGACGTTGTTCTCGTACCACGCGAGCAGGCCGCCGGGCGGGTGCGTGTGCCACGGGTTGCTCGGCAGTGGTGTCTCCGAGAGTATCGCCAATCCGTTGATCGTGATCCCCTGGTCAAGGCGTCGTCGCGCGCTGCGAGAACACTGCGGCCGGCGTTGCTGGTGCCGTCGCCGGAAACGTCGATCACGCGGCGGGTGGACGTCGCTGGTGCCTTGTCGAAAAGGCGCGTGGAGAAATCGATGGCGTTGCCGATGGCTGTGCGGTCCATGAACAAGCGCGGGGCTTCTCGGATCCGTTCGGCGAGACGTCGGGCGTCGACAGCATTGGCGACGACGGTCCAGTCTACGACGACAGCCTGGGCCAGTGGGCCGGACCATTCGACGAGACAGACGGCAATGCGGCCGTTGGGGCCGGATTCTATCGCCCTGATGACGCGGGGGCTCGTGATGGCTTCCGCGTAGCCTTCGCGCTGAAGACGGAATTTTCTCTCGTCGAGGCTGCGCGAGATGTCCGCTGCCAGCACGAGAAGGACGTCGACGGCTGTATCGGCGCGGGCGGGGCTCGGCGTCTGGGTCGCGGGAACCAGGAAAACGAGGAGGCAGAGCGTCAGGCGGCGCGCGCGGGCAATCGCCCGGCAGATCATGAGATGGTTCACGCCCGATCTCCTTCGTAGAGTCGCAGATTGTGCGCCAAAGCCCACAACGACGGCTGTCTGCATCCGAGGGACGCTTCGAGTTTACACAGGGGAAACCATAGAGCGGGACTAAATCGTGTCGGTCACTGGCGTGGAAGGGGGAGCATGAAACGCGAAATTTACCAGAAGAAGTAGATGGTAACGACGTTCAGTCCCGCAATTTGAATTCTGGAAAAATGACAGCACCTGCAGTGCCTGCGGCTGCGCGAAGCGCAGACCGACGTCGAACATTGAAGGCTGGTCTGATCGCGTACAGCGGTCGGCACGTCACGCTGCGCTGTGCCGTGCGAGATCTTTCCGAAAGCGGGGCGCGGCTTCTGGTCGATGGCTCGATCGATGCGCCCGACACGTTCGAGCTGATCATAGACATCGACGGACTGGAGGCCGACTGTCGCGTCGTCTGGCGGCGCGGAAAAGAGGTCGGTGTCGTGTTCGTCGGGGCGATGCGAAAGCTCGAGAGAAAGCGGGTGCAGGTGGTCCAGCAATGGTCTGGTGCTGCGAAGCCGACACTGAGGCGGCAGCCCAAAGCGCTCTGATCTCCGGTCTCATGCAAATCGGGGCGAGCCGTCGTTCGGCCCGCCCCGACATCGTAGTTCCGATCAGGTGAACTACCGGCCTTCGGTGATCACGTTCAGCAGTGCCGGCGTGCCGGAGCGGACGGCGTCGAACGCCTTCTTGAGCGCGGGCATCACGTCTTCGGGGGTCTCGATCTTGGCGCCGTAGCCGCCGCACGGCTCCACCATCTTCTCGAAAGCGGGAGACGGATCGAGCGAAGTCAGCGGCATCAGGTTCGCCGATGCGGCCTTGCCCTTCGGGTAGACGGCGACAGTCGAGCGGTTCACAGCGTACCATTGCAGATTGTTGGTGACGATCGTCAGGATCGGCAGCTTCTCCGCGCGCTGGACGTAGTGATAGGGCAGCGGGTTGCCGAACATGTACGAGCCGTCACCGACCGAGGTGATGACCTCGCGGTTGGGTGCGCCGAGCTTGGCGCCGAGTGCCGCACCCAGACCCAAACCGAGGCCACCCGCGAGTGTTCCGCCGACGAACGAGTTGGGCTCGTTCAGCTCGAGGTAACGCATCGGCAGGCCGAGTTCCGAAATAATGAAGGCATCCTTGGCCTTCAGCTGGTTGACGCAGTCGGCGACGTACATGCCGAGTAGCGGCTTGCGGGTCTTGGCGGCTTCGAGGTTCTTCGCCGACTGAGCGAGATAGGCTGAGCGCAGCTCGGCAATTGCCGCCTTGCGCTCGGCCACGTCCTTGTCCTTGCCCTTCTGGGCGGCCAGCAGCGCCTTCTCGAGCATCGGCAACGCGAGCGGTACGGAGCCGGCGATGGAGAGGTCGAACTTGAAGCCATGGAACGGGATCTGGCGCGACATCAGCGGATCTGGCGCGATGTGGATGACCTTCGTCGAGGACTTGGGCTGCATGTGCTGTGGCGACCACGGCACCTTGCTTTCGAGCACCAGGATCACGTCGGCCTTATCCATCATGGCCTTCGACATCTCGTAGCCGAGGTGCATGTCGTGGCTGGACGGCAGGTTGTTGGTGTAGGCGTCCTGCTGCACGACGGGCAGTACGCACTTCTGCGTCAACGACGAGAAGGCATGGAAGCCAGCGGTGGTAAGGCCCGCCGAGGACGTGATGACCAACGGGAACTTTGCGCCTGCGAGCAGCTTGGCGGCTTCGTCGATCGCGTGCTGGTCGGGAGCGGCCGGGCGGACGCCGACGGCCAGGCCCTGGATCGACCGGCTCGAGCGGACGGCGCCGTCAGCCAGCGTTTCGCGCGGCAGGGTGAGGTAGACGGGGCCGCGCGGCTCGCTCATCGCGATGTCGAGGGCACGGTCGACAATGGTGTCGGCGGGCTGGCCGGCGCGCAGCTCATAATCCCACTTTACGAACTCGCGGAGCATGTTGCCTTGGTCGAAGCACTCCTGGCCCCAGTGGATCTGGCGATCGCGAGAGGCGATGTGCCCGGTCTCGGTGAGTGGGGTGCGGCCGGCGGCGAGCAGGATCGGGATATTGTCACGAGCGGCATTCATGACGCCGCAGATGGTGTTCGCCGTGCCAACGGAGACGTGGCACATCACGGCAGCGATCTTGCCGGTGGCGCGATAGTAGCCATAGGCCATCGACATCGCCAGGTTCTCGTGGGGAACCGTGATGAAGCGAGGGTACTTCGTGCTGCTGGACTGGCCGGAAAGCGCTTCGATGATCGGTGCGAAATCGGTGCCGGCATTGGCGAACACGTACTCGACGCCGCGGCGTGCGAGCTGGGAAAGATAGACTTCGGCGTTCATCGTCTCGGTCGGCATGGGTGTGTCCACGGGATTCTCCTCAGGCTGTGGCGTTTGGCCTGCCACTCGACGGGGCAGCAGGCGGGATCGGGAAAGGTGCTGAGCCGCGTCGTCCGGCCTGCCCGGTGGCAATGGAGATCGGCCGCGTTGTGCCCGCCGCTCGTCCCCATGCCTCGGTTGTCACACTATTGCGGCAGCGCGTCGCGGTCGAGCCCAAACGATGGCCCCAACGATGGGGTGATCGGTCAGGGGATCGACGGCGGAGGGGGCGTAGCCCTGTCTCGAGGTGAGGGGCGGCGGAGTAGAGCGTTACTTGCTGCCCGCTCCGAACCACTTATCGTAGAGGCGCTGGTACGTTCCGTCCTCTCGCATGCGCAGGAGGGTCACGTTCACCTGGCTGCGCATCTGGCTGCCGCGCGGAAACAGGATGCCATAGTCTTCCTTGCGGAATGGCGCCCCGACGGTGGTCACCTGCCCCTTGCCCTCGTTGGCGGCGTAGAACATCAGCACGGGGCTATCGAAGACCACGGCGTCGACAGTCTTGCGATTGAGCGCCTGATAGGCCTCGGTAATCTGGCCGACTTCCAGGACCTGCCCCTGCAACTCGCGCACGGTGTTGGCAGCTGTGCTGCCGCGGGTCGTTGCGACACGCTTGCCGGCGAGGTCATCGGGGCCGTTGATGCCGCCGCCGATCTGCTGCACGGTCAGCGTGGCGGCGAGCTGGGCGGTATAGAGCGCGACGAACACCACGCCAGTGAACATCCAGAGGATCGCAACGATTCGCGCGAGCCAGCTCTTGGGCGCTGCATCGGCCTGTGTCGCTAGCGTTCCGGCCGCCCAGTAGAGCGCATAGTAGATGCCGGGAATGTAGCTGGGGGTCGGTATGATGCCGTCGGGCCGGTCACGCTCGAGCCACCAGACGATGTGAGCGGGGATCAGCACCAGTAGCGCCGCGATGCCTAGCCAGGCAAGGGAAGTCCAGGAGAACAACAGCTTCAGCAGGTCGGCCAACGGGTTCGAATCACCATCCTTGCCCGCGCCGCGCACCATGATCTGGAGACCCGCGTTCATGATCGGCTGAGAGAAATCGAACTCGGTCTCGCGCGCCGCCGTCACGGAGATCGCGCCGACCCCGAGACCAGCCTTGCCGCCGCGGACGTCCGCCAGCAGGGAGCCGACGTCCGGGGCGATGTGATACGTGGTCTTGATCTTGAGGCGCTGTGAGATCTCGTTCCACAGATCGATGGCAAAGCCGGTCAGCTGTCCCTGGCGCTCGACGACCATCGGGGGGAGCACGCGTGTCACGACGCGCAGCTCGGTCGGCATCTGTTGTGCCGAACCCTGCTGTGAAGGCCCTTGCTGTGCAGAAGCCCAATTGGCAGCCGAGCCGGCCACTACGATGACGGCAACGGCGGCCAGGACAGATCTCAACCTATTCCACATCGTGAACCTTCCAGAGCAGTTTTAAAGGAGTTGTGAGCGCCTATCGAATGGGCAAGCGACCTCATTCGCGTAGCAATGGCCTCGAATGAGGACAGAGGGTCGATTGCGTCAAAGAGGTTTGCGATCCGTATGCGGTCAGTTCCCGGCTGTATTGAAGCGGAACTGGACGGTGAGCGTGTTGGGGTCGATGCTGATATTGTTGATCGCTACCTCGCCGGCGGGTCCCAAGGTGAGGTACCGTTTCAGTCCCTCGGCCAGCTGTTGCTGAATACCCGGCTGGTTGGCAGCGGTGCGAAGGATCTTGGGCAATTCGGCCTTGAGTTGACTGATGGCGCGGTTGGCGAACGGCAGCCCGAGGCTGCAGGCCTGACGTTCCAGGAAGTCGGCGGTGCCCTTGCAGACGGCCCGCGGCACGCCGCCGATGGTTACCGCCTTGACCTCCATCGAAATAGATCCGTTCAGCCGGATCGGCACGAAGTCGATATTGGCGACGGCCCTGTCCCACTGGATGTCGGGTAGAATGTCGGCCAGAGCGCAGCTGCCGGAGACGCACATCGCGGTGGCTTCGGGGCCATCGGACTCGAAGCTCACCTCAAGCCGCAGCGCGCCGTTGATGGGGATCAGGCGGACGACGCTCGAGGCGACATCGCTAACGTAGTAGCCGTAGGTGGAGCCCAGAATATTGAACGTCTTGGCGGGGATCGGGACGGGGTACTGCTGGGTCGTAGAGACTTGGACGAACGACTGGTTCGCGAACAAGTTGCCCGGCACGTTGTTGAGGTAGATCCGCGTGTTCGATGCGATCGACTGCAAGAGGCGGGTCAGTTCGGCGAACGAGATCTTGAGGTCGGCGGCGTCCAGCGGACCCGCTACGACGACGATGGCAAGCGCTGACGCGATGACCTTGGCGCCTATGGCCGACAGTACTTTTTGACCGGCACTCGACACTGGACCCAACTCCGACACGTAGGCTCCGACAAACCGGGGCTCGGGCAAGGTAGATAGCAGGTCCGCTGGGCGCATCAGCATTTGGAAGAGGCAAATCGTACAGTTCGCAACGCGATCTCAAACTGCTGTGTCCGAAGAGACACACGGCGGTCATACGGAAATTCAGTGTGTGCGGAAAAACTGTCACAAAAGATTGCAATGGAGGCAGTCAAATGATTAGAGTTTAAGCGTTGGGAAGCCAGCCGCTTATTTCGCGGTAGTAGCCCAGGTCTAGGGAGACGACAGAGCAGACCGGTTTACGGTCGTTCGAAGCCTGCAGTTGTCGCGTACCTGGGTGAACCGAGACACCCCAAATCGAGCAGTGTACGACCGAACCCGACGCGAGATAAAATCGCGGGTGTGTACCGGTCCCACGGAAGATCCTGAGCTAGTTACGGGGGCGAGATCCGGATGGATCTTGCTCCTGAACTTTTTTCTGCCGAGCACAGGGATGGCCTGTCGGCTCCGGTCTCCCCAGTGGTTCAGCGCCGGACGCCCGGTGTCTCGATCTCAAGCCCCTTGGCGCGCCACGCGAGATAGAGTTCCAGCGCAATGTGATCTTCCGAACCGTGAGGCGGCGGCTCCGACCGGACCGAGTAGAAGCAACTGCGAAGCCGTCTGTGAAGCGAGCCGAGCTTCTGCCATTCCAGCCGATAGAGCGGGTAGCCGTTGCCGTGACCTTGGCTGACGGTTTCGGTGCGCAGTCGCTGGCCCCAGTTCTGCTCGTGGCACTGCGCGCACGACATATTGAGCTGGCCGACACGCATCTCGTAGAGGCTGCGTCCGCGATCGAACGAAGCCTTGGCAAGACCGTCTATGCGCGCCGACATCGCCATGCCGAGTGATTGGTGAGAGACGAGAGACGACAGCGCGAGCAGCGGCGTTGATTCCGCTGCTATCGCATCTGCCTGTTGGCGCGTCGTGCGGCATTCCTGAATGCGCGTCTCGATGGTGTGCATGCGGGCAATCTTGGCGTCGAAGGCCGGATAGCGCGTGGCCACCCCTTTCATTCTCTCCGGCTCGCCATGGCAATCCTGGCAGGATTTGCCTGCCGCACCTTCCTTGCGGGTCCACATCTCAGCGCCTTGGTCGACCCACAGCATGCCGGGATTGACGGTGAGGTCCTTTTGGCGCTCGCGATTGGATTTCGATTGGAATTCCAGGCCCGACTTCTGCTGCGACCACGGCACTCCGGGCTTGGGCTCGTCGGCGGTATCAGCGGTGCGCGACAGTCCCAGGGCTGCCAGCCATCCGACGCCCGCCAGTGCCGCCGCTTTCCAGAAGCTCGAAGTTCTGCGCGCCATGCCGTTATCCAACAACCGTGATCGTGCGGCGTTCGCGATGCTCGAACCCGTTCATGCCCGACCATACGAGTTCGATGTCACTCGTGCGGGTCGCGACTGCATGGAAGGCTATGAAGGGGTTTGCCGCGACGCCGGGATGTAATTCCCAGACGAAGATCTCCCCGCCGTCGTAGCGGCAGGAGAAGCGGGTGACAATGTCGCGCGGGATGGCGTCGCCTTCGGCGTTCTTGCGAAAGCCGGTCTCCATCGGATGAGCGATGAGGGCTTTGATCTCGATGGTTTCACCCTTGCGCGCCCGGTCGGGGACGATGACGCGAGCGGTCGACATATCGCATTCCTCCTCGATTGCAGGGCCGGCGGCTCTGTTGCGCGGAAATGAGTATCACGCGGGCCCTGTTCCTGGCGAGACAGCGGCCGCGGAGGCGCAATGCCAGATTGAATCCATGCAGCGGGTCCGGAAGCCATGGTGGCGATGGGAAACTCGATGTCTGCTTGGGTAAAGTGAAAGAGAAGGAACGAGATGAAACGAGCATTTACAATGGCTGCTCTGGCGACGCTTGCGTTCGCGGGCAGTGGGTTGACGAGCTCGGAGGCGGAAGCGCGCGGTTGGCGCGGCCATCATCACGCCCGCTTCGGTTTCGTGCGCGTGGTGCCGGTTTATCCGGTCTACTCCGGCTATTGCCGGGTGGTCGCCACGCGGTACGGCTACGTTCGCCGTTGCGTCTACTGATGATCGGAGCGCGATCGCGTCGGGATCTGCCAAATCAAACAGGGAGACATCTTTCGATAGCCCCTCGCGTTCCCCCGCGCGAGGGGCTGAAGTTCTTTTTTGGCTGTCACGTCGGATCGAAACAGGCCGCCGTCGTGACTTCGATCTCGGTGCTGGCGAGCCAGCGTGAACCGTCGCTCGTGGTGGCGACGACATGCAGAACTTGCGTGGTCGCAAGTCTGATCGTCGTTTTCACTTCGGCGAGGCCGTTACGTGGTCCAAGTATGAAGCGCGAAATGGATGGCAGCGGGTTCTCCGTAGAGAACACGTAGATCGACGTGACGTGATCGGCCGGTGTCATCGGGCTGTCGACTCGGATCGTGAGGGGCACAGAATTGCCGTTCTCGACGAGTGCTGGAATCTCGAGTGTGATGCGGCCTTCGGTGATGGGGGCGTTTCCCAATGCGGCGAGCATCGCTTCGCGCATTTCGGCGGGATCGGCGCCGAGCGGCGTGACGCGGGCGACGAGCAGTGTGGCGCCGCCTGCGATCATGGTGCGGCGGCTCGATGGGAGAACGCTCATTTAGTTCGCTTCGATCATTCGTCTCACTTCGGGAGAGGTTGCTATTTCAGAGTCGCCAGAAACGCGACGATGTCCTCGATCTGTTGGGCATCGAGGATCGGCTTTCCGGCGAATTCGCGGCCGACGCGGTTCAGGCCTTCGATGCGGTGATAGGCCGGCATGATGGTTTCCGGATTGAGTTTAGTTCCATCGACGAGGCGCATGCGGAGCTGGCCTTCGTCGAGACGTGTGGCCACACCGGCCAGCGGCGGGCCGACATTGCCTTGCACGCGCGCATCGCCGCCGGGAACGGGATGGCAGATGGTGCAGTTGCCGCGCTCTGGATCATAGGCGAGCGTCCGGCCTCGTACAGGGTCGCCTTTCAAGCCGTCGAGTGGTGCTTTGATCGCGTCGCCGAAGATCGTGAAGCTCGCGATCTTGCCGGGGCTGGTTCCTTGGGCGTAAGCAGCGCCGGTCGTGGCGAGCGTCGCTGCTGCTATTGCAATGAACATAGAAACTGCAGGGCGCATTCGCTCACGCCTTGGCGAGGTTGTGATGCTTCAGCGGCAGTGAGCGGATGCGCTTTCCGGTGGCGGCGAAGATCGCATTGCAGATCGCCGGCGCGATCGGCGGAACGCCGGCTTCGCCGATGCCGCCCCAGAAATCGAAGCTCGGTACGATGTGGTTTTCGATGACCGGGACCTCGTCGATGCGCATGAGTTGGTAGGTGTCGAAGTTGGTGTCGACGATGCGGCCGCGATCAACGCGGTTCTCGCCGTACAGCAGTGCGCTCATCGCCATGACGACCGAGCCCTGCATCTGCTGTTCGATGATGTTGGTGTTGACCGCGTGGCCGCAGTCGATCGCGTTGACGATACGTAGAACCTTGAGCGCGCCACGATCGGACACCGAGACCTCGGCTACAACGGCCTGATAGCTACCGTATGCGTTCTCGACGGCAATGCCGCGGAAGACGCCGGGGGCGAGCGGTTTGCCCCAACCCGCGCGTTCGGCTGCGATCTCCAACACGCGCTTGTGCTTGGGGGCGTTGGCGAGGAGTGTGCGGCGGAGCTCGAAAGGATCCCGACCCGTGGCATGTGCAATCTCGTCGATGAAGCTCTCTTTGTAGAAGGAGTTCTGGCTCGAGTTCACCGAACGCCAGACGCCGACGGGCACATGCGTGTTGCGCATTGCGACCTCGACGCGGAGGTTCGGAAACGTGTAGCCGAAGTCCGCCTTATGGAAGCCGTTGGCCTGGGCTGGATCGAGGTTGTCCTTTATACGGTCGGGGAAGTGCCAAGCGTTGATCGACTGGCCGGCGATCCGGATGTGCAAGCCGGTGGGGGTGCCCTTGTCGTCGAACCCCGCACGCATGATGACGCGAGACGCCGGGCGGTAGAACCCGTGGCTCATGTCTTCTTCGCGCGTGTAGACGAGTTTCACCGGGCGGCCGGCGGTGCGTTTGGCGGCGAGGACGGCATAGTGGATCGGGTCGTTGTAGGAGCCGCGCCTTCCGAGACCGCCGCCGAGGTGCATCTTGTGGACGTAGACCTGTTCAGGCTTCACGCCGCCGGCCTCGGCGGCGGCGGCGAGGGCTGCTTCGCCGTTCTGGGAGGAGACCCAGACTTCCACTTTCCCGTCAGCCACCTTGGCGGTGCAGTTCATGGGCTCCATGTTGGCGTGGTCGAGGAACGGCGTGTGATACTCCGCCTCGACCTTGCGCGCGGCGTTTTCGAGTGCGCCGAGAGCGTCTCCGGTCTGGTTCGTCACGCCGGCGTTGGTGGCGGCGAACCCGGCGATCTGGAACTCGGCGATCGAGGCGCTGGTGACCTTCGCGTTCGGGCCTTCGTCCCAGATGATGGGCAACGCGTCGAGCGCTGTCTTGGCCTGCCAGAAGCTGTCGGCGATCACGACAACGGTCTGGTCGGTCAGGCGAGCGATCTGTCGGACGCCCGGCATCGCCTTGACCTTGGTGTCGTCGATGCTCTTGATCTTGCCGCCGAACACAGGGCTCTGTGCGATCGTGGCGTAGAGCATGTCTGGCAGGCGCACGTCGATGCCGTAAGCCAGCGCGCCATTGATCTTGAGCGGTGCGTTGATCTGACGGACGGGCTTGCCGCAGATGCGCCAGGTCTTCGGGTCCTTCAGCGTGACGCGCGTGGGCGGTGGCATCTCCGCGGCTGCAGCGGCGACCTTGCCGTAAGTGGTCTTGCGTCCCGATGGGGTGTGCGTGATGACGCCGACCGCGGCGGTGCATTCGGCCGTCGGGACGTTCCATTCCTTCGCGGCGGCTTCGACCAGCATCGTGCGGGCCATGGCGCCGGCTTCGCGCAGATAAAGTTGGCTGTCGCGCGTGCCGCGGCTGCCGCCGGTCGACATGGCGCCCCAGTGGGTGACGAGCTCATGCGAGGGTGGCGCGCCTTTCTGTGCCTTCGCACGCCACGCGACCTTGCGCTTGTAGTTCTCGGACGGCGGGGCGAACTCCGCCTTGACCTTTGCCCAGTCGCATTCGAGCTCCTCGGCGACGAGCATCGGCAGTGCAGTCAGGGCGCCTTGGCCCATTTCGGAGCGGGCGACGCGGATGATGACGGTGTCGTCGGGCTGGATGACGATCCACGAGGTGATCTCGGGGACCGACGTCGTGAAGGGGGCGTAGCCGGGCGCGTCGTTGGCTGCGGCGGGGTTCGTTCCAAAGCCGAGTGTGAGGCTGCCTGCGGCGGCGCCGGCGGTCACGAGAAAGGCGCGTCGCGAAAGGCTGGTGTGATCGGATGACGTCGTCATGGTCTCGCTCCTCTTTTCGCTCAGGCCTGCTTGGCCGCTTCGAGGATCGCGGCGCGGACGCGCGTGTAGGTTCCGCAGCGGCACAGATTGGTCATTCGATCGTCGATGTCCTTCGATGTCGGCTTGGGCTTTTCCTTCAGCAGGGCTGCCGCGGCCATGATCATACCGGACTGGCAATAGCCGCATTGCGCAACGTCGATGGCGAGCCAGGCCTTCTGGACGGGATGGCTCGAATCCGGCGAGAGGCCTTCGATGGTGGTGATCTTGGCTTCGCCGACGTCCTTCACGGCGATCTGGCAGGAGCGCTGGGCGTCGCCGTTCACGTGGATAGTGCAGGCGCCGCATTGGGCGATGCCGCAGCCGTACTTGGTGCCGGAAAGGCCGATCGTGTCTCGCAGCACCCACAGCAAAGGTGTTTCAGGATCGACATCCACCTCGTGCGGCTTGTCGTTGATGGTGAGCTTGAAGGGCATGGGGTGCTCCCAGTCGAAACTCGTCGAGTTTGGTGGTGTTCGGGATCATGAAGGCGACGTGCGGTCGGCACGGCTCTGCGGTTGGAACCGAGATTTCAAAAAATAGCCTAAAGCGCAGAGCCTGTCTTGTCTGCCAGTGAGGCGCCCGGATGTGCCGCTCGCAATCGCTCGACGATCGCCATTGCAATGCCGCGGTAGGCAGCGGCGGCGGGGCTGTCGGGTTCGGTCACGACGATCGGCAGGCCGGCGTCGGAGCGTTCGCGGATGAGGGGATCGAGGGCGATTTCGCCGAGGAGGGGGACGCCGAGCCGGGCGGCTTCCTTCGCGGCGCCGCCGTGCGAGAAGATCTCGTGGCGCTTGCCGCATTCGTCGCACATGAAATAGCTCATGTTCTCGACGATGCCGAGGATGGGTACGTCGACCTGCTGGAACATGGCGACGCCCTTGCGGGCGTCGATGAGGGCGAGGTCCTGCGGTGTCGAGACGATGACGGCGCCGGACAAGTGTGCGCTCTGCGCCATCGTGAGTTGTGCGTCGCCGGTGCCGGGCGGCATGTCGACGATCAGTACGTCGAGCGGCCCCCACGCGACGTCGCGGAGCATCTGGGTGATCGCGCCCATAACCATCGGGCCGCGCCAGACGAGGGCCTTGGCCTCGTCGACGACGAAGCCGATCGACATGACCTTGACGCCGTAGCCGTCGAGCGGAACGAGGGTGCGTTCGCCGATCACGGCGGGTTTGGCGCGCAAACCGAACAGCTTGGGCATCGACGGGCCGTAGATATCGGCGTCGAGAATGCCGACGCGCAGGCCAAGGCCCTTCAAGGCGAGCGCGATGTTACAGGCGGTCGTCGATTTGCCGACGCCGCCCTTGCCGGATGCCACGGCGACGATGTGGCTGATATCGGCGAGCGCGGGGAACATCGAGGTGGGAGATGTGGTCGCTTCGGGCTTCCCGGTGGCTGGTGCTGAATCGCTTTCGGCATTCAGCGAAACGGTGGCCGATGTGACGCCCGGGATCGCTGCGGCGGTGTTTTGGGCGGTAACTCGTGTTGCTTCCCACGACGGGGCTTCGCTCGGGGTGACCGCGATGAAGAAATAGGCGCGGCCGTTTCGTACGACGATTTCGGAGACCCGTCCGCTGTCGCCGAGCGACGCGCCATCCGGTCCGCGGAGGGAGGCGACGCGCGCGCGGATTTCGGTGTGCAGATCTGGATCGGATTTGTTCATAGCGTGAGTATCAGCTCAGAGCCCCATCCGGAAGCGCGCCATGATCGCGATGATTGCCACCTGCATGAGCCCCTGAACCGCTATGATGTAGAAGTAGCTCGACGACATCCGGGCGATACGCTCGCGGTCGGGTTCGGGCTTTATCAGCTCGTAGTAGACCCGGATCTGGGTCGGTAGCAGCAAGCCGAGGCCCTGCACGGTCAGCACCGTAATGACGACAAGCGCGGCCACCACCCACCAGTAGGCAGGATAGGGAGCTGCGAGATAACCGAGGTCGCGGGCGAGGTACCAGCCGGTGATGCCGGTGATGATGGATATCGTCGGCAGAATGAACATCGTGCGCGGTGTGAGTTGGGTCATCACCGCGCGGCGGACTTCGAAGGGGGTGCGGCGCAAAGCGGGACCGACGACGAAGCCCATGAAGAGGTCGATGCCGGTCCAAAACAGGCCGGCGGCTACATGCAGGAAATTGAGCGCCCACAGATTTCCGGAAGCGATTACGGCAATCGTCACGACGAAAGCGCCGGCAACCCACCAGAGGTTCGACCAGTCGATCGGAGCCGGCTCGAACGTGCCCGAGGTTGCCGGCATCTCGCCCACGAAACGTTGCCGGTCTACTTGGGCAGCGTTCGATTGACGCCGTCCTTCGCGAAATCGAGGCGGACGCCGCTGGTGGTGTTCGCCTTGTCGCTGGAGGACTGGAAGCCCTCGAGCACGAAGGAGGAGATGCCGGCGATCACGAAGGCAGTCACAAATGCTACGAGGAAGGCACGCATGTGGTCATCTCTCTCTCATTCGCCCGGTGCCGGCTTGCCAGCTCCGGATTTCGGAACGACCTTGTCGGCCCACACCGAGTGATGCTGCTTGGCCCAGTTGGTGTCGACCTTGCCGGTACCCATGGACCAGAACGCACCCTGCATGCCGATCGTGCCGATGTAGATATGTCCGAAGATCATCGCGATCATCAGAACCGCGAAAAGTCCATGCAGGAAGGTGACGAATTGCAGGCCCTGCATCGTTCCGGAGTATTCTGCGAGGCTGCCCGGCGCCTGGTAGAACGGGAACATCATGGCGTAGCCCGTGCCAGCCATCAGGGCGCCTCCGAGTATTGTCACCCAGAAGATCAACTTCTGTCCCGCATTGAACTTCGCAGCCGGCGGATGGGCCTTGCCGAATATTCCGCCGCCTTGCGCGATCCATTGAATGTCGCGGAAGCTGGGGATGTTGAAAATCACCCACTGCACGAACATCAATACAAGTCCCAGTACGAACGCGAAGCTCATGTAGTTGTGAAAGTACTTCGCCCACTGCGCGAAAGCGGTGAACGTTTCAGCGCCCAGCACAGGCAACAGGAAGTACCTTCCGTAAGTGATGTTCAGGCCGGTCAGCGCGAGAACAATAAACGCGGTGGCCGTGAGCCAATGCGCAAAGCGCTCTACCGAATTGAAACGCTGGACCTGCTGTCCCGAGAGACCAGCCTCGACCTTGATGCGGCCCTTGACCGCGAGGAACGCGATAAGCACGACGATCATGCCGACCATCGCAAACGCACCGATCCGAGGTAGCGTCGTATCGCGCCAGACGCGCCAATCCTTTCCGGCAGGCTGGATAAGCGAAGGAGCCCGGCTATCAGGTATCGAGGCCCGGCCGGAGATCGACTGCTGTCCACCCGGCTTCAAGGCGTCCAGCAACTGCTGTTCCTTGACGCTGTCGGCAGTGGGGTTCACGCGCGAAGGCTGCTGAGCCATCGCTGGCAACGCGAACGAAATTCCAAGTAGCAGGGCGCATGCTGCGACTGTGCGGCGCCAGTAACCCAAGGACATTGCGATCCTACTCCGCTGTCGGTGTCCGACTTCAATGTCGGACACCAGATTGCGTTCTGCCCGGGATTTGGTCGGGTCCGAACGCAGTTGGTATCTCGGTGCCGGCCCGGCTGGAGCCTGCATCAAATCTCAAGTCTGAATCGTCTCCTTGTAGGCCGTCTTCCAGCCCCAGGCGCCGGAGCCGTAGCCGCGCTTCGTCACGCGCTCCTTGTAGATCTCGGCGATAATGTTGCCGTCACCAGCGAGCAGCGCCTTCGTCGAGCACATCTCGGCGCAGAGTGGGAGCTTGCCTTCGGCGAGGCGATTGCGACCGTATGAGGCGTACTCTACCAACGACATGTCGGCTTCAGGGCCGCCGGCGCAGTAGGTGCACTTGTCCATCTTGCCGCGACTGCCGAAGTTCGCCTGTTTGGGATACTGCGGGGCGCCGAACGGGCACGCGTAGAAGCAGTAGCCGCAGCCGATGCAGAGCGACTTGGAATGCAGCACGACGCCGTCGGCGGTGGTGTAGAAGCAGTCGACGGGGCACACGGCGGCGCAGGGCGCATCCGTGCAGTGCATGCAGGCCATCGAGATCGAGCGCTCGCCTGGTTTGCCGTCGTTGATTGTGACGACGCGGCGGCGGTTGATGCCCCAGGGCACCTCGTTCTCGTTCTTGCATGCGGTGACGCAGGCGTTGCATTCGATGCAGCGGTCAGCGTCGCAGAGAAATTTCAAGCGAGCCATGATGGTTGCCTTTCCGGGGACTCGGCCCCCTCAACGGGCGAATGGTGAGTGGCGAGTGGTGAGAGGCGCGTTTCGGGTGCGACCCACCACTTGCCATTGGCGATTGGCCATTCGCCTCCTCATGCGGCCTTGATCTGGCAGAGCGTGACCTTACCCTCGTGCATCGCCGTCACCGGGTCGAAGCCGTAGGTGGTGACGATGTTGACGGACTCGCCGAGCACGATAGGGTCGGTGCCGGAGGGGTAGTTCTTGCGTTGGTCCTCGCCCTGATACCAGCCGCCGAAGTGGAATGGCATCCAGGTGACGCCCTTGCCGACGCGCTCGGTGACGAGGGCCTTCATGCGGGTCCATTTGTCCTTGGCCATTTCTGGGCCTTGGACCAGTACCCACTGTCCGTCCTTGATGTTACGGGCGGCCGCATCGGCAGGATTGATCTCGACGAACATGTCCTGCTGCAATTCGGCGAGCCATTTGTTGGAGCGCGTCTCTTCACCGCCACCTTCGTATTCGACCAGACGGCCGGACGAGAGGATGAGCGGGAAGTCCTTCGCGATTCCCTTCTCGACGGCAGCCTTCTGGATAGAAGCACCCTGGTTGGGGAGCCGGAAGTGCCGGAAGTCGGGACGCGTCGGGTATTTCGCGACGAGGTCGACGCGGGGTGAATAGATCGGCTCGCGATGGGTCGGCACCGGGTCGGGCAGATCCCATGCGACGGCGCGCGCCTTGCCGTTGCCGTAAGGCGTGCAGCCGTGTGCGATGGCTACCCGCTGGATGCCGCCGGACAGGTCGATCGCCCAGGACACGGTGTCGGGCGTGTTGCCGCCGATCCGGTTGATGGTCGCGAGTTCGACGGGCGTCAGATCCTTGTCCCAGCCGAGCCGCTTGAGCATGGCAAAGGTGAACTCGGGGTAGCCGTCGGTGATCTCGCTGTCCTTGGAGTAGACGCCATTGGCAAGCAAGCTGGTGCGGACTTCCTTCTCGACCTCCTTGCCGTCCTCCATGACCTTGGTCTTGGTGACGCGCTCGACTCCGAAGCGTGGACGGAAGGTGCCGCCGCCGTCCTTCACTGCCATCGTCGTATTGTAGAGCAGCGGCGAGCCGGGATGGCGCATCTCGGGTGTGCCCCAGCATGGCCAAGGCAAGCCGTAGTGGTCGCCGGCGATTTCGGCGGGAGCACCGGGCAGCGAACGCAAGGTTACGATGTCGAACTTGTCCTGGTTCGCCATGTGCGCCTTGATGCGCTCGGGAGACTGGCCGCAGTAGCCGGTCGACCAGCCGCCGCGGTTGATCTCGCGGAGGACCGACTCCGGTTCCGGCTCATCACCGAACTTGCCCTTGACCATCTTGATGTTCTTGAACATCCGATCAGCGAAGCCGAGCTTCTTGGCCAACTCGTAGAGAACCCAATAGTCGTTGGCGCTCTCGAAGATCGGTTCGACGACCTTCTCGCCCCACTGGATCGAGCGATTCGAAGCCGTGCGCGAGCCCGAGCATTCGAGCTGGGTCGAGATAGGCAACAGGTAGGTGTTCTCCTTCCGGTTGCCGAGGGAGACGAAGTTCGTCGGATGCGGGTCGGCGACGACGAGCAGGTCGAGGGCGGCGAGGCCTTTGACGAACTCGGGCATACGCGGCACGGTATTGCCACCGTGGCCGAACACGACCGCTGCCTTGACGTTGTCGCGCTGGGAGACCTGATCCTTCGGCAACGTGGCAGCATCGAACCACCGGGTCGAAGGAATGCCCGGCATGTTACGCATGTTGATGGTCGTATTGTTCGGACCGGGCAGCTTGTCGAAGCGGCCGTCGAGCCACTCGTACTCCACTTCCCAGACCCGGCTCCAGTGGCGCCAAGCGGGATCGGCGAGACCGTAGTAGAGCGGCAGCGTCCCGATATCGACGCCGAGGTCCGTCGCGCCCTGCACGTTGCAATGGCCACGGAAGATGTTCGCGCCGGTGCCGGGGAAGCCTACGTTGCCCGTTGCGAGGAGGAGGATGCAGGAGGCGCGGACGTTGGCTGTGCCGACGGTGTGCTGCGTCTGGCCCATGCACCAGATCAGCGTCGACGGCTTCTGCTTGGCGAACATTTCGGCGACGCGCTTCAACTGCTCGCCGGGAACGCCTGAAATATCCTCGACCGTCTTGGGATCGTACTTCTTCACCTCGGCGCGGATTTCATCCATGCCGTACACGCGCTGTTCGATGAACTGCTTGTCCTCCCAGCCGTTCTCGAAGATGTGCCACAGCATGCCCCAAAGCACCGGAATATCGGTACCGGAGCGGATGCGCACATATTCGTTCGCGTGGGCGGCAGTGCGTGTCAGGCGCGGATCGATGACGATCAGATTTGCGCGGTTGAGTTCCTTGCCGGACAGCACGTGCTGTAGCGAAACGGGATGCGCTTCTGCCGGGTTACCGCCCATGATGATAGCGGTCTTGGAGTTGCGGATATCGTTGTAGGAGTTCGTCTGGGCGCCATAGCCCCAGGTGTTGGCGACGCCTGCCACAGTTGTCGAGTGGCAGATCCGGGCCTGATGGTCGACGGAGTTGGTGCCCCAGAAGGCAGCGAACTTCCGGAACAGGTAAGCGCCTTCGTTGGAGAACTTGGCGGAGCCCAGCAGCCAGACGGAGTCTGGGCCACTCTTTTCGCGGATCGCCGACATCTTCTGGGACACTTCCGTCAGCGCGACTTCCCAGGTGATCTTCTTCCACTGCCCGCCTTCGAGCTTCATGGGGTATTTCAGGCGGCGGTCACCGTGGACGATCTCGCGGATCGCAGCGCCCTTTGCGCAATGCGTGCCGCGGTTGATCGGCGATTCCCATGCCGGCTCCTGGCCGACCCAGACGCCATCCTGGACTTCCGCGATAACGGTGCATCCGACCGAGCAGTGCGTGCAGATATTCTTCTTACGATCGATCTTGACGCCGGGCTTGACGGGGCCGGCTTCGGCCTTGCGTACGCCGCTGACGCCGAGCGAGCCGATAGCAGCGATGCCACCGGCTGTAAGCCCTGAGCGGGCGAGAAAAGAGCGTCGGTCGAGCCTGCTAGCGCCGGTGTCGACGAGTGCGGTCCTCAGTGAGGACGCGCGGGCAGTGGATTCCTTGCGCCGGATGAGCACGGTTATGCCTCCTTGCCAGCTATGAGATCAATAACGGTTGGTGCGGTAGAAGGCCTTGACGTGATCCGTCTCACGGTAGCGGGCCTTCTTCTTGTCGTCTTCGCTCTCGGCGGCAGCGGCAGGCGCGGGTGCGCCAACAGCAACTGCCGCGCTTGCAACGCTCACGCCGCCGATCGATTTCAGGAAGCCACGGCGATCGACGGATTTCACGTCATCGGTCCTTGATTTCATTTCTGCCTCCTCTTGCATTCGGTGCTGCGGTCGGCAGCGACATTTCTCGAAGAATTCTGCTCATAACGTGAGTAGCCGGGTCAGTCGTCGATCTGGAAAGCTGCGCGTTCCAAGTCGATGAAGCAGCCGCCGAGGGCGGCGACTGCCTTATAGAAGTTGGCGGATGGAGAGACGCCGATATCGGCGAAGCACCGTTCCGCCCATGGGGCGATGTGCCGGTCGAAGAATTCCTTCTGCCGGGTAAGGTCGGCGTCGAAGGTTCCGTTGGCGAAGCCGCCCATCACTTCGAGCAGCAGCCCCAAGTGATCTTCGGGATCGAAGTTGCCGTCGGCGCGCTCGATGCCGATTAGGCGCAGGTCCCGGCGGAGGTTCGCGAGTGGCTTCTCGTGCAGGAAGCCGGTCAGGTAGAACGAAGCGTAAGGCAGCAATTCGCCACGACCGATGCCAATGAACAAAGCGAAATACTCACTCGCGATGTCGGCCTCACTGTAGCGGGCGGCGGCTTCCGCCAATTGCATCCTCGCCATGCCGAGCGGGGATACATCCCCACGCAGGCGTGCAAGTTCGGCAAGCAGGACAGCGTCGGGGGCCTGACGCAACAAACGGGCGAGCAACAGGTATTCCCGGGCGCGGGCCAGTTCGATTTCGTCGATGGGGGCGGGAGCCGGGGCCGAGGCAGGTGCGCTATCGACGGCCGTAGGAAAGAGGTCGGGTCTCAACGTCTTGCGCGCCACGCCGGTCAGTGCCTCGACTGCGAGCACGCGGTCGGCCGGGACCTTCGTCCAGGTCGATACGGATGGTTGGCGAATGCCGAGGCCTCTTGCGAGGGCACCTACTCCCCCGACGGCTTCGATCGCACGCTCTAAACCGGCTTCTCGCATATCCAAGTGGCGTCCAGTTCGGTCCGTCTTACGGCTTGATTCCGTATGGGACCCGACTCCCTATTCTCGCTACTCACATAGGGCAGACCTATGGCTGATGTCTATGGAGGAGGCTTACGTATTTGTCGCTAATTTCGATCAGCCCGGTAGCGCTCCGCCGTGGCGGCGCCGCGAAGGAAACGCATTTTGTTGCGCTGCAGCGTGGTGCGGCGAATGGGCTTCGACGGCCTGGGAGACCATGGTCGGCGTCGTCGACAGACTCACGCTCGTCGGCGGCAGGGATGATGATCCGACTAGTTCTTCTTGCGCTGCAGCATGGCTTTCGTCACCTCGTTCAATTTTCCGTTGATCGAGATTTTCGGACGCGGTCTTTGTTGCGTCGGTCGTTGCGCCGGGCTGTGCGTCAGGCGGGGCGTCAGGTGACGAGAGGGACCGCGAGATCGCACTCGTCGCATCGGCGAACGACAGGCCCGCGCCCGAGCCTTCTTCGATGAGTTCATAGAAGGGCGTGCCGCCCGGAATATTCCAGTTCCATTGGTTCTCGGCGACCTCGATGAAGTCTCGAATGGTGGGATCGAGTGTCCACATGCGGGCGAGCGCGGCATTGCGGAGTGCGGCGGGTACGCGGACGTCCAGGAAGGCAACGATGTCGCTCTCGACCGTCAATTCCTCGACGCGTGGTAGTTTTTCGAGATCGAGAGGCGCTTCGGCCTCCGCGGTCTTCGGCTGTGCGACATAAGTCGCGTCAGGTTCCCGATCTCTGCGCGAAGCGGCATTCGACAAGTCGTCAGCGGGTGCATCGGGGCTTGCTTTATCAGCGGGCGGTTCGGAGCGAACGGCCCGCTGCTTCATCCGCGACCAGCGGGAGAGGAAGGGTTCGTCGTCATCTGGCTTGTTCATGACGCTTCGCTCACGACCTTTCGTCGTCGATGGGGCGGCGGCGCTCGCCGAGCTGCGGGGGACGCTTGTCGCGTTTGCGCTTCTCGAAGACGCGCTCGACGTGGTGCTCGTCGACGAATGCGGCAATCGCGGAGGCGAGGGCCGGGGGAATATCTATGACTTCGACG
>LNFM01002069.1_pt1 | contig 45734 bp, 47 predicted proteins | sample 596031 | NCBI WGS metagenome assembly LNFM01 (sample SAMN04254537, study PRJNA301005) | activated carbon metagenome | isolation source: dual media filters at the Ann Arbor, Michigan drinking water treatment plant | place: USA: Ann Arbor
TGGAGGGGCGGTTCGGAGAAACCAGTAGTTTCCGCTGGAGCGGCGAGTCCTGGGTGGGCACCGACGAGAACAAGGTCTGGCTGCGCACCGAGGGCCGCATCCAAGGCGGCCAGGTGGATGACGGCATCCAGGAGTTGTTCTTCGCCCGGTCCATCAGCACCTACTTCAACGCCTTGGTGGGTGCGCGCTATGACCTCGACTCCCAGCCCGGGCGTGGGTGGGGAGCCATCGGTGTCGAGGGATTGGCGCCGCAATTCTTCCGGGTGGGTGTCACTGGGTACATCAGTGGCGATGGCCATCTCGGCGCAAAGCTTGAGGGAAGCTACGACTTCCTGTTTACCCAGAAGCTCATTCTTCAACCGCAGTTCGAGATGAATTTCTACACGAAGGACGACCCGATGCGAGGTGTCGGGGCGGGGCTCTCTGAACTCGATGTAGGGTTGAGACTCCGCTACGAGATCACGCGCCAGTTCGCTCCCTATATAGGCGTGACCTATCTCGGAAAGTTCGGGAACACCGCCAACTACGTCCTGCAATCTGGCGGCAATCCGAATGAGGTTCGGTTCGTGACCGGGGTGCGGGCATGGTTTTAGAGAGAGTAGCGTCACTCTTCAGCAAAGGACCTGTGAGCTCCGGAGGACGGAAATGCTCCTGAGCAGGGTGAAGGCTGTCAGGATGGCAGTCCTAGCCGAAGGAGATCCAGGCACGACAGACGTGGGCATCGCACTAGCGCACTCGACGTTTCAGGAAGCCACATTCGGTCATTGATCGGTTGTTTCAGCGTCAGACCCCAAGCAAGGAGGACTATCGATGACTAGGTTCACGCATTTGCTACTCGGCACGACGACCATTGGCGCGATCGTTTGGGCTATTTCGTCTGTTGGTGCGCAAACGCCCAATGGCATTCAGCTCGCCCAGATGATGCATGGAGACAAGATGCAGTCGCAGGGCGCACCCGCACCGGGCGCACCTGCGCAGACCATGCCCGGTATGCCGATGCCTGGAACGCAGGGTCAGGGGATGCAAGGTCCAGGAATGGGCGACCGTGGCATGAAGCCGCCGCAGTCGCCGATGCCGGGGACGCAGGAGTCGGCAGGCCAAGGTCAATCGGGGGCCATGGGCTCCGGCAGTATGCCGATGATGGGATGCGGGATGATGTGTGGCGGCTCCAATGCGGGGATGTCGGGTCAGAGCAGCGGCATGATGAACACGCAAAGTGGGCCCCCGATGATGCAGATGATGCGGGGTCGCAGCGGGGACATACCCACGGACCGGATCGAGGGGCGTATCGCCTATCTTCACGCCGAGCTTCGCATTACCGAGGCGCAGATGGCGGCCTGGAAAGACGTTGCGGCGGCTCTGCGCGCCAACGCGAAACGCCTGACAGAGGCCAAGCCCGACCAGGTACAAGATGCCAAAGCTTCGATGCTTGACCGTGCCGATGCCCAGGAGCGCGCATTGGCGGCAAGGCTTGAGAGCGTTCGCGCTCTCCGGAACGCCGCAGCTAAGCTCTACCCGACGCTTGATGAGAGCCAGAAGAAGAACGCAGATGAGTTGATGGCCCCGTACCTGGGCATGAGCTGAGCCGGCTGTATCGTCAGACCGGCGCTCCGGGCTGATATTGCTCCCCAACATGTCGTGTTTCAGCCAATCGCCTGATGCGATAGCGACACCGAGCGAAGCAACCCCCATAAACGGTGTGATTGTTCGGTGTCGCACTCGAGCCCAGACTGCTCAACCCGTTGCTTTTTGCAGACCGTCTCGAGGCGTCACTTTCCATCCGGCCTAGTTCTTTGTTGTCGGCGCACGGCAGCCGATCACCCAGAGCGCTCCCAACTTCGGGCGTTGAGCGTATATTGGCGCTCCGCACCGTTCACGGGCGTCCGAGGGGTTCGGTCTTTTCCGGGTACACCGGCGGTTCGCAGTTTAGGAGGGACCTCTCCCATGGATGAACTGAGCGACACCAAAATCCGCAATGCCAAGCCGGCCGACAAGGAATTCACGCTCGCTGACGGCCAGGGCCTAAGCGTTGTGATGCGACCCACCCTCTGGCCGAGAAAACGCCGACCGAGGTCGTCCAGGAAGCCTACATCCAAGGTATCTCGACGCGCTCAGTCGACGAGCTGTTCTGGGCGATGGGCATGGAGGGCATCACCAACAGCCAGGTCTCGCGGCTGTGCGGCGAGATCGACGAGCGGGTTCGGACCTTCCTGAATCGGCCGATAGAGCGCGAGTGGCTTTATATCTGGCTCGAACTCACCTACGTCAAAGCTCGGCGCGATGACCGCAATCATCTCGATTGCCGTCATTGTTCCCGTCGGCCTCGACGGCGGCGGCCCACCCGAAGTGCTGGGCATGACGGTCGGCCACAGCGACGCCAAACCCTTCTGGGTGAAGTTCCTTCGCTCGCTCGCCCGACACGTCTTGCGGGGCGTCAAGCTGGCGATCTTCAATGCCCATAGGGGATGAAGGCCGCCACTATCAAGGCCCTCGGAGCAGCCTAGCAACGCTGGCGCGTCCACGTCATGCGCAACGCTCTGGCCTTTGCCGGCAAGCCCCAGCGCCGCATCGCCTCGGCCAGAATGGTGCCGCGTTTGCCCAGGTCGTCGCGGCGGTCGCCAACCAGGCCGGGCGACGCGTGCGGAAACTGGCGGGGATGACGATGCCGCGGCCGATGTGCTCGCCCCGCATGGAGTTCCCCGCCTACAGCGCGCCAACCTGCACTCCGCCAACCCGCCCGGACACCTCAATGGCGAGATCAAGCGCCGCAGCGAGGTCGCTTCGCTAACGAGACGCCGTGAGGCGCCTCATTGCCCGAACAAAACGACGAATGGGCCGGCCAGAACGCTCGCTACATGAGTCTGGAGACCATCGCCCTGCTCAGCGATGATCCCATCTTCGGCCGTCCTCTCGCGACAGTCTGATCGTGCAGCCAACGGTGCTCGTGCGCACCGCTCCCATACCAGGCGATGGGCAAGATCCACCAGCTGGATGTTAGGCCGCGGCAGATAAAGCATCTGGTTGATTCGGGCGCAGATGCAGCGCGGTGAATTTCTTTGAGGCGGCCGCGGATCGTGCTTGGCAGTCCCGATCCGCTTTCGCGGGCGCTGTGGCCTGCTCTCGCGTTTGTGAAGAAGTGCCTTCATTTCGGCGATTTCACGGTTCTGGCCCTCAACGATGCTGTCGCAAAGCTTCTGGATTGCTGCGTCGGTTATGTCTTTCGGCCCTCATTAGGTGGAAAGAGGCCCATGCAAATATGGTTGCCCTGCAGAAGAATTTTTTCTGAGTTGGGAGGGGTGTTGCCGGCGATTATCAAAAGGTCATGAGACGTACGCTACTCGCAGTCTACCGCGCCTGCCGTCCAACTCCGCCGCTTCCTTCCAGTTCCACCTAGCCGAAGCAATAAACTCTGGTGCATTCATGAGGCATTCCTCCGATATGACCAGACGGGCGTCGAGTGTACGACACAATCGCTCAAGGCGCTGCGCCACGTTTACCGCATCGCCGAACACCGTGAATTCGGAATGTTGGCCGCTTTCCAATACGCCACCAATGACGGGTCCAGCATGCAGTCCGATCCCGGCTTTCGTTGCGATCTGGCCTCGGCTTGCCCTCCCTCTATGCCAGCGGTCGAGAGACGCTGTAAGCTGAATGGCGCAGTCGACCGCTTTCGCCGCATCATTTGGTCTGGTGTCCGGATGTCCGAATACGGCCATAACTCCATCCCCGATGAACTTGTCGATCGTTCCGCCGTGCTCGAACACCTTTTCTATCACCAGCTGGCGATACTCCGACAACAGCTCGGCTATCACTTCGGGCTCTGACGTCTCGCTGAGACGGGTAAAGGAGCGAAGGTCGACGAACATGACTACGGCCTGTCGTCGTACCATCGTCAAACTGGAAGCATTCGCTTGGAGTTCCGCGACGACGCTGGGCGAGAAGAAGCGCGCTAGTATCTGGCGTCGTCGTTCGCTTCCTACCGCTTCGGCAAGTACCAAGTTGTGTTCTTTGATCAGCAGGTAGCAGACGAAGGCGGCGAAGGCGAACGCCGCGGCCAAGGCGCCTTCAGTGGCAAGTATTGGCCACTCGCTTTCGGTCCCTGGATGTAAATTCGCATGCACAGCGATTGTAAAGGCTAGGAACGTGAGCCACCCTGTCAGCACGAATGACGAGAATAGTACGACCAGCGCCGGCTTAAGCCGCAAGGCAACGTGCATCAGAAGCAGGAATCCTACCGCAAGGCTGGGAGCCGTGAGACTATGATCGAATGCTTCGCCTGGCGCGAACAGATGGGCGTGAAACAGTGCTACGACCAAGAGCGCATCGATCACAACAAATGCAGTATCGGACCAGCTTGGGCCGGTCCGCCTGATGGAAAGCAACACGGCCACTATCGTTGCAAGCCCATACGCGCCGATGACTTGCCAATGAACAAGGATACTGGTGCCATGCTGGCTCGCCAGAAGGTTGAGCACCAACACGGCCAATACCAGCAAACGCAGCCAAGCCGAGCGCATCTCCCGTCGCCGACGGCGCTCTCCGGTCGAAAGGCCGGCTTCATTCGTTGCCAGCATCAATTTCTCTCAGAGTCGAAAGCCTCGAAGGCGCAAGGCATTCGCTATCACGCTGACCGAGGACAATGCCATCGCGGCGGCTGCAATGATCGGAGACAGCAGCAAGCCGAACGCCGGGTACAGCACACCCGCAGCGATGGGCACGCCGGCGGCGTTGTAGGCGAAGGCGAAGAAGAGGTTCTGCCGAATATTGCGCATCGTGGCCTCGGATAGCCGCCGAGCCCTCACGATGCCCATCAGGTCGCCCTTGAGGAGAGTCACTCCCGCACTTTCAATTGCGACGTCGGTACCCGTCCCCATCGCGATACCGACATCAGCTGCCGCCAAGGCAGGTGCATCATTGACACCGTCTCCCGCCATCGCCACGACTCGGCCTTCGGCGCGAAGCTTCTGGATGACAGCACTTTTCTGTTCAGGAAGTACGTCGGCTTCCACCTCGGCTATTCCAAGGCGCCGCGCTACGGCTTCCGCCGTGGTCCGATTGTCTCCCGTGAGCATGACGACCCGAATTTTCTCGGCAGTGAGGGCGCGGATTGCCTCGGGAGTGGTAGATTTTACAGGGTCGGCAATGGCAAACACTGCGGCGGCTACGCCATCAACTGCGAGAAAGATCGCTGTTGCCCCGTCGAGCCTCAAACGCTCGGCGTCGGACTCGAGTGTGTCCGGCTCGACGCCGAATTCCTTGAGGAACTTTGCGTTGCCGAGGATGACCTTCCGTCCGTCGACTGTGCCAGTCACACCTTTGCCGGTCGGCGAGTCGAAATCACTCACTTCCGACAGGTCAAGCTTGCGGTCGCGGGCTTCGCTGACGATCGCAAGAGCGAGCGGGTGCTCGCTCGCTTTCTCAGCGCTAGCCGCAAGGGTCAAGACGGCTGCTTCGGTGAAGCCTTTGGCCGGCACAATTGAGACGACCTTCGGCTTGCCCTCAGTCAAGGTTCCGGTCTTGTCCACGACCAGGGTATCTACCTTCTCCATGTGCTCGAGCGCTTCTGCGTTCTTGATCAGGATGCCGGCCTGCGCTCCGCGCCCGACGCCCACCATGATTGACATCGGCGTGGCGAGGCCAAGAGCACAGGGACAGGCAATGATGAGAACTGCGACAGCCGCGACCAGCCCAAAGGAGAATCGGGGCTCTGGCCCGAATATGGACCAGGCTACAAAGGCCGCGATTGAGACGGCGATGACCACCGGTACAAAATAGCCGGAAACCTGGTCAGCCATTCTCTGGATCGGTGCCCGGCTGCGCTGTGCCTCCGCCACCATCTGCACGATGCGAGACAGCATAGTGTCGCGGCCGACCTTGTCGGCGCGCATGATGAGAGCCCCTGTAGAGTTGAGTGTGCCCGCGATGAGGCTTGCACCCGCGGCCTTGGTAACGGGCATTGATTCGCCCGTGACCATGGACTCGTCGATTGCCGACCGGCCGCTCAGTACCTCCCCATCCACTGGGATCTTTTCCCCGGGCCGAACCCGCAGCCGATCGCCCACGACGATGACGTCGAGAGACACGGTTTCGTCGCTACCGTCCGCTTTTAGTCGCTGTGCCGTTTTTGGAGCGAGGTCCAGGAGCGCCCTGATTGCACCGGAGGTTTGCGCGCGGGCCCTCAGCTCGAGGACCTGACCGAGCAGGACGAGCACGGTAATGACTGCCGCCGCCTCGAAGTACACCGCAACCGAGCCATCTGAACCTCGGAACGCCGGCGGGAAGAGACCAGGCGCGAGCACCGCAACGACGCTGTAGGCCCACGCGACACCGGTGCCGATGGCAATTAGCGTGAACATATTGAGGTTGCGGTTGATCAGGGATTGCCAGCCTCGTACGAAGAAGGGCCAACCAGCCCAAAGTACGACTGGCGTAGCCAGGACAAGTTGGATCCAGTTCGAAATCTGCTGGCCAAGCAGCATGTGCAGGGATGTGAGGTGGCCACCCATCTCAAGAGCGACCACCGGGAGACTGAGTGCCAAGCCGATCCACATGCGCCGCGACATGTCGATCAGCTCGTGATTGGGCCCGGCGTCGAGGGAGACCTCCGCAGGCTCGAGGGCCATGCCGCACAAGGGGCAACTTCCGGGTCCGACCTGGCGGATTTCGGGGTGCATGGGGCAGGTGAAGATTGTGCCGGGCGCGACGGGAGGGACATGCGCTGCCTCTTCGGGCTTCAGATAGCGGTCAGGCTCGGCTTTGAATTTCTGCAGGCACTTTGGACTGCAGAAGTAATAAGTGCGCCCTTCATGTACGGTCGTGTGTTTCGCCGTGGCGACCTTCACCTTCATGCCGCAGACGGGGTCTTTGGCCGTTTCAGCCATGGCAGAGTGATCGTGACCGAGGTGATGGGCGGCGCTGCCGCTGCAGCATTCGTGTTTCATGGCTTGCAACATATACCCAGCGGGGGTATGGTTCAAGTCATGGACGAAAAGCTCAGAAAGTCGCAACTTGCCCGACTCAGCCGCATTGAAGGGCAGGTGCGCGGTATTGCGCGCATGATCGAGGAAGAGCGCTACTGCATAGACGTCCTGACCCAGGTGCGAGCCGTGCGTGCTGCGCTCAATAAGGTTGAGCAGGAAACGCTCAGTGACCATTTGCAACATTGCGTCGCCCACGCGTTTCACGCAGGTTCGGAGAAAGATCGCAAGGCGAAGATCGAAGAGATTTTGGAAGTCCTCGACAGTCGCCGCTGATAGTCAGCTTTCCTCTAATTGACAATCGATCCACCCGTGCTCATCCTTACAACCATGGTCGCCGCCCGTTCCCTCAGGAGGCTCACGCAGGCAGTTTTGCTTGCGCTGGCGGCGTGGGTGCTTACCGTCGGCGTGGCCTCGGCCCACGGCGGCCATGAAAGTGTCGATGCCAAAGCGCCTGCGGTAGCGACGCTGCAGACGAACTCTTCTTCTCGCGCAGATCTTTCCGAGACTGCGCCGGACGCCCAGGAGACGGCGGTCGCAGTCGGGGACCAAAGTGAAAGTTCCTGCCCGACCGGCTCTCCCACCAAGCACGCAGGCTGCTGCACTATTGCCTGCCATGCAGCAATGGCCGCTCCCGCGATCGATTCCTTTATCGGTCCCAAAGTGGCCTCGTCGCTCCCAGCCGACCTGAGCGACATGCTCGAGGGCCGCTGCGGCGACCGTTCAGAACGCCCCCCCAGACTGGTCTGACCGCGTTCGCGCCCTAGGCGCGTCCAGTCTAGAGCCTTTGAAGGGCTCGAGATCTACAGACGCCTGACGAGTGTGAGCGCCCAAGAACTCGCCGCCCATCGGCGAGGATCGGTATGTCGCTTTCGATCAATTCCGTTTGGGTCGTGGTCATGAAATTCCTGATTCCAGCCGTACTCATGTCCGGGTTGGCTGCCTGCGCGGCGCCACCTTTGCCCGAATTATCGCCCGTCGATGCATCAAGCCCCGAAGCGCCGACCGTGGCCGCGCCTTACCAACCAGTGATGTCCGGCACGGCACCGCACCAGCCGGTTGGACTAAAGCCTTGGCGAGAACTGAACGATCGCGTCGCGCCCCGCACAGGATCTTCACAATGAACATCATCACGAGAACCACCGCCGTTGCGTTCGTTAGCCTTGTAGCCGCGGGGTGCGCCAATTTCACGGCCGATGGCGGTATGGCGCAGGTGTCGGACAGCGTTCGAAAGGAGACGGGCCGCGACGTCGCCAAACTTTCTTCGCCCGAAGACATGCGGCGTGCACGCGAACGCGTGCAGAGCCTGCTCGCCGAACCTTTGACGGAGGACTCCGCAGTGCAGGTCGCACTGCTGAACAATCGGGGACTTCAGGCCGCTTACAACGATCTCGGAATCTCTGAAGCAGAATATGTTCAGGCCAGCCTTCCGCCAAACCCTGCAATAACCGTAGGCCGCAGCTTTGGCACGGGCGGCTTCGTTGAGTTCGGCTTCCAGCTCGTTGGAAACTTACTTGCATTCACAACTCTGCCTCGGAAGTCGGAAATCGCCAAACGCGAGTTCGAGGAAGCGCGTTACCGGGCGGTCGCGACCACTCTCAGCTTCACGATTGACGTCCGGCGGGCCTACATCAAGGCTATCGCCGCCCAGCAGCGCCTCGGGTTGTTGGAGCAGGCTAGGCAGACGGCCGACTCTTCCGCGCAAATGATGAAGCAGCTCGGAGAGACTGGCGCGGCCAATAAACTCGACCAGGCAAGAGTCAGCGCCTTTTATGCAGACCTCAGCGCCCAGGTAGCTCAGGCGCGCTTGAGCGTCGCCAGCACCCGTGAAGCCCTGAACCGCATGCTGGGCATGTGGGGAAGTGATCTCGCCTACAAGCTTCCCGCGCGCCTTCCTTCCCTGCCGGCGGCGGCCGATGCCCTTGGCGACGTCGAAGTCGAAGCAATGAAGCGACGCGTCGACCTGATCATCCTGCGTTACGAGATCGTGACCCTGGCCAAGTCGGCAAGCTTCGTAAATGCCACGCGCTACATGTCTTTCCTCGAGCTGGGACTGGGCTTCCGCAACGAGGTCGAGACCAACGATGCAGGCGAGCTGACCTCGAAGAACCGGTATGGGCTCGATCTTGCGATCGTGATCCCAATCTTCGACACCGGCGAAGCCCGCATGGTCACCGCGCGGGAGATTTATATGCGGGCGGTCAACAGGCTTGTTGAGCGGTCTGTAAACGCTCGATCCGAGGCACGGGTAGCCTACACAACCTACCGCGCTACTTATGACATCGCCCGCTTCTACCAGTCCCGGATCGTGCCGCTCCGGCGGCAGATCTCGGGAGAAGTGCTGTTGCGGTACAATGGGATGCTTGTGGATGTCTTCGAAGTCCTGATCGAGGAGAGAGAGCGCATAAACGCGAACATCGCCTCGCTCGACGCGCTTCGCGACTACCACTTGGCCGTTGCCGACATGCAAGCTGCCTTGATCGTCGGCGGAACGGTGCCGCTATCGGGCGTCATCAACACTACTCCGCCGCCTGAAACCATTCCTCTCGGCTTCTAAAACAGGAGAACGTCATGAGCATTTCCCGACGGGATCTCGTCGGAGCTTCCGGCCTCGCCCTCCTCGGCGCCTCTGCGATCAGCGGTCGTGTCCAGGCCCAGTCGATTCCGGAAGCGCCGACAACCACTACCAATACGATGCAGCCACCGCTCCATCCGACGAGCGGTCCGGACTATCAGCCGGTCGTGACGCTTAACGGCTGGACGCTGCCGTGGCGACAGAACGGGGATTGGAAAGAGTTCCACTTGGTCGCTGAACCGGTCGAGCGCGAAATGGCGCCCGGCATGGTCGCCCGCCTATGGGGATACAATGGCCAGAGCCCTGGACCCACTATCGAAGCTGTCGAGGGCGACAAGGTCCGGATCTTCGTAACCAACCGCTTGCCCGAGCATACGACCATACATTGGCATGGCCAGCTCCTGCCTTCGGGCATGGACGGTGTTGGCGGCCTCAATCAGCCGCACATCAAGCCCGGGCAGACGTTCGTTTACGAGTATCAACTTATGAAAAGCGGGACCTTCATGTACCACCCGCATGCCGATGAGATGGTCCAGATGGCAATGGGGATGATGGGCTTCTTCGTCGTCCATCCGCGCGATCCCAAGCTGCACCGCGTCGATCGTGACTTCGTTTTCCTCCTCTCATCGTACGATATCGATCCAGGCAACTACGTGCCCAAGGTCGCCGAAATGACGGCCTTCAACATGTGGACCTGGAACAGCCGCGTCTTCCCAGGCATCGATCCTCTGGTGATCGCCAAGGGTGACCGGGTGCGGGTGCGGGTGGGCAATCTCACGATGACCAACCACCCAATCCACATGCATGGCTACGACTTCGAGGTGACCTGCACGGACGGCGGCTGGGTGCGCCCGGAGGCGCGCTGGCCCGAGGTCACGATCGACATCCCTGTAGGTGCCATGCGCGCCTACGAGTTCGACGCGATCTATCCCGGGGACTGGGCGATCCACTGCCACAAGTCACACCACACTATGAACGCGATGGGCCATAACCTCCGCACCTTCATCGGCGTCGACAAGAAGCAGTTTGCCAAACAGATGAAGCGCTTGGTGCCGGACTATATGCCGATGGGCAGCGCCGGCATGGCCGACATGGGCGAGATGGAGATGCCGCTCCCTGACAACACGCTGCCGATGATGACCGGCTTCGCACAGTTCGGCGCTGTCGAGATGGGCGGCATGTTCTCGGTCGTAAAGGTTCGCGAGGGTCTTGCGTCTGGCGACTACAAGGACCCGGGCTGGTACCAGAATCCGCCTGGGACAGTAGCGTGGGAATGGAAAGGGCCGAAGCCGGAGGCCGTCCGCGCCGCCACACCCACGCCGGCAGTGAAGCCCGGCGCGACGCCGGCGCGCGTAGTCAAGCCGACGTCACATGGTTCGCACAAGTAATTCAACCAAGGAGGCAAACATGAAGGCCGGATATTTTCTTGCTGCTTCAATCGCCGTTGCGCTGCTCTCGGGTATGGCCTCGGCCAGCCCCGGACACAAGCCGGGTGAAGGCCATTCGCACGCCGACGACATGGCCTATGGCAAGCCAGGCGATCCGAAAAAGCCCGCACGCGTCGTTCAGATCGTCTTCCGTGAGGACGATGGGAAGATGTTGTTCCTGCCGAACAAACTCACGTTCAAGAAGGGTGAGCAGGTACGCTTCCAATTGCGAAACAACGGGGCCATCGACCATGAGTTCGTTGTCGGCACGGTCGAAGAAAACCTGAAGCACATGAAGGAGATGGAGAAAAATCCCGACATGGAGCACGACGACCCCAACGCCAAGCGCCTGAAGCCCAAGGCGACGGGAGAGATTCTCTGGCAGTTCACCAAGGCGGGCACCTTCGATTTCTCCTGCCTAATTCCCGGCCACCGGGAAGCCGGCATGTTCGGCGCCATTGTCGTCGAGTGACATACCTGGATTGAAGGAGCATCAGATGTTCAAGAAGATCGCCTCGCTGGCGCTGACCGCAGCCCTGTTCTCGGTTTCGGCATGGGCAGACGGAAATATGGTTAAGGCCGAAGTCATCAAGGTCGACAAGGCCGCGGGGAAGGTCACGCTTAAGCATGGGCCCATCAAGAATCTCGACATGGACGCCATGACAATGGTGTTTCGCGTCGCCGATCCCACCATGCTCGACAAGGTGAAGGAGGGCGACCGCATCGACTTTGAGGCCGCCCGCGTGAACGGTGCCATTACAGTAACCAAGATTGGCAAGCATTGACGTCGAAACGATGAGGCGGAGGGTGATGATTGGAGCCGTCGCTTGCGTGGCGGCGCTGGCTGGCGTCGAACGGTCGTCGGCAATTGCCGACGACCGAGACCTGCAGGCGATACTCGTCAAACAGGCCTGCGTAGGGGGCAACATCAGCAAGACCGAGCTGTCGGCCGTGGTCCGGGTGTATGAGGTAACGTGTCGGACCAGCACGTCCCTTACAATCGTGTGTATCGACGCGGACTGTCGTCTGCAGGCGAAAACGCAGCTGGACCAGAAAAGCCGGCAGGAGGGAGAACCTGCACATGAGTAAGCGACTGTTCGCGGCACCTCGCCGCAGTGGGACTTCGATCGTCGTCGCCTGTGCGCTTTTCACCGTCTTTGTTTCGATGGGTGCATTTGCCCTTTTGCGGCGCGAGCCGGTGCGAATCGATCCGGAAGATCGCCAGCAGGTAACGCTCGGCAAGCGGCTCTATGGAACCGCCTGCGCGAGTTGCCATGGTGCCAACCTCGAAGGCCAACCGGACTGGCAGCGCCGCCTTGCGAATGGCCGGCTCCCGGCGCCTCCTCACGATTCCGGAGGGCACACTTGGCATCATTCGGACGCTTTTCTCATACGCGTTACCAAGCTTGGCCCCGCAGCTTATCCGGCGGGGTACCAAACCGACATGCCGGCTTTCGAGAGCGTTCTCACCGATCGGGAGATCGCTGCGATACTCGCTTACATCAAGAGTGAATGGCCGGCCGACATCAGAATCAGGCAGAATCGCCTCAATGCCGAACAGTGATCGCCTTTTGCGGGAGGGCGCCCGCTTGCCTCCCGAACGTCGATGCGGAGACGGCCATGATTCCGCGAGTTGCCGAGCATCCGGAGTGCGGTGGGTACTGGAAGCGATACGAGAAACCTTGATGCAAATCAAGGTCTCCCGCGGTTGGCGGGCTCACCATGTTTGGATGGTCGTTGTCTTGCGCTCTAGACTTTGTCGGTTCGTGCGCACGGCGTGGCGGTGCATCGTTGTCGCCAGCACACCTGCGATCATGGTCCTGTCATTCGACGCGACAGCGCAGCCCGACCCGCACGCTGGCCATCATCCGCCTGGTACGACGCAGACCGAATCAGTTCTCACTCCTGCATCACCGCCGGCCGGAGCGTCGTCGCCCGGCTCGGATTGCACCGGCGGCATGATGGAGTGCATGCAGCGCGCTCCCGCTAAGCAGCTGTATCCGCAGCTGATGGAATTGCCCGCACTGACGGCTGAGGCCCGCGCCAAGATCGAGCACGACGCGCGCTCCCGAATCGCCGCGGGGACAGCGGCTTTGGCGGAGGCGCAGAGCGACTACCATCAGGCTATGATTCGCAACGATGCGGCTGCCATGTCCGCCGCAATGTCGGGCCAGCGGGTCGCGCTCGGACAAATGGAGAGCGGGACTGCAGCGCTACGTGCGTTGGCAGAAGGGCATCCCCCAAAGGAGATTGCGCTGACCTGGTTTCGGGATCAGATGGACCTCTCACCTGCCAAGCCCGAAGTCGGCAGTGCAGGCGCGTTTGGCATTTCATGGTTCCACCTATTCTCGATGGCCATTGTAGCCGGCTTTGCGTTGGTCATGGCCGCAGGCGCCGTAAGCCGACGGCGTCGCTCGCTCGCTCTTGTCAACCAGCTCACCCGGCCAGCACCCGCCGGAACAGCGGTGCCTGGGCAGGAACAAACTCCTGCCGCGACGCCCTCAACAGAACCACCCCCTTCGCCCTCGACCGTCTCTGCGCGACCCAAGGGGTGGGCTGGAATACTTCGCGTCGCCGCCATCGTGCGCGAAACGCCTCAGGTGAAAACCTTTCGGCTCGTCGAGCCGGCCGGTGGTCCCATAGATTTTACCTTCATCCCGGGCCAGTTCCTTACCTTTTCCTCGGAAGTGGGAGGCAAGACGATAAGGCGATCGTACACAATCGCGTCTCCACCAAGCCGCAATTCCTACGTCGAAATCACCGTGAAGCGAGAACACGACGGCGAGTTCTCGCGCTTTCTACACGACCGTGTATCTGTGGGTGACACCTTGCGTGTCAGCGGCCCATCCGGTGTCTTTACCTTCGACGGGGGTGGTGCGGACAGCATCGTGTTGATTGCGGGCGGGGTCGGCATCACGCCAATGATGTGCGTTATTCGTCACCTAACCGACCAGTCGTGGCCAGGCGAGATATTCCTGGTATTCGCCATGAGGAGCACCGAGGAATTCATCTTCCGCGAGGAACTCGAATACCTTCAGCGGCGGCATCCGCGGCTACACGTGACAGCGACGGTTGGTGCGCGATCGGAAGGTACGTCTTGGATGGGCCTGGAGGGCCCGATCGCCAAGGACACGCTTGTGCATGCCGTTCCTAACATTGCCCAGCGACGAGTCCATCTCTGCGGGCCTCCGCTCATGATGGAAGCCATCCGTACGCTCCTGAAGGATCTTGACGTGCCTCCAACCCACATCAAGACTGAGGCTTTCGGTCCGGCAACGGGGCTCGCGCCGCCACCCAAACCCTCAGCAGCGCCAAATCCGCCCCTTTTGATTGCCCGGCTGTTGGAGAAGGCCGACGCCGGCGAGCCCGTGCTGGTGCCGCCGACGAAGCCCGGACCTGCGACGGCAATGGTTTCGTTTGTTCGATCCCGGAAATCCGCGCCGATGCCACCGGACAAGAGCGTGCTGGAGGTAGCGGAAGCGATCGGTGTTCCAATCGATTACTCCTGCCGCGTTGGTACCTGCGGGATCTGCAAGACGAAGTTGCTGTCGGGCCAGGTGACGATGGAAGTGCAGGACGCCTTGAGTGAAGAGGAAAAGGCCGCCGGCACAATCCTCGCTTGCCAGGCTCACGCCCTACGCGACATTGCGGTCGACGCTTGAGATGACCGACCGGGAGAGACTTATTGTGTTGGCCCTGGGGACCGCCGTGCTGTTCCTTGCGCCGGGATATCTGCTGCACGTCTCGCCACGGTTCCCCGGCAGTCTGGGCGGCGGGGTCCTCGGCATCGCGGCAGTCTTTTTGATGATTGCCATTTTGTCCTATCCGGTAGTCAAGCATGTCGAATGGCTCAAGAACCGCGCCTCACCGCGGCTATCACTGTCGCGGCTGCTGAGCTTGCACATCTATGGCGGCCTTGTTGCCGCTATCGCGGCAATTCTTCATTCAGGCCACAAGTATGAAAGCGCGCTCGGCATTGCCCTGATCTCTGCAATCCTGATCGTTGTCGGTACTGGCTTTGTCGGCCGCTATTATTTGGGGTATCTGGGCGGCGAAGTCCGCAAACAACAGGCGCTTCTGGGCACGCTACGTGCAGCGTACGACCGGATTGTGCTCCGGATGACGACGCGCCCACCCGCCATCGATGTTCCGATCCTTGATTTGGTCGACTCCATTGCCGACGCCGAGTACGCCATCACCGCGCGCGATACCGCAAAGATCCTCGCTGGCCGCTGGGTCGTGGTCCATATCGCTGCTTCGATTGTCCTCTACGGACTCCTGGTGCTGCATATCGGCAGCGGCATCTATTACGGTCTCCGGTGGCTGCCGTGAGGTGGCGAGCTTTCATCTGGCTTCTTCTGACGGCCGCCGCGATAACCGGCGCTGGTGCTGCCACCATCACGGTTTGGCGACAGGGCTCGTCTGCCGTTCCGCATTGGGTAACCTTGGTGAACCCCGGCGAACTGTCGACCCGGCATGGGTTCTTATCGGATAAATGTGAGAGCTGCCATACACCAATGCGGGGCGTCGAGGCCGTCAGCTGCATTTCCTGTCATGCAACGAACGCTGCGACACTCGCGCGCGAATCGACTGCTTTCCACGCGACAGCACAACAGTGCGTGGCATGTCATGAGGAGCACCAGGGAGGAGTGAGACCGGTAAGGATGGACCACGCGGCACTAGCCGCGATGGGTCGCTCGAGCCGGCTGAAAGGTGCATTCGATTGGATTCCGCGCGCCAGCGATTCGTTGGTCTCCGAGAGACTCAATTGCTTTTCCTGTCACAGCAACCGCAGTCCGCATCGCGACCTCTTTGGTCGCGAATGCGCGGTTTGCCATCTCACCGAAACCTGGAAAGTGGCAGGCTTCAAACACCCGTCGGCCAGTTCTACGGATTGTGCGCAATGCCACCAGGCACCTCCAAGCCACTACATGCATCATTTCGAGATGGTCTCGAAGACGGTGGCGGGCAAGCACAATGCCCGGGTTGAGCAGTGCTACCTCTGCCATCAGACCGATGCCTGGAACGATATTCGCGGAGTTGGCTGGTACAAGCATCATTAGCGCTGCTCGTTTGACTGGGATCAAGGCGGATTTACCCCATTGACGGTTTAGTCACTGCAAATTGAAGGAGCCCCTGATGAACCGAATTCCCTTATTCAGCACGATCGCAGTTCTCGGCATTCTGGCCTCTGCAGCTAGTATGGGAATGGACGACAAGGGAATGGGGGGTATGGGCAATCAGCCCTCTGGCTCCGGTCAGGGGCAGCCCCAAGGCGGCATGGGACAAGGCAGCATGGGCGGAATGATGGATCATATGCAGAAGATGCACCCTAGCAGCGCGCCGCCGTCTTCGTCGCATGCGCCGGTGCCGCAATGCCCGCCGGGGACTACCGTCCAGATGGACGCAAACGGTCAGCATATCTGCAAGTGAACTGCCCGGCGAATATGCGCACAGCACAAAGCTCGACCCTTCTTGAGTAAGGCAGTTCTCTGAGAAGCGGGCTGCGAAAGGACGTTCTTGAATGGGCATCCCCCCAACACCGGTGCGAGACAGTGCCGTGGAGAGTCGATCGCGGGACGATAACAATGCTCAGCGCGAATCTCCGAGCTTCTTGCTGCCAGTCGACGATCAGACATTTCTGCTATCGGACGAGATGCGCTCTCTCCGATTTGCGATGGAGTACACCAAGGCGGAGCTCGGTCTCCGTAAAGCCTGCATTTGCTCGACGATCGTGGTATTCGGAAGCGCGAGGGCGCCCTCTCCGGAACGGATGGAGGAGCTAAGATCCCTCAGGACAAGAGGTGATAGCGATCTGGATACGCTTTCACGAAGGGTGGTCGACTATCAGAGAGCGCGTTCATTCGCCCGGCTGGTGTCGCTCCAGGGCGGCGCTCTCAATGCCAGCAAGGGCTGCGGTGAGAACGTCATCGCCACCGGTGGCGGGCCTGGCATAATGGAGGCAGCCAATCGGGGTGCGATGGAAGCGGGCGCGCCCAGCATTGGTTTCAACATTACCCTGCCCACCGAGCAACAACCGAACGCCTACACGACGCCCGGACTGACTTTTCGTTTTCACTACTTCGCCATGCGCAAGATGCACCTCGCAATGCGAGCGAATGCTCTTGCAGTCTTTCCTGGTGGGTTTGGGACACTAGACGAGTTGTTTGAGATTCTGACATTGCTGCAAACGCGCAAAGCGCCGCCATTGCCTGTAATTCTGTTTGGGCGCGAATACTGGAGCAAGGTGATCGACTTCGAGGCGCTCGCCGCCCATGGAATGATCAGCAGGTCGGACCTACGCCTGTTTACTGTCGTGGACGAGCCCGCGGAAGGCTGGGACGCACTGTGCGCTCATGGGCTTACCGCACACCTTCCTGTGTCTCGCCCAGAGCCGGGGAAAGACCATTGCGATCGTGGTGTTGGACAGCAGTCCACCATCGCCTCACAGCTCGACGAAGCGAAGGGAGGATGGCAGTGCGTCTGACTTTCCTCGGGGCAACGCAAACGGTAACGGGCTCGAAAGCCCTGTTGCAGCTGGGCCGTGATGCTCGGCTTCTCGTCGACTGCGGCCTCTTCCAAGGGTGGAAGGAACTCCGCGAGAGAAACTGGGCCGCTCTGCCGGTAGAACCAGCGTCGATAGACGCCGTTGTCCTTACGCACGCACATCTGGATCATTCGGGGTACTTGCCTCTGTTGACAAGGAGCGGGTTCAAAGGGGCGATTTACTGTTCGTCGGGAACATTGGACCTCTGTAAAATTCTGCTGAGAGACAGTGCTCATCTCCTGGAGCGTGACGCCGAATTCGCGAACCGTCATGGATACTCCAAGCACAAGCCAGCTCTTCCGCTCTATACGGCTGCTGACGCTGAGGCTGCCATCAAGAGAATGAAGCCGGTAGAGTTCAAGCAGCCCTTTTCACCGCTCCCCGATGTGTCGGTAACGCTCTTTCCCGCGGGGCACATTTTGGGCGCTGCGATGGCCTTGATAGAACGTCGAGGCACATCGGTGTTGTTTAGTGGGGATTTGGGGCGACCACACGACCCCTTGATGCTGGAACCCACGAAGCGGCCGGCATCGGACTACCTGGTCGTCGAGTCCACCTACGGTGATAGGCAGCATGACGATGTCGATCCTGAGGCTAGGCTATTGGAGATCGTGTCCGCCGCGGTCCGTCGAGGCGGTTGCGTCGTGGCTCCCGCCTTCGCTGTGGGCCGCGCCCAATCTCTTCTCTACCTGTTGTATATGCTAAAGGCGAAAGGACACCTTCCTCGAGTTCCTGTTTTCTTGGACAGTCCGATGGCTGTCGATGCTTCGGACATCTTTTGCCGGCATCCCCGAGACCACAAGCTGAGTGATGCTGAATGCCGCGCTCTATGTTCGGTGGCTGAATACGTCCGCGATGCGGAGCGGTCCAAAGCACTTGATCGACAGGCTCTTCCTGCGATCATCATTTCCGCGAGTGGCATGGCGACGGGCGGGCGAATTCTTCATCATCTGAAAGCTTTGGCGCCGGACCCCCGGAACACAATCTTGCTCACGGGCTTCCAGGCAGCAGGCACCCGCGGAGCGCAGCTCCAGGCGGGCGCCAAGGAGCTCATGATACACGGGCAGATCGTACCAGTTCGTGCTGCCGTCGAGTCGATGCACATGCTCTCGGCCCACGCGGATGCACAAGAAATCACTGGATGGCTGCGGTCTGACTCATCCACGCCGAGGCGCACATTCATCGTGCATGGCGAGAGCAGTGCCGCAAATGCCCTCAGCCATCGAATTCGTCGGGAACTCGACTGGAACACCACAATCCCCGCGTATGCAGAGCCCATTGATCTCGCGACGAACGACGACGAACCACGGGTTAGTGCTGAATGACCAGCCGCCGTTTGCCCGTATGGCCGGATGCGCGGATTTCTGGCGCCCGGTGGCGCTATCTCATTTTATGTGCACTCGCGCCTTCCGCTTGTGCGCGCCGTACCCTTGGCACGGGTGCGCGGCATGCCTTGGCACAAAAGATGCGTAAGAACTTCTGTTGCTCTCGACTGCACAACGATGTGACATTCGTCGATCGCTCGGTCCTTGCGCTTGACCGAGAACTAATGCTGCAGTCCGGAATGGGATGGAATGGAGTGGCAGGATGAGGCTTAAAGCATTGCTATGGGTCGGGCTCGCGGCAACGGCGGCTGGGTGCGGTCCGATGTCCACCGGGACCGTCAAGGACCTCAATGTGAAGGATTGGGTTGGCCATAGCTCTGCCCACCTGGTTCAATCCTGGGGTAAGCCACATCACGATGATGCGACTGCTGATGGTGGTCGAGCAATAGGCTATCTGATTACAAATCAGGCGGTGACGGGTCCGAAGTCTCAAGTCATCTTCCAAGCTCGGAATTGCATGATCAACTTCACCGTCGACTCGAAGGGCATCATTGATGATGCAACAGCGACTGGCTCCAAGTGCACAATCGGGCCGCATGGGCAGATGCATCCACCGTCTACCAAGACCTAAGAGAAGGATAGTATGAACCGCCCCGGGCTTGCCGGAGGTTGTTTGGGTTGAGGCCCGTTGCCAGTTTGCGCTCGCCGAGCATGGCGTAGTAACAGTGCTCGGCTTCGGCCGGCGGGATTTTGCCGATCGGCTCTATCAGCCGGCAATTGTTGAACCAGCTAGCGACTGCGAACGAGGCCGCTCGCTCGCGATCCGCTTGCGCAGTCCCCGGCATGGCACTTGCAGTCGGGCCCGGCGCCACAGCCGCCAGGCCCGACCACAGCCCATGGAATGGCCCTCGCGATCGAGGAAGATGCCGATACGCCGGTACACGAAGCGCGGGTATTGCGCGCCCAGCGCAGCCATGCGCGCCAGCACAGGCGCATCCTTCTCGGCCTTCGCCGACCGGGCCACTCCCAGTAGCTTGCAAGACCGTCGTCGCGATAAGCGCGGCGCCCTGCATACGCCACTCGTTTTCGGGACCAAGGGCCCGACGACTTTGCCATTTACGCCGCCGCCCGGCGGATCGGGCTGCAGACGCCGCCGCTCTCGAGCTCCCCTCAGCCCGCTCGTGCGCGGCCTGGTGCTCGGGTTCGCTGGCACGGCGTAGGATCGCATTGCCGAGCGCGTTGCCCTGCTCCGTCGCGCCGTGGGAATGGCGCGACCGCCAGACTCAATAAAGCCACTTGACCCTCCCAACGTGGGAGCGACGACAAGGCTGTCTCCCGCAACGCTGCTACAGGAGACAGAGATGCAGCAGTTTAACGTTCCCGCCATGACTTGCGGCCACTGCGTGAAGACCATCACGCAGGCCGTGCAGTCGGTCGATCCCGTAGTAAAGATCCAGGCGGATCTAGCCACGCGCAGCATCGGCGTGACCAGCAGCGCGAGCGTGGCGAGCCTCTCGGCCGCCATCGCCGCTGCTGGCTACGCGAACACCGTCAAGGCCTGAGGCCGGAGCACGCGCCATGGCCCCCGACACTAACGTCAAGGAATGGATACCCGCGCTCGCGGCCTCCACCTCCGCTTCGCCGGACGCCACGCTCTCGGTCCCGATCGAGGGCATGACCTGCGCGTCCTGCGTGCGCCGCGTCGAGCGAGCCATCGCGGCCGTGCCCGGCGTGGCCGATGCCACCGTGAACCTTGCGACCGAACGGGCCGAGGTCCGCTTCGACGGCTCGCCGGACTTGCCGGCGGTGCTCGGCGCTGTCAGCCAGGCCGGTTATGGCGTCGGCACCGAGGCGACCGACTTCGCCATCGAGGGCATGACGTGCGCCTCCTGCCTCGGGCGCCTCGAGCGCGCGCTGAAGTCCGTGCCGGGTGTGACGGAAGCGGCGGTGAATCTCGGGACCAACCGCGCCCGTGTAACCCACCTGCCCTCGGTTGCCACGGCGACGCTGATCGCGGCAGTGCGCGACGCCGGCTACGGCGCCGAGCGCATCGGCGAGGAGGCCCCGACGGATCGCAGCGACCGCGAGCGCGTCGCGCGCGCGGCCGAGAGCCGTGGCTTGGCGTGCAGCCTCGGCCTCGCTGCCCTGCTGACCCTGCCGTTGATGGTGCTGGAGATGGGCGCGCACCTGTCGATGGCTGTCCACCACGCAATCCGTGACAGCATCGGCTTCGCGCTGAGCTGGCATATCCAGTTCGTGCTGGCCGGGCTGGTCATGTTCGGCCCCGGGCTGCGCTTCCAGACCAAGGGCTGGCGCGCGATGCTGCGCGGCGCGCCTGACATGAACTCGCTGGTCGCCATCGGCACGGGCGCGGCCTTCGCCTATTCCACTGTCGCGACCTTCGCGCCCGCCCTGCTGCCGGACGGCGCGCGGCACGTCTTCTTCGAGGCGGCTGCTGTTATCGTCACCCTGATCCTGCTCGGCCGCTGGCTCGAGGCGCAGAGCAAGGGCCGCACGTCGGAGGCGATCAGGCGGATGATGGGGCTTCAGCCGCCCACCGCGCGCGTGCTGCGCGACGGGCAGGAGCAGGAAATCCCGGCCGCGTCGCTCATCGCCGGCGATATCGTGCTGGTGCGGCCCGGCGAGCGCATCCCCGCCGATGGCGAGGTGACCGAGGGCGCGTCCTTCGTGGACGAGGCGATGATCACCGGCGAGCCCGTGCCGGTCGAGAAGATCCCCGACGCGCGGGTGACTGGCGGCACGGTGAACGGCACCGGCGCCTTCCGCTTCCGCGCCACCGCCGTAGGTGGGGAAACTGTGCTCTCGCAGATCGTGCGCATGGTCGAGCAGGCGCAGGGATCGAAGCTGCCGATCCAGGCGCTGGTGGACCGGGTGACGATGTGGTTCGTCCCCGTGGTGCTCGCCATCGCGGCGCTGACTTTCGGCGTGTGGCTGCTGTTCGGCCCCGACCCGGCGCTCGCCTTCGCGCTGGTGAACGCGGTCGCAGTCCTTATCATCGCCTGCCCATGCGCGATGGGCCTGGCGACGCCGACTTCCATCATGGTCGGCACCGGCCGGGCGGCGGAGCTTGGCGTGCTGTTCCGCAAGGGCGAGGCGCTGCAGCTGCTGCGGGACGTCGAGGTCGTGGCCCTTGATAAAACCGGCACGCTAACGGAAGGCCGTCCGATGCTCACCAGCCTCGCGGTGGTGCCGGGCCAGGAGGAGGCCAAGATCTTGGCGCTGGTCGCCGCCGTCGAGGCGCAGTCCGAGCACCCCGTCGCGCAGGCCATCGTCGCCGCGGCGCGGACACGCGGCCAGATGCTGGCGGAGGCGAGCGGCTTCGAGGCTGTGCCCGGCTACGGCGCCACGGCGCTGGTGGATGGGCGACACGTTGCGGTCGGCGCCGACCGCTACATGGCGCGGCTCGGCCTCGACGTCGCGTCCTTTGCCGCCACGGCCGCCGCGCATGCGGACCAGGGGCGCACGCCGCTCTACGCCGCGGTGGACGGGCGCCTGGTCGCGGCACTGGCGGTGGCAGACCCGGTCAAGTCGGGCACGCCGGCGGCCCTCGCCGCGCTGCGGGCGCAGGGGCTGCGCATCGCCATGGTGACAGGCGATAACCGGCGCACCGCGGAGGCGATCGCCCGGAGCCTCGGCATCAGGGAGGTGGTCGCCGAGGTTCTGCCGGACGGCAAGGTCGCCGCCGTGCAGCGCCTGCGCGAGGGCGGACGGAAGGTTGCCTTTGTCGGCGACGGCATCAACGACTCGCCGGCGCTGGCTGCCGCCGATGTAGGTCTCGCGGTCGGTACCGGTACCGACATCGCCATCGAGAGCGCCGACGTGGTACTGATGTCAGGTGACCTCGGCGCGGTGGCGACGGCTTTTGGGGTCAGCCGGGCCACCATGGCGAACATCCGGCAGAACCTGTTCTGGGCCTTCGCCTACAACGTTGCGTTGATCCCCGTCGCAGCAGGCATACTCTGGCCCTTCGGCGGCACGGTGCTCTCGCCCATGCTGGCGGCGGGGGCGATGGGGCTCAGCAGCGTCTTCGTGCTGGCGAATGCACTCCGGCTGCGGCGGTTCCAACCCGCCGCGGCCACCGCGCGGGAGGGTGGGTGATGAACATCGGCGAAGCGGCGAAAGCCTCGGGCGTCTCTGTCAAGATGATCCGCCACTACGAGGCCATCGGCCTGCTGCCGGCGGCGACGCGGACCGAGAGCGGCTATCGTGTCTACCGGCCCGAGGACGTGCACGCGCTGCGCTTCATCCGCAACGCCCGCGACCTCGGCTTCCCGCTGGCGGAGATCGACGAGCTGCTCGGCCTCTGGCGCGACCGGGCGCGCGCCAGCGCCGAGGTAAAGCGTCTCGCGTTGGCGCATGTCGCAGCCATCGATGAGAAGGTAAAGGCGCTGCAGGCGATGGGCGACACGCTGCGGGACCTGGCTGCGGCCTGTCATGGCGATCACCGGCCGGATTGCCCGATCCTGAAGGGCATTTCCGATTTGCGGAACTTGTCGCCATTGGGTAACGGCGGATCCGCGCGCCCGGGCGAGAGGCTACGATACGCGAGCGTGGCGCGGGCTCCACAAAAGTAGGTCGCTTTCTCCCCGCCGTACCCTGCGACCGAACGTGCCCCGGATAGGCGACGATGCTGATCCGCAGACACTGTCCGCACCTTGCGCTGCGTCGGCTGCGAAGTGGCTCTGGTTCGGGTCTGTTCTTCGTGGTCCGTTAGTCTGGGTCAAACTCTCGCGGGATGTCATCGGCCAGCACCTTGCCAGTTGTGTCGAGTGCTGCTTGGCCGCAGCCTTCATGCGCGTGGCAACGACTAGGAATCTACGGCAGGCCTCATCGACGTGCGTCTAGGTCTTTCCGTCTAGGAATCGCCGGACCTGAAAAGCGGGTCTTGCGCCGACACGCTCGATGATGAGTTCGGCATCTTCGCGAGCTGGCGAATGGCCGACAGACAACCGACCATCGCGTCCGTAAATCTGTGTAACGGCCCATGAGTTATCCTTCCATTTATCCGCAACCTAGGGCACTGCAAGCCTCTTGCGCGGATGCTCACGCAACCCAGCTTCGACGAGCTGATCGTGGTCATCCGGCAGGGGCACGATGCGCTCGGTGAGCATGCCGCTCTCACGGAGATAATTGAGCCCGGATTTCCCACTCGGGATAATGTTGAGCCGACGCGTAGTCGCTTCGACCCAAACTCTGCACTTGCCGTACGAGCGGGGGTGGGAGGCGCCGGGTGGCCGGCGCGTCTCCGCCGCCCCCGTGTGCATATAGCGGGTCGGCGCCGCGCCACCCGCCGAATGGCAGCTAGACGCTGGGTACATTGCTGGGTACACCAGAAAATGAAATTTCAAAAAAATACGTGATTTCAATTAGATAGAGGAAAGTACGATTCCGTCTCGGGCACCATTTTTCCGTCCGCGTTGGTTCTTTGTCGTCCGCGCTCGTTCGCGGATCATTCAGAACGCTCGCAAAATCAGGCTTCGGGCGTTTATTGGCGTTCGGCACTGTTCGTGCCCGTTCGAGAGAATCCGGCTTCTTCGGGTACACTGCGGGGTCACGTGAAAGGCCGGGTACACGGGCGCTTCGCAGCTTACGACGGCCCCTTCACCGTGGATGAACTGAGAGCCGAGACAAGAGCGTTCGCGGGATGGCGCTGACCCTTACACTGGTCTGCGGCGCCGTGCCGTGGGCATTGCAGAGCGACCGGCTGCGGGGCGTCTCACCCCGTGAACTCTACACGACCGACCGGCCGCGCGTGGCGGACAGTCTGGCGGCGCTGCCGCGCGACCACACGGGTCTTCCTCGGGATGTCCCGCCACTCGGGCCGCCGTTGCCGGGCGATCTCGGCCGGCCGATCGTGGCAGCCCAAGGTCAGCCCGCCCCCTCATCGCCCGATGCCGAGCAACAGCGCCGGGCGCAAGAGATGGAGGCGGCGCGCGTCAGCCGCTTGTTCGCCCGCGGCAATCGTCAGAACACACGCTGGTGGCGCAGGTATTCCCCCGTCTCAGCCATCAATGTCGGCAGGTGCTGCGGCGACTGATGATGTCTCGATCCAGAATGGACAGGACCGCAAGGTCGCCTTCTTAAATGCGCCTGTCGACGGAAGACGACGAGTCCCGGCCGGCTGGTGCGGCCCGCTTTGCCGTTTGTCTTGCAGGCGGGTGCTGTCATTCCGGCGGCTCTCATCACCGGCCTTCGATCCGACTTGCCGGGCAGATCACGGCCCAGGTGACGGAAAACGTCTACGACATGCCGACGGGCGGTGCGTTGCTGATTCCTCAAGGGGCACGCCTGACGTCTCCTGAGGTCGCCGAAGGGCCAACAGCGGAAGTCCGGATTCGCGCGCGGGGGCGAGGCCTACCTATCAATGGGCGAGAATGTGCGCACGACCTCATACATGCCCGGCTCAAATTTCGCGATCTTGAGCGCCTCTTCGAGAAAGGGTAGCGGTCCAGGATCCTGGCGCATGGCCTCATAGTCTTCCGCGCTGCGCCACTGCGCATACATGGTCACCTTCGTGCCGTCGAGGCTCCGATGAAGGGTCGAGGAAACAAAGCCAGGTGCCCGGCTAACGAATTCATCGGTCGCGCGCGCAAGCAAATCGAGGAGCCGATCCTGGTTGGCTGGATCTACCGTGAAGACATTTATTAGGCTGATCATACGGTCGGCCCTCTCTTTTGTTGCCTGATGCCTTGCCTATCACGAAGGGGGGCGTTCCAATAGGACCGTCACCATTTCAGCCTCGCGCCGGATCGACCGCCCGAGGTCGTTGCTGGACGCAAATGACGCGCCCCCGAGAGAACCCTATCAAACCAAAGGTAGGCCGCACCGGGTCAAGGCCATTGATGCCCCTTGTCGGTCATTCGCGTCGATCTGAGCGACAAGGAATGGGCTGCGATCGCCCGCTTCTGCCGAACAAGCCGCGGGGCGTGGCGCGGGTAGACGACCGGCATGTGATCATCGGGATCTTCTACATTCTGCGAACCGGCGCACCCTGGCGCGATCTGCCAGAGCGCTACGGACGTCGACGACGGTCTACAACCGCTACAATCGCTGGGCCAAGCAGGGTGTATGGTTGCGGGTCTTCGAGCGGCTCAGCGAGGTTACCCCTGACAGCCTCCATCTGATCGACAGTTCGATCGTGCGGGCCCATCAGCATGCGACCGGCGGTAAAAAGGGCCCCCGGATCACGCCATTGGTCGCTCCCGTGGGGGACTGACCAGCAAGATCCACGCGGTGGTCGACCGCCGTGGCCTGCCGGTCCGTTTCGCCCTTACCCCCGGCCAGGCGTCCAACAAGACGACCGCGCCAGACTGTTCAACCGCTCAGGCTCCGTGGCGATGTCGTCGCCGATCGCGGCTACTTCGGCCGCGCCGTGACCGAAGCAATCGAAGCCTCCGGCGCCACCGCTCACATCCCAAGTCAGAACAACGTCCGCGTCGTCCGCTCAGTCGATCGCGAACTCTATCGCAACCGAAACCTCATCGAACGCTTCTTCAACCGCCTGAAGCACTTCAGGGGCATCGCTACGCGCTACTTCAAGACCGCAGCGAACTTCCTCGCTGCAATCCATCTCGCCGCAGCGCGCCTGTGGATCAGAATTATGAGTCCACGACCTCGTCGTAGCCGGTGCGTTGGCATGGCAAGCAGCGCCTAAATCAAGGTATCGCTCGCCCTATCCCCTGACCCAATCGATCGCAAGGACGCCTGACCTTAGCGTCGCCGATGCCGTGTGTAGAGCGGCGGTTAAAAGGAGATAGACATGAGCTTGCAAATTGCACCACGCCCTGGCAGGCCGGGATCCGACGAACTGGTTCCGTCGCGTTACGCCCTGCGGATCGGCGAGATCGACGTCATGGTGATCAGCGATGGCGTGCTACCGCTCCCGACCGAGATGTTGGGACACAATGTCGGCTCAAGCGTGCGCGCGGCCTGGCTGAACGACATGTTCCTGCCGGCTGACGCCTTCGACTGGGCGCTCAACGTGATGGTCGTGCGCAGTGGCGACCAGACCATACTGGTGGATACCGGGCTGGGATCCGATCCGAATCTCAACCTGCCGCGAGCCGGCAAGCTCATCCACCGGCTGGAGGCCGCTGGGATCGAACTGGCGTCCGTGACCGATGTGGTGCTGACCCACATGCACATGGACCATATCGGCGGACTTCTCGAGGACGGGTTCAAGGACCAGCTTCGTCCGGACGTGCGGATCCACGTTGCGGCTGCCGAGGTGAAGTTCTGGGAGTCGCCAGACTTCAGCCGTGTCCACATGCCGCCGGGCTTCCCGGACGCGCTGCGGTCCACGGCCGATCGCTTCGCGAAGGCGTACAGCAATCAGCTGCGCCAATTCGATGAGGTGCACGAGGTGGCGCCGGGGGTGGTCGTCCGCCGCACCGGCGGTCACACCCCCGGTCACAGCATCGTCCGCGTCGTATCCGGCGGCGAGGGGTTGATGTTCGCCGGCGACGCCGTGTTCACGGTCGGATTCGAGCACCCTGGCTGGTACAATGGCTTCGAGCACGATCCCGAGGAAGCCGCTCGCGTTCGCATTCGCCTGCTGCGCGACCTCGCTGCGTCCGGCGACCAGTTGGTGGCAACCCACCTGCCGTTTCCATCGGTCGGTCGAGTGGCGGCCGACGGCGATGCATTCCGCTGGGTACCGGCTTTCTGGGACTACTGAGCGGCAGGCGTCAACGGAGCCGTCCCGCGCTCAGAGAGAGTGATCCTGTAGGCAGACATTTGGCGGCCGATGGTGCACGGGCACTGTCGGCCGCCTTTGGCGTAGAGGCATGTGAGCCCGTCCACGGCTTCATGAGTCCGTTGGCAGCTTACACTCTCAAGTCTTTGCCAGACGCGCGAGAACGATCTTGACGGCAATCATGACAGGCGCGGCCACGACGAAGAACGAGGCAACCGCGAAGAACCCCGTGTCGAAGGCTATCACCGTGGACTGGCCTACAATGGCCTTTCCCAGCAGGGCCGCGGCGGCCTTGCTGGCCGCGACCGCGTCCAATCCTCTCGCAACCAGCAGAGACGTCGTCGTCGTCAGGCGATCTCCAACGGCCGGCATGCCTCCGGTAATGTTTGCGTTGAGGACAGCGATGTTGGCTGCGACGTCGTGATCGATCAGCGTCTGTAGTCCCGCGACGCCCAGCAGACCCCCCACCTGCCGTCCGGTGTTGAAGAGCCCGATACCGGCGGCCAAGGCGCGGTCCGGCAGGGAGTTGAAGGCGACCAGAGTGATCGACAGGAACAGGCAACCGAGGCCTAGCCCGCGGATCAGAATCGCCGACATCATGTCTCCCGCGCCGCTTTGTCCGTTGGTGCGGGAGAGCATCCACATTGCAAGCATGATGGCCAGGATGCCGAACGGCACAGTGGCGATCGGCGGCACACGGCGATACTGCATGACAAGCGCCGCGAGAAGGAGCGCGGCGACGAACACTGTGCCGCTGGGCAGCAGCAGGAGGCCAGCCTCGGTCGGGGTGAAGCCGAGGACCGACGCGGCAAAGCCCAGGATCAGGAACCCGCTGCCAAACAGCGCGGCGCCGGCAACGAAGCTGACGATGAAGGCGAATGTAAAGTCCTGAGACGAGAAAAGGCTCCTGTCGACGAGACCTCTTCCCTTGGAAGCGATTTGCTGGACCAGGAACAGTGCCAGGACCGAGGTCCCGATTGCCGTCAGCCACGCAATATGGGGCGCCTCGAACCAGTCCCATCTGGCCCCCTGACTGAGGACATAAGTGGCGCAGAAAAGCGCGGCGGAGATGAGGACGAATCCGCGCAGGTCTGCTTTGCGCCGGAAAGGAGGAGCCGGGATCTCGCGGTCTGCGAGCACCAGGAGCGATGCCGATGCCAAGGCTACCGGCACGACACCGAAGAAGATCCATGTCCAGGACTGGCGATCGAGAAGCCATCCCTGCAGGGCGGGCGCAACGGCAGCGGCTGCCACGACTGCCGCTGTGGCGAACGCGGCCTGGACAAGCGGTTGTCGGTTCCTCGGGAAACTCAGGAACAGGATGGCTTGTCCCGTGACCAGCAGAATCCCTCCCGAGAAGCCTTGAAGTGCCCGAAGAGCGACCAGGAGGTCCAGGCGCGTCGTGATGACAGCGAGCGCACAGCTGGCCCCCATGGTCAGCGTCGAAACGATCATCAACTTACGGGGGCCGAGACGATCCATTGCCCAGGAGGCCGCCAGGAAGCCGCTGAGCTTCAGCGTCGTGTACGAGACTTCGAGCCACGCGAATTCGTCGGCGGTTGCATGAGTGTCGCCCATGATGTCTGCGCGTCCAAGCGACAGGATTGTCCCCGCGATGGCCTCGGTCAATGCGGCGAGGCAGATCCCGGCGATCAGAAGCGCGCCGGCCAAGGGGGAACTTTTCGCGGCGGCCGGCGGCGCAGGGACTGGCGTCGACGTCATGGATCGACGATCCGTTGCGCCTCGACGCGCGCGGAGAGGCCCGGCACGAGGTGAACGGAAGCACGCGCGAGAGATCCTTTGTCCGCGAACCGGATCTTGACGGGCACGCGTTGGACGACCCGAACGAAATTGCCGGTCGCGTTGTCTGCAGGCAGGAGGCTGAAGGCAGAACCGCTGCCTGGGGCGAAGCTGTCCACCTCGCCTTCGAAAGATTCGTCGGGATAGCCATCGACTGTGATTCGAACACGCTGGCCGGCGTTCAGGTGCTTGATCTGGGTCTCCTTGAAATTCGCCACCACCCACAGATCGTCGATTGGCACGATATCGAGCAGCGCGACTCCAGGGACGACTAGGCGTCCGACCCGGACCTGACGATTGCCGACGATGCCACCCACGGGTGCACGGACGACCGTGCTGTCGAAGTCGATCTGGGCGAGATCGCGCGCGGCCTCGGCTTGAGCAACGGCGGCGACAGCAGCCTCCCTTTGGGCGCCGAACACCGCGATGCGTTGGTTCTGGGCCTCGACCGTTGCGGAGGCGGCGGACAGGCCCGACTCGGCGCGCGAACGCGCGGCGTCGCTCTCATCGACCTGCGCCTGGCTGACCGTGCTGCTGCGGATGAGTTGGCGGCGGCGGTCGGAGACCCGCGTCGCCAGGTCCAGTTCTGCCATCGTCGATCGCTGCTGGGCTTCCGCCTGCCTGATCAGGGAATGCTGAAGTTGCGTTTCGGCATCGACGTTGGCGAGGCGGGCTCTGGCGGCAACCACGTTGGCTTCCGCCTGCGCCAGCTTGGCGCGGTAGTCCCGATCGTCGATCCGGAAGAGGATGTCGCCCGCCTGGACGGCCTGGTTGTCCTCGACTTCGACCGCGGTCACATAGCCCGACACCCTTGGCGCAACGGACGTGACGTCGCCCCGGATGTATGCGTTGTCCGTATAGGTCTCACCACTCGATTGGAACCACTGCCATCCGGCGACGGCCGTGACCACGGCCGACACTCCGAGAAGCGCGCCGATGACCTTCTTCTTCAGCTTGGGAGGCGGCATGATCTGCACTCCGGTAATAGATGTTACCGTTGACACATATGGTAACGACGATTACCGGTCAATGCGGCGGTTCGTTCAGCGATGGGGAAGGCGCGGTGCAGGAAAAATCCCGAAGGTCTCAGGAGCGCCGGGAAGCCCTTCTGCAGTCTGCAGCAAAGGTCTTCCTGGAACAGGGCTACGAGGCGACGAGCATCGATGCCATCATCGGCGTCGCCGGCGGATCGAAGCGAAGCATCTATAGCGAGTTCGGCAACAAGCAGGGCCTCTTCACGGCCATCGTCACGCAGAGTGCCGACCGGGCGCTCTCGACACTCGTGCTCGAAGAGATCGAAAGCAGCGACCTGCCGACTACGCTGCAAGCGTTCGGTCGAAATCTCATGGAAGTCTATATGTCGCCGGCCTTGATCGGCATCTATCGTATTGCCGTGACCGAAGCGAACCGCTTTCCGGATCTGGTGAGGTCGTTCTACGATCAGGGACCCGGCCGTGCCACCTCCCGGCTTTCCAGGGTTCTCGAGCAGGCGGCTGGTCGCGGGGAGATCCAGGTGGCCGACTGTGAGCGCGCGGCGGGGCATTTCGTTGCGATGATCCGCGACAACCTTCATTTGCAGGTTGTGCTCGGTCTCAGACTGGCACCGTCGAGAAAGGAGATGCATGTCGCTGTAGACTCCGCTGTCGATCTCTTCCTGTATGGAGTTGGGGCGCTGGGCCCCGGTAAGGTCCGTCAGCGCCGCTGACATCTACTCAGTGCGTGAACTCGCCGCTGGGGGTGCCTTGCGACGCGGCACTGCATCGAGGGGCGGTCGCTCCATCCGGGGCATGCTTTCTTCCGCCCCTCGATCCTTGCTGCACGCTTTACGATGAAGCGTTCAGGTCGTCGTGCGCGTGCGGCCGTTACGGCCGGCGGCGATCTGCATGGCCGCGATCCACGCAACGGAGCTGCCGACCAGGATCAGAGACCAGGTCGGCCCGGATGCAGCGGTAAAGCCCAGTGCGAAGGGTGAGATCGCTGCCCAACATCCAAGGGCAATGTTGGACCATTCGGCCCAGGCGCCGTAGCGATAGAGCGCAACGGCGGCACAGCAGGCGATCAGCGTACCCACGATGCCCGCATTCCAGGCCGCGACTGTCGGTCCTGCAAACGCAAACGCTGCGAGAGCCAACCCGGAGCCCAGGAGTAGATTGAGCCACTCCAGGGCCTTGCTCGGTGTTTCGTTGTTCAAAGTATTCTCCTTTCTGAATCCGGCCATGTCGACGCCGGTGCAGGGAGAATGGGAGCCGCTGACGCTCCCAGCCATTATCCGCAGATACGTGTCGGTTGATGCCAAGGCATAGGCGGCGCGCTGCCGCGCTAGCTGCGCGACACTTCCTCCGTCGAGAGTGATGCGATGGCGTCGCTTGCGAGCGTCCACCGATCCCATTCCGGATCCGGCGTTGCGCCGACACCGCGGTAGAACGCCTGGGCGCGCGCATTGTCCTTCAGCACGAACCAGCAGACCTTGTTGTGGCCCGTCTCGTGTGCGTGGCCGGCCATGCGCCGGATCAGCCGGCGACCCACGCCGGCGCTGCGCAGGTCTGGATCCACGAACAGCCACTTCATCATCAGCAGTGGCTGTAACGTGTGCATGAACGGGATCTCGTAGTGCACGGCCATGCCGCCAAGGCGCCCATTGCCACGGTCGGCGACGAAGGCCCCGAACTCCGGTCGCTCGCCAAAGCCGCGACGCAGCAATTCGGCTTCGGTCAGACGAAATCCCGTGCCGCGCTCGTAGCTGACGATGCCGTCCATCAATCGCAACAGTTCCGGCAAATCCGGACGCATCATGGGTCTGATCTGCAATTCGTCACTCATCATTCGCCTCGCGAGAAGGGGGTCGTTCTGCCTGCACTTTCCATGGTGTAGTCGACGGACGCTGCGATAGAGTTGCTAAAATCTGCTAACTGGATCGAGTTCATGGGGAAGCCGTCGAGTTTCGCCTTTGGCCCGTTCGTCTTCCATACGCTCAGCCGCCGTCTTGAGCGACAGGGTGACCTGATCGTCCTGAATTCCCGGGCGACGGACCTGCTGCTGCTGCTGCTCGGGCGTGCGGGCGAATTGGTCACGAAAGACGATCTCCTGCAGGCCGCCTGGAGGAACCGGGTCGTTGCGGAGAATAATCTCACTGTACACATGGCCGCACTGCGTCGTGTGCTGCGGACCGACGACGAGGCCGACCGCTATATCCGCACCGAGCATGGGCGAGGGTACCGCTTCGTCATGCCGGTCGAGACAACGCAAGCCGAGCCGAGCGGCCTGATCGATACTCCCGTGCCGGCGGGTCGCCCCGGCATGGACGGCCTGTCTGTCCTCGTGATGCCGGTGCAGTGCCTGCCCAATGACGACAAGTCGCGGGCATTTGCGGCCGAGGTCCGTAGGCACCTCGCCGTCCACTTGTCCCGAATTCCGGGCGTCGCTGTGGTTGGGCTGCCGGCCGGTCCCGACAGCCTGAACGATGCGACCCAGACATCGACGGCCGTCGAGCCGACCGCCCGCTATGTGCTCCGGACAGCGGTCCGGCCCGGTCGTCGTGATGCGCAGCTCGTCGTGATGATCGACGACTCCTCCAGCGGCGCCACCCTCTGGGCGGATCGGTTCGAACACCGGCATGTCGGGCTCGCCGCGATCGAGAGCGAGATCGCAAGCCGTCTGAGCCATGACGTCACTACGGAGCTGATCGACCGCGAAGCCGCCGAGCCGCTCAAGCAGGAAGGCTCCGCCCGCGTTGCCCAATCGGTCTTTCGCGGGTGGAGTGCGCTCAACCGGGGCCTGCTGGTCCATCACGACCTCGACGAGGCGAGGCAGTGGTTCGAACGCGTGCTGGTTGACGATCCGCTCAACGCGTCGGCGATGGCGGGGCTGGCCTACGCGATCGTCGCGGGCAACATCCGGGCGACCACCGATCTTAGAGCCTCACGCTCCAATGCGGCCATGGGCTCCGAGGTGCGCCGTGCCGACGAACTGTCGATGCAGGCCGTCGCACGGGCGCCGGACTGGCCGCGAGCCTGGTTTTGCCGGGGATATGTCAGGTTGCGCCAGGGGCGGTTCGAGGCGGCCCTCACTGCGTTTCGGCGCGGTCTGTCGCTGGACCCCTGCGATGCGGAGTGCCTGGCCTATGTTGGCCATGTTCAATTCCTGACCGGGCGGCTTGAGGAGATGCGGGCGCCGCTCGAGCATGCGCTGACGCTCTGCCCGCGCGATCGCGGCGTCGGGCTGTGGCACCATTTCCTGGGGCAGTATCACTTCTGCCACGCTCTCGACGAGCAGGCGATCCCGTATTTCGTGCAGGGAACGGACCTTTGCCCCAGCCTGGTCTACCCCATGGCGTTCCTGGTCGCGGCGCTCGCTCACGCTGGCCGCTTGGCGGAGGCACGACGGACGCTGGTTTCGTGGTGCGAGGCTATGGGCGGGTTCGATCTCACCATCGATCACCTGCGCGCGCAGGTCTTCTCGGACGATCCAACCTATCTCGGCTGTCATGAGCGCATGCACCGCGGACTGGGATTGCTCGGAGTGCCGCAGGGGTGAGAAGTCGCGGGCGACCGGTTAGCAAGTCTTAGCGATCTCCTTAGCGACCTCGTTACGCGGTTCCCCTAGGGTTCGACTTCAGCTCGCATGACCGGGCGCGCAATTTCGGTCAATGCCAGGCCACCCAAGGTGAGGACGTGCCATGCCCGGGACCACGCAAACTCCGTCGAATAGCCGGCCAATCTCGTCATGGAAGCCCAATCCGGGATCGCCTCGCGTCCTGCGGATGCAGGGCGGCGTCAGGGTGCGGCCCACATCCAGGGAGCTGCCTTCTGGCGCCGAGACGCCGCTCGTCATCGTCGTCGACGATGACGAGGCGGTGCGACTGGCTCTCGTCGAGTTGATGGAATCGGTTGGGCTCGATGCGGTCAGTTTCGGCTCCACCAGCGAGTTGCTGGAGGCGGATCTAAGCGATCGGCCTGGCTGTCTTGTCCTGGACGTGCGCATGCCCGGCCTGAGTGGACTTGATCTCCAAACTCAGCTCTCTTCGAGCGGCGATGGCAAGCCGGTCGTGTTCGTGAGTGGCCACGGCGACATTCCCATGACCGTCCAGGCAATGAAGGCCGGAGCAATCGACTTCCTGACTAAGCCTGTTCGCGGCCAGGCGCTGCTGGACGCGGTCAAGCTCGGGATCGAGCGCGACATCTCCCAGCGCGCCGCGGCCCGTATCGCCAGGATGCAGGCCAACCGTTTCGGCACACTGACAGCGCGCGAGCGCCAGGTCATGAAGGAGGTGGCGCGCGGTCGTCTCAACAAGCAGATCGCGTTCGACCTGGGAATCTCCCAGATCACGGTGAAGGTCCATCGCGCCAACATGATGCGGAAGATGCAGGCAACCTCGGTCGGCGAACTCGTCCGTGCCTGGGAGGCATTGCCGGTCCATCTCCGCGCCGATCGCAACGCCGATCACCCGATCTGAAGACTGGAAACCTGCAGGCGGCATCAATCGGGTTCGCGTGAGCCCCAGCAACGAGGAACATCGGTTTGTCCAGTCCGCCCGTGATTGCGGTCGTCGACGATGACGAAGCAATGCGTGATGCCCTGTCGGAGCTGCTTCAGGTGATGTCCATGGAGTGCCGCACCTTCGAGCGGGCAGAGGCGTTCATCACAGCCAGCTCGCAGGAGTCCTTCGACTGCCTGATTACCGATCTGCGGATGCCGGGGATGAGCGGCATGGAGTTGATCCGGGAGCTGAAGGCGCGTGGATCGCGGCTCCCGGTCATCGTCATCACATCGTCGACGGAGGTGGAAAGCCGGTCGGAAGCGATTGCGGGTGGCGCGTTTGCCTATCTCACAAAGCCGGTCGGCGAGGAGCTTCTGACCCGGACTCTGAACGAAGCGCTGGCGCGGTAGTGCCAGCTGCCTGAGGGCTCCGTGCCTGTGTGCGTGAACGGATTCATCAAGCGATCGCGATACGGAGGTTTTCCCGTCGCGAGCAGGGGGTGGCGACATGTTGCACAATCGGGGGATCTCTCTTCAACGCGACACGACGGACCTCGCGGGCGAAGGCACGATGGGAACCGGTACCCAGACCGGGCTTGCCGATCTCGCGTCGGAGAGCGTCATCGTCCGCGATGCCGACGGTATTGTCCGGTACTGGAACCCTGCCTCCGAAGCGCTTTATGGCTGGCCAGCGCTCGCCGTCGTCGGGCACCGACTCGACGAGTTTTTCCCAGAGCATGATCTCGAAGAAGGCCACTGGCAGCAGTTGCTTCGGGAAGGAACGTGGCAGGGTATCGTGCGCCGGCACACCGCAGCCGGAGCGTCGTTTACCGCATCTGTCAGGCAGACGGTCCGATACAAGGCGTCGGGCCTGGCGCATGACATCGTGGAATACGGCAAGGGCATCAGTTCGGGCGCAGCAAAGGCCGGCGATGCCGAATACGCGGCGCCCCATCGTGCGACTGCGGCCTGCTGGGAACTCGATGTCTCCGAGGTGCGAGATGACCTGGAGCGCATCGCGCTGGCGGGCGGTGATACAGGCGCGCTGCTCGCTAGCGATCCCGGTGGGCTGGAACGACTGCTCGCTCGTTGCCGGATCGTCAACGTCAACGAGAAGGCGGTTCGTATATTTGGTGGCACTGCAGACCGCCTGAAGCTGATTGCGCGTCCGATCCTGGATTTCTGGCCGTCGCAGTGCCGTCCGATGCTGGTCGAGCTGCTGGCGATGGTCCTGGCTCAGCAGTCATGGCGGATCACCCAGACACGCGCCATGCATTCGGACGGCCCTCTTCGAAATGCCTCCGCCGCCGCCTGGCGTTCGCTGGATCAAAGCCGAGCCAACACGATCTATCTGATGATAAGCGGCATCCTGAGCGACGATCGTCCTGCCCGGGAGCTGCATGCCGGTGAGGATCGCTATCGCAAGCTGATCCACCATATGCCGACCGCCCTCTGGCAGGTCGACGCGCGCGCATCCGGCGAGGTTTTCGACCGCTTGCGGTCGGAAGGCGTAACCGACATCGCCAGCTTCCTTGATGCGCATCAGGAATTGATCGAGCTTGCGAACGACGTCGTTCGGGTGACGGAAGTCAATCGCGAGGCCGTCGCGCTTTTTCGTGGAAAAGGTACAGCGGACCTGATTCGCCCAGTCCGATATCTGTTCGCCGCGACACCCGACATGGCAAAGCGGGTCATGGTCGCCCACTTCGAAGGCCGGCGAAACTTCAGCGAGCAGGCGAAGATCCTCACCTTCGATGGGCAGCTCAGGGACGTGATTCTCTCGGTGACCTTTTCCACCCCGCCCGAGCAACTCGATACGACCTTCCTCACCATGCTCGATATCACCGAGCGGTTGCGCATCGAGGCGCAACTTCAGCGTCTCGAGGCGGACTATGCCCATGCAGCCCGGATATCGACGCTCGGCGAGCTCGCCACCTCCATCGCCCATGAAGTCAAGCAGCCGCTTGCGGCGATCGTGACGAATGCCGAGACGAGCCTGCGGTGGCTGGAACGCGACACTCTCAATGCGGAGAAGGTCAAGCAGCTCACGAATCGAATCGTGACGAGTGCTTACCGGGCCAACGAGATCATTCAACGCATCCGAGGCCTGGCGGCCCGCAAGGAGCCCGAGCGAAAGGCTCTCGACCTTCACGAGGTAGCGGAGGAGGCCCTGACTTTTGTCCGCCATGACATCGAGTTCCGACACATTGCCTGGTTCATCGATGCGGCGCCTGGTCCAGCGATGGTGCTTGGAGACCGCGTCCAGCTTCAGCAAGTCATCGTGAATCTGCTCGTCAACAGCATCCAGGCTGTTTCGCAGGGAGACCGGGCGACCCGGCGGATCAGCATTGCCGTCGCGGTGATCGACGGCGGTCTGATCGAACTCTCGGTCCGTGATACCGGGCCCGGCATCGCAAGAGAGGCCATGGGCCGCCTCTTCGAGAGCTTCTTCACCACCAAGCCGGGTGGTGTCGGCATAGGATTGGCGATCTGCCAGTCGATCATCAGATCGCACGGTGGATCGATTCGCGCGGACAATCAGCCTGGCGGGGGCGCGTGCTTTTCTTTCACGCTTCCGGCCTTCTGGGACTAGCGAGTCGGTTCGCCGAGGAGGCTCCGTGGCTCGTCTCGTGCGCCTGACGCCGTCGTGTCCACCAGGCGGGCTGTTTCGCCCGAAAAGTGCGGTCCCTATACCTTGGGATTAGGCAACCGAATCCCCGGATGAATGGGCGCCGGATACTTCTTCGACCATTCTTCGTCTCGTCGGCCGGTCGAGCCGTCGAGAGGGCGAAAATGCGAAATCCGGAGATCAGTTCATGTCAGCCTTGACCGACAAAGTCGTTGTCATCACCGGCGGAAGCTCGGGCATCGGTCATGCCGCGGCGCTCGACTTTGCCAGGGGAGGCGCCCGGGTGCTCGTCACGGGTCGACGTCGCGCGCGCCTCGATGCGGCGGCCGTATTGCATTCCAATATCGACCGGCTGGTGGCCGACGTTGCGGTGCCCGAGGACGCCGCGCGAACGATTGCGGCGGCGGTCGAGAAGTGGGGCCGGCTCGACGTCCTCGTCAACAATGCCGGTGCAGGCGCAATCCTTCCCCTGGCCGATGCGACGGAAGCTGCCATTGCGAACATCTTCGCGGTGAATGTCGTCGGTCCCAGCCTGCTGACCGCTGCCGCGCTGCCCTACCTCGGCGCGGCGAAGGGCGCGGTCATCAATGTCTCGAGCACCTTCGGCCAGAAGTCCGGTGCGGGTCTTTCGCACTACGCGGCGAGCAAGGCGGCGCTGGAGCACCTGACGCGCTGCTGGGCATTCGAACTGGCGCCACAAGGCATCCGCGTGAACGCCGTCGCAGCGGGCCCGACCGAGTCGGGCGCACTGACCGGGATGATGGGACTGTCGCCCGAGCAAGCCGCGGCCGTCGAGGAGCAGGAGCGCCGGCAGATTCCGCTCGGACGACGTGGCCGACCCGAAGACGTCGCGCAGTGGGTCGTCCGGCTGGCCGATCCCGCCTCGGACTGGATCACCGGGCAGGTGATTGGCGTCGACGGCGGCCTCGCGCTGACCTGAACGACAAACTCACCAACAACTCGGCAAGGAGAAATGGCCATGAAGATCGTCGTCATAGGGGGAACCGGCCTCATCGGTTCGAAGGTCGTCGACATCCTGAAGGGCAAGGGGCACGAGACGATCGCCGCCGCCCCGAACACAGGTGTGAATACGATCACGGGGAAAGGCTTGGATTCCGCACTTGCCGGCGCGCAGGTCGTGATCGACGTCGCGAACTCGCCGTCCTTCGAGGACAAGCCGGCAATGGACTTCTTCCAGACAGCTGGAAAGAACCTGACGGCGGCCGAAGTGAAGGCCGGCGTCCTGCATCACGTGGCGCTGTCCGTCGTCGGGACCGACCGTCTGCAGGCCAGTGGTTATTTTCGTGCCAAGCAGGCGCAGGAAAGCCAGATCAAGGCCTCTCCCATCCCCTACACGCTGCTTCACGCGACCCAGTTCTTCGAGTTCCTGCGCAGCATCGCGCAGTCGGGAAGCAGGAATGGGGAGGTGCGGCTGCCGCATGCCCTGTTTCAGCCCATGGCCGCCCAGGATGTCGCCGCCGCCGTGGCGGCGGCCGCTCTGGCGGCGCCCGTCGATGGCACGATCGAGATCGCCGGGCCCAAGGCGTTCCCGATCGACGAGCTGGTCGGTCGCGTCCTCGCGTTCGACAAGGATCCCCGCCGTATCGTCGCGGACCCCGAAGCGCTCTATTTCGGCGTGAGGGTCGACGATCGCTCGCTCATGCCCGGCCCGAAGGCGCAGCTCGGCACTACCTCATTCGATTGGTGGCTGACCCACGTTCCGCCACCGCCGAACAAGTGACGAAGAGGCAATGATGCTGAAGGCAACCTGTCTCGGTGTTGCAGCCGTTCTCGGTGTCGCCGCAGAGGCGAACGGAGTCTTCATGCTCTGGTCGCCGGAGGCCTGGTATCTGGCGGTGCCGGGCGTGACGACAACGGGGCCGTTCAACCAGCACTTCGTTCGCGATATAGGGCTGATTTTCCTGTTCGTCGGGACGGCGTTCCTGGTCGGAGCCTTTGCGCCCAGGCATCGCGTCATACTCTGGGCGACACCGACGCTCTGGCTCTCGGGACATGCCCTGTTCCACTTCTGGGAAGTCGCCGTCGGCATATGCGGTCCGTCGGCGCTTGCGAGGGATTTTCCCGCCGTCTCTCTCCCAGCGCTCATCGGTGCGGCCCTGACGTACTGGGCCATTCACGAAGGCCGTACCGCCCCCGCCGTTCGTCTCAACCAACTGCAAGGAGAAGTCTGATGAAGCCCCGCATGAACATCTTCCAGGTCGCACCCGATGCCATCAAGGGCATGGTCGCCGTGGAAACCGCCATCGGCAAGAGCGGCCTCGAGCACGGCCTGCTCGAGCTCGTGAGGCTGCGTGCGTCGCAGATCAACGGCTGCGGCTTCTGCATCTACATGCATGTGAAGGATGCCCTGAAGCACGGCGAGACGGACATCCGCCTTCACCTGGTGAGCGCTTGGCGGGAATCGCCGCTGTTCACTGCCCGCGAGCGCGCCGCGCTCAATTGGACCGAGACGCTGACCAGGGTCGCGGACTCCGGAGCGCCTGACGAAGACTTCGAGCAACTCAAGCAGCACTTCAACGAGACCGAGATCGCCTACCTCACGGTGCTGATCGGCGCGATCAACGTCTGGAACCGCGTGCAGATCGGCTTGCGCGCGATCCACCCGGTCGAAGATGCCAAGGCCGCCGCTTGAATCAACCGGGATCGATGGAGGGTGCGGCCTTTCGGGGCCGCACTTTCGTCGCCCGTCGAGCTGACCTCCTCGTAGCGGTACGGGGAACATCGCGGATCAGGCTCTTCTCTGCACCAGTCATCGCGGATGTCTCTCGCGATGGGCCTGGAGTTCGTTCCGGCACGCCGCGCTGAAAGCAAACAGCGGATCGAGTTCGCCGGCGGGCGCAATTTCGGCAAAGAGACGGACATCCTTGTTCGGCGCAAAATACGCCGCACCGATCTGCGACATGACCTTCTCGGCTTCCCGCAGGGCTCCTGGTCCGCCGAAAAGGCGAATGGTGCTCACGATCGCATAGAGAGACACGAGTTTCGCCGGGTCTTCCAGATCATGCTCGAAGGCGTCGACGAACAAACGCGAAGCTTCTCGAATGAACTCGCCATAGAGCGCTTCACGGTGAGCGCGCTCCTGCGCCCGCCGAGCCGCACGCGCCTGTGAAGCCTGTGTGGTCCATGTGGTGGCAAAGGAGGCCAGTGCGCCGATCGCGGATCCGGTCAATGCAGCAAGAGTGGAAATATAGGCGGGGTCCATCCGTGCCTCTTACCGGCGAGGCGTCCACCCGTCGATTGATCGAGAGCACCGACGACCCTATCCAAAGGTATCGAAATGCGGTGGGAAAGTATTCAGGGCTCTCTGCTCGAGCCGGCGGTCAAGGAGTCGTTCGGTGCAGCGCATCGGCGGAGCGTCGTGATCGCCGTCCCGCCGATGCCTGCCTGAAGATCGGCCGTGATCTGGAGTGTCGGTACTGGGACGGATGCAGGTGAGGCTTCGATCGAGTGAAGCTTCATCGTCAGGTCTCGCCCCGCTTGCAGCGACGCGACGAGCGAAGACGACAGGATCGGCACCGCCCCGTCGGCCGCGTCCGCCACAATCACGAAGTCGTCTGCAAACAGGAGACGTGCATTGTGTCTTCTGCCGTCGATCTCGATTGCGACCTCGGGGTCCAGGGCGACCGACGTCGAGTGCGACGACCTCAGAGGGCCGGGCTCCAGGGGATAGAGTCTCAGCTGCAAGCCGACTCGCTGCCCGATCGGTTCGCACGACAGCACTATGACGTCGATATCGAGGTCTGTGATCGTGGGTTCGATGAATGCATAGGTTGGGGTGTCGACGTCGCGCTCCAGCTGCCACCCCGCACCGGGATCATAGGAAGCGTCTCCGGCATCGGCCTGGCCAGCGGAGAGAGGAGACAGGGCGGCCAGCAGCGCGACCAGGGTGAGGACCGGGCGCATGGCTCAGCTGGTACCGGACGGCTTGTCCGGGGTGGGCTCGAGGAACGACACTGCGTCGCTCCCCGGGAAGCTGTCGAACAGCGCTGAATCGAGCTTCCGCTCCATAGTCTCTGGGGACACTTGCGTAGGTGGGTTCGCCTCGAACCGGTTGGAGGTGCGACCGAGTCGCTGCTTCAGTGCCTGTAGCTCCTGCTCGAGCCGCTGTAGATCGGAGCGTCGGCGACCGGAGGACTTTTCACGCCGCGTCGATCGCCTTCCGTTGGCGACCGTTCGTTCGAGGTCGTGAATTTGGATGAGGAGTCGGTCGGCTTCGGTCATCGATGCTTTCCAGTGTGCTCGAAGCGGTGATCCGGCATGAAAGGCGCCCTGGAAGCAGGCAAACAGGCCGCAGCCAGATGTTCAGAGCGGTAAGGTGCGGCATCGCCGCATCGTGAGCCATTATGCGAAGGTATGCGCCGCCACATTCGTTGGTGTGACGTGTTCGCCGAAGCGCCACAGCCCGCTGCGTTGGCGAGATGATTTCAGCTGCTAGCGAAGAAGCACGTCCGTTCGAGTGCGCACCTCAACTGAACTTGCGGAGGTATGGACTATACCTTCGTTCAATCGCCTGAGAGCCCTCGTTGGTTCATCGTTCGCTCTCTCACCAGGACGTCGAGGGAGTGGGCCGATGAGTAGTTACTCCATAGCTTCTGCAGACCCGACCCCAGCGCTCTGTCGGGAATGGCATGATCGACACGATATCGCCGCGGCCGACGCGCTGGCACGCCTGCATCGCTAGCTCGTCGTCGTGATCGCGGCCGGTTATGCGCCTGGCGGCAGGCCGTCGTCGGATCTCATCGCCGAAGGCCATGTCGGCTTGATGCGGGCGATCTGCCGCTTCGACCCCGATGGGAACCTCCACTTCGGGGCCTGCGTGGCCCTGCACGTACATGCCGCCATCTTCGATCATGTTCGGAGAAAACATATCGAGCGAGGATCGCCTCAAGGAGTGCCAATGCAGCCTGCTCGTGCGCGGCAGCTGTCCAATCCGTCCCAACTGCGGGTCTTCGGGAGCTGAGCTATGGGATCCGCGAACGTTGGACGCAGGCAGCTACTCCTTGTGTCAGCGCTGGGCACGGCAGCAAGTACGGCGCTCGGAACAACATCCGCTTTCGGCCAATCGTTCCCCGACAGCGGCTTCGGTCCGCTGCGGCGGATCAAGGCCGGAGATCTCGAGGTCGCCTATGCGGAAGCGGGCCCGGCGTCGGGCATGCCCGTCCTTCTGCTGCATGGCTGGCCTTACGACATCCACACCTATGTCGATGTGGCGCCACGCCTCGCAGCCGCCGGCCATCGCGTGATCGTCCCGTACCTGCGCGGATACGGCGCCACGCGCTTCCTTTCGGTGTCGACGCCCCGCAACGGGCAGCAGGCGGCTCTTGCCGCCGACGCCATTGCGCTCATTGATGCGCTCGGCCTCGAGCGGCCGATCGTGGCCGGCTGTGATTGGGGCGCAAGGGCGGCCTGCATTCTCGCCGCCCTGTGGCCCGAACGTTGTCGCGGGCTCGTCTCGGTAAGCGGCTATCTCATCGGGAGCCAGGAGCTCAATCGAGCACCGCTGCCGCCCCGAGCCGAGCTGCAATGGTGGTATCAGTACTATTTCATGACCGAACGGGGAGAAGCCGGTTACCGCAAGTACACGCATGAATTTGCGCGATTGATCTGGCAACTCGCTTCACCCAGGTGGGAATTCAGCGAGGCGACGTTTCGGCGATCTGCAGATGCCTTGGACAATCAGGATCACGTTGCGATCTCCGTTCACAACTACCGCTGGAGACTTGGCCTGGCGCCGGGTGAAATGCGGTTCGACGATCTCGAACGGAGGCTCGCATCATTGCCGTTCATCATCACACCGACCATCACGCTGGAGGGTGATGCCAATGGGGCACCGCATCCCGACCCTACCGGTTACGCCCGTAGGTTTACGGGCAAGTACCAGCATCGATTTGTCACGGGCGGGATTGGCCACAACCTGCCGCAGGAAGCTCCCGACGTATTCGCGAATGCCGTGATCGACGTTGCAAAATCCTGATGTTCATATCGACGGCAAAAGGTCCAAGGCAACGATGGGTTAGACAACCAAACGGCCAGCATGCGTGCCCAAAGATAACAACGTCTATTCGCTCCCCTTCGGGGACGGCTGACCAAGGTTGTCGTCCAGCCGGATCAGTCCGGCTGCAGTGACACCTAATGCGCCACTTGCCGACGGACGCCCTGCTCGGCACGTCCGGACCGTCAAGCAGCCAGGTGACCGGCCCGTCGCCGATGCGCACGCTCTGTGCGACACCTTCCGCTTCTTTCCTCAAGGCCGTCGGAATCGGTTGGCGCACAGCCACCCGCTGAATGGCTGCTGGGCGTTGGGTATATTGGTGGGTACACCCAATAATGCTCCTTTAAAAAAGCGCATGATTTCAAATAGATAGAACGAATTTCGATTCCGTCTCGGGGCACCATTAAATTCCAGCTTTTAGGCCTCAAGCCAAATTTCCTCCGACGACCCGGGGACACACGCGGTTCCTTTTCAGTGTCTTAGGTGGGTCTGCTATCGAGTAGGACGTGGCCGGGCGAACGTCCTGAATTGACCCGGGCCTGGCCGCGCAGAGTGGCGGCTAATGCAGTAGCCCACGCGCTGGTGGCCTAGCGCGGCACTCTCTGCAGGTCACCTCATGAACCATAATGGTAGTGCGACAGAGATGTATCCTCCGGACGCTGCGGTACTTTTCTTGATGTGTTGGCCGCGGCTATGATCACAGTGGATTGTCGGCCGAATGCGCGCGTTCGCACCGGCACTAGTGTCACCGGGGGAGTGGGGGGGCATGAACATGAGGGCGAGACGGCTACGCCAGTCGTGAACAGGACGGGGGCGTGAAGTGAGTGTCTTTTATCCGCGGATGGAGAGGAATCCGCACCGGGAAATCGTGCAGCGGCATTTCGGTCGCGTCGACCGCACCCCTGCCGATCTTCCAGCAAAACTCAAGTTCGTTTTTCTCTGCTACACTAATCGATGCGGCTCGAATTTTCTGGCCAACCTTCTGGTGTCTACTGGGCACTTCCTCCAGGCTGGCGAGTTTCTGAACCATGAAATGGTGGTAGCCAGGGCTGCACAGCATGGTCATCGCAATGTTCAGGAGTATTTCTCCTGGCATGTTCGCCAACGCGCCACCGGCCGTAATATAGTGGCCTGCAAACTGGCGATTCCCCACCTTGAGATACTGGGAGAGTCGGGGATACTGGACCAGATATTCAATCGGTCCCGTTTCATCTTTCTGACGCGGGAGGACACGCTCGGGCAGGCTATCTCCTTTGAAATCGCTAGGCAGACCGGGCTGTGGTCTTCGAACACACCCAGAAGCCCCACCAGCCTACTGCCGCGGTACAACGCCAGGACACTGCGTGGAACAATGGCATCTATTTGCCAACAAAATCAGCAGTTCGAGGTCTTCTTCGACGCCAACCAGGTCGATCCAGTGCGCATCGTTTACGAGCGACTGGTTGTGGAACCCGAACCGTATGTGCGCGAGATCGGTCGAACTGTTGGTCTCGTCGGACTCAGGGTTGACCCGACACGGCTGGTGTTTCAGCGTCAAAGCGACTCACGCAATGCCGAATGGCGGGCACGGTTTCTGGCGGAAAGCGCAAGATCACCCCTTGCGGCCCGCCTGGACGAGGTGATGAAGCGCGTCGGCGATATGCGACGCTTGTTCTGGTCCTGAGGGCCTGGACTATGTGGAGCAAGATCCAAGGCGAAGGCGGATCGCCGGGGCATTCACGTGCACGACTGCCAGCCAACGTGGGAGTGGCGAGCGCAGCAACGGACGCTCAACAATGAATAGGTTAGGCGCGCCGCCGGCCGCCAATCTCGACGACGGTGCCGCTCACGCCACTGCCCTTGAGGGGCTCCCGCAATTTTGCGAGCCGTGCGGTCGGCGTTAAAGTCGGCAACGCTTCTTTTAGAATCGCCGTTCGCACCGGTCCCTGAGTTCATTTGGGGAGTGTCAGTTTGATGTTTAGTTCTGCGTATTTCCTTTCAGGTGATTCATTTCTCAGAAAAACGGCTGTCGAGGATGCAGTTCGGCAGCGGCTTGCGCCGATGTTCTCCAATTGGATTGGCAGAGAGGAGATAAAAGTTCAGCCGAGGCCTATGCGGATTTGAAGCCGCAGTGGATGTTCGGGCGTCTGCTTACGGTTGCCGACAGGGTCGCGTCTTGGCCTAGCATTACAGTTGCGTTTTTGCTTTGAGGTGTGCGGTCTGAGCGGCAGCCTGGTGAGCTCTACGCCAGAGTGACCATGCGAAGATATG
>LNFM01003715.1_pt1 | contig 45697 bp, 34 predicted proteins | sample 596031 | NCBI WGS metagenome assembly LNFM01 (sample SAMN04254537, study PRJNA301005) | activated carbon metagenome | isolation source: dual media filters at the Ann Arbor, Michigan drinking water treatment plant | place: USA: Ann Arbor
GGAGCACCCCGTTCGCGCCGCCGACGCCCGCTGCGTTTCCCCGATGGCGTTTCGACTTCGGAAGCGGCGACGACGTGATCACGGAATTGAAAAAAGATACTTTCTTCGGCGAGTTTGAAGGCGAAAATGACCTTAAAAAAGGCATCGGGCGCCGAGAAATCTGGCGGCGCATCGTCGATGAGGCGAACCAGGCCTTCGCAATGTCCGTTCGGATCGTCAGTTCCCGGGCCACCCGCCTTTCTGGAGACGATCTTGCCGACGTGATCGACGGAATTTGCCTGGACCATAATTTCGATCAGCCCGTATTCTGGCCAGATTTTGATGAAATCGCGAAGCGGATCCAGTCGTTGGGATAGGTCAGCAGCCGCAAGATGCGATCGACGCGGCGGACCCGCAGCGAAAAAACTTGGGGATCTGTCCGCACTGCCAGACCGGGTGCGGTAGCGGCCGCGTTGGGACCTCTACGGCAGGCATGAGATGAGGGTGCCGGCCGGCTTCGGTTGATGGGTCTTACAGCGTCAAATTCTCACTATTCAATGCCAGATCTTTCGGCGTGGCGGCCAACGCCTTGAGGTACAGCTCGTCGTTTGCGTAAAGCTGATCGTCGGATGCTCGGTACAGCAGATGGTTGTATGTCTCGACCGCCATCGCGCTGACGGTCCGTTTGGAATGGTAGCTATGGCCCTGCTCCCGCGTCAAAAGAACCGCGAGTTTCGGAGATAACGGATAGTATAACTCTACGTCGTCAGTCTTGAACGGATCAAGCACGTTAAAAATCGGCTGGTCTCCTGCGATGAACGGGATATCGCTTCCGTTCTCCAGGAAGACGATGCCGCGCTTCTTCCTTGTCGCGTAAAGGCTCATCCCCAGGTTCGACGCATAGATGTGCATTTCGATCGGCGCCGTGCGTTTCGGATCATGATCGTGGGTGGGAACGCAGATCATGGCGCCGCCGCGGGCCTTCGAGGTGCGGAAATACTGGTTCGCAAAAAAATAGAGGAATTTAGAACAGGCGTTATCGTCGTCGTAGAACGAGCAATTGGCGCTCCTGAGTTCGTCGAGATAGCCTATGGCCTCGTTCTCAAGCCCGGTATGGTATTTTTCGCCCAGGGTGCGATCCGCCTCTACCAGTTGCGCCTCAATTTCCGCCTTGACGGCAGCAGGCAACGCCATGCCTGAAACCTGCTCGCGCAATTCGAAGCTGAGTTGAAACATTCGAATAAATTCGCGATTGCTCCTCCGCGTCGTCTCGAGCGTCGCCCGATCCACCAACCGCTCAAGATATCGAAGGTCCCCGGCGGAGAGCCGGTAGGTTTGATAGAAATTCCGCTCGTTCGCGATGACTTTCGGCTGTGTCTTAAATAGTTTCCGCTCCGACTGGCGAAGACAGAAAAACGCCGGATCACACCACGCTTCCAAGTAATGCCGCCAGACGTAATGTTGGTTCGTAAGGGGACCGGCCATGTCTCAGTTAAATCCGATGTTGCTGCTGCCTCATATGGTGGTTGCGAATGGCTATTTCACCGGTCCGGCCAGCGTGTGGAGCCGTTTGAGGGGGGTCAAATGCACGCCGAATCGGGCTGCGCAGGATCCAACCAACCCTCGCGCCCTGCCCCTGTTCGTTTCAAAGCGTTAGCAGAAGTGCTCGACGCCCGCTTGTGCCGGCATCGCAAGACGCATAGGTCTCGACTTTCGCATCCCCTTTTGCCGAAAGCGAATTTATGATCGATCTGGATACCCCTTTTCACCGCAAGGTGGCAAAGCTCAAGGCGCCCACAAGCGCTGCCTTCGACGCTGGCGCCTGGCGGGATCTGCTGGACGAAAAGCCTTCCCATTCAGACCTGAAGTTGCTCGCGGGTGGGCTTTTGATCGCCGCAGAAATGGGCGCTTTCCGCGCGCTGCCGGCGGATCCCGAGCGAAGTGCGATTGATCCGGCGACAGAGACCGCCCTCTGCATCGCGGCGATGAATTCCGAGTATCTGACCGCGATGAACCTGTCCGGCAAAGCCTCTCGACAAGCCATGAAGGCAGGCGGAGTCTCGTACGGACATGTCATGGGGGCGCAATTCGAGACCGGCATGGGGCAAACGGCGGACGCCATGACCATCGTCGATACGGCGGTGGATGCGGGCGAATCATGGCTATTCGATATCGATCCTGCAAAGCAGACGACCGGCGTCGTCCGCGCGGATCTGCGGGGTTTGGCGATGCGCATGGTCCAGCGCTACAGCGTGCAATATGGCTTCAACTCGATCTGGAAACAGTGCCTGTGGGAGGGATGGCGGCCGAGTTCGGGCAAAGACGTAAACTTGTGGCGGCCCGAAGACATCGACCTTGCGAAACTTCTCGAGGCCACCCGCGTTCGCCAGGCCGAGAATCTCATGAACTTCCCTCATATCGACCAATCCGCGTGGAGGATGATGAGGCCGGAAGGCCGGAGGAATCGTGCGCTTCCCCGCACGGTCGTCCAGGCGACCGCAAAAAGACGCTGGCGGGTGAAAGTCGGCAGACCGGATTGCCTTTCCAGGACCGCACCGCCGTTCGTTACGGAGCGCGCTGCGCTCGAAGGCAGCTATCTCGAGTTTTTCCTCGACCATCCGCTCCCGAACCTTCCTGGCCGCAATTGCTATGATCTGTTGGCGGCCTGGCACGTGATCCTGGATCTTGGGATCCTGTTGGCGAAGGAATGCCGGGCCATCGAGAGCCTGACCGCCGCCGACATCCGGCGGGTTTCGTTGCAGGCTTCGGGCGCGGAATTATCCCGGATCCTCCAGGAGGCGTTACTTATCGAGGATCGGGACGCCCGCGATATCGTCGAATTCTTCACGTTCCATCCCAAGGTCGCCGGTCAAAAGGGCTCCCGGGGCTTGTGGGCAGCTCCGCTTGTTCATATCCCCGGTCAGGATCAGTACGCTCTCGCGCTGCCAGTGTTGGCGATGAGCAATCCTCCTCGGAAGGTTGAGATGTGGTTGGAGAAAGGCGGCCTCGATGACACCACGCTGAGACAGCACCGCGGCGACACCTATGAGGCGGAATACCGATCGGCGATCAGAGCCGCAATTGCAAAAAACAGCATCTTCTCGGAAGCAGGTTGTGCGGAACGCGAGATCAAGGCAACTTCGGATTTCAACGAGCAGATCGACGTGCTCATTCGTCTCGGCGACATGCTCATCGTCGCCGAGGTGAAGTGCTGGCTGTTTCCGGCTGATCCGTTCGAGCGCTTTCAACACTTCAAAAAGTTGAAGCTGGCCGCGACGCAAGCGCTGCGAAAGGCCGAGGCAATCCGGGCAAGACCCGACGTTGCCGCGAAAGCCCTGGGGCTTGGCGAAGACGAGGTGCGCGCCCTGCGTACCGTTCCGATTGTGGTGACCAACCAAGGCTTCGGATTCTCGCTCGAAATCGAGGGATGCCGCGTGGTCGAAGCCGCATTTCTCAAGACTTTCCTGGGTACGGGATCCCTAATCGCCGGCGCATCGATGGACGTCAGGACCGGCGCGATGGCGCCTATCGACATGACACTCTACGAGACCGAGAAACAGGCCGCCGATCGATTCGAGGCGATCATAGCAAGGCCGGCGCTTCTGTACCGGTTCGTCGATCGGATCGAAGAAAAGTTCATGCCGTTTCCGAGCCTTATCGGTGCTAAAACGATGGTGACGACCTTTCATCTGGCGGATGTCGGCGCCGATGAGCGATTGCTTACCGAAATGTTGGCTACGACATAGATCCGTGGCGTTCGGCCGGCCCGGGCGACGTAGATCCGCTGGCGATCGAACCGATGACCGCCGTCGACGATGCCGGCTTCGCAGCACGCGTCAAAGCAAATCCGAACGTTCCACAATGCTTGAAGGACGGATTGTCCCGGTGATACCGATGTTCTAACCGACCAGTTCGTGGTGGATATCTCGGGCAGAGAGCCCAGATCCGCGTGTCGTCAAAGTACGAATCAGCATAGATGGTCGGCTGGCTGATTGCGCCGCCGGGACCGCGTGGGCCGGTCGGCTTGGAAAGCGGAGCGATGCCGGACCTCAAAAGCATCCAGTCGATCTACCTTGTTCTGGGGTTCATCGTGCCCGGTATGATCATCGCGCTCGTCCGCGCCCAATTCCTTACGGGGCGGCTCCGGACGCTCTCCGAAAGTATCGTCACCTATATCGCCCTCACTGTTCTGTACTACGGTCTCGCGGCGCCGTTCGTCGAATACGTTCTCACTTTTGAAGAGCCCGGCAGGGCCAAGATCGCGGCATGGCTGGCGCTGATAATCGTGGTGCCGGCAATCGTCGGCCTCGTCTTGGGAGCACTTGCGCAAAACGACGTCTTTCGACGTTTGTTGCAGTGGCTCCGGATCAATCCGGTCCATGTCACGCCGGCCGCGTGGGACTATACGTTCGCCAGGCTGCGGGGCGACCACTTCGTCATGGTCACGCTGTCCGATGGATCCACAGTGGGCGGCATTTACGGAAGCCATTCTTTCGCCTCGTCCGATCCGACCGAGCGCGATCTGCTTCTCCAGGAAATCTATGATGTGGACGGCGGCTCTTGGAGAAAGAGACCGGAGCACCAAGCGATCCTCATACCGTCCAAAGAGATTAAACACGTCCAAATCTGGAGCCCGAAAGGAACCTGACATGACTAGAACAAGCGATGGCTATCGGCCTACCCCGCTGCCGGATACCACGACGAAGGGGTACCAGCCCTCCTCGGTCCACACGCCTATCAACCCGCAAGGCGGACACCAACCGGGTTCGGGATCCAGCCCGGCCGTGCCGACGACGGGAAGTGGTGTAAAGCCGCCTTCCAAGTAACGGGCAGTCTGGCGGGCCATGCCCTACGAAATTGACTTCCATCCCGTCGGATCGGGCGCAAACAGCGGCGACGCGATCACGATGCGCTACTGGACGGGCGCCGAGTGGCGCGTGATCGTGATCGACGCTGGATTTCAGGACACCGGCGAGGCGATCGTCGAGCACATCCGGTCGGCGTACGGTACGGTCACGGTCGAACATGTCGTCAGCACCCATCCGGACAACGATCACATTAGCGGCCTCCGGGCGGTCATTTCGCAATTGAACGTTCAGAATCTCTGGATGCACGTTCCGGAATATCACGCCAAGAACATGATGGACTACTTCCACGATCCGCGCTGGACACTGGAAGGTCTGACGGGTGATCTGCGTCGCGCCTACCCGATGGTCACTGAGATCCGTGACCTGGCTCTGGCGCGCGGGGCCACCCTGCATCCGCCCTTTCAGGGGGAGAGGATTGGGCCCTTCACGGTGCTCTCTCCGACTCAAGCGATGTACGAAGGGCTCCTCCCCCAATTTCGCGATACGCCGAAGCCCGCGCAGCAACTCCTCGTTCTACTCGGACATTGGCTTACGGGGATCGGGCGCCGCGTCGCAACCCAGATTCGGCGCATCATCGCCGAAGACCTGTTCACGGAAACCCTGCGCGAGGGCGGAATTACAGCGGCGGAAAACGAATCCAGCGTGGTTCTTTACGGTCAGATCGAGGGTCGAAACATCTTCCTTACGGCGGACGCCGGGTTGAAAGCTCTAGACGCCGCCGTATCCTACGGCATGGCCATCGGTCTTCCGTTCGGCACCGCCCTGAACGTGTTTCAAGTGCCACATCACGGCAGCCGCAACAACATCTCTCCTTCGCTTCTCGATCGCATCGTGGGCAACGTCTCAGGTCTCGGGACGAGAAAAACGATAGGTTGCGTCATCTCCGCGGGGCCGGAAGACGAGACTCATCCGAGGCAAGTCGTAGTGAACGCGTTGATGCGCCGCGGCCTCGAACCGCAGGATACGAAGAGAGGGATCCTCCTTTTCAATCACGGGGTTGCGAACCGCTCCGGCTTCAGTCCAGCTCCAACGCTGGAGTTCGCCGCTAGGGTCGAAGCCTACGATTGACGTCAACGCGGACGCCGTCGACAGGCCGACCCGGCCGCTTCACCTGCGAAGGCGGGCAGCAAAGCGCTGCAGCGCCACCCGATCGCCATCGGTCATCAGAAAGCCGCGCGCCGGATAGTCGTCTGTGCCCCCCTGAAGCACCCGTCGCTCGTCGATCTGCGAAACCAGATAGGCAAACGCCGGGTTGAAGCGGCGAAGCGGAAAGCCAGATGCCTCATGCAACTCTTCAACTCCTACCGTGCCGGTTGCGGACTTGCCGAGCGCAAGATCGACCAGAGCGACCACATCCGTCTCGGGATTGCTCTTTCCCGTGTGCGGATCGAACGTGATGAAGAGATCGGGCGTCGTGAACATGCGCGGGAGCCGTTTCGAGATAAACGAGGTCGTATTCAAGAAGCCATCGCTTTCGAGCTCCGCGATGGCGAAGGCCAATTCGTCGATGTTGGATACAGGGAAAGCGTCCGTTAAATCCTGCTCGGGAATAAAGCAGTCGAAACCCTTCTCGGACTGCTCGGATACCCATAATCCGATGCGGACCGCCAATGGTCCAAGCTCCCCGATCTTCAAGGCGACACTCCCTTTCGCCGTGGGCGCAGCCAACGGACCGATAGGTCTGCCCTTCGCTGCCAGCGGAGCCTCACCGCCGGCAAGCCATGCGTCGAGACCGTCGACCACCGACTGGCAGATCCCCGCGAATTGCAGAATATCGTCGCCGACAAGCGGCACCGTCTCGCCAAGACGCGCCTCCCCCGCATGTTCGGCGAATGCTGCATCGGCCACGCCGAGATTGTGCCCGATTACGTGGCGCTTCTGAATGTTCAGGGTCAAGACGGCAAGGGCCTCAGATGACAGGCCTCCAAACGGATCGAAATCGAACTCGGCAAAGCGCTTGCGGCCACGCTCGATGTTCTGGAAGGCGTTGCCGACGGGCTTGGGATCGGCGGCAGCGGAATCCCGTGCCGCGACCCTGTATAAGTAGACGGTCTTGAGGGTTGCTTCGAAGGCCGTGAGTACGTCTTCATGTGCGTTCCCCATCATGCGGTAGGCAAGCTCCTGCCGCTCCGGGCCGAGCTTGCCGGCCAGTTCGACCTGCTCCCGCACAAGCTCAGCCTCCCGGGCGAAGTGCAGATGAATGTTCGGCGCTCCGCAATCCGGACAGAATAAGGAAATCGCGTAAACGCCGTAATCCCGGCCGCACTCGTCACATACCAGTTCCCGTAGGAGATCGCTTCGCGCAAAACGCGGCGCGGGTTTGGGCGACGGTCGGGGCCCTGTTTTTATCTTCAAAAACTTGTTGCCGGAATTTTTCCGGGCGAGGTCGTAGAACATGCCATGAATGAGCGCCGCCGCGTCGGCATGGGCGGCGTGCGCCACGACTTCCTTCGCGGCCGCGATGTCATCCGGATGCGTGAAATTGGCATCTTCGTCCGAAATGCCGCTATAGGGGCATATGGTTCCCGGCGTGCCGGGCGAGTGCTTCATGCGAGCCGTCATGATTTCCGGCACGACGAATCCCGGTGCGCGTTCTCCCAGAAGGAAAAGACGCGGATGAGCGTTCTCGTTCGGTGAATACCGGTACACGCGTCCATCCGGCGTCTTGGGCAGCGGGATGCCGAGCGTCATGTTGCTGCCGGAGCCGCCCGTCTTGTATTTTTCAAGATTTCGAAAACGCATGTTGTCTACCTCCAGCGACAGCTAACTTTCGTCTTCCCGGGAAGTCGATCATCGGTACTGCGCCTCAATCCGTCGACGGCCGATGAACGATGCACTCATTCTGGCGAGATCATGGCTCCCCTCCTCCTGATCTAGCTCGCAGCGACGACGTTTCGGCGCTGCCCCCTGCTACCCGCGTGCGTCTGTTTGAACTGGACGAAGACGGTCGGGTGGGTGATGCGTCGAGGGTATCGCAGCACGCCAACAATGCTCGCGCGAACTGGTCGCCTGCGTCACGGACCCAATCGTCGCGGACGATTACGATCCAGGCCACCAATGCGACCAAGTCGACGCAGATCGCGCCGATCGCGGCAGGCTTGATGGCCGACAGCGCTGCGAGAAGCGGCGGCATCGAAAAGCTCGACATGGCGGGGATGATGTTGTCGTAGCGCCAAACGACAGCGAGAACCGAAATGAGAAGAGCGGCCAAACAGGCGGTGATGCCGATCGACTTCAGGCCCCGCAGATTACGGCGGAAGCCGTACTCGGCATTCTCCTTTTCGACCATCGGATATGCCTTTCCGCGGCACCGTTCCTGCAGCCACTTGACCGCCGACGCGTACATGCCATCCGCGGCTCTCGGATCCGCCCCCTCCTGCTCCGGGCTCGGCGTGACGAACAAAGGCACGTTTTTCGCGAAGAACGCGTGATAACGGGCCAACGCCGGCGGCGGCAGATGCTCTTCCCGATGGCGCAGCCAGATCGTCGTCGGCCACCCGCCCCACTCCGCCAGAAGCCGTTTCTCCACCTTCTTGCCGCGCGACCTGCTCAGCACGCTCAAGCCGTACAGTAGGCCGCAGGACGTCGCCACCGTCACCAGCGTGGCGCCCCAACTCGAGGTGACCAACCGGGGAAACCACGCAATAGCGGTGAGGATGATCGGAAACAGCGTGAGCAAGCCCGGAAACAGGCGAGCTTGCCGAGAATAGGAATCGAAAAGCTTCGAAATATCGATCATTGCTGCCCCGTACGATATTGGCGCCCGAGCGTCGGACCGGACAGCGGGCACTTCATTGCGCTGCCTCGGTTGCGAGACTTTTCGAACTGACGGCAGCGGACAAGGCTTCCGCTGTGAAGTGGACATAGCCCGCCGGCGTTTGAATCAGCATCAGGAGGGGGAAATACTGGCTGATGGAAAGCAAGGCGGCGGTCTTCACGTCCCTCCTGGACGGTCCGCTGGGCACAAGGTGATTATGCCACGTTCCGAGCGCGTAAAGGGCGCCGCCCGACCCTTCGATCAAATCCTCCAGCATGGGCCGCATGCCCTCGGTGCCGAGCACGAATTCTTCGCGCGAGAACTTGCTGTCGGGTGGCGCCGGCAGTGTGCCGACGACGTGGAACACGTTGGCGACGTCGGAGTAGCGGCCGACAAGGATACCGCCCGTCTCCGAGCCGGGCCGCGCGGCGACCTCCCGCCGGATCGTCTCGTCGACGTCGGGACTAAGGCGCACGACGCTGGCGCTTCCGTCGCCAACCAGGATCCGGGGTGCGATTCTCTTGCGCAACCATGTCTGGTTCAGACCATCCTGAGCCAGGGTCCCGATCAGCACCTCGCCGGCTTCCGGCAGCCCATCACGCTGAAGCCGGCGTACATGTTCGGCCATCGGCGCCGCGAAAGAGGACAAACGTCCGTCCGAGAGCGGCATGGTCACGGCTGAACATCCTTGTCCGATCGCGATTTCCTCGGCCGTCGTGTTGAAGACCTCGCCCCGCAGTGCCAGGTCCGCATGGATCATGCGATAGACCTCGCAGATGAGATCGGTCGCCGACGGGTTGGCCGCCGGTCCCTCCACCGACATAAGCCCGACGCTTCCGATGCCCAGCATGCAGGCTTCGACGACCCGCGGCCGGGTCTCCGCAATGCCCGGCAGGACCAGCGCCTCACGCACGCTGGCAGAACCAGTCGTATTGACGACGGCGAAGCTATCCGGGGCAACGAGGGAGGAAATAGACCTTTCATCGAAGGCGTGCGCGACGACGTCGACTACATGCGGCACCGTCGGCTGCATGAGCGTCGCGAGCGATTCGGCGAGATAGTATGCCTTCGGAATGGACCAAAAGCTTTCCACCTTGTTATCGGAGGGGAGCGTGGCATAGCGCGCGAAGTTGTGTGGCTGCATGTTGCCGTCGTCGATAACAGCAGCCGGCCCCCGCCCCGTCCTGGCCAGATGGATGGCGAGCTTGGATCCAATGCTTCCGCAGCCGACCAAGGACCAGGGGCGCAGCGCCTGCCCGTCGTCGCCCGCAGCGCGCCGCAGCAGTTCGGGCGATATCTCCTCACGGTGCATCGCCGTCCTGACCGGCTTGCCGCTTCCGGACGCAAGCCCCTCGCCCCCGCGCAATTCGACGACGTAGGGACAGATTTCAATGGGGGATGCCGCACCGATCACGTCGAAGGGGCGCCGTGCCAACAGGAGGACCGCAACCGGCTGCCCATCTCTCAGTTTCGATGCCGATATGCGGCTCTGGAGGATGCCGAGTTTCGGCTCCAGAAATTCACGACACCCCAGTTCGCCCGCCCGGCTCAGGAGTTCGTCGACGGTCGTGACCGTCTCCGGAAGATAGCGGTCCGCGATAAAAGGACGGCCGGTCGGGAGCTTCCCCGACCAAGCGACCAGCGCGTGAGTGTTGCCGGTCCGTCCGTGGTCCCCGATAGGCGCAAACTGCCATTCGCCGGCGAACTGCGGCCCCAGCGGCACCGGAGCAGCGCGCGGGAGGCCGATGCGGTAGGTAGACAAAGTTGCGTCGCGGGAAACGTAATACCAGGCGGGAAAGACCGAGCAGCCGCCCTCGCGCGTCGGCAATCCAGTCAGCCAGGTGGCGTCCGATACGATGACGTCATCGATACCGTCGCGCCGAACCGGTTCCCAACCGTGCTGCGGATCGATCAATTGCGCCATCGCGGCCTTGTCGAGCCAATCGACGAGCTGTTCGAAAAGGCCTCCCATCCCGCGAACGCGCAGCACCTCGCGCGGCGATCCGGCGACGAGGCACGGCTCCGGCCGACCGCCGTCCCTCAATGGCTGGATATGCGGATGGCTGCGATCGAAGTCGGGGCGGAGGCGGATACCCGGCGCCCCCAAAGGATATCCCGCCGTGAAGAGAAAGGTCACGGGCTCGATGGCCCGGACGCCCGACGGGCTCACGCCCGCCGCCCTCCATGCGTTCGGGAGTTCGGTCCGGATATCGACGACGGCCAGAACGACGTCGCTATCTTCGATCCGGTCCGCGGTCACCCGTTCGACGGACGGATGCGCCTCGATGAGCCGCAGGGCCCGGCGAACGGGTATCGCAATATCGTCTCCCGGAGAGATCCCCGCCATCTGCTCATCCGTGGGCGAGCGGCTGGCTGCCGATGCCGGTGCCTGCGGCGACGCTGGCGGCGAATACGGCGCGCTTGATGCGAGGTCCGGCCGAGGTAACCTCGATCACCAACGGATCGTCGCCCGGCCCGTCGGCGACGCATTTGAATTCCCCTTTCACCGGATCGAGGATGTCGATGTATTCGCGCTTGGCGCGGATGCACGGCGGGTCGTTCTCGTCGTCCTTGATGGCCTTGCTGCTGGCCACGATCAGCGCGCCGTCGAGCGGCTGACCGAGGGCGCTGCGGGCCGGCTCGGAGACCTGGGCCTTCTCGCCCTTTTCGGACCAGCTATCGTAGGAAAGGCTATGCCACGAACAGTGGTGCGGAGCGATCAGGACATCGTATTCGAGACGTTCCGGCCAGTTCTTGTTGCGCTCCCAGATGCGGTCCCAGATCGCGACTTCGGCGTCGCCGCCGAGCAGAAAACGGCCGCGCGTGACCTTCGCTACCTTCAGATCGAGCCGCATGATGACGCTGGAGTTGTTCTTGGTGAGGATATCCTCTTCTTCCTCGTCGTCGGCCGGCATCGGCGCGAGCAACCGGGCTTCGAACGAGGTGTCCGGTACGCCGCAGATCTTGGAGAAGACCTCGTCGACTTTCACCAAAATCGCCTGGAGATCGTCGGTCTTGCCGTCGACGTCCTCGCCGAGAATCAGGATCCGATTACCATCTTCGGCGGTACGCTCCTTCTTGAACTTGTTGGCGCGCCGGCGAGCCTCGTCGCGCCAAGCCTCGGCGTCTGCGCAAAGGACGTGATCGTCGTCCTTGGCCTTGGCCCGGCGGAACACGATCGGCGAAGACCACATTTCGCGGATGATGATCTTGTCGTCGGCCTTCACCCAAGTAGACGGATCGCCAAGGTGGAAGTGCTTGATCAATCCCCGGATGTGGTCGGCGTCCGGATGGGTGTTCAGAAAGGCGTCGAGGAACAGCCTACCCTTATCGTCCCGATCGAGCTTTTTCCGAAGCTGTTTCGCGACGTCCGGGGTGTCATCGTCCTCGTCGTCGGCCGCTTCGCGGATGTTAATGTCGGTCAGAATCCGGCGACCGGATTCGGTCTCGAACAGTGCCATGTCGCCGTTGTCGACTTTGAAAAGTGATGCTTTAACTACCATTCCCATCCCCCTGATTCTTCGATCGAAAAGTCGGCCTCGATTCCAGGGCCAATGAAGACCGGATCAGCGCATGTAAGTAGATATGATGGCAACTTGGCCACGCAAGATGTGCTACTGAATTATTTTTATCACGCTATATATATGAAATCGTTCAATAATTAGGCATCGGGAACCGCCGATGTTCTATTTTTGTTCTTGGTTTTCATCCAGAACACGCGATGATGGCGTGACGGGTCATGACCTACAGAGCACGCATATTCGAGGCCCTGCTGCGCGTCTCAAATCGACTAAAGGATCGGCAATGGGCAAGAATATCGTCGTCTTTTCCGACGGCACCGGCTAGGCAGGACGGCGGCGCTCGTGCGGAGCAGCGCATCAGCAATATCTACAAGATGTACCGTGTGAGCCGGGACCACGCCGACACGGCGATCGATCCCTCTCAGCAGGTTGTCTTCTACGACGCCGGGCTGGGGACCGACATCGGCGCCACGGCGTTCACCGCACCGGTCCGGTTTGTCCAGAAGATACTCGGATCGGTCGCCGGCGACGGCATCAAGCGAAACATCGCCGACTGCTACGAATTCATCGTCAATCATTACGAAGACAGCGACAGGATTTTTCTGTTTGGCTTCAGCCGCGGAGCCTACACGGTCCGCAGCCTGGCGAATCTGCTGATGCTCTGTGGCGTCCCCCACCAAAATGCCAGATGGTCCGGGGATCTTGCAGCGGGGCCTCGGTTTTCGCGAATACTTGTAACAGGAACTTGCCTTATTACAACTTACATGCAAAAGTCATAATATAAGGGTTGCTGTTATGACTTCTGGCACTTTCGAGTATGATGACGAGGGTCGGCGGCTGTTTCGACCTAGCGTCCCCCCATTTCCCCGGCTGGAAGACGTTATTGGACTATTGGACCCAGCCCTTGCCTCGTTGCGGGAGTTCGACCGCCGCCTCTCGGCTCTAGACAAGATGGGGACGGTTGGTCGCCTTTTCGCTCGTCTGGATGCAGTTCACTCTTCCGGGGCGGAGGGATCCACCACCACGTTCACAGACCTGATGGAATACGAAAGCGCCTTGCGCCTGGCACCGGATCGTAATGATGCAGCGGTCGTCGCCGCGGCCGCCGCGGGGCTGGACGAAACCCTCGATCATGGCGACCTCCAAGGTCTGATCCTTCGAATTCACAAGCGACTCTTCGAAAGCAATCCGAACAAGATGCTGGCGGCGGGCGCAGGCACGTTCAAAAGGATTCCGAATTACGTCCGAGATCCGGATTCGCTGTCCGCGTTGTTCGGCTACACAAAACCGTCCTCAATAGAAGCCGCGATGTCAGACTGGAGTGCCTTCACGCTCGCCTCCGAAGACGGAACGAGCGAAATCGTCCGGCAGGTGCTGTCGCATTGGATGTTTGAGCATATCCATCCGGTCGCAGACGGAAACGGACGCATAGGCCGACTCCTGGTGCCGATCGTCCTGCGAGCCAAGGGCTTCACCAACAAGGCATGTGCTTTTTTCGGGGAGGCCGTCCACGAGGACAAGTCGCTATATATCGACACTCTGAAGGACGCCCGGATTTCAGGGAATCCAACAAACTACGTTCGTCAGATGCTGAGCTTCCTGCGGCGGACCGCCGATTCGAATATCGTACGCCTGGACAGGCTTGAAGCGATCGAAACGGAATGGAAGGGGCGTTTCGCGCGGATCCGGAGTAACAGCGTTGTCCACAGGCTTTATCCGTATGCCATTGCGAAACCCGTCTTCACCGTGGGCGAGGTGCAAAAGGATCTCGGCGTCAGTTTCGCCGCGGCCAGCACAGCCTCCCGCTTGCTTCAGGACGAAGGCATCTTAAGCGTACCGGACGACTCCAGTCGCAACCGTCTTTTCCATGCCGACGAGGTGCTTGACGTGTTCGATCGCTTCAAGGCGCCGACACCTTCGCGACCTTTCGGGATGTGAGGCATCGACCTCAAGAGCCCCAAACCGCGATGAAGTACCGACCGTCCCGCGTCACCGGATGCTACACGAATCCTAGGCCGATTTCCGCTGCGGTTTGGCGGCAGGCTTCTTCGCCGCAGCTTCCTTCGGCTTTTTGCCGGCGATCGGCATCAGCATTTCCTTCTGGCCGCTCGCGACCTTGCGCGGCTCCTTGTCGGAGCGGACTTCGTAGGGGTACCGAAGCAGCGTTCCCATCAGACCCTTGTCAAGCGGATCGAGCGCGATGATGTGCTCGCGGTTGGTCAGCACCACTCGTCCGATCGCGACCTTTCCGCGATCAGCTGCGCCGGCACCTGGGAGGATGATCCAGAGCTGCGCCCCTCCTACGCAGCGGAAGCGGCCGTCACAGGAACGCCCGCAAGGCCGTTGTCGTCGAGAATCTTCCGGACCTTCGCTTTCGCGTCGTCGTCCGACTTAGGGCCCATCATGACTTCGGTGATGTTGGCCTTCAGGAGCGGCTGCGGAATCTCGACGCGCGGACGCGCCGGCGCGTTCTTGATCTCGATTTGCGGGTTCTTGAGATCGTTGACGGCCAAAAGCCTGGTCTCGATCTGATGGGACCACTTGTCTGACTTGGTCGTCACAGAATTCCAAAGGATCTCGACGTACATGTAGGCGGCCATCAGGCGCAGGAATGCTTCCTCGTCTTCCGCCTTCAGCAGTAGTCCCTGCTTATGGGCCTGCTTGATTGTCTGCACGGCGCTGTCGACGATGGCGGCGTGGCGGATCTTCGCCGCCGGCTCACCGTATTCGACCTTTCCGAGGAAGGTCTTCTCCCAGGGTTTGTAGTCCTCCTTCCTGACGAAGCCGAAGAACTTTGGCGCCAGGCCGATCGCGACGCCCTTGCCGTCGCCGGCATAATCGTTCCATTGCTTCACGTCGTCCTTCTGGCCGAAGCTGGCCGAGTAGAATTCGAACCGGTTCCTGATCCTCAAGAAGCCGACGTCCTCGACGAGAGGTTTCAGAAAGAGCTTCACGTTGGCGTCCTCGCGGTCCATCGCAGCCGTCAGCAGGGAATGGGAGATACCGAACCCGAACGACAATTCCTGATCGTCGTCCATGTAATAGACGCTGGTGAACCAGAACGTCTCTGAAGCGATGATCGCCTCCAGCGCTGCCGCGGACGTGTAGTGGAAAAGAGGCTCGGTCGGAGCGCCGCGTTCGTTGCCCTTCGCCATGCGTTGCACGCTGGCGAGGTTAAACCGGTCAGCAAGCTTCTCCGCGCGACGATGCATGATACGGACGCCCCCCGGGGCCCGTGCACGACGCCCCACGGCGCATTGAATACCGCCGGACGGACAGCGTCGAGAGCCTTTCGATATTGTCGGGGCCCGCCCCCCCAGCCTCCCGGATAGTCCGCATCGCCCCGGGCGGCAACGTGATGGGTCTGGGTTCGACCGGTTGGGGAACGAGTAGCGCCGCTGGATAATCCGATTTGTGCCGCCATGACGGCCCGCCGGTCGCGGAGCGATTCCTCGTCCAGAGCGAGGACGGAAATCTCTCCCGACCACGGTCCCGGCTACGTTAACATCGCCGGGTCGTTGTCCCATCGCGTCATGGAGATCGTTTGGAGAAAACAGATGATATCACGTCGCACCCGCTTGGCGCAGCGTGATCCGCGTCAATTCGGAGGGGCGACCGAGTCGCAGCGCGAAGCCGGGCCACAGCGCCGTACCGTTGTTCACGTACAGCGTCATCCCGTCGACGTCGTAACGGCCCGAGACAAAACCGGCATTGGCGCCCGCGGCCAACCGGTCGATCCCCAAGATCAATCCGCCGTGGGTATGTCCGGAGAGTTGCAGAGCCACTCCTAGATTCGCGGCATGCCGCGCGTCGCTCGGCTGGTGATCGAGCAGGATGACAGGGACACCTTTGGGAGCACCTTCCAGGACGGCGGCAAGGTCTCGGGCAGGATGTTCAATGCGTCGTGACGCGCGGTCGGTGATACCGGCGAAAACCAGCTTGGAGCCGTCGCGATCGAGAACGATATGCCTGTTCTCAAGCGAGAGCAGTCCCAACGCGGCGAAGTGGGCCATCCACATGCTGTAACCGAAGATGTATTCGTGATTGCCGGAGATCACGTAGACGCCGTCGGCCGCCTTCAGGTCGCGCAGCGGCTCTATGTCATTGCGTCGCGCATCGAGCGTGCCGTCGATCAGATCTCCCGTTATCGCGATCAAATCCACGCCGAGCTTGTTCGATCGCTCGACGACGGTACGCGCCCATGACACGGGAAACAGCCGACTGATGTGGAGATCGGTCAGTTGTAAAATGGTATAGCCGTCGAATTGTCGCGGAAGTCCACGGATGCCGACCTCGATATCCTTAAGTGGCGGAATCCGCATCGCCTGATGGACGCCGATCGCGGCCGAGATGGCAGCCAATGCAGCCAATCCGTAGCGTACGCCGTCGGGCGCGCCTACGATTCCGCCATGGATCAGGATTATGAACAGAAGTACGACATCCAGCGCCAGTTGCATCAGCGCCAGCAGGAGGACCGCGCCGAACGCCCAGTTGAAGAGAGCGACCACCGAACGTGGAAACTCCGGAGAGAATACCGAGCCCGACGAGAGCTTACTCCAGCGGTGAAACTGCAATGCGACCAACGTGAGCACCGCCGCCACGATCTTGATCGAGAGCGGCAGTTGCAGCGGCCAGATGAAGCGGGTCAGGATCAGCAGAAAGAACAGGCCGAGTATGAGTTGGGGAATCGGTTCGCTCCGGATTCGATCGGTGCGGCTTTCGTACACGAAGCCCGGCATGATCTCGACTCGAATTAGCTTCAGTCGGAAAATTTGTCAGGCCGCTTTCTCGGTGCGGTCGGGCTCGCAGCCTTCCCGCTTGAGGTTCATTAGATTCAAAAGGTAACCGGTCGCCCTCACGTCGCAAAGCGCACGGTGATGCGTCTCGAGTTCGATCCCATAAAGCTGGCACAATTTCCCGAGACCGTAGGATTTGTGTCCAGGGTAGCGCCGACGCATTCTGGCGACGGTGCACAGCTTCGGAAACCGGAATCGGCGATCGAGCCGTTCGTATTCACGGCTTATGAAGCCATAGTCGAAATTGACGTTGTGGGCGACGAAGATTCCGTCACCCATGAACCGCATGAAGCTGTCCGCGACCTCAGCGAATATCGGCGCACCGCGGACCATCTCGTTCGTGATGCCGGTGATCTGCGTTATCTTGGCCGGGATGGACCGCTGCGGATTCACCAGGGAATGCCACTCGTCGACGACCTGATGGTTGCGGATCTTCACCGCGCCGATTTCGGTTATCCGATCGCCGGACGCCCACCCCCCGTCGTCTCGACGTCGACCACGACGTAGTCCTGCTCGGGATCGAAACGGTAGTCGACCCGGCCGATCTCCGCGCGAATTCCGGCGTTTGCGAGCTACCGCAAGCGAGTGAGCTGGTTGCGGCGGATCACGTCGCCTTCGGCTTTGGAACCGCGAGACGAAGGTGTCGTGCTCATCTGTCAGGATCGGACCGTACGTCGTCCGGACGAACGACAGCATTTCGAAATGGTCGTGGTAGTAGAAGACTGGCAGATCGGGCCGTTTCATTCGCAGCGCCTTCGGGCCTTCCTGGATCTCACGCAAGAACCACTGGCCAAGGGCCACGGTCAGTTGCCGCTGCGAGGGAAATGTTCTATATTTGTTCTAGACCGCTCCGATTTGTCAAGGCTCGCGCCTGAACGGCTGCAAACTCACCAGAGTGCGATGGACGAAGACCGCCAGCGGAAGATCGTCCACGTCGACATATGCGTTCTACGCATCCGTCGGAACAGCGGGACAATCCGGAGCTTCGCGGCAAACCGGTCGCCGTCGGCAGATCGCGCGAGCGTGGTATCGTTGCGACCGCAAGCTACGAGGCCCGCAAGTTCGGCGTCCGGTCTGCGATTCGGCGTGTCCGTCTCTGGCTTTGGAGACGAAAAAACCGAGGCCAGAGCGCAAATAGCTCTGGAACTGCGCTCTCAGGCACTGGGTCGGCTTAGCGAAAAACGTCTTTGACACCCTGACGCTACCCACAGTGCTTGTTCTCGCACACGTTGTGGCCTTACAGTGAAGAAAAAGCCGCAAGCATCGTAACCGGGGGGAGCGCATTGACGATCCATCACATCCATACGTTTTTGGTGCATCCAGGAAAGGGTACTGGAAAGTCTCAAATCGTAGGAACAGCGGTTTCACTCAATGGCGGGATGTTCAACCTTTTGGATGGAATCTACGGCAAATCTGACCATGAGTGTGACGTCGACATTACGTTCAGCCCCACCCCTGCCGGAAAGCAACAAAATGACTGCCGTGATCTCATCACCGCATACTTGAGCAAACCCGATCTCCCTAAGGGCAGAAAGATTGCCGAGCGGCTGGCCACCCATACCGACGGTCGCTCGGGACTTGGACTACTGTTTCTGATCGCGGGAAAAATCGGACGAGAGCACAAGTTGCTATTATCTCGTTTCCCTACCGATAGCGCCATCTATGTCGATGAGAGCCCCAACATGCTGTCTGTCCAGTTTCTGGAGCGCGTGTTCATGAAGAGCAAGACGTCTTACAAAGCCGTTGTCTACCAACATGCCTCCTTACAAGGCGGGTTCTGGTCTGGCCGGGCCATCGACAAACAACTCAACTCACTTTCGGGGGAACCATCAAACTACTGGATATCGGATTTTCTTCAGTCAGACTTTACGACCACACCCGCCATGGGTACCCGTCGGCTTGCGATTGCCATCCGCGATGCAGCAAAGAAGTCCCCGCTGTTGCTCAAGCAGGAGCTGACCGCAGCAGGCACATTAGCGAGCGGTCTGGGCGGACAACGAATAAGCATAAACGACTTCGGAAACCGCATGGGCCTCTCGCCAGCCGCTAAGGCTGCCCTTGCAGCAGAACTGAAATCTTCCGCAGCCGCCCAAGAAATCTTTCAATTTGACACGGCCACATTCAAAACCCTTGTCGCCTTCAAGTCCGTTGAGCTCAGTAACGGCGCCCTACTCACCGCTGACACCGAGAGATTTGACACGGTATTTCAGCAAGAGCCGGTCGATGGCTCGAAGGACGAAATTAAATTCGTAACAAAGGGCAAGGTAGTCGATGAAAAATTCAAAACCGCGCGCTAAGTCCCTTGAAGACGAATACGCCGAGCGCCATCAAACAGCGTTGATACCGACCGCGGAAGCGCTCCGCCTGCATATTACGGACCTTCTGAAGGGCGAGCCGAGGATCGACAGAGTGACCGCGCGTGCGAAAGATCCCTCAAGCTTTCTCAAGAAGGCCGGAACGTTGGTTAAGGGAAAAGCAAAATACAAGGAGCCACTCTCGCAGATCCAAGACCAGATTGGGGCCCGCATCATCACATTTTTTAAATCCGATGTTGAACGAATCGACGCAATTGTCCGAAGTTTCTTTAAGCCTATTGAATTTCGCGACCGCGTTCCGGAGTCAGAATGGGAGTTTGGTTACTTCGGCAAGCACTATGTTTTGATTGTTCCAACCGACGTCAAAAGCGACACAATCGATAGCAAGAAAATCCCCGACTTCTTCGAACTGCAAGTTAAGACGCTCTTTCAACACGCATGGTCAGAGGCAGATCACGATGTAGGCTATAAACCCGGTTCGACACCTTTAACTTCCGAAGAGAAGCGAAAGCTCGCGTATACATCCGCACAAGCGTGGGGTGCTGACCAAATCTTTGACGAACTATTCCAGGCTCGCAGTCCTTCGCCAAATTAATGCCTCAGCGTCACTGAGCGCCCAACTGGCTAACCAGGTTGATGACGGCGCCCCGACGGCAAAACGACGTCCAGACGACTGGCTAGTCGGGGACCGCGCCTAGTAGCTTTTGCGGCCAGCAATTGATTGAGTTCCATCTGTGGCGCCAAGCCTACTCCCTCGTCGCGGACACTTTGCCGGTTTCCGGATCCCACTGGTCGGACTCAAACCTGACAAAATCGTCCAAAGCGCGCCTGACTAACGAAGTGAACTCGTCGATCGTGAAATGTAGCAGCCGGTCCTTCAAGCGCCAGTCGGACGCAATAAGAAGCCCGTCCTGAACATTTTCTTCGCTATGAGACACCATGATCTGCGAAGCGTGGATGATCTCATTCGCCACGTCACCGATCTTCAATTCCTGGAAAAGCGGCTGTTTTAAATCGTAATTCCTGGAAGCGCTCTCGCCTGCATATCCAACATACGGGTGTCGGAAGTCGCCATCATGACGTGCAGGAAAAACGCGAACACTTATCTCCTCGGCCGTCAGCCGATCGGTGACAAGTCTCTTCTCAACCATCCTCCTAATGGCGAATCCAGACAATACGATTGCCCTATCGAGCATGTGATACGGGTTGTGTTTGAGGCTATCGTCGTCGGAAAGCGCTTCGGCAAAGTGAAGAGCAACACGATCGCTCTGTGTCGCGAGCTCATTCTTCCAGATATATGACTCCCATTTGCAATACGATATCGTCATTCCAAACCACGATCATGATTGCAGCGCGTCTCGCGGCGCCTTTGCGACGGGCTAGTTGCGCCAGTATAACTCCTTCGGCAACGGAATTGCCGCCGGCCTTCCCTCTCTAATCGGCAAAAGCACGTTTAGCATGCCAAAATATTGAACCGCGGCTTCGCGGCGGGCCGTTCGGCCGATCGGAAGCCGCTGCGGGCCGTCAGGATCGCCGGACCGGTCTAACCGGGACCCCTTTTCCCCCTAATTTACCCCGAGGCCCCTGCCGAGGCCGAGGACCCGCGCGGAGGGCCTAATTCTGTGCCTGCCGAACCCCGGCCGCCCTGTCCTGCTCAGATTCCTCCAGAAGCCGCTCCGCGAGCGCTAGAATATCGGGATCGGAAACGTATTCTTGGTCGACCGCGCGGAATCGGCACGCAGCAGCCAAGCGAGCGACCCCGGCGTCGTTGCTGACCGTCTCGATCTGACCAACTTTGTCCACCAGCGTACAGTACGGATGGCTTGTTGCGTCATCATTAGCGGCTGCCAGCATCGGACCGTAGAGCGCGCTCAAAGCGAGATGCGGGACAAGCCCGCGCAGCTTGAGGAATATATCGAGACCAGCCAGGTCGAGGTCTCCCCAGAAGGAACAAGTGCCCGCCGAAACTGTCTCCGCAAGCGTGGGTGGCGGCGTGCCGGCGACGCGTGCGATCTTGATGCGGTCCAATCGGCCTTCGACACCCACTCCAGACCAGGTTATGCCGTACCCGTAAGCGGCGATGATGGTGATGCGGTCGGCCAGCCCGAGCCCGATCAGGCGTTCGAAGCTTTCTGGATTTTCGACGAGCAGGGTAAACTTGCTCCCGGCGGGCCCGGCGCCCAACATGTGCCGAGGCCGCGTCCCAAATGATGAATTGGATATTCCTGCGGCCGAAAGCGCTTTACCCAGCTTTGCCAGGATTTTCGACGAGCCCAGCAGATACTTGGCGCTGACCTCATAGGGATCGCGGCCGGCGAACCTATCCCGATCTGCAACAAGACGGAAAAAACCTGCGAGCAGATTCTCCATGTCGCTGCGCGAAAAGCCCGCCAGGGCTAAGCCGACTTCTCCCAATGCCGACTCCAATGCCGGATTTAGGCTACGCGACGAAACCAAGTCACGCCACTGCCGTTCGTGTTCCGGCACGTGCAGAATGGGCTCCGGCAAACGCTGAAGGATGCTGACGCGTCCTAAGGGATCGCCGGTCGGCCCAATGTTGTCGACCGACCCGGCCCGGGCCAGTGCGAGGAGGCTGTGACGAACTTCAAGATGCGAAACCGTCAATCCGTCCGCCAAGCGACGCACCAACCGCGAACCGTTTAGCCAACCGCGGTCCCCGGCGAGCCGCTGCAATTCGCGTTGGACCCGGACCACGCCACCGTCTTCGGTCATTGGGTAGTCGTGACGGCAAGCCCGGCGGCATCCTCGCCAGCCTTGACCGCTCCGTTGCCACTCTTTCCTTCGGAAACCCGGTCGACGTGGAGCGAGACTGATTCAATCTCCCCTTCGTGACGACCGAGTTCGCCTGCGGTCACCGATTTTCCGTCCGCGAGATAAACGTATGAGCCGCTGCGGCCTCGCTTCATCCGAGCGAGGACAATATGGTTCGGGAAAATATCGGGGTCGTTCTGGTACTGCGGATGATGAATGAGCCCGATGAGTTGAAAATTGCCCCGCACCTTTGACATGGCGCGAAGAGATTCCTTGATCAACTCGCGGTTGGAAAGGTTCGAGAACAAACCGTCGATGATGACCACCTTCTGTGCCAGGGCTCGCGCGAGGCGTCGTCCGCGGGCATCCTTTACCTGCAGGCGGATATCCCGTTCGATCGCGAAATCGGCAAGCTTGAGCAAGAGCATGAGCATGACCGCGTTCTGTTGCCCGGTGCTGATCTCATCGTCGAGCCGATAAGAATCGCCGGCCCGCAACTCGGGATGACGAATCCGGACTTCCGGCTCCGAGAACATGCCGCGGTAGAAACGCAGCCTTATCTTCTCCTTCAGCGTCTCGTCATGCTTCTCCTGATTTGGAATGATGTCTGAGCGCCCGGCCTCGATCTCCCTTACGCGGTGCTCCTCGTCGCTTTCAATCATCTCCACGATTTCGCCCAGCAGGGCTTCCGTCTGCGATTCGCTGTGGATGACTGCCCGGATCTGAATTCCCGCCTCGTCGAGCGTCCCGCTCCCGACCTCGGCGTTCCAGTTCATCGCCTTTCGCATCGCATCGAAGTTGCCCTGCAACCGTATCGTCATGTTCTTGAGCGTCGTGGCGAGTTCGCGCCGGCGCTCCTCCAGGGTCTCGTGCGCCTCCTGCGACAGTTTGTTGTTGTCCTGCCATTGCTTCTCGAGGTGCCGATACATTTCCTCCGCATATCTGGGCTCATTGCTCGCCTGGCCGAGCCGCTCCTTCTCATTGCTGCTTAATCGCAGTGCCTGGTCCTCCAGAACCTTCCGGATCTCGGCGTGGAGCACGTTTCGGAAGCGCTCCAAGGCGGATTTGGCATCCTTGATCGCCTTGCTGCGGGTCCTGAGATCGAGAGCTTCGACGTCTGCGCGTAATTCGTCGGCAAGCTCAACGACGTCGTGCGGCTCGTCCCGATCCGCCTCATCTAGCCGCCTGGAAGAACGCATCGCGCGGCCGAGTTCGTCGGAAACAGTACCGGCTGCATCGACGGAAACTTCGAGATCGGCGAGCACTTCCTGGGCGATGCGATATTGCGCCGTCAGGCGTCGGGCAACCTCGTCGAGCGTAGTCGACCTCGGGCGCCATTCGTCCAAGCCCTTTTGCGCATCACGCTCGCTGGTTCTGTAAGCTCCCAGAGCTCCGTTCAGGTCCCGGCGTTCGTCGCTCTTCTTGCGGATCTCAGCGTCCAGGTTCGCTTCCGCTCCCTGCGCCAAATCAACACGCTGCTGGGCGAGGTCGAACTGGAATTTGGTGCGCGCCCTTCCTTTGTCACGGGCCTTGCGCAGTTCGGTTCCCGCACCGGGCGCCGCCTGCATGAACGCCGGGCCACCTTCACGGACGAAGCGGGAAAGCTCCCGCAGCCCGGGGACTTGTGCCACTCGCTCGACCGCCCTCGAGAACCGCGTCTCCGCGTTTCCAACAGACAATTCGGCGTGTTCGAGCGCCTCACCTGCCTCGACAGCTTCCGCCTCGAATTCGGCGATCTTCTGCGCAAGGTCGTGTTGCTCGGCCATCAGAGAGTTATATCGCTCCTCGCCACCGAGACTGGCGTACCGCTCCGTCGCACGGATAGTCGCGACCGACTCCTCGCTGGCCCTTTCTTCGAGGCGCGGCAGCCTGCCGTCGATCTCGGCAACATCCTTTGCGGCCTGAGCCGTCGTTTCTTCGAGCCTGTCCTCCTCGGACTTGCGGGCGTCCTCGACCAATCGGGTATCGGAATGGCCGGGCGCGAGAGAGGCCTTCTCCTGCTGCGCCGACATGAGTTCCGCCTTCAGCTTTGCGGCGCGCGCCTCGAGTTCGCGCTTCTCTCGCTCGACGAGGCCGGGATCAAGAAGGCAGTCGACCGGCCGCGTGCGTACTCCGAGGAAATAGCTGTACGCGCTGCCTTCGGACTCCTTGATATCACCATCACGGCAGAACGCTTCCAACTCGGAGCGCACTAGTACCGGCGCAGGAATGCCTTCCGAGAAAAGGACATTTGCGACGAGGTCCGCTTCCTCGACCGTTTCCAAGACGGGTGCGAACAGAAGGCCGGAAAAATGGGTGAGCGCGAGCCTCCGACGATCCGGAGGGAGGTCCAGGTCGGAAACCACGGCGTGCAGCGGAAGCGTGCCCTTGCCAGCAGTACGCAGGATGCGGTCCTCAACCTGCCCGGCCGCGATCTGAGCCCGCTCGAGTTCGGAACGCCGGCGCTGCACGTCGCCGTAGTCTTTTTCGAGTCCAGTGCAGATCCCGACCATTTCGTCCCGGCGCCTGGCACGCCTGGTTGAAACCTCGACCGCGTTTTGACCGGGGAATACGGCTCGAAACGCCGCGAGTTGGCGGAGCGGTCCTGCGGCCGCCGCTATCCGCGACTCCAACCTCGCCTTGTGGTCGCTCGCCTCCCGCAATTCTCGCTTGACCCGCTCGAGAAGACCGGCAACCGCTTCGGCAGGAAACAGTTCGGCGAATTTCTGAGCGAGGCGGCGTTCAGCGGTGATCCGGTTCAGGTCGTCCGCAGATCGCTGCAAACGCCGCGTCTCGGCTTGCAAGTTCGCGGAGATCCCGTTGCGCCTCCGTTCGGCATCCTTCTGATTGCGACGCGCCTGTTCGAGTCCGTCGGTGGCGGTGCGTTTGGCGGCCTCGATCTCGTCGGCCAGTGACCCGGGGTTTGCGTCGCGACCGTTTTCGGACAGGAACGCATTCCACCTCGCATAGAATACGGTTTCGGCGGAGACACGCCCCTGGTGCTCTTCCAACCTCGTCTCCGCAAGCTGCAGGTGCTCCTCCGCCATCGCACCGGTCTTCGACGGTGCTGCGAGCTCGGCATCCGAGAAAAGCCCGCACCGCGCCATCTCATCGTACGCGTGCCGCGCCGCATCCATGCTGCGTTGGCGCGAATGCAGGCGGTCTAGTTCCGCCTCGACCTCCTTTCGTTGTTGTTCGACTTCTGCGTACTTTCCTTCCGCTTCGGTCCTTTGGCGGGCGAACGCAACGACCCGCTTTCTCGGAAAATTTGTATCCGCTTCCGCTTCGGCCCATTCGAACGCGGCCCGCAGCGCCTGCCCCGCCGTGTCCTTTGACCATCCCGACGAGAGACCCGACGCCGTTCCGATCAGAGCGCCGGCGGCTTCGATCGTGTAAAGCATGGCTTGGTTCGGAGCCGTGGACGTCCCCACGGGAATCTCGATCGCCTGCGCCCTAGCAAGGGGAACTCCTCGCCCGACTGTGCGGCCAGCACGCTCGTTTACACGCGCCGGCTCTTCGCCCGTCATGATGCCGACCGCCCAGTCCGGAAGGCGCCAGACGTCCTCTTGAATCCGCAGATGAGCAGCAATCTCCCTAGTCTTCTCGTCGCCGGGGAGTGAGCACTTCGGGATGCCGGGAACAGGCCTTTCGATCACGATAGCCCGAAGGAAGGCGGCTTCGCCCGCCAGGGTACCGCACCTGACTTCGTACGCCTGGCGCGCAGTGGTAACGTCCTTGGCGGCCAGATTCACGCGCTCGATCGCGTCGAGAGCCCGCTTGGTCTCCGTGAGCTCATTCTGCCTCCGCTGCGACTCCGCGAGAGCCATTCCGATCTTGCGAGCGGAAATCAGTATCGTGTCCTCGAAGCGCCTTTCCCCTTCAAGAGCCTCATTGCCCATCGTGCCGACCAGAAGCTCTGGCGCCAAGACACTGTAGAAGAACGCCTCATCGTAACGTTCGCCGTGCTTGGACTTCACCTTTAGGAAATTGGAGGTCCCGTCACCGGCGCCCTTCTTCTGGTAATCGATTATCTGGCGGATGTTTCCACGGTCGAAATGCTTGCCGATCTCAATCAGCCACTCCTCCTCGGAGGGATCGATGAGAGCCCCTTTCGCCCCCTTGAGGCAGCGCCGGAACGCATCGTCGGAAATCAGCGTCACCCGGTGACCGTCCCGAACCGCCACGGGACAATCCTCCAGCCTGCCGTCGTACTTGTAGAAGGTGACCCTCTGGCCTTCGCCGCTGTAACCGTAAATGCCGAGTACGTAGCGTTCACCTCCGACGACTTCTCCTCTGGAGCGGGACAGGCCGACGGGGCTCGAATCCGCGGGATGAAGTACCTCCATCCGGATGTGCGAGGAGCATGGAGCCGACCGGGGTGCCATCTTCGCCCGTGCGTCGCCGGTGAACTCGCGGTCCCGCCCAAGCAGCGCGAGAATCGCCCGCGTCATCCGCGTCTTCCCGGTGCCATTATGCGCCTGGACGGCGGTAGACTGCCCCCGGAAGTCCAAGACGACATGGCGATAGTCCGGATTCCACTCCCGAGCCCTGGTGAGGTCCAGCCAATTGGCAATCTCGATCCGGTTAATGACCGACATCGGAACTCCCGTTCAGCCGCCGCTCGAACGGCCCGTCCCCGGGCTCGTCATCGATCTCTTCGTCCGGAAAGCTCACAGCGATATCTCCGGACGACCGCGCTTCATTGGAATCGTGGAGGCCTTCGATCATGCCGACGACGGCATCTTCGGCTGGCGGCCCGTTAACTTCGTCGGCCGGCATCAGATAGAAGGCCTGGCGTTCGAAGTTGAGCGACATCTCCACGGCCGCGTTGAGCGTCTGCCGGTATTGCACTTCGCCTTCGCCTTCAATTCGATCGAGGAGCGCCGCTTCCTCCATCGCGGCGAGAAACCTCCGGACCTTCGTTTCGATCGATGATCCGGTGCTCTCCGTGAGAATTTCCCAAACCGCCCGTCCACGCTCGTCGGCCGGCGCGCCACGCGTGCGCATCGTTTCGATCTGATCCTGAAGCTCACGCGTCAGTTGCGAGACGTTCACGAACGCCTCCTTGAACCGTCCGACGGCGTCGATGCCGCGGTCAAGCCGCGTGTAGAAGAACCACTGCATCGTCGCCCAAAGCTGGGCTGCCCAGACCACCACGTGCTCGAGCGGCTCCGTGCCGCGGCGGTCTCTCATCCGTTCAAACACCCAGCCCGAGTCGATATACGGCGCCTGCTCGTCCGTGCAGCGCCTGGCCATGACGAAGACCTGGCCCCGCGCGGCGACGCCGATCGCTCCCTGTTCGTAGGACCGCATGGTGAAGCCCTGCGCATTCAAGAATGCTTCGAAATCCTGGTAGCCCGAGATTTCACTTGTCAGTATCCCGGCCACCTGGGCCTCGCCGTCGCGCCTTCTTCGTCCCTCGGGATGGGTTGAGCAGGTCCGGTAGGCAAACAGGTAGGAGAACGCACGCCCCATGTCCGCAGGCGTCATGCGATCCCTCCATCGATCCAGATGACGGGATCGTCGCCGCGCAAGCGCAGCGTTCCGACGGTGACGTCCATGCGGATTCCGGAGAGCCCGACGGCTACGCTCACCTCCTCGTTTGCCAGTTCGTCCGGCAGGCTGAAGACACCAAAGAAGCTTGCAGGACTCTCGCCATCCAGGAACGTGAGACCCGAGTCCCTCACAAAATCGCTCAATGCGACCGGGCCCCGCCGAAGGCGCGCGAGAATCCACGAGCGATTTCGCTCAAGGAAGGACTGAAATCTTTCCTGCGCGGTCTCTTCCGCCTGTTCCTCGAAAATGACACCTTGGGCCTCGGGGCGTCCGGCCCGCAAATCCGCCCGCCCGACGAAGTCCGTCGGATGAAACCAGACGTTCCGCGCTCGCCACGGCCCCAAGTCAGCGAACAAATTCAGGAGCTCATCATGCGAGGGTGCAGAATACACCAGCCGTCGGCAGACCTCCTGGAAATGGACGACGCCGAGCGGCGCGCGACGACGGCTCTGGATGTTCCTGATGAATTCGATGAAATGCCGCTCCAAGCTATGCAAGGCATGGTGCACTCCTTCCACATGGCTGAGGGCGTCCTCGATCTCCAGGTCCTCGATCCCGCGGAACGACCGCCATCGTTCGAAGCGTTCCTTGGTGGCCGGCGACGCCAGCGCCGTCAACGCGCGCGAGAGCGCGATGCCGGCCATGTTCAGCATCTCGCGATACTGCCGGCCCCGTTCCTGGAATTCCATCCGCAGGCTTTCGAACGTGGGGCTTTCCTCGATCTCGGTGAGACGCTCGTTCAGCGCCCGCAGATTGCCGATGACTTCGTCGCAGATGCGCGGGATATCCTCGAAGACGCCGCGTTCGATCGAGGCCGGTATCCGTTCCACGTCCTTGTCTTCGTAAAGCCAGTCCTGGTGCAGCGCGCTGATCCGCACCAGGAGTCGCCCGGCGTCGCTGAGACGGACCTGACCGAACCGCTTGTCGAACCTCAAAAGTTGCGTCGGCGTCTGCGTGACGCGGCTTTCCTCCACCGGAAGGGAGTTCGGATCGAGATACCGGATTTCACGTTCCAGCGACAGGAAGCTCAAACAATATTCGAGGTCAGAGCGCGCAATGTCGCCGATCGTTCCGGAGAGTTCTTCGTGAAGCCTGGCGATCGGCACAGGGCCGCTGCTTCCTTTCTTTGCATGACGATGGAGAAGCTGAATAGCCTGCAGCCCGAGCCACAAATAAAATCCGGCAGCGGCGCTGACCTGAGGCTGCTGCACGACGTTTGTCGAGCGCGAACCGCGCTCACGCCTGCTGTTGTGAAGATCGAGTAGACGAGCAACGGTTGCGACGAGCCGCACGTCATGCGGCAGATCTCCCTGCCTAGCCTTCTCGACTCCATAGTCCATGGTCAACTCGCAACAGTACCAACTCTAGCGCCATTCCGATTAGCTTCGCCTACCTTGTCATTCAATCTGCCGTCGGCCTCCGTGATCATCTGGATTGGCACCGCGCGAATGGTCCAAATAGTGGGTCGGACCGAAAAAGCTCCCACACGGTTCACACACCCGCAAGCCCAGATACCCACCGAGCGCAAGTTCTACCGGCAATATCCACACGCCTTCATGGCTCCGGAAAGACAAAGGATGGCAGCCAGCACTAGCTATCGTTCCCTTTTTGTTCTATATCATAGAAGAAATCACTAGTCCACTCCTCGCAAGATCTACTGCTTGGACCAAAGACTAAAGCCAGTCCAGCAGACAGTTAGATGCTGCCTTGAAGCGTGAATGATCGCATAGCTGAAATGGAGCGAGCCGGCTTCGCGAGAGAAATGTGGATCACAAGCGAGTGGCCAACTCCAGATATCTGCAGAACGCGTTTGCAAGTTGCATCTGGCGCGGCGTACGGCACTCCGGTTCGAACAAGCGGGGCGATGAGACGACGACGCAGATGCACTTTGCACGCGAAGTCGCGACGTTCAGACGATTGGCGCTGTAAAGAAACTCCATGCCGCGCGGGGCGTCCGAGTGGCTTGAAGTCTTGTCAACCGTGCCCACCCGGGCGCCGGGAATGCGCTCCTGAAGCTCGAACACCTGTGCGTTATAAGGAGCGATGATCAATATATCGTCCAATCCGACCGGCGCTTCGACTCCCTCACGATTAATCCAAGTCGTCCCGCCCGCCAGGATTTCGCAAACGAGGCTGTCGATCACATCGGCCTCCTCCCGCGACGAGCTTTGATTCCCATCGTGTGTCACGGGGAGATAGCGAAGGCCCGCGCCACTAAGCCTGCTCTTAGACTTGATCGCCTGGTTCTCAAGGCCTGGGCGGGGGTGCAATCGGCCGTCGTAGAAGAGCTCCGAGTTGAACGAGCAAATCAGCGGATGCAGGCGCCAAGTCTCCGGAAGGAATAGACCTCGGTCGGCCGGCACCGTGGCGTGAGAGCCGAGAATATGGTTGAGCGACGAGACGTCGACACCGTCGGGATGGCTTCCTTGGATTGGCTGTTCGAGCTGCCGAGGGTCACCCAACAACACTATGCTTTCAGCGGCCTGGGAGACGGCCAGTACGTTCGCAAGCGACATCTGCGCGGCTTCGTCGATGAAAAGCACGTCGACGCTTCGAGCGGCGTCAGGTCTCGCCCAAAACCAAGCCGTCCCGCCCCCCGCCCTACAGTCGGAATGCAGAGCACCGAGAAAAGCCGTATTGTCGGTGGTGAACCGCAGACCTGGACGATCGTCCTCCTTGTCGGAGAGCTTTTGGATACACCTGATCGGAATATTCTGTTCGCTGGCCGCGATGACGACCTCATCGAGAAGATTGCGGATGACCTTGTGGCTGTTCGCCGTGGTCCCGACGGTCTTCCCTTCCTTTGCGAGGGCGCAGATCATGCGAGCACCGGTATGCGTCTTCCCTGCACCGGGGGGCCCCTGTACCGGAAAAACGCTGCTGTCGAGATTGAGCGCTATGCGGATCGCCGCTGCCAGCGTCGCCTCGCCGTCCACCTGTAGTTCCTGCCCCCGAAGACGAGGCGCCACAGCCATCAAAAGGTCGCGGGCAGCACGGTGGTCTCCTTCCCCGGACATTCCATGATCCGCCACGTACACGCCGATCCGCATCAGCGAATCGGCAAGCACCTGCGTATCGACGAAGTTATGGGCGAAGACTGCCTCGGGATGAACGGCTGCCGTGTCTCCACGCTTCTTGATGTCGATCGTGCGCCCGTCGTGCGAAATGGCGACCACGCGTCCGAATTTGTCGCCCCCGATGCTCCTGAGGTCGTCCTCGGCTCGGATGTCGGTATCCTGCAGCGCAAACCGGTAGCGATGTATCGGCGCCTTGGCGGTGCCGCCGGCCTGTTCCACGTACGTTAGATCTGCCAGGCCGGCGCGCTCATGGAGAAGATCTTCGGCGGACAAATCGCGAAGCCGGAAGTATTCCCACCAGACGGCCTTCTTTTCGCGCCCGTGCCAATCCAACATGAACGCTAGGAGCCAGCGCGCATGCTGTTCGGCGCTGCGTTCCTCGACGTCGTCGGGCACGCCGTCCGTCAGACGCGCAACAAGCGCCGCTACCTTCTTTTGCCATTCGTCCAGTTCGGCGCTGATCTCGGACGATGCCGCCGCCGGCCGATCGATGACGGCGCCATCAGCGATGAGGTCCGCTCGAACAGCTTCCAGCCAGCGTCTCAAGGCCTCGGTGGACGCGCAGTCATCCCGATTGTAGCCCCTGATCGTCGCCTTGTCGCTTTCGGGAATACCGGCGCTGTCTGCCAATTCGAGACGCGCCTGCGTGCGAGCCATCACCCCGCCCACGTCCTCCAACGGCACGGTCCTCACGAACGAATAGAGCGGCTCGAGCTTCTTGATCGAATAGCTCTCCACACTCGCACGAATGGCGTGCCGCACGGCGGCAAAGAGATCGACAAATATCTGTGCCCGCAACAAGCCGTCGACCTCGTTTTCTCGCGTCGCATAGCGTCCCATCAGGCGCTTCATTGCCGCCGGCTCATAGGGAGCAAAATGGTAGATATGCAGGCCGGGATAGACTGTCAGGCGCTCGGTCACGAAATCGACAAAACGCTCGAATGCAGCCCTCTCCTCCTGCCGATTGGAAGCCCAATCGCCGACGTATTGTGCGGAGCCGTCCTCGTCCGAGTAGACATACCCGAACAGGAATTCCAAGCCGCCGTCGCCGACGAACGGGTCGCCCTCGAAGTCGAAGAAGATATCTCCCGGAGAGGGCTCCGGAAGGCGAGACAGACCGAAGCCGGCGATCGGGAGCAAGGTCTCGTAAACCACCGAACCGCTCGTGCGCCCCTCGACCTGGATCCGGGCCTGCTCTCGGATCTTCTCGAAGCTCTTGGCCGCTCCCCGATCGGGCCTCCACGGAAGCGGCAACGGCAAAGCCGCGAGCGCCGCCGTGGTTTCGACGCCGTGTCTCTTCAACTCGCCGATCTGGGATTTGCTGATGCCGGCGACGAGCGACATGTGATCGTCAGCCCTCCTCCTCTCGTCACAGTGACGGCGCCAACGACATATCTCGCAATGTTCTATCGGCTCAGGATAGGCGTCGCCGGCGACGGATCCCGAGACAGAACTCTCAAGACTGCTCCGGACGTGCCGGTAGTATGCGCCATAATCGGCGATCCGGTACGCCTCGGGGACGAAGTTCGTACCCGGCGTAACGACGAAGGCGGAAGTCGGCTCGGCCTCCTGGGTCTCCGACAGCAGGTCAGAGTAGAGCGATATCTGAAGGACCGTATTGCCCTTCGTCTCGCGAGCGAGCTTGGTGTCGATCACTTCGTAGGACCAAGGCCCGAACCGGCTCGGCGTCTCCACCCTCCGAAGAACGTCGGTGCGGCCGTTCCAGCATCCAGCCCGCAGCGCCCCCTGAACGATGATCGCATCTCCCCTGGCCATCGCGGCATTTGTGGCGGCAATCGATTTGGCGTCGACACCCACACCTTCGACGACGGTGGCCGTCAGACCGCTTGCCTCGATGTGCTCGATGAACCCCTGCTCGTGCAGTGTTCCGCGCTCCGCCAGCACCTCGAGCACAGGATCCCAAATCTTCGGTTTCGCCAATTCGCCGTTGGCAACCCTAAGATCGAGCGCGGTCAGATAGCGGCAGTTCAGGTGCCCCACCAGATCGCCAGCACTGAGATTGAGCGTTCCCGCGACTTTGTACATCTGCCCTCTGGAGTTGGAACGCGTTGCCGGTTCATGAAACGCTTCCGACGAACGCGCCTAGCATAAGGTCCGCGCCATCCCGATTATTCCATTGATTTCGGAAGTGTTTTGTCGGGCCCATAACGACCGAGCCAGACGGTCGGGGACCTGCTCCCTGAATTTCCCCGCCGCAATATTCTGAACGAAGGCTGCAACCTGGGTAGCGTCGATGGAGTCTGTCTCAGTCAGTTTCTTCAACATGGTTAACGCCTCGGGGGAGTTTGTCTTGGTAAGCGTAAGCCCCAGATCGTGAACCTCTCCGGGTAACCCCGCCATGGCGGCCGCGGCACCGAATACGGCGGTCGCCTGGGATCCTCGCCAGAGGAAGACGTGGAGATCTTTCTCTTCTTGGACGAAGGTCGTTGTCTCCAAACCGAGAGATCGAAACATTTCCCTTCCTTCAGCCAACAGGGTGCGCCCCTTGTCGTCGAGATAGGCCGGCTCGTCAGATGACAGGTAGACCAGCCGCATTTCCGCCGCCAAGCGATCGTGAAGGCGTTCTCCGTCGGCTCGCTCGAACCTGGGCACCACCCCGCCCGGATGCGGTGCCACGAAAAGAGTGTTCGTCTTCTCGTCGAGGTCCTGCACGATCCAGCGCTGGCCGGCAAAGACGACCAGACTGTCCTTGTGAACCGGGAAGGAAATCGGAAGGGTACCGAGCATCCTTCCCCCGGCAGTGAGCCGCCATTCATCGGCGGACTCAAAGACAGCAAAGAAATTGCGCGACTGGACGATCCGCTCGCCCTCTTTTCCGAGCATGATGGTGCCGTCGCTCGATTGCTCGACGAACATGGTTGCTTCCGAAGCGAGGTGTCGAAGCAGGTCGGCGAATTCAGACACCGAGATCGAGGCGAACGGACCCGGGCCGCACAACAGATCGTACAACGGTCGCGCCCTTATCCCTCCTCGTTCGGCGATCACCGACAGTATCTGGTGGATGAGCGTGGATGCGATTTCTGGAACCTGACCTGCAGGCTCGACGAACCTCTCTAGAAGAAGCCGGACCACGGCGACCGATCGGATCGTATTAGGCCGCAACCTATCTATTACGCCTGATTCCTGATCAATGTTCGGCTCGCGTACATAAACCCGGAGGACCGACGGCGTTCCTCGCCGCCGACCAGTCCGTCCAAGACGCTGCTTCAAGGAGGACAGCGATCGCGGCGAGCCTATTTGAGCCACCGACTGTACGGATCCGATGTCGACGCCGAGTTCCAAGGTCGACGTGCAGATCGCCGTCGTCGGCAGCTTTGCATCCTTCAAGCGATCTTCGAGATCCTCCCGAAAGGTCTTCGAGAGGCTGCCGTGGTGCGGGAAGAATTCGTTCGGAACCTTCGCCTTGTCGCACCGTCTCCTAAGCCTGTCGGCGGCCGATTCCACGGTCCGGCGCGAACCGCCGAAAACCAGATTGTTTGTCCCGCGAAGCGTCGCAAACAGATGATCCGCGATATCATCCAGCGCTATCCTTCTCGGCTTTTCCTCCGTGCCGGAAGCACCCTCGGCGTGATCCGGATCATCCAATTCAGGGGGTTCGACGTAGCCCCGAACCTGAAGCCTTAGCTCCGGTGCGTCGGATTTCGCCTCGAGGATTTCAACCGAGTGCGGCACCGTCGGACGGAGCCACGCCGCGGCCTGCGGAAGATCGCCGATCGTTGCGGAGAGACCGACCCGCCGTGCGGGTTTTTGCGACATTGCGTCGATGCGCCGCAGCAGGCTCGCCACATGAAGCCCCCTGGGTCCCTGCAGGAAAGCATGAAGTTCGTCGATCACGATGAATGCGGCTGTCGACAAGAGCCGAACCGCATCGACCGGACGGCGTGTAAACATTGCCTCGATCGACTCGGGCGTAATAAGAGCGATACCCTGCGGCTTGGATAGCGCCTTTTTCTTCTCGGCTTGCGGTGCATCCCCGTGCCATTTCACGACGGGAATTCCCATGTTTTCGCAAAGTTCGTCCAGGCGCTTGAACTGATCATTGATGAGCGCCTTCAACGGACTGATGTACAGCACGGAAAATCCCGGCTCTTTCCGCTCGGAGACCTGCGTGAGAATCGGCAGAAACGCGGCCTCCGTCTTTCCGGCCGCAGTAGTCGCCGCAATCAGGATGTCACGATCGCCGTCCAGCACCGAATTTATTGTGCGGGCCTGGATTTCCCGAAGCTCGTCCCAGCCTTGATCCCTGATCCATCGACGGATCGTCGGATGAAGCTTGTCGTAGGCGCCTTCAAGAGTTGAGTCGGAGGCTCGTGAGCTCATCGCCGTCTCCGTTCCCGTCGGCATCCACCGAGACGTCCGGCGCATCCGGCGCGATCGGTATCCGGTCCAGAAGATCTTCCCACCTGGTGCCCGGATTCTGTTCGAGCACCGACAACATGTGGACGAATGCCTTCACGGTCGATCGCGGGGTGCGAAAATAGGCTTCCCCGATCTTGCGGTCGCAATGTTCCATGAACGCGGTCAGCGCCTCGTCCGGCACCAGGAATTTCGACGTATCCCCGCTTGCGAACACCATCCTGATGTTGCCGAGCAGCACCAGCAGATCCTCGGGCGTAAGGCTCTGAAGTCGAACGACGGGGCCGGACAGATCGACAAGACCGCCGCTGGCAAACGTATTTTCCGCAAGCCGCGATTGAAGCGCCTCGTAGCTGAACAACCCGCGACGGGTATCAAGCAGAAATTCGGGCGTCCCGCACATGATGAACCCGATACCAGACGTTGTACCCTGGAGCGAGTCGTTCACGATGTCCAAAAGCTGCTCGTAATTCTGCTTCCGGGCCTGCGAATTCTGCAGCTTGTAGATGTTGGCCATCTCGTCGAACATCACCAATAGGCCGGCATAACCGGCAACCCTTACGAGGCACGCCAGCGATTTCAGCGAGTCATAGACGTTCTCGTCGTCGATGATCGTCCTCACTCCGAGGTCCTTTTTCGCCTCGGTCTTGGTCGAATATTCGCCGCGCAACCACCGGATGGCGCACTGTTTCAGGGCGTCGTTCGATTCCTCGCTCCCCCGCCAAAACGCCTTCAATACGGTTGCGAAGTCGTATCCGCCGGCGAACTGGGTGATCGGCGCCAGCCTCTCGTCGATTACTTTCTCGACCGGCACGCTCTTTTCGGCCCCCTCCTTCGCGGCATCGATAACGAGCCTTTCGATGACGCTCTGGAGGGCCCCGCCTTCGGGCTTGTTGCGAGTTGCCATGTTGGTCACGGCTTCCGAATACAAGGCTCGCGCCTGGCCGCCGCTGGCATGTATGCGCCTGTTTGGCGACAGGTCGGCATGCATCGTCACGCATTTCCGTTCAAGGGCGATGAGGCGCACGATGCTTGCAAAGAAGGTCTTTCCGGCACCGTACTCGCCGATAACGAACCTCACGGCCGCGCCGGAGTCCGCAATGCGGTCGATGTCACGCAGCATCGCAGCGATCTCGGCGGCTCGGCCCACCTGGATGTGGGCCAATCCCAAGCGCGGCACCACGCCGGCCGACAGCGCCTGGATGATCGTATCGCGCTCCTTGGGCCGTATCGTCTTGGCGGATTTGCTCATGCGGCTTTTTCTTTCATTTCTGCAATTTTGCCTCTGAGATGCGGTGCCACGGCAACTTCCTCACCGTCTTCGATCAACGGTTCCTCAAATCGGTCGAACGACCAATCGTTGATGCGCTCGATGGCGCCATCCGGTAATAGCCGCATCTCCTTCGCGTGTCGGTCGAATTCCGATCGCGTCATCGATCCGCGAAGTTCCAAAAGTTCGACCAATTCGGCGTGCGGTCCGTCCAGCCCTTCGAGGACGGCCTGTTCAACCGGGGCCGGCGGCACGACGACTTCCTCGGCAAAAATATCTGCAAGCAGAGCCGACACAGTCTCAGTATCCCGGCGCGTTCGGGCCAACCGTGCGGCATCGATGGAAATGCCTTTTGCCGCAACCACAGGCGGAACAGTCAAGGGTGGCTCTTTTGGTATCGGTACTCCTGGGGCCCTATCTTCCTCGCTAATGGGCACGGGATCATCGGCACGCTCGGCGGCCGCACTATGGAGCCCCGAGTAGACGCGCTCTTTCGGCAGACCTAGCGACTTGTGAAGCCGCTCCAGGAATTTGACTTCGCCTGCGTCCACGTTCCGATTGCCCCCGATCACGGCTACGGCAGCATCCGCGATCGCCTGACGTTCGCTTTCGGTGGTTTCGGCGAGCTTGCGCATCACCCTTGCCTGCTTCGGCGGGCTGTTGAAGGTCGTCACCGCGAAAGCGATCAGACGCGCCTGTTCGACGCCGGACAGAACCGAGGTCGAACGAATTCTTGCGATCGTTCGCTGCAGCTCCTCGTAGGAGGCCTCTCCATCGGCCGCGGCGGCCAACACCGCGACCTCAACTTGTGCCCGCATCGCCCTGAATGGCGGTCGGGCGGGATCGACCGGACCGCCGTTCGGCGCCTTGAATACGAACACCTGCTCGTCCGCCCGCGGGACGCTGCTCCCGTATCTTCTGTCGGGCTCGATCGCCACTCCGATCGAATCGAGAGCCCGTCCGAGTTCGTCGGCCGACGCAGCAGAAATCTTACCGTCGGCAGAGACATCGATGCCCGCCATCTCCAACATGATCTGCGCCGTACTGCTTCCACGGCCATGATCGCCCATGACCGTCTCGATTTGACGGCGGAAGTCGGATATCGCGCCCGATGTTGTGCTCTGCCGCAGGTCCGTAGGGAGCAACGTCGCCGCGACCATCGAATTCCGGGCAGATGGCTTGCGACCGACCAGGCGGCTGAACGCATCGAGCTCGTCGGTGCAGTCCGCGACCATCTTCTGCAGGCCAGACACCGGTTTCGTGATCCGACTTATATCGACGTACTGATTGTGCGGACCGCGGACCTCGACGTCGAACGCACCGCTCGCCGCCCGGTACTGCAACGAAATCCTCTCCTTTCCGGTTACTGCAAGGCCTGAGGGAAATCGCTGAGCAAACCGCAACCGCCACAACTCGACGAATTCGTCGAAACAGCGGACCGCCGGCGTCCTCAGATACGTGTCCGGCGCCGCCAGAACCCAGCGCAACGCATCCTCGCCCGTCAATACCGATGAAGCGGCCAGGCGTTCGCCGAGGTAGACCCGGGTGGGCAAATCCATCTCGACGCCGCCGGTTCGCTCGGGAGACAGTTTCTGCAGTTCGGGACGGCCGCCCTGAGCGAGCTTGGCGCAATTTAGGAAATTGGTCGCGTAACCGTGGAATGAGTTGTTGGCACCATAGATTGTCAGAAGCCTCTCGACCTCCCGGACAACCAGGGGCGCATCGTCTCCTCCTTCCACGAACAGGCGGTGCTCCAGGCCGTAGAAGAAAAGAAATACAAGTCCGACGCCATAGGCGGGATCCCGCCTGCCCCCAGCCATCCAATCGAGAAAGGCGCGTCGCGCGGCCGGAGAAATCTCCGCATAAGACGGCCAGTACGGCATTGTTCGGCCCTCGACGTCCGCTGCGCCTGACGCAGGTAGTCTCGGGTTGATGGCGTATTGCCGGGTGCCGCCATCAGCCACCGGTACCCAGTCGCCGTAATAGAACATGCCCCCCCGGAGCTCGACATTACCGAATTTGACGGAATCGCCGACCCGAACCCATCGCGCGGGAGCAACGCGCCCGACCGATGGGGCAGCGCGGCTCGCGGCAGGCCTGGTTCGGCTACTGGTATCCGGGGATCTCGACTTACCTGTAGCGAGGGGGTTTTGCCCCGACCTTGCGCGAGAGATAAGGTAAGGAATTGCGATAAGCCCGCAAAGCAAGGCAATCGCTCCGATCGCCGCCGCATGCTCCAATACGAAGCGATAGGCGGCCGAAACCCCGGCGATCAGAGCGCCGACTAAGATCAACAGGACCGTTCCGCCTGTAGAAGTTCCCCACCGCCTGGCCATGAAAACCGTGTTGCTATCTGGCCGGCGTTCCGGCTCCCCGCAGCCTTTTTGGGCGACATTTGCACGACATACAACTGATAGTAAGGTCCCGGGCTCGATAATTGGCGACCGGCGAAAGGGCCCACAGTGCCAACCGCACCAGACGACGGGGCGGGGGCCCCGCTCCCGCTTCAAAGACGTGAAATCGAAGAGCTAGTCGCGCTGGCTCCTCAAAACTGGCAGCGAGCCTCTTTGTGCTTTGTGTGCGAAGTCGCGAATCATGCCCATGAAACGCATTGTCCGAACGCCTAAGCTCGATTGAGTCGGGATCCGCAAATCCATCTCGGCGCCGCCGGATCGCTCGGGAGACAATTTCTGCGGTTCGGCGCGTCCGCCCTGAGCGAGCATGGCGTAATCGAGGAAATTGGTCGCGAAACCATGGAATGTGTTGTCGGCACCATCGATCACGCACGGCCAAGGCACTGGACCAGACCGGCAGTGCCTCGCTGCGCACCGTCCTGCTGGGTCGAGACCGACAAAAATGCGTCCAAAAAGCTAAGGGAAGCTAAGCCGATTTAGCTTCCCTAAGCACCTGCTCCAGAAGGCACGAAATCGAACGCTCGCCGGTATTTTAGGAGGCGCTCGACCGTAAAATCGACGACGAGTAGGTCCAAGCCTTCCGAACCCAGTCATGGCGCGCCAGTACGTTCCGCGGACCGCGTCGTCGTCGGCAGGGAGCCCTGTAGGACAGGAAACGGGGCCAGTCGCGATGGTCGGGTCGCATTCGTCTCTTGAAGTCTTCCAGCGAGGCTCTCTGCCGACCACAGATAGCCCCCCAAGAGGGAGACCTGGATCCCTTTGCGCTGAGCCCTCAATCGGCGCTCTTTCGAAGGCCGCTCGGCACGCACCGCGCTACTATCGGCAAATTGGGCGATCGAACCAGGTTTTCTTGGCTGCTTACAACACCGAATCGGCCGCAGCGCCGTAGGAAGCCCCAGTTTTGAAATCTTACGCTCGACGGCCAATCACCCGTGGTCGGGACCCAAGGCCTCGGCACGCCGCCGCGGCGGGCCGACAGCACCATCGGCGCCCTGCCCTTGATTACGCTCAACCGATTGGATTGAACCGTCGCCGTTCTCCCAAGGCCCGCTGCTCGGGCAGCCTGCCGCCGATGACGGCTGGGGTCTCCCTTCCTTGCGTTGTAACGACGCGCTACGCCGAAGCACAGGGCCCTCGACTTTTCGCGCCCGGTCACCGGATCTCGGGCGGCATCATGGACAACAGCACCGCTTGGGCTTCCCGGTATGCCTTTTCACCGGGATGGTATTGGCGCTGCGGCTTGGGATCCGGAGGAAGCACGAACGCGACGTCCGGGAGGGGGAGCGGATTGCGGCCGTTCAGGTGCAGCCCGCGCAGCGCCTCGTGAATCGAGTGCAGGAAGCCGCACATGGCCTTCATCTCTTCGATATTGGTTTTCGCGAGCAGCGCGTTCACGTCCGCGATGGAGGAAGTCCTCTTGTGCGCGAAATTGTGCCGGACCGGCCTGTAGACCGCCTCATATATTTTCCGCCATTTCTTGACTTGCGCCCGCATGGCCTGAACGTCGTCCATCGTCGTCGCATGCTTGTACGCCGCGTATTCGGCCGCCAGGGCCGGCGGGATAACCTGCTCCTTTCGCGCGCGGAGACTTTCGCGGTTAAGAGCGGGAAGATTGCGCTCGACCGCCTTGAGGAGCCGGTCGAGGTTGTGCTTGGAGCTTTGGTCGAAGATACGGCCGAGGGCGATGAAAGCCGTTACCAGCAGCGCCTGATGCGAGGTGATCCAGAACATTGAATTCCGGTTTACCATGGTAACCACATCGGGACGCTCGGCCAGCAGCGACCGAATACCCAGATAGGCGAAGAGATATTGCTGCGCCTGCTCCTCCTCCGTGCGGAATATCTCTATTTCGAGGTCGATCTCGTCCATCGCTTCCCTCCGACGACGCTGCCCGTGCTAGAGGTCCAATTCCGATACGGGGTCCACCGCGCGGCGCCTCGGTCAATCCACCTTCAATCGCCGCAGGACTTCGACCCCCATGCCGCGTTCCGAGAAGGTCCGCCCGGTAACGACGCCTAGTATGCGCCTTGAAACGCCTTCACGGTGTGAAGATGCCTGGCGTAATCCACGGCTTCGGCCAGCACCAAGATGATCGGCGATGGATCGTGAAGGCGGGCTTCCATGTCCTGCATCCTAGTAGTTCACCTTCTGAAATTTGCGACGGCTGTCCGCATCGATCCAGACATCCCTGGCCCAAGCGACCGGCACCATGTCGACTTCCCGGCCGCGGGTGATCCGCCGGACCATCCAGCTGCCGCGATCGGTTAATTTCAATTCGAAACCGTCCGCACTCTTTGCCATGATTTCAATACTTCAGGAATTTCAATTCCCGGTGCTTCCGCAGGAACCGGTCCTGACGGGGCGTGGGCTTAACCTGGATGCGCAGATCCTTCGTCAAGCCCAGGCGCTTCCATTCTTCTGCCGGAATGACGTCGCTGATGATGATCCGGTGCTTTGCGTCGAAAGAGATGCGGCCGCGGTCGAAGAGCGCGTCAAGGGTTCCCACGAGATACAATCCGTTGTCGGGATCCGCGCGCAGCTCGGGATATTCCTTCCAGGAAAGGATGTGCGAGGCGCGCAGCGCGGCCGGCGTTGTGCATCCTGTCACCACGCAACATCCCTTCGCCCTGTGTTCGACTTCCCGGCGGAAGGCCGTCTGGACCAAGCGGCGCTTGGCCTCGGCCTTCGTCTCGGTCGCACCGCCGCCCGCGGGTGTGCTGCGTTCGTCGGCATAGAGCAAGGGTCTGGCGGCGGGAACGATGAAGGCGGCGGCCTTCGAAGCGGCGGCCTTATGCGGCACGAAATACCGACCGAGCCAGATCCATTTCGTCTCCTTGCGGTAGTCCTCACAGGTATGATTTTGGTACCGCGCCAACTTGCGCATCATCGAGGGCGGCAGGACGTAGTCCTTCAGCCACTCGTCGTATCCGACCGGACAGAAGCTGATGGCCGCATCCATGCCAGCCGTCAGGAGACCGAAAGCTTCCACCGACCGCGTCCCGAATCCGGCCCAAAGCGACGGCTTGCCTCCCAGGTAGGGGCCTTGAAACGCGTAAACGTTCGAGCGCGCGCCGGCGACCTTGAGGCGCGCCACCGTGCGATACCTCTCGCGGCCACTTGTTCCGATATCCGCCGGACCCTTGCGGAACCCGAATTGTTCTAGCCTGTCTGCAAGTTCGGAAGCGAAATGCAGCAAAGGGGCGTTCTTCGGCATTATCGGCTCCCGTGGAGGTTCATGGCGAAAAGCAAGGCGAGCAAATCATCCTGCACCGGCGCGACTAATCATGATCGCTCACGAAAATGACCTGGGCGCCTTGGCTCCAGGCTTCGATACCGACCATTGCGGCCATCGCATCAATCGGCCGTTTCGCCTTTGCGAAGAGGCGCTCTCGGCGGACCGGGGCGAACCTAGGTCCATCGTCGGTCGCCGGTCTCGAAATCAGACGTTCGATTTGATGCCGAAGGGATGTCTCGGTGGAACGCACCTTCTTAGCGATCTCGGCCGCCAATTCTCGAGGGCGCTGTTCATGGAGTTCTACCGGATCGGAGCAGACGTATCGCCCCAGTCTGTCGTAGACGATGCGGTGAACGCCCGGCGCCCCGGCTTGGGCCGAGATCCCCCGCGAAATCTCGGAAGGCTTCAGCAGGAGCGAATTCTCCAGCACGTTTCCCTCCTGAAAGGCCTGTTCGTAGAATTGCCAGGTCGAGAAGCGCGGAGCGACGTAATACACGTCCGACTGCCGCGTCTCGTAGTCGACCAGGAGCTGGAATTGATGACCAGTCGTATCGACGCGGTACCTCCAGAACGGCCGGTGGAGCAATGGGATCGACTGCGAGGGCGTGGCGCGGTGAAAGCGCCCCAGCTCTTGTCCGAGCTTGAACTGAAGGACTACGACGCGTCCCGGATCCTCGAATTTCACGTCGAAACCGAGCTCGCCTTCGTGTAGGAGACTTGGAAGAAAAGGAGTCGGCCGGAGGCCTACGCTTGCAAGCAGGCCTTCGACCTCGCGGGTAACGCCGTATCCGAACGAAAATTCGGACAGACGCTCGTGCAGATCTATCATTTTGAAAATGCCTGCGGCCTGCAGTCGTCGGAACCTAGACTATTTCGACAACTTTACCGTTTTTCTGGTTGAGTCGCAGGGGTAATCGATCCGTGGTCGTGCTCGCGAGCGATCCGGGGATGGGATGGCAGCCCACCGAGCCTTACGGTGAGACCGCCGCTTGGGCCGGATGCTCGGGCAGCGCTCCTGGACCTCGCCGGATGTAGACGGAAAACGCCCTGCCCCAGAGGCTCGGACTAATCATTCATCCGGCCGGAAGCCATCGATTGAAAGACTTCGTCGCGCAGATAGAAGTGGTGAAAGAGAGCCGCGGCTGCATGTACGCCTGCAATCCAAAGGATTGCGTCGCCGAGGGTGATGTGTATTTCCATGATCAGCTGCCCCAGTCGATGCGCCTTCGCAATCGGGGGGGCGATGTCGAATCCAGGAAGGGTGACGGGAATTCCCACGAGCCAGGTGCCGAGCACTGCCGTTGCTGGAATCGCGATGAGGAGCGCATAAAGCGCGAAGTGGACGAGCTTCGCGGCCGCAGCCATCCATCGCGGCACCGGCTGCTTCGCGGGCTTGCTGTCGATTAGCCGCCATACCAGTTGCAGCATGACGACAATGAAGACGAGCACCCCGAGCGCCTCGTGAATTCTCCGGAGCCCGTCCGCGGCGGCGGAATAGAGCGAATCCTGGTCGCCCTTGCTCAACGCATAGGCAGCGAGAACCAGCACCACGGTCAGCCAATGGAAAGCCTGGGCGGCGACGCCGTAGCGAGAGGAGGCGCTTCTACTTCCATCGACGCTAGTTTTCATTGGTCATTTATGTATGGGTCGTTTGAGCGCATTTTCCTGTGATCCTCTGCGTTGTTGACCTATCGGCATTACTGCCCATCGATGCCCGTTCGTTTCATGAGCAACGCTGCCATCCTGTCCACGGGCCGCGGACGCCGCAAAGGTTTGCCAGCGCTTGGTTGGCACCGCAGCCACCCGCCAATCCGCAATCCGATCGTGCGGTGGCGAAGATGCCTGGGCCGGTGCCGATGAACCACGCCACGAACCGCAGGAAATCTGCAAAACCGAACTGCCGAGCCGACTGCCATAAACGCAATTGCATAATGCCAAGCCGTTCGCGCCCGGCGCCGCCATGAAACAGCGGTTGATCTCATCCTGGCACCTTTGCGATCCATGATCCCATCCATCCCTAGCCGCATTAACGCCCCGCACGCGTCCGGAAGCAAGAGCGCCGGCAGCGTCAGCATCCCTGGCCGGCCGGGATCTATCCGAACGTAAAACCATAGCCGCGGACGCCTGCGCCGAAGAACTCGATTTCAAACGTGTGCTCGCCGACCGGCCCTGCCTGCCGCACCAGTTGGTAAAGCCGCTCGTCGGAAACCCTCCCCCATCCGTCCGCATCGACATCAAAGCCGTCGTCGGCGCCGGGTGGCGCGCCATTGATGGTGACACGAAATCGGATCGGGTGCGTTTGGTCCGACGCCCCCATGACGAGGTGGGCATCGCCCCCGGCAAGAATGCGCGTCGGCATGTGCTTGCGCACGCTCTTTCCGCCTGCGGACCACGGCGGCGCCCTGTAACGCTGTTGCGAAGCTATAAAAACTATAGCGACAGGGTATTAGGGAATCAGGTTGGCGTGGAGCTATATTCCATATGCAATACTCACGCCTCATTGTGAGCGAGATCATAGCTATTCTGATGGAACATCCGGTGTTTTAGGTTTCTGTCAATCGGTCCGTTTGGCGGTCGCGCGTGCAAGGATTTTGCACGGGATTGTGAAATGAAGCTGGTTACGGTCTATCTCGGCAAGCAGGGGAGCGCCATGGTCACCAGAGGATTCACCGGCCGCGGCTCGGGCGGCGACCAGGTAAACCGGATTCCGCCAGGTCAGCATCTCGTGGAGGATTTCCCCGTCCTGACAGCCGGACCCACGCCGCACGTGGAGGCGTCCGATTGGAAATTTACCGTCAAGATCGGTCCGAAGCCCGCCAAAGTGTGGAATTGGAGCGAGTTCAACGCCCTGCCGAAGACCAAGGTCACCCGGGACATCCATTGCGTCACGTCCTGGTCCAAGCTGGATACCGCGTGGGAGGGCGTGCTCGTCGAGGACGTCCTTGCAGATGCAGGGCTCGATCGGCCCACAGATTTCGTCCTGGCGCATTCCTATGATGGTTATTCGACAAACGTGCCGCTTGCTGATCTGCTCTCGGGGAAGGCGATGGTTGCCCTCACCTATGCGGGCAAGCCGCTGGCGCGCGATCATGGAGGGCCAGCGCGTCTTCTGGTTCCGCACCTCTACCTCTGGAAGTCCGCCAAATGGGTGAATGCGCTGCAGTTCACAACGCGTGACGAGGCGGGCTTTTGGGAGCTGCGCGGCTATCACATCTACGGCGATCCGTGGCGCGAGCAGCGATACACCAATGACTGAGAACGGCGCGCAAACCGCGTCGTGGCAGTCATGCGTGATCGACGAAATCGTCCAGCAGACACCGAGCATCAAGAGCTTCTTCCTGCGGTTGAGCAAACCGTTCGCGCACATCGCGGGTCAGCACGTCGATGTCCGGCTTACCGCGCCTGATGGCTACAGCGCGATGCGCAGCTACTCGATCGCGTCCTGGGCGATCTCGTCCCCGACCATCGAGCTCGCCATCGAGCGGCTGCCGGATGGCGAGGTCTCGTCGTTCTTTCACGATATCGCGGCGATCGGCGACGAAATCGAGCTTCGTGGTCCGCTCGGCGGCCATTTCCTATGGCCTGAACCTGCCGTAGGCGCGGTGTTGTTGATCGGGGCAGGCTCCGGCGTCGTGCCGTTGATGGCAATGATCCGACAGCGCGGCGCACTTTCCCCGGCCGTGCCGACAGCGCTGCTCCTGTCCGCGCGAACCGCTGCGGACGTTCTCTTTTCAGAAGAACTTCATTCCATCGAAATCAGCGATGCGGCATTCGTCTTGGC
>LNFM01002174.1_pt1 | contig 45693 bp, 30 predicted proteins | sample 596031 | NCBI WGS metagenome assembly LNFM01 (sample SAMN04254537, study PRJNA301005) | activated carbon metagenome | isolation source: dual media filters at the Ann Arbor, Michigan drinking water treatment plant | place: USA: Ann Arbor
GTCCAACACGAAGACACCCGAGACGGAAAGCGGGTGAAGTTCCCGCAGGCCGAGGTGCTCTTTGTCGACGCGAGCCCTGTCGTCGCCCCGACCCGCGCGATCGATGTCACCGACGTGCTGCTGTCGATCTGGGCGGCCCTCGACGACGCGCACTGGGCTGCGGCGCGAGACGTGCTTCACGAAACCTGGAAGAAGCAGGTCGAGAGCAGCCTGAGCAAACTCGTGAAGAACTGGCCGTCGACGCTCGGCGCGGCGATCGCGCACCTCGCGCCGTGGCTTCGCGGAATGGAAGCGAGCGAGCTGGCAGTACAGCAGCAAGTTCAGCGACTCGAGCATGTGTTCGTGAAGGGTCTCAACAAGGCGTTCGAGACGTTTCGCGGCACGAACAAGATCGGCAACGTCGTCGTCATCATCGACAACCTCGAGAAGATCGCAAACCGCGGCGCAGAAGCGCGCAACATCGTGAGCCTGTTTGCCAATCGCGTCGGCAGCCTGAAGAGCATCGACGCGCACATCATCCTCACCATCCCGATCGCTCTCGCATACAGCTCCGACCTGCGCACGGTGAGCAATGCGCTCAACGCCGAGCTGTTCACGGTGCCGCACGTTCGAGTGCGCGCTCGCCATGGACGCCCCGACACCGACGCGGACGACGGACTCTCCGCGTTGGCTTCGTTTGTCCGACGTCGCGTCGATGTCGACACCCTCTTCGAGGATCCGCCTGCGATGCTCCGGGCCGTCGCGGTCGCGAGCGGCGGCAATTTTCGCGATCTCCTTCGCATCCTTCACAGCGCGCAGACGCGCGCGGTCGCACGTGGCGCCGACAAGCTCACCCTGAACGACATCGAGCGAGCGATCACTCGCACCGTTCAGCAGCTCGAAACACAAGGGCTCGAGCGGTACAGTGACGTTCTCGCGGCGGTCGATCGAGAGCAGTTGCGCCCGAAGATCTGCGACGATGGGACTTGGTTCGATCTGCTCGCGAAGCTCTACGTGCTCGAACACGCAGACGACCAGGGCACGTTCTACGTTGTCCATCCGCTCGTTCGCCAAACGCGCGCCGTCGCTGGGGCCCTGCGATGAGCGATCGAGAGCCAGACGAAATCGAGCTCCTGCGCGTCGCCTTGCAGCAGTCACGAGGACGATTCTCGTTCATCGAGGTCGAGATCGACGACGACGCCAAGGATGACTTCGTCCGTGTCGTGGATCACTGGCGCTTCGACCCATCGCTTCCGTTTGCGTTGATTACCCGTCTGGATGACACACCTGTCGCCGACGTAGAGCGACTCGCGCACGGAACGCTTCCCGCCAGCGGCGCGCTGATCGTCTTCGGCGAACGACTTCTGTTTCCGCTCGAGCGCGAGCAGGTGCTCTCGGCGCTCAACGTCGCTCGCGATCGTCTGGTGCAACAGAGAAGAGGCCCTCTCGTGCTCGTCGTGCGTCGCGGCCAGGTCGATCTGCTGGCGCAGTACGCACCAGACCTGCACAGCATCAGGGTCGGGCAGTTCTCGATCGATGCCACCACCGCACACACACACGCAGCTTCACTGCGCCAGCTCTCGGAAGAAGAGCGCTACGCTGCATTTCGCCTGCGAGTGCTCGACGGTCCGAGAGAGGACCGCGAGACGGCCTTCATCGCGACGTCCGGCGTTCTGGCCGAACAGGTGAACGATGCGCTCACCGGGGCCGCCGTCGATCGCGCACGCCGGGCGGACACCCTACGTCATCGCATCGACGATCTTCGGTCGTTGTCGCCCTTCGAGGAGCAGTGGACAGCTCAGTATTTTGTGTCGATGCGAGCGTACGTCGACGAGCTCGTCACCACCACCGACGGTGCGCCTGCTTCGTCGTTCGAGGCAGTGATTCAATACTTCGCGGAACGTGACGCGTGGTTCGAGGCCAGCGTCTGCGCCCTCTCACAGCACAGTCGATTGGTTCGCATCGACGAAGCGGCGGCGGCGCGATTCGAACGAACGGTGCTGTTCGAGTGCGTTGCGAAGGCGAGACTCCTGCACGAATGGGCGCGGTGCTGGGAGGACATTGTCCAATACGATACGCGCAGATTCGGCCCCGAAATCGCCTGGAGAGAGATTCGCCCCCTCCTCGATCGCGCGGAGTCCTTCCCGTGGACCGCGGGCCGCGAAATCGCGTACGTGATCAGCGCTCGTACCGCCCTGCACGCACAGCGACCAAAGGAGGCGCTCTCGATCGCACGAGATCGTTGGTTGCCTCTGATCCGAGCGATCCCCGCGTACGGAAGCCGCGAAGCACCGCTGAAGGTCATCGCCCTTGCTGGATTCACTGAAGGAAGCGGAGGAAGCCTGCTCGAAGCCGAACGAGCCCTGCTCGAGGTGCTCGATCTCTATCGTGTAGCCGGTTCTCTCGGCGCTGTTCCCGAAGATGTTCGTGACCTGTACCGCCGCGTACGGCGGACGATGGGCAAGAGCACCGCGCTCCCCAGCGGCGCAGACGCTGCGTAGCGCTCAACGGTCGTACGCGCAGCGAAAGCCACGAGAGAGCGACGACACGTTCTCTCCGCCCGCCTCGCGCCTCGACGCGTCCGGGACGAGCGGCGTTGGATTGGTGTTTCCAAGCTCTCCGCCGCGAACCGCGAAGGACCTCGTGCCGGGCGCCGCGCCGGTGACGCACAGCGGATCGACCCGAGCGACGCGTCCCCAACAGCGAGGATCCCGAAAGGGCACGAGCTCGTCCGCCGTGTACTCTTCGACGTTGCCCGTGAGGTCGAAGAACGCTCCCGTCGGGGCGAAGCTCGCGACGCGTCGAGTGCGACGGCCGTCGTCGCCGGGGCAGTTGTTCCAGTGGGCGCGATCACAGGTCGGTGAAGGCGCGGCTGCTCCCCACGCAAACGCGCGCGGCCTCGCGCGCCCGTCGCTCACCATCCCGTACGCGACCCATTCGAACTCGGCTTCGGTCGGCAACCTTCCGCCGTCTGCTACGCAAAACGCCTGCGCGGCGTTGAACCACACCGCGGTGATCGGGTGATCTTCCGCCGCGCCAGGAGGGCTCATCCAAATGGGATCGCTCGGCGAAAACACCTGCCGCTCGAGCGCGAACACTCCGCCCGGATACCGCACGGTCGTCGGCGGACGCGGTGGCGTCCGCGAAACATCGGGAAAGTACCGGCGAAATCTCCGCACCGTCACCTCGGTCGCGTCGATGGCAAACGCGCCCACGGTGATGTTCGGCTGCTGTTGCCCCGCGATGGTCTCGGCGACGGTGAAGGTTCCTCCGGGGACTTCGATGACGGAGCACGCGCGATCGGTCGAGCCGACGCAGCTCGGACGCGGGCAGATCCCCGCCGTACACGTGCCAGCGAGACACATCGACCCGCAGCAGCGTTGACCAGCGCCGCCGCACGGTCCGCAGCGATTGTCCGTTGGATTGCAGTAGGTGTTGGCTTCGGTGCACGTCGTTTCACAGCACCGCTCGAACAGGGCGCCGCAGCGCGAAGGGCCGCTGTCCTCGTTGGAGACATCCGTCGTCATGACGTCCGCAGCGCCATCCTCCACCCCCTGCGGCGCGTCAGAAGCATCCGTCACGGCGCCATCGCGACGATCCCCCAGCAACGACGACGCACCGCACCCGCTGAGGACGGCGATCCAAGCGCCGAGAAGAAAGCGGTTGCCGCGCATTCTCCAACAGTATCACGGGCCACTCGCCCGACAGGGACACCGGGCGAGCGTGCGGCGCAGCGCTCCGTGCCTCGGCCGCGCTGGCGCGATCCGCTATCGGATTGGCGCCGTCCGTCACTGTCGTGGCGCGCGTGGTGACTAGTGTCTCGGTCAATGACCCAACGCAAGACCGTGCTCATCACAGGAACCTCCTCTGGCATCGGCCGCGCCGCCGCGCAGCACTTCGCCCGCAAGGGCTGGAACGTCGCCGCCACCATGCGCCGGCCCGACGCCGACAACGTCCTCGCCTCGCTGCCCAACACCAAACTCTACGCGCTCGACGTCACGTCCAACGACTCGATCGAGTCCGCGATGGAGTCCGTCGTCCGAGACTTCGGCGCCATCGACTGCCTCGTCAACAACGCTGGGTACGGAGTCGACGGCGTATTCGAAGCGATGAGCGACGAGGTCATCGTCAAGCAGTTCGAGACCAACGTCTTCGGGCTCATGAAGACCACGCGCGCGGTCATCCCTCGGATGCGCGCGAACAACGGCGGCTCGATCGTGCAAGTAGCCAGCATGGGCGGTCGCATCACCTTTCCCCTCTTCAGCATCTATCACGGCACCAAATGGGCGGTCGAAGGCTTCAGCGAGTCGCTGCACTACGAGCTTCGCCCCTTCGACATCCACGTGAAGATCGTCGAGCCCGGCGCGATCAAGACCGACTTCTACGGCCGAAGCCGCGTGTTCGTCGGCGGCGATCGCGCGGAGTATCGCTCGATCGTCGAGAAGGCCGAGAAGGTCTCGCAGGGTCCCGCGCAGAGCGGCGCTCCGCCAGAGCTCGTGGCGGCCACGATCGAGAAGGCCTCGCGAAACACAGGACGAAAGCTGCGGTTTCCCGTCGGAGCGCCGGCCCCGATGCTGCTCGCGCTGCGCCGCGTGTTGCCTGAATCGTGGTTCTTCGCGATCGTTCGTGGCTCGTATGGGCTCTGACCGGCAGACAGCGACGCGCCCCCCCGACCCGATGTCCAGCAACGACTACGCCATCGACCCCGGCTGGCGCGCCCTCTGGCGAGACCTCGGCGTCTCGTGGACCGACGCGCTCATGGTCGCCGGCCTCCCAGGGGACCTGATCGCGCGACGATCGCAGACGCTGTCTTGCAGCGAGTACTTCGCGCTCTATCGCGCGCTCGAGGCGCTCACCAAAGACCCGCTGCTGCCCGTGCACATCGTCGAGAGATATCCCGTCGAGGCCTTTCAACCGCCGCTGTTCGCCGCGCTGTGCAGCAACAACTTCGTCGAAGCCGCCGCCCGCGTCGCAACGTACAAGCGCTTGATCGGGCCGATGAAGCTCTCGGTGACCGCCGACGATCGCTCGTTCGCCCTCGAGCTGCGATGGATCGACGGCGCCGAGCCTCCACCACCAGGGCTCGTCCTGTGTGAGCTCGCGTTCTTGCTTCGCCTCGCCCGCATCGGAACGCGCGACCCCATCCGCGCCACGCAAGTCACCCTCGCCGACAAGAGCGCGCCTCTGCCCAAAGAGCTGCGAGCCTTCTTCGGAGTCTCCGTCGAGCGCGGAGCTGCGCACCGGCTCACCATCGCGCGAAGCGACGCCGAGCAGCCGTTTCTCACGGTCAACGAGGCGCTCTGGGCGGTCTTCGAGCCCGAGCTGCGGAGAAGGCTCGCGGACCTCGATGATCGCGCCTCGACCCGAGAGCGCGTTCGATCTGCGCTCCTCGAGCTCATCCCCGCTGGGCGAACGTCCCTCGCGGACGCGGCGCAGAAGCTCGCGTCGAGCACGAGGACCCTGCAGCGACGGCTCGGCGAAGAGGGCACCTCTTTTCAAGACATCCTCGACGCGACCCGCAAGGACCTCGCGCTTCACTACCTGCAACGGACGAGCTACTCGGCGAGCGAGATCGCGTTCTTGCTGGGATTCTCGGAGCCGAGCTCGTTCTTCAGAGCGTTTCACGGATGGACCGGCGAGACGCCCGAGCGCGTGCGACAAGCAGAGCAACAGTAGGGGCTCCGCGGTACGATCGACGCCGTGATGAAGACGCTCGTGCTCGGCGGAACCGGGCTCATCGGACGCCCCGTGTGCGAGGCCCTCGCCTCGCGAGGACACGATGTCACCGTGCTGTCGCGCGGGACGCGGGAGGCCGCCTATGGCACCCATGTATTCAACGCGGATCGACACGACGCCGCGGCGCTCTCTCGCGCGCTCGAAGGGCGGAGCTTCGATTTGACCGTCGATCTCCTCGCGTACGACGGCGCGCAGGTCTCGCAGCTCTTCGCGATTCGAGGGTTCGCTCCCGGCCGCGTCGTGATGATCTCGACCGGGCAGGTGTACCTCGTGACCGATCGCCCCCCGCCCTATCGCGAAGGGGACTTCGACGCGCCGGTGATCGCCGAGCCCGAGCCGGACACGCGCGCCTGGCACAATTGGAAGTACGGAGTCGCCAAGCGCGAGGCCGAGGCCGCGCTCCGTCGCGAAGCCGCGAAGCGCGGGATCGAGGCGATGGCGCTGCGCGTCCCGGTCGTGCACGGCGAGGCCGACGCGACGAGCACTCAGCGGCTGTGGGCGTGGATCGAGAGGATCCTCGACGGAGGCCCGGTGCTGTTGCCGGACAACGGCGAGCAGCGGCTGCGATTTGCGTACGCAAAGGACATCGCCAACGCGATCGCGACGCTCGGCGAGCGCGCGTCCTGGGAGGGAGTCGCCGCGCTCAACATCGCGCAGCCCAACGAGTGCACGCTGCGGTCGTTCGTCGAGCGCGTGGCCGCGTGCACAGGACGGACGCCCGAGTGGGTGCCCGTCGCGGGCGAGGCGCTCGATCAGGCCGGGATTCCGCGAGGCTTCGTTCCCTTTTGGGGGCGGTACTTTTCGCGGCCCGATCCGACGACGGCGATCGAACGCTTCGGTCTCCACCTCACCGACGAGGACGTGTGGCTGCCGTCCGTCGTCCGCGCGCATCTCGGCCACGAGGCCGCAGGACGCCCTCCGCACTCGCACGAGGGCTACGCGCACCGCCCCGCCGAGCTGGCCCTCGCCTCGCGGCTGACGAGCGTTCGCCCACGGTCATGACCGCTGAAACGACCGCCAATCGCCTCGTCACACTGTGGTCCGAGCGGCTCTCTACAGCGCTTCGCGCGGAGCTCGCCGCAGCGCTCCCTGCACCCTTCGTCGACGCGCTCGTCGAGTGCGAGAGAGAGCCTCGGCTCGCCATCGAGCTCGCCCGCGGCGCGGCGCCACACGACCGAGCGACGGCCCTCGCTGACTGCGCACAAGCGCTCTGGCGCGAGCGGCTCCCGCGCTCGAGGCCGTTCGAGCGTGCACCGAAGACACCGTTCGTTCGACGCTCGAGCAACGCGCGCTCTCGCTCGATCCCATGCTCGACGAACGAACCGTCGCGCCGCTCGACGACGCGGCCCTCGAGGCCAGGCGCTCGGCGTGGAGAGGATTTGCACAACCGCCGAGCGCTGCGCATCCGTATCGACACAACCCGCTGAGCAACAAGTGCGCGGCCGCTCTCTTGCGACACGCCACCGCGCTCGCCCTTCGAGGAGCGCGCGAGCAGGCCGCAGCGCTCCTCGCCGAGGTCACCGGTCCGTTGGACGACAACGCTGACGTTCGCGCGAAGATCACCCGGCGCAGCAGATTCGCGGCCGAGCGCGTCGTTGCGCACGTCGCGCTCGGGCAGATCGACGCGGCGCTCGCTGCCTCCGTCGAGTTCGACTACGCGCGCGGTGGCGAGTCCGCCGCGCGGCCCCTCGTCGAGGCGCTCGTCCGCGATGGCCGCCGCGAAGACGCCGAACTCTTCGCGAGAACGGCGCTCGACGCGTGCGCCAAGACGTCCGCCATCGCAAAGCTATTGCCCGCGCTCTTGCGGCTCGCAGAGGACGAACGAGCGCTGATCGAAGCGACCAGCATCGCACGCGAAGCAGTCGACGCATGCCATCGCTGGGTCAGCGGCGAGGGAGCGCAGCAGAACGGCATCGGATGAGCGAGCGATCGAGGCCGTCCACACCGCACCAGTATTCAACTCCCGCCCGATTGTCAGCCGATCATCGGGCACACCACGCGGCTGATCACCGCGCGGTTGTTCTGCTCGCGGCACTCGCGCACGGCGTTGTCGTCGTCGACGCGCACGCGCACGTCCACGGGCATCGCGGTCATCCCGGCTCCCGGCCAGCGGCAGGTCACCTCTGCGCACGCGCCTGGGTTCAGCGTTCGCCCCAGCGGCGCCGCGCACAGTCGCATGGTGCTCATCGCCCCGGGCTCACCGTTGTAGAAGCCCACCGACACCGTGTCGCTGATGGGCGCGGCGCCGCGGTTGCACACGCGCGCTCGAAGGATCGCCGTGTTGTCCGCCTCGCACGACCACGACGCCCCCTGCGCGGTCGCGTCGGCCACGCCGATCATCCCTGCGCGGCCCTGGACGTTGGTTCGAAAGTTGTTGAGCCCCGCCGTACGCCAGCCTCGGCGCGCCATGCTCGTGCGCGCGACGCGGAGGTTATCTTCGATGTTGGTGACGTGATAGGCGTGCTGGTTCCACACCGGGCGCGAGCCGACCCAACGGTCCATCACGTCGCTGAACACGCGGACGCCGTTGGGCCCGCGCTCGCGCGAGGCGCGACAGGTGTTGCCCATCCCCGGCGTGCCCATGGGAGGAGCCGCGCACACGAAATCACAAGTGGCCCCGCCGCCCGCGCAGCACTGCGCGTCCATCGTGCAGCGACAGAGGCCCTCGACGCACGAGCCCGAGGTGCAGTCGTCGTTGGCCCTGCACCGCAAGCCCGGAAACAACGGGTCGGTGTTGCGCGGCCCGAGCCCGGCGCACGCGCGGCCCACGCCGATCGTGCCGCACAGGTGGTTGGATCCCATCACGATCTCTGCGCGAAAGTCGCCGTCGACGTCGGCCACGATCGGGTTTTCGTACCAGGTGCACGACGCGTGCGGCGCGGAGTACAGGACGTTTCCGCTGCGACCCTCGTAGACGCGCAAGAAGCACTCGTCGGCGTAGACGGCCTCGACGCGACCGTCGCCTTCGAAGTCGAAGGACGTGCTCCCCGTTACGGCGCTCGATGAGTCCTGCGAGGGCCGCGTCCACAAGACGCCGTTGGTCGTTCCGGTGATGCAGTCGCCGCCGGGTCGCGGCGACGCAGTGCAGTCCGGATCGAAGACCATGTATTGCGTTCCGCCTGCGCTCGCGAACTCGGCCAGCCCGTCGCCGTCGAAGTCCGCGATCGTGGGCGGTCCGCCGAATCCGCCGGGGATCGACACGGGGCCGAACACCACGCGACCTTCGAGCGTCTCGATGCGCGCCGCGCCGTTCGAGACCACCACCACCTCGGGGATCGCGTCGTCCATGAAGCGCATGCTCGTGAAGGCGCCCATGTTTCCGACGGCGACGTGCCCGACCGCGCCGCTCGCTGGGCGATAGGTCTCGGGCACCCAGTTGCGCATCGCGCGGTTCCATTGAAACACGCGGTTGCCGTCGACCAATTCGACCTCGCCGTCTTCGTCGACGTCGAGCACGACCGTGTGCGCTCCGAGCCCTCCCAATCCGCGCGGGTCGTACGAGGCCAGCCCCGCGGACGCCGCCGCGCCGCCGATGAGCGCGCCGGTGCGTCCGTCGAAGACGATTCCATTGCGAAGAACCTCGGGAAACCCGTCGTCATCCAGGTCGATCACCGTCGGCGAAGTCCACCAGCCGCCCGAGACCTCGTAGGGCATCCCCATGTTGTTCGAGCGCCAATAGATCCTCCACGTCCCCGGAGCGCTCTGCGTGTACGCGACGAGCCCGCCGCCCGCTTTGATCGCGATGATCTCGACGAGGCCATCGTTGTCGAGGTCCGCGATCGCAGGAGAGCTCGAGGCGATCACGCGCTGCTCGCCGAGCGTCGCTTGCAACGCACACGTGCGCCCGTCCAGCACGCGGATGACCCCTGTCTGAGAGACGGGATCCATGTGCGTCCCAGGATCGAAGATCGCGACGATCGACGGGCGCGGACCGCTGTCAGGATCCCGTGTCCGAGGCGCGAGATCGCCCACGACCACCGCGCCGAACACATGCGTGTGGTTGGGAAACATGTCGCCCATCGGCGCGGTCTTGAACTCGCACTGCACCGTGGGCGCGAAGACCCCCGGCCGAAGCTCGGTCGAGCACATCGTGTCGCTCGATCCTTCACCCCACGGCACGCAACGCCCCATCACGCAACGCGTGTCACCCTCGCACGCCTCGGGCGTCGCGCACAGAGGTCCGACGCCCCCCTCCCCGCCCGCCCCGTCGCTCATCGAGCCATCGATCGTCGCGGCGTCGCCGACCGCACCGTCGCCAGCGCCGAACCCGTCGAGACCACCATCCATCGAGCCCGCACCGTCCGAACGCCCGCTGTCCGCAGGAGCGACGGGAGCCTCGGAGCAAGCGCTCGAGGCGAGCGCGACGACCGCCAGAGAACCGAGAGAAAACCGCATGCGGCGAGTATCACTCGACATGCGCCCGTCCCGAAGTCGAAGCTCTCCGCGGCGGGAAATTCGATCAAACGGCTCTGGGGCCGTCGGCGGTCCCGAACCGAACGCGACACGCGACAAACCGGTCCCCTTCGTGTCCTCCATCGGGACGCTCCCGCTCGGAACGATTCGCTCCCTCGTAAATCGCAGGAATTATAGTGATACGATTCGCTTTGATGGTGAGCAAACAAAGCGGCCGCGCTTTGGCCAACGCGCTCTTTGCGGCGCTGGCAGCGACGGCGTCAACCGGACTCACTTCGTGCACGACTCCTTCGACGTCGGTCCTCGTCGTCGTCGACACCGACGCCCGAGAGCGAGTGTTGTCGCTGCGCGTCGTCGCGTCCTCGGGCACGACGCGCTCGATGAGCGCGCAGCCGAGGGCGTGGACGCGGACCGGGGGAGCGGATGACTTCAGCTTTCCTGCGTCATTTACGGTGTTTGCGGGCACTGGAGAGAAGGACGGCCCCGTCGTTCTCGAGGCGCTGTTGCAGCTCGCGCCCGCCGCGCCAGGGCAGCCGGTCTCGATCGCGCAGCGGACCGCGCGGTTTCGATTCGTTCCGCGGACGCCGTCGTTCGTGCGGCTGTTCATCCCCGCGGCCTGCGCGGCGTTGGTGAGCCCTCCGGCGCGCTGCGCAGACGACAGTGTGCCGTGCACCATCTCGCGGTTCTGTGAAGAGCGAGGGCAGACCTGCGGCGACGACGGACAGTGCACGACGCCCAACGTCGACGTGATGCCGATCCCCGACGGGGGCCTGCGCACCGACGCGTCTCGCGACAGCGCCTCGGACGTCGCCTCGGACACTGGCGTCGACACCGGCGCGGACGCGGGTGCGTGCGCACCGATGTGCACCGGTCGAGAGTGCGGCGACGATCGATGCGGGGGCTCGTGCGGCGCGTGCCCGACGGGCTCTGTCTGCAGCACCGCGGGTCGATGCTTCTCGTGCACCGAAGGCGCTTCTTGCACGCCGCCCGAGCCGTGCCGCGCAGGCTCGATCGTGTGTGGCGGCACCGCTCCTTCGTGCGTCGCGCAGGCGAGCGCGCCCGCGGGCAGCCCGTGCGCTATGGGCGTGTGCGACGGTCGCGGCGCCTGCGTGGCGTGCGTCGCCGGCACCGCGTGCACGCCGGCCAACGAATGCAGCAGCGGGATGATTTCGTGTGCCTCTGGCGCTCCCGTGTGTCAGCAGGGCGCGCCGCGCGCCGCGGGCAGCAGCTGCGCCGGCGGCGTGTGCGACGGGATGGGGGCGTGCGTCCCGTGCACGGCGGGCATGGCGTGCGCCGCCAGCAACCCGTGCGCGACCGGGATGATTTCGTGTGCGTCTGGGACGCCCGTCTGCGCATCGAGCGGCAATCAGCCGATGGGATCGATGTGCCCCGGCGGCGTCTGCGACGGAATGGGTCGCTGCAGCGCGTGCATGGCAGGCGCGACGTGCACGCCGAGCAACCCGTGCAACACCGGGGCGATCTCGTGCATGACGGGCACCGCGGTGTGCGCGAACTCCGGCAACACGACGGCGGGATCGATGTGCCCTGGCGGCGTGTGCGACGGGATGGGTCGCTGCGTCGCGTGCACCGCGGGCATGGCGTGCGCGCGGCCCAACCGCTGCGAGGCAGGCAGCGTCGCGTGCGGATCCGGAGCGGTCGTGTGCATGGCCGCGGGCAACGCTCCTGCGGGGACCGCCTGCGACGGCGGCGGAACGTGCGATGGAATGGGAAGGTGCCAGACGACCCTCGCCACCGCGCAGGACTCGATGATCGTTGTTCCTGCAGGGGTGACGACGATGCGCATTCGCGCCTGGGGCGCCGCAGGAGGAACGGCGAACGGCGGAGTCGCGTGTCGCGGCGGCTATGGTGGTTACGTCGAGACCGTCGTCACCGTCACGCCCGGTGAAACGCTGCGCGTGGTCGTGGGAAGCCCAGGTGGCAACGGCCAGCCGTCGGGAGCAGGCGGCGTCGGAGGCACGCCCGGCGGAGGCGGCCGCGGCGGAACCTCGAGCGGGCAGACCGGCGGTGGCGGCGGCGGCTACTCGGGCGTGTTTCGCGGCACGACGCCGTTGGCGATCGCCGGCGCTGGCGGAGGAGGAGGAGGAAGCACCGCGTCCAGTCGATGCCCCGGCGGGGTCGGCGGCGGCACGAACGGAGGCACTGGCGGAGGTTCGGGCGGCGGCGGCGGCACGCAAACCTCCGGCGGCGCCCTGAGCGGCACTGGCACCGCAGGGTCATCACTGCGCGGCGGCGTCGGCGGCAGTCGCAACGACAGCGGCGGCGGCGGAGGAGGAGGCTACTTCGGCGGCGGCGGTGGCGCCGGAGCGAGCAGCGACGCGAGCTCTGGCGGCGGAGGTTCGGGCTACGTTTCGGGCATGTCCGTCATGTTGGTCGCAGGCACCTCGACGGGACCCGGCAACGCGACGAGCCCGCTCCGTGGAACAGGCGGGGATCGGGGCCTTCCTGGCCGCGTGATCCTGAGCTTTCCGGGCATGTGACCTGGGCGCGTTGCGTCTTCACGCGCAGGGGACCGAACGTCGTCCCGCGGTGTTCTTCGCAGCGGGCCCAAGACCTGCCACCCGTTCATGGGTGGTTCGTTTCGAGCTGCGTCACGAAGAGCCGACCACGCACGTTTGCTCCTTGGAGATACGCGCCGACCCAGACGTCGTACTGGCCGGGGGGCGCGTTTTGAACAGTCACGGTCGGGTTGGCCCCGCCGTAGCTGTCATCGTTGCAGCTCCACCCGCCACCTGCAGTGTTGACGAGCAGCGTAGCGTCCGTCGGCGTCGCGGGCACCGCACCAGGAACGACCACATAGAAACGCAACATCGGCGTCGGTCCTGCGAAGTTGACGATGTAGTCAGGCGTTCGCGTGACGAATCCGACGCAGCCCGCGCCGAGGTTGAGCGTACGAGCGTCGATGGTGCCCCTCGCGACGACGGCGACCGAGCGCGGATCCGGCGAGAAGCCCGGACGCAGGCGAACCGAGCCGGCGTTGGCCTGACCGCGGCCGCTCTGAAGCGACTGCTGCGCGGTGACGCCTTCTCCAAACCCCGAGACAGCGAGCGCCACAGCGAGGACCCACGCGCGGTGAACGACGGACTGTTTCATAGCTGCTTTCTCCGTAGCGCCATCGGGTTGTGATTCGGGCACAGGCTGCGCCGGCGCTTCAACGCTCGTTCGGTCTCTCGTAGCCTATTCTGCTTCGCGCAGAGAAGCCTCCATGTGGTCGAGCGGCGTCGGTCCGAGACCCTCGCGCTGCGCTTCGCCAACGAAACGCGGCGCCTCTGGAGGGCCCCGCTCGCGCGCACGCACAGTGAGCGCAGCTCTCCGCACGAGCGAGCCTGTGCGCGCAGAGAGAAGATGAATTCATGTGCGTCTCGACGCACGAGCGCGGACCACTGAACCGACGGGATTCACCGTCGCGGATCGAGCCCCTCATCGAGTCCGCGAAGCGATCGTCGGCCACGCGGTCCGTGGCGCGGTCACCCTTTCACGGGTGATTGCGGTCCATCTCGGTCACGAAGAGACGGCCACGCGCGTTCGCTCCCTGGACGTACGAACCGACCCAGACGTCGTACTGACCGCGAGCGGCGTTGGGGATGTTCACCGTGGGGTTCGCGCCGCCATAGCTATCGTCGTTGCAAATCCAGCCGCCGCCGGCGGTGTTGACGAGCAGCGTGGTGTCGGTGTTCGTCGAGGCCGATGCGCCGGGAACGACCACGTAGAAGCGGAGGTTCGACGATGGAGTCTGCAACCGAACGATGTAGTCAGGCTGACGCGTGACGAATCCGACGCAGCCCGCGCCGAGGTTGAGCGTGCGAGCGTCGATGTTGCCGCCTGCAACGATGTTGACCGAACGCGGGTCGGGCATGAAGCCCGAGCGCAGGTTGGCCGAGCCGTAGTTCGCGCTGCGGCCACCGATCTGGAGCGACTGCTGGGCGACGACGTCCTCGCCGAACCCCGAGACAGCGAGCGCGGCAGCCAGACCCAACGTGCTGAGAACAACAGACTTCTTCATTCGAGCTTCCTCCGAAAACGCCGCGGTTTTCGCGACGATCGTTGCCGAGAACACCTTTGTTTTGCAGAACTCTGACAGCGCCGCGTGTGGGCGCTGCCTCGAGCAGGACCGTCTGGTCGACGATTCTTGCGCCCGCGCGGCGGGCCGGCGATTGAACGGCAAGAGTCGTCGGTTATTCAACTCTTGTGCGCGTTTGATTGCGCGCTCGCTCCGCGCAGATGCGCAGAGCAAGAGCAAGGCCATCGACGCTCAGAGCATGTGGATCGGATCGACGTCGATCGCGACGCGCACAAAGGGGGGCGGGTGCGCCTCGAGCTGGGCCACGAGCTGATGCAGCACTCTGCGAAGCGCGGGGCGCTCGGTGGCGCGAAGCAACGCCTGCATGCGCGTACGTGATCGAACGCGCTCGATCGGCGAGGGCGCGGGCCCGAGGAGCTTGACCGCGCCGTCTTCACACTCGGGCAGCGCGCGCAAAAATCGCGCGAGGTCTTCGGCGACGTCGCGCACTCGTTGCTCGTCGAGCGAGTCCATCTTGATCGCAGCGATGCGGCCGAAGGGGGGATAGCCGAGCTCTCTGCGCGCGGCGATCTCGTCTTCGTAGAAGCCCTCGTAGTCATGCGTTCTGGCGCGGTACAGCACCGGGTGGCCCGGCTGAAAGGTCTGGATGAGCACGCGGCCGGGGAGGTCTTTGCGTCCCGCGCGACCGGCGACCTGGGCGAGGAGCTGAAACGTGCGCTCGCACGAGCGAAAGTCGGGCAACGAGAGCGCGGCGTCCGCCTCGATCACGCCCACCAGCGTCACGCGGGGAAAATCGTGGCCCTTGGTGACCATCTGCGTTCCCACGAGGACGTCGATGTCGCCGCGACGGAGCTTGTCGAGCACGGCTTCGGCGCCGACGCCCGAGGCGACGTCTCGATCGAGCCTGCCGACGCGCGCCCGAGGAAACGCTGAGATAATGCTCTGCTCGAGCTTCTCTGTTCCGACGCCGATGAGCGTGACGTCGGGCGAGTGGCACTTGAAGCACGAGCCCATGAAGGGCGTCGTGAAGTCGCAGTAGTGACAGCGCAGCGCTCCTTCGCGTCGGTGCAACACGAGCGCGACCGAGCACGAAGGACACTCGAGGGCCTTGTCGCACGCGCCGCAACGGACGCTCGGCGCGAACCCTCTGCGATTGAGAAACAAGATCGTCTGCTCGCCGCGGTCGAGCGTCTCGTCGATCGCCCTCACGAGCGGCAAGCTGAGAAGATCGTGCCCCGTCGGGCCGCGACGGCCCACCTTGCGAAGGTCGACGATCTCGACCGCGGGCAGCGGCGCGCTCGTCGCGCGCTCGGGCAGCTGGAGCATGCGATAGCGGCCCTCGTTGGCCGCGAAGAAGCTCTCGACCGAGGGCGTCGCGCTGCCGAGAACGCAGACCGCTCCGGCGCGGTGCGCCCTGAGCAACGCGAGGTCGCGGCCGTGATAGCGAAAGTTGTCGTCCTGCTTGAAGCTCGGGTCGTGCTCTTCGTCGACGAGCACGAGGCCGAGGTCTTTGATGGGCGCGAACACCGCAGAGCGCGCGCCGATCGCGACCTTGCACTCGCCCGTGTGAAGCCTGCGCCACATCGCGTGGCGCTCGGTGTCCTTCAGGCCCGAGTGCAACACGGCGAGGTCGTCGCCGAAGCGCGCGCGATAGCGACCGACGAGCTGCGGGGTGAGGGCGATTTCGGGCACGAGGATGAGCGCGCCGCGCCCTGCGCGCTGAACAGCGTCGACCGCGCGCAGATAGACCTCGGTCTTGCCCGAGCCCGTGACGCCGTGGAGCAGAAACGCCTCTCGTCGGTGCTCGCGAACCGCGTGGACGATCGCTTCGGCAGCGGCCGCCTGCGCAGCGGTGAGCGGCGGGGGAGTGTCTCTGTGCACCGCCTGGCCGAAGAAGGGGTCTGCGGGAACCTCTCTGCGAGTGACCTCGACGACGCCGCGGCCGGCGAGGCGTTCGACCACTTCGCGCGCAGTTTTGACGTGCGCGCGGAGCTCTTTGAGCGAGACCTCTCCGCGCGCCTCGAGGATCGCGAGGATCTGCGCTTGTTTGTCGCCGCGGGCCTTGCGTGGGTCGTCGCTCTTGCCTGTCGCGCTCTTCGCGCCCTTCGAGTCGGCGGACTCAGCGACGACGGGCGCGACGGGAGCGAGCTTGACGAAGGTCTCTTCGCGGACCGAGGCCCACTTCGCGCGGAGCGATTTGCCCTTGGCGCGCGGGTCGCTTGCGAACGAGCGCTTCTCGCGACGATCGACGGCAGGCGCCGCGGCGCGGAGCACTTCGCCGACCGGATAGAGATAATAGTCCGCCGCGTCGCGAAGAAAGCGCAAGAGCTCGGGGTCGAACACCGGCTCGTCGTCGAGCACCGTGGTGACAGGACGCACCCGATCGAGCTCGATCCCTCGCGGCGGCGTCGACTTGCACTCGAGCACATAGCCGACGAGCTGCTGCCTTCCGAAGGGAACGACCACGCGCCCCCCTGGCGCGACGTTGCGCGTCATCCCCTGCGCGACCGAGTACGTGAAGCTGCCCCGCAGCGGCAACGGAACGGCGACGTCGATCCACAGCGCCGGAGCAGGTTGCTCGGGCGCCGCGAAGAGCTCGGGTTGGCGCAGTGTCGTAGCGGTCATAGCAGAGGGAGATCCTGGCTCAGCGTAGGCCTCCTCGCGCGCACGCGCGAGTACTCGGCAGACATACTCTGTCCCTGCTGGCGACCGCGGATTTGCCTGGTTTTCAAAGTGCCTGAGGGGGCTTCTCAATCGCGCTCGCGTCGGTGAGATTGCACCGGCTCTCGGTTCACCACCACGAACGCTTCGACGCAGGGCGATCACCGAGCGGTGATCTCGCCATCAACACGAACACCACAATTCATGAGGCTATCTTGAGAATCTCATCGCGCCATCTGCCACTGCTCGCGCTCGCCATCGCGGCGTGCGCGCCGTCGCCGCCGGTCAATGACGGCGGAGACGCCAGCGACGTCACCGCCAGCGACATCCGCGCGGATTCGCGCACCGACACGGGTGTGACGACGGACACGGGCGTCGACCCCGACACGGGCGTCGCCATGGACACGGGCGTCGATCCCGACACGGGCGTCGATCCCGACACGGGCGTCGTCGTCGACTCGGGCGTCGACCCAGACACCGGCGTGATCCCCGACACGGGCATCGACACCGGCGTGGACACTGGCGTGGACACCGGCGTGGGACCCGTGTGCCCTGCGCCGTCAGGAGCGATCACGCTGCCCATGGGCATGGTGATGGGCACGCTGTCGACGATGCCCGCAGGATTCAACAGCGCTCTCTCTTGTTCAGCATCGGCGCCCAACGCCGTGAACGAGCGCGTCTACACGCTCGGTGTCACGACGCGGACCGGTGTCGTGCTCAGCACGAACAACATGGCGACCACCTTCGACACCGCCGTTGTGGTGCGTCGCGCCTGCAACGACGTGATGACCGAAGTCGCGTGCAGCGACGACACAGCGGCGAACAACAGGGCCGTTGTTCGCGCGGTGCTCGAGCCAGGAATGTACTCCGTCATCGTCGACGGCTTCGGCACGGGAGGCCCGTTCCAGCTCGATTCGTCGACGTTTACTCCCGCGGCCAACGCGACGTGCGCGAGCGCGACGGCGCTCACCGCAGGCATGGCGACGACGGGCTCGACGATGAGCGGAGGCACCGACGTTTCGCCTTGCTTGGGCACGATCGGCGGGCAGGTGTTCTACTCCTTCAGCATTCCCGCGAACTCTCGCGTGAACTTCGCGGTGACCGCGACGGGGATGCAGAACGTTCGAGCATTTGTCACCGACTCGTGCTCGGCCACTCGCTGCGCTGGCAGCGTGACGACCTCGACGATGGGCACCGCTGTCACCGTCGCGGGGCTCAACAGCACGGGAGCGCCTCGCACCGTGATCCTCGCGATCGCGAGCAGCTCGACCACTGCGGACGGTAGCTTCTCGATCACGCCGAGCGTCTCGCCCCTCGCAGCGAACTCGAGCTGCTCGATGCCCACCGCGCTCATGGTGGGAGGCGCGGCGAGCATGGGCGACACGGTCGGCGGCGGAACCTCCGTCGCCCCGTGCACGTTCGACGCCTCGCAGCTCTACTACTCGGTCACGGTCCCGGCAAACTCGGTCGCCAACGTCACGCTCACCCACATGGGAACGCAGTCCGTTCGCGCGAGGGTGCTCGACAGCTGCACGCCCATGACGTGCCCCCTCTCGACCACGAGTTCGACCACTGGAGTGGTGTTTCCCGTGACGAACTCGAGCGCCATGCCGAGGACCATCACCATCGCCGTGGCGAGCAGCTCGACGTCGACGCCAGGGACCTTCTCGATCGCGCACACGAGCAACACGATGCTCGCGATGAACTCGACCTGCGCGGCCCCACAGACGCTCACGGTTGGCGCCGCGGCGGTCTCTGGCAACACTGCGCTCGGCGGACCGTCGGTCTCGCCGTGCACGGACGCGAGCCAGCTCTTCTACTCCATCAGCGTCCCCGCCAACACGCGCGGGACCGTCACGCTCACGCACACCGGAACGCAGTCTGCGCGGGCGCGCGTCCTCGACAGCTGCACGCCCACCTCCTGCCCGCTCTCGACGTCGAGCTCGACGACCGGCGTCGCGATCCCCGTCGAAAACACGACCGCTGCCGCGCGAACGTTCACGATCGCCGTCGCGAGCAACAGCACGCTCACAGCGAGCAACTTCACCATCGCGTACACGAGCAACACCGCGCTCGCCGCCAACGCTAGCTGCAGCGGCGCGATCGCAGTCGCTCCAGGCGCCATGGCCACCGTCGACACCATGACCTCGCGAGGAACGCGCCCTGTGGCGTGCAACACGACCGTCGGCGACGTCCTCTACTACTCGGTGACGGTGCCCGCGGATTCGAGCGTGAGCCTCACGCTCACGCGCACTGGGACCGAACAAATGCGCATGCGCGCGGTCGATTCGTGCTCCGCCACGACATGCCTGGCCAGCGCGGCGACAACGAGCACCAGCCCCGCGGTCACCGCCCGCTTGAGCAACGGGACCCCTACGGCGCGCACGTTCTTCGTCGCGGTCGGATCGGACAGCTCGACCGCCGCCGGAACAGCGACGCTCGCCGCGAGCGCCGTCACGCCGAACTCGTATCTCGTGACCAACGCGCCGACGATGTGCGACGACTTCAGCGCGATGGGCGTGACGCCGACCGTGCTGATGGCGACGGGCGACGACGCGACTTCGCCCATCGCGATGCTCCCGTTCTCGATGAGCTACTTCGGCATGCCCGTCACGCACTTCAGCGCCAACACCAACGGGATGGCGCAGCTCTGGCCGAGCGCGATGGGGACGGCTTCCGCAGAATACATCAACGACGCCTTTCCTTCGACGGCTGTTCCCAACGGCGTCGTCGCGGTCAACTGGGATGACCTGCAAATCGACACAGGCGCGAACGTCCGCACCGCGATCTTCGGCACGGGCATGACCAGGCGCTTCGTCATCGAGTGGAACAACATCCGCGATCGCTCGGTGACGGGATCGTCGCTGCGCTTTCAAGCGAAGTTCTTCGAGACCACCAACGTGATCGAGTATCACTACTGCGCGTCGTCCGATCCGATGAACGCGGACCTCAGCGGCGCGTCGAGCACCATCGGCCTCGAGAGCGTCGATGGGATGAACGGCGTTTTGTATTCGTTCAACGCGGCGAACGCCATCAGCCTGATGCAGGCCGTTCGCTTCACGCCGCGCATGTGAGCGACGCGCCCCTCCAACGGGGGCGCACGAATCCGCGCTGGGGGCGCTAAATCACAGGGGGATCGCGAGTCTCACTCTCCGCTACGGAGAGGACGGGGGAGCGGTGTATCCTCGCGGCCGCGATGACCACCACCCGATCATGGCGCCTCGAGGGATACGCCGCGGACGCGAAGACCGCGATCGCCGGAGCCCAGGCGCTCGCCGACGAACGCTCGCACGTCGAAGTCGAGCCGCTTCATCTCTTCTACCGTCTGCTGGACCGCGACGCGTACGCGCAGAAGCTCATCGAAGCCGCCGGCGTCGACCCAGGCGACGTGCTCGTCGAAGCCGAAGCCGTGCTGCGGAGGCTCGTTCAAGCGCCCAACGCCATCGCGTACCTCTCTCCGCGCATGCTCGCGATCACCGCGCGCGCCGAGAGCGAGGCCTCGCGCGAGGCGACCCAAGTGCGCGTGCGTCACCTTCTGCTCGCGCTCAGCGCAGAGGCCACCGGGCTGCTCGGCGCGGTGCTGCGCGCGGTGGACCTCGACGAAAATCGCATTCGCAACGCGACTCGCGCCGTGCAAGAGCCGCCGCCCCCCACGGTGACCGACGTCCCCGGCGAGTCGCGCGGAGGACGCTCGAGCGGCGCAGGCGCGAGCCCCGACGGCGCCGAGGGCGACGCGATCGCGAAGTTCACGCGAGACATGCTCTCGGGGGCGGCGAATTTCGATCCCGTCGTCGGACGAGACGCAGAGATCCGCCGCGTGCTCCAGGTGATCGCGCGAAGGCAGAAGAACAACCCCGTCCTCGTCGGCGAGCCCGGCGTCGGAAAGCGCACCATCGTCCGCGCCATCGCGGCGCGGCTGGCGTTGGGAGACGTTCCCGAGCCGCTCAAGAGCAAGCGCCTCGTGCAGCTCGACATGGGCCTGCTCATCGCTGGTGCCAAGCTCCGCGGCGAGCTCGAAGATCGACTGAGGCAAGTGCTGGTGGCCGCCCGCGAGAGCGAGGGCGACGTCGTGCTCTTCATCGAGGACCTGCACTCTCTGTTCGGCAGCCAGGCGACAGGCTCGGGCGCAGTGGACCTGCTCAAGCCCGCGCTCGCCCGGGGCGAGGTCCAGATCATCGGCACGACCAGCACCGACGGCTACAAGAAGCACATCGACAAGGACCCTGCGCTCTCGCGGTTGTTCGCGGCGATCGAGATCGAAGAGCCCTCGCTCTCGCAAGCCACCGAGGTCGTGCGCGGGCTCATCGAGCGCTACGAGCTCTATCACGGCGTGCGCGTGACGGACCCCGCGGTGGTGGCCGCGGTGAAGTTCGCCAAGCGATACCTCGGCGAGCGCGCGCTGCCCGACCCCGCGATCGATCTGCTCGACGAAGCGGCGGCGCAGACCCGGCTCGCGCTCGACGTCGGGCCGGCGGAGCTCGATCAGCTTCGCCGCAGAAAAACCGCGCTCGAAGCGCAGCATCGCGCGCTGGTCGACGACGACGACCCCGCGTCCGTCGAGGCGCGCGGCGCCGTCGAAAAGGAGCTCGGCTCGGTGCGAGAGCGCCTCTCTTCGCTCGAGCCGCAGTGGGATCGACAGCGAGGAGCGCTCGCTGGCGCGCGCGTGGCGAGGGACAAGCTGCTGGCGCTGCGCGGAGAGCGCGATCGCGCGTCGGCGACGGGCGACAACGCGCGGGCGTCGAAGATCGCGCTCGACGAGGTTCCGCTGGCCGAAAAGAAGCTCGCGGACGCGGACGCGGCGCTCGCGCAAGAGGGCAAATTGCTGCTCAGACCGATGGTCACCGAAGAGAGCGTGGCGGCGGTGGTCGAGCAGTGGACCGGCGTTCCGGTGTCGAAGATGCTCGAGAGCGAGCAAGATCGATTGCGGCAGATGGAGGACCGACTGCGCGAGCGCGTGGTGGGTCAGGACCCCGCCCTCAAGGTCATCTCCGACGCCGTGCAGACCGGGCGCGTGGGCATCCGCGACCCGAAGAAGCCCATCGGCAGCTTCTTCTTTCTGGGACCCACGGGCGTCGGAAAGACCGAGCTCGCCAAGGCCCTCGCAGAGTTTCTCTTCGACGACGAAGCGGCGCTCATTCGCTTGGACATGAGCGAGTTCATGGAGAAGCACATGGTCGCGCGCTTGCTCGGCGCGCCCCCGGGCTACGTCGACAGCGAGGAGGGCGGAATGCTCACCGAGGCCGTCCGTCGTCGCCCCTACTCCGTCGTCCTCTTCGACGAGGTCGAGAAGGCGCACCTCGACGTCTTCAACGTTCTTCTTCAAGTGCTCGACGACGGCAGGCTCACCGACTCGCGCGGTCGCCTCGCGAATTTCTCGAACACCGTGGTGATCCTCACGAGCAACGTCGGCGGGCTCAAGATCCTCGAGGCCGCCGAGAAGGGCGTCGACAACGAGTCCCTCGCGGCCACGGTCAAAGACGAGCTCAAGAAGTTCTTCAGGCCCGAGTTTCTCAACCGCATCGACAATCAGGTGATCTTCAATCGCCTCAGCAAAGAGAACCTCCGCGGCATCGTGGACATCCAGATCAAGGGGCTCGCGAGGCTGCTCGGAGAGAGCAGGATCAAGCTCGAGGTCACCGACGCGGCCCGCGTTCAGCTCGTCGAGCTCGGGTACGAGCCTGCGTTCGGCGCGCGCCCGCTCAAGCGCGTGATCTTGAAGAACGTGCAGAATCCCCTGGCCAAAGAGATCGTCGCCGGCGTGTGGCGCGGCGGAGACAAGGTCCGCGTGGACTACCGCGAAGACAAGTTCGTCTTCGATCGAGCCTGAGAGGCCACCGTCCACCAGCGTGGCCGGGCGACGCGCTCGTTGCCCAGGGGCACGCTCGAGCCGCACAATAGCCGCATGCGAACCACGCAGGTGTTGTCGGGCCTCGCCTCCATCGGACTCGTGTCTGCTGCAGCGCTGCACACCGAGGCGCAGAGCGCCGCTCCGACGCGGTATCTGTCGGTCGCCAGCCTCGCGCCCGCTGGCTCGCAAGGCGCCGCGGCGCTCGAGGCGATGAACCGCGAGCTCCGTCGACGAACGAGCAACCGCCTCGCGTTTCGTTGGTACCTCAGCGGCGTTCAGGGCGACGAGGCCGAGGTCGTCCGAAAGATCCGCACGGGACGGCTCGACGGCGGAGCGCTGAGCGCGACCGGGCTGCAGCACATGCATCGCCCCGTGCTCGCGTTTCAGCTCCCTGGGATGTTTCCTGATCCCGAGTCGTTCTTGCGCGCGTACACCGCGCTCAAGCCGACGCTCGAGCAGGGCTTCGAACAAGACGGATTTTCGCTGGTGTTTCTCTCGCCCGCGCCGGGGCCGAGGATGTTCTCTCGACGGGCGATCCGCGTCCCCGAAGACCTGCGCGCCGCGCGACCGTGGCGGTGGCACGACGATCCGATCTTGCCCGCGCTGTACCAAGAGGTGGGCGCGGTCGGCGTCGCGCTCGGGGTTGGTGAAGTGTTGATGGGCTTGCAGTCGCAGCGCATCGACACGGTGTACGCGCCGCCCCTCGCCGCGATCGCCCTGCAGTGGTCGGCGCACCTGTCGTACATGAGCGAGCGAAGCGCGAGCGGATCGCTCAACGCATTGGTGTTGTCCCAGCGAAGCGCGAGCACGATCTCGCCGGCTGATCGCGCGACGATGCAAGCGGTCGTCGCCCAAGCGGTGACCATCTATCGCCCCGTGATTCTTCGGGCCGAAGAGAGCGCCGTCCGCACGCTGCAGTCTCGCGGAATCACGACGATCTCGCTCACTCCGGCAGAGAGGCAGCGCTGGCTCACCACGTTTGCGGCGACTCGAACGCGACTGTCGCGCTCGCTCTGCGATCCCGCGTGGATGGCGCGCGTGCAGGCAGCGGGCGCGGCGCGCTGAGCGGGTTGCCCCCGAATGAATTCGGGGGCAGAGCGCGCCGCAGGAGCGTCGCGGGCCATGCGCCGCAAGGCAGCGCATGCAGCGGGTGAAGAGAGCGGAAGGACCCAGCGGTGCGACGCGGGGCTCGCGACCCTGCACGGCACGCAAGCGCGGCGTCGATTGCCGTCGCGATGGCTTCAGACAGCTTCGTCCGTGGCGGGTCGCAACCGGTGCGCGGCGCCCTCCGCTGAGCGTCTCAGCATTCTCACTCCGAAGCCGTCGCGAAGTACGTTCGCAATCGGCGCGCGCCACGCCGAGCGACAAACACACCCACGATTCGAGCCATCGAAGCGCTCTCGCTCTCTTCTCCCTCTTGGCCATCCTCGCCCGCTGCATGCGCTGCCTTGCGGCGCATGGCCCGCGACGCTCCTGCGGCGCGCTCTGCCCCCGAATTCATTCGGGGGCTGCCCGCCGTTTGCCCCGCCGTCGTGACGTTCACCGCACGCGAACGCGCAGCCCCGGCTCTTCTGGCGTGGGAAACACCGCCTCCCACCCCGCGGGCAGCGCTGGAGGCGCCCACTCGAAGATCCAACGAGCGTCCTTGGGTGCCAGGTTGACGCAGCCGTGCGAGCGCGCGGTGCCGAAGCGATCGTGCCAGTACACGCCGTGCAACGCTTGATCGCCGTTGAAGAACAGCACCCACGGAACGCGCTCGACGGAGTACACGCGGGTGCTCGTGTCGAGCGCGGGGTCGTCGGCGTTGCTCATGTCCGTGGTCGCGAGCTTCACCCACGCGCGGTACTCGCCGCGGCGCGTGTCGAACCCTCGGCGACCCGAGGAGATGAGCGTGAAGTAGACGGGACGCGTTCCTTCGTAGGCGACGAGCACTTGTGAGCGGGTGTCGATGTCGACCCAGCGCTCGCCCTGCGCGAGGTTGGCGGGCATGGGCGCGGCGCTCGAGACGAACACGTGTCGCGGGTCGATCCATCCGCGAGGCGTTCTCCAGATCGTTCGTCCGCGAACGGTGGCGGTCTCGACCGCGACGACGAGCTCTCTCGGCCCGACGCTGTCTCTCGGAACCACGCGCGAGCCGCTCGCAGCGTGCCCGGCGCTCGGCCAGATGACCGCGCGTCCCCGCGCAAATCCCACGCGATCCGCGCTCGGAACGCTCTCGTCGATCAGCGCCCCCTGCCACTCGCTCGGTCGCGCTGGCACGAGCTCGTTGTACGCGATCCATCGGCCGCTCGCGGTCTGCCCCCAGCGCTGTCCGCCGAAGCGCTGGACGCCCGTGAGCGCTACGCCCATCGAGCGCTCGAGCTGCTCGGCCCAGTCTTCGTTGAGCGCGTCTTGCTGCGATCGGTACGTTCGCACGCCGCCAAACGCAGCAAACGCATAGTCGTACGGCATCCACGCGCCCTGACGCACCGGTGGTAGTTGCTGCGCCGCGGGGGGCTGGTTGGACGGCTCGGCGTTGGACTGACAGAGCCACGCCGCGCGACCGACGCGCACCCAGCGCGACTGACAGCCAGGACCGAGGGCGGCTTCGTACGCGGGCAAGAGCGCTCCGAGCGCGGCGGTTCCGCGGCGGGGGGCGTTGCTGTCGGGCCGCGCGCGGAGGATCTCGCCCGCGCGCAAGACGCGCATCGAGCGGACGTTGGTCCCCAACACCACGCGCGGCGCTTGCGGCGCCACCTGCGCGTTCGCCGCGGTCGGGCGCGTCGAAGACAACCGCCCGCTCTGCGCGTGCGCCGAGCTTCGCGCCGCGGTCACGAGCGGTGGCGCGAGCGCGACGGCGAGCGCGAGCATGGTCGTTCGGTGCGTCACGGCAAAGGGTCGCGTAGCACAGCGCCACACCGCAGCGCGAATTCGCGACGGACGTGACCAACGCGGAGTCGCCTACCATTCCCGCGAGTGCGGCGAGCACATGCAGGCGCACGGCGCGTCGATTGACAGCGAACGCTCACTGCGTGAACCTCACATTGCTCGTGAATGGTGCTGGGGGGTTGGTTCCCCGCTATGACACGGGTGGGTCGAACACACGGAGCTGTCGATGAACCATCGTCGAGGGAATCGTTGGGGGGGGCAGCTTTCTTGCGCTCCTTCTCGAACCACGAAATAATGCTGTCTTTGCGCTCGTTCTGTTTGGATCGTGTCCTGGACCAGGCGGGGCTGACGCGTCTCGCGATGTCGTCATCGACGTAAGGACATCGCAGGACGGCGGGTACTCCAACTGCGTCGACGACGAGGTGCTCGACCTTGCGTACGACAAGCTCATGGGGATCGACTGCAACGACGTGCGCGCGTCGATCGCAGCTCGGAGGACTGCGACTCAGCGAGAAAACGTCGCGACGATGGCCGCGCTGATGCACAACGCGGTTCGCCGCTGCTGCGTGTCGCGCGAACAGCTCGTGCAGTTCATGAGGACACCGCAAGGTCTCGATCAGCGGCTTACCGCAGACGAGCAACGCGAGGCTGACCGCGTCGCCGGCTCGCTGCTCTGCGATCCGTTGACCCGCGAGATGAAGACGCGGCTGTATCTCGCACGCAACCCGAGCTGTCTGCTGGGCGAAGTTCCGATCGACGCAGGACCGCCGTCGGACCTCTTCGACGGGGGAGTGTCGACGGGAGGTGCGCCATGAACGCGTGGATTCGACGGCTGAGTGCCGCGATGATTTCGTGGGCGGTGATTCTGCTGCTGTCCAACGCGTGGGCCTTTCCAGAGCGAATGGTCCACGATCGATCGTGGGGGGTGTCGGCGCCGTGGATCGTGTTCGACGTGCCGAGAGGCCCTGGGCCTACGGAGCCGATTCGTGTGAGCGTCGAGGTCACGCGGATCAGCTGTCAGTTTCCCAACGATCCCAGTCTTTGCGTGACTCCGACGCCGAGGCGAGCAGACGTGATCGCGCAGGTGTACTCGCAGGCGACGCGTCGCACGATCGCGTCGCGTATTCGATGCTCGACGATCAACAGCGAGTGCGCGTCGGTGATGGTCGCCGCTCCTGGCCGACACGCAGTGTTCGTACACGGTGGACCGGATGCGATCGGGCTCATGGACGTCCGCATCCGGGTGAACGTGCCGCGGACGGGACAAACGACCACCGAGAACATGCAAGTGTCCGAGAACATCGTACTGGATGTGGCGGACGCTCCTGCGAGCGGCTTCGATGTACACAGCGTGTTGGTTTCCGATGGGCCGAGCGGCGTCGACGATGCGACCGGGACGATTCCCGCAGGAGCGCGCCAGAACCTTCGAAACGACTGGATCGGCGTCGACGCAACAGAGGCCTGGCTCCTCGACGGCAACTTCGACGTCGTCGGCGCAGACCTTGCGATGAGCGGCGTCGGGCCTGCAGCGCTGTTGCGCGCAGCGCAGTCTCGAAATGGCGTGCCAGTTCGCTATGTGTTGGTGCGTCCCTACCAGCCCCCGCCGTTTGCGTTGCGTACGCGGATCGGCGCTCCGATCGAGGAGAGCGCCGCCGAGTACCCCGAGCCTCCAGGAGCTGGGCGGATGCGAGTGATCCTCAACCCCCTCGTCGACTCGGACGGCGACAACCTCGGAGACGCCGTGGAGGACGAGCTGGGATTGTGTGATGGTATTCATGCGGTGACGGCGAGCCGCATCGACAGTCCGATCTTTCAGACCGCATGCGCGCTCGAAGCCGAGGTGCGCGCGGCTCTCGCTCTGGGCACGAGCGGACAACTTCTCATCGTCAACGATCCGCGCGACACGGACGGCGACGGCATTTCCGACGGTGCCGAGGTGCTCGGCCTCGATGTCGTTCGTGGACAACGACCGCTGGCCAATGAAGCTCCAGGAACCGGGCCGCTCGTGACGATTACAGGCGCGGCGCAGACGTTGCCGCTGTGGGGATTCGACCCGAGAAAGAAGGACATGCTCATCGAAATCGATGGAGCTGCTAGAGCGGGCGCATGCACCAACGCGACGGACGGGTGTCCGGCGAGTCGTGAGGTCTACCCGCGAAGAAAGGTCGATGGATCGATCTACACGGTCGAAGAGGCGCTCGAGTCGCTGTGGAGCTGGCGTCGAGCGTTCGCGACGATCCCTGCGGTGCGCGCGAACAACGCGGACGGAACAGACGGCATCGAGCTGCACTTCGACGTCCGCATGCAGCGGACGCTGACGAACGGGCACGGAATCGTCCCTCAGTTTGTGCCGGTGCGCACGCGCGGCGATCGATTCGAGGTCTTCGGCAAGCCCGGATTCATCCTCTACGTCCCGCGTGGTGCGACGGGTAGCCGCTGCTCGTGCAACGCGGATTTCATGAGTCCCGATCCTCGGCACGCGGGGCTCAGTCGCTGGATGCGCGGGCTCTTTTCGGGCGGAGACGACGGGTGCGATCAGGAGATCAGGGCAACCTCGTTCGACCCCGAGGACACTGCGAGCCACGAGTTCGGCCACGTGCTGGGGATCGATCACGGTGGCCCGCGGCCCGATTGTTTCGCCAACCCGTTTGCGCGCCGAACGGCGCAAGATCTCGCGCGCGAAGACAAGGTCATCTACGCGAGCAACATGAACTACGTGTACCAGACGACAGCGCCTCGCCTCGCGAACCGACTGGTGTTCGGGTTGAACGTGTTCTCCGCCGGCCGCAACCTCGCGACGCCGCTGCCGTCCGCCACGATGGCGGGCTCGTCGCTGATCATCGGGTGGCCCGAAGCGAGCCCGCTGCGCGGCAACTCCACGTGGTTCGTCTCGCTCTGGGGTCGTCGAGGAGACGGTGCTCGGCTGTACACACCGATGGCCTCGACGGGATCGTTGTTCCCGATCGACAGCGTCGACTTCGACGGCAACGGCATGATCACGAACACGATCGTGACCGCGCCCGTCGAAGCGGCGCAGGCGTTCGAAGCAGGGGGGACTTACCCACAGGAGTTGGCGGGCTTCTTCTGCGACAACGGCGAGTACCAACGCACGGCGACGAGACCGTGTTGCCCGTTCGGAACGACCGAGAACGGTGGGCGATGTCTGAATTCCGCGATGCCGCCAGTGGAGTTTCCGCCGACGCCCGCGGTCGTGAGGTCACTGTTCAACCTGGCCCGACAGGGGCCGTTCATCGCGCGGGTCGTCGACGGAGCGCCGCGGCGAATGTACGCGCTCTATCAAGCGGATCTCGGCGCGACGGATACCGCGGGCGTGCCCATGCGCGTTTGGAGCGGCACGGGCAAGGTGCGTTGGGAGGCGATGGACTGGATCGTTCCTCGTGCACCAACGTCAGCGTCGACGGAGTACGCGCTCGAACAATGCACCGCTGAGTTTCAAGACTGCGCGCGGATCGCGGCTGGACGCCCCGAGCGCGGCGACTTCGTCGTCGACGGCCAACCATGGCGTATCGACGGCACGGGGACGATCACGGCAGCCACGGTGGATGTAGGAACGGTCGTCCCAGAGATCATCCTCGCGGGCACTGCGAGCCGAACGTGCCTGATCCAGACGGATCCCATGACGCAGCTCGAGAGCGAGTGTCCGTGGGGCCCCGTTCGTGTCGCGATCGGAACGGGCGCGAACCTCGAGTCACCGAGCGCGACGAACACGTTTCGCAGCGTGACGATTCCCGGTGCGCCACCCGCAGTATCGGGCATTGCCATCGCGCCCTGGACGTCGAGCGGAAACACGCCGGATCAGTTTCTCGTCGTGCTACGGGAGGCATCGCAAGGGCAGTTGTCCTACTCGTTGTGCTCGACCGCTGGCGTGTGCAGCAACGCGCTGCCGCTGATCGGACCAGGCGGACGGCTCACGAGCGATACACAAATCGCGCTGGCAGCGAGATCATCATCAACCGCGTGGCGCGTGGGTCTCGTGCGTGGACAACCGATCCTGCGCACGTTGCCTGGGCTGCGCGTCGACGAGCTCGTGGCAGGAGGCGCCGGTGTCGATGTCGTCGCAACGCGTGCGGTGCTCGACGTCGCACCGTCGACCACGCCCCGAGAGGTGAACATCAGCAGCGAATCTGCCCTCAGCGCAGCATTCACGCCCAACGCGACGCTCGTCGTCGGCTTCGAGCACAACGGTTCTGGCCAACAAGCGTCCGGGACGACGACTGGTGACCCGCTCACGGGGCCGACTCGCTTGGTATGGGGCACGAAGGACTACAACTGGAGCTTCCAGGCGATTCGAGGGCGAACCGAGGTCGCGAACCAAGTTCAAAATCCGTTGCGTCAGTCCCCGGGCAATACGTTCTCCGTCATCTTCGACGCTCGGCGAGCAGAGGAGTCCGTCGCGCCCAATCCGGCGACGAACGTACGCATGCCCAGCTACGATCGAGCGTTCGGGGGCGTCGTTCGAGCGTGGGCACCGTCGTTTACAGACCAGACGCGACAGCGATTCATCGCCCGCATTGGCGGATCGCCTCTGGAGCTACGCTACGACTACGACGACATGCAGACGCTGGCGTTTCAGACCTGCCAAACGATCCAATCCTCGAGCCGCGGTGTACGTGGTTCCGACGTGTTGCCGCGGATCGGCCAGCCAACGCCAGGCGCGCGCGTGACGTGCCCCGGCGCTGCCGCCTGGCGAGAGCCTCCACCGAACGCGACGATCCCAGACTTCGTGCTTCGTCGCGGACAGCTCTCGAACGCAGCGTTCGGCGACCTGATCGCAGAGCTCGTGACCGGTCGCAACTGGTTCGGATCGCTCTCTCCGGCGCCTGCACTGCCACCGCCGATCGCCCCGCCGATCGTGCCGGTGGATCGATGCACAGCGTCCGATCCTGCCGCTGCATGGCGTGGGTACGAAATCGGAGCGCTGCGATGAAGCGCTGGATCGCATGGATCGGATCGCTGTCACTCGTCGCGTGCGGCACGAGGGTGTCGCCGGACGCGAGCGACTCCGCAACGAGCGACGTCACAGTCGTCGAAGTGTTTGCACCGGATGCAGACGTCATCGAGGATGTGTGGACCACGCTGGACATCCGCGACGCGGATGCTGCAGACGCAGCGGATGTCGCGGAGGTTGTCGATGTAGTCGACGTGGTACGCGATGCGACTCCCTGCGATCCTCCCTCGGAGCCGCGGCCAGCGCGCACGCTCAACAGTTGCAGCGGACCCAACGGCGCGCCCGCCGAGCACTGCCGCGAAGTGTGGGTGTGCCCCACGACTCCGACGCGACTCGGCTCGACGCAAGCGTGGGTCCGCGGGCGCGAATTCGCTCCGCGTCGTCAAGCGCCCGCCTGCGACATGGTCGAGGTGCGAGTACATCCCGCGTACATCGACGCGTACGAAGTGAGCGTCGCTCGCTTTCGTGCATGGGTCCTCGCTGGGCGTCCTCAACCACCTCCAGCGGCTCAACTGTGGATGATGCCGACAGCCTTTGCGAGATGGCGCACGGTCGAGCGTTGGGAGGACCCTACGTATTCGTGCGAAGAAGACGGTCGGTGCACCCGACCGGATCCCGCACGATGCACGTATCGCGCGACGCCCGGAGAAAACGACAACCTCCCCATCAACTGCGTCGACGGAGCCGACGAGCTCGCGTTCTGCTGGTGGGACGGGAAGCATCGTGTGACCGAGGCGCTGTGGGAGCACGTGGCGCGCAACGGGGGACGCACCGCGCTGCCGTTCTCCGATCGCGTCGCGTCGTGGCCACCGTCCAACCCGTGCGACTACGGCGACATCGCTGGTTGCCCGCGAACGATGGGGCTTCCGCACGCCATCGACGCTCATCCCTTGGGGCAATCTGTGTCGCCTGCGGGCGTGTTCGGGCTCTGGGGCGGCGTCGCGGAGGTCGCGTGGTCGACGAGTCGAGAGCTGCGGCTTGCGTGCCACTCAGTTTTCGGACTTCCGCCACCAGAGTTGGGAACCTACTTCGCAGAGATCTCTGTCCGCGGACGGGACTTCACCGACACCACGGAGTGGGCGGCGCGGTACGACCATGCTGCAACCTGGTCCATGGTCGTCCGCGCACAACGCCACGCAGGCGACGGGATTCGCTGCGCCCGCTGGGTGCCAGAGCCGTTTGCGCCGGAGATGTGACGTGCGACTCGCGCAGCGGTCGGTGTTGCTCGGTGTCCGCTGCGCAACGCGGAGCGAAATCAATGGAGCTCGCGCGCAGCGAAGCTCATCCCCCCTGCACCGTGAGTGCTACGCTCGTCGCTGAGCTGGTCACGGGCCGCAACTGGTTCGGGTCGCTCTCTCCAACACCTCCGCCACCGCCGCCTCGGACGGTGCCGATTGTTCCCGTCGATCGATGCACAGCGTCCGATCCCGAATCAGCGTGGCGTGGCTACCAAATCGGAGCGCTGCGATGAAGCGCTGGATCGCATGGATCGCGTCGCTGTCGCTTGCAGGGTGCGGCACCACTGTGTCGCCCGATGCGGGTGATACTGTCGCTGACGATGCGTCTGTGCCAGAAGCGGACGTCATCGAGGGCGACGTTGCCGACGCAGTCGACGTCGTACGCGACGCGGCTCCTTGCGATCCTCCGTCAGCACCGCGCCCTGCACGCTCGCTCAACAGTTGCAGTGGACCCAGCGGTGCGCCGCCCGAGCACTGCCGCGAAGTGTGGGTGTGCCCCACGGAGCCAACGCGATTGGGTTCGACCGATGCGTGGGTTCGCATGTACGAAGGCCCAGCACGACGCCAGACAGCGAGCTGCGATGTGGCCGAAGTGCAGGTGCACCCAGCGTATATCGATGCGTACGAAGTGAGCGTCGCGCGGTTTCGAGCGTGGGTGCTCGCAGGTCGTCCACAACCACCCGCGGGCATGCGTCTGTGGCTCCAGCCAACGGCAGTGTTCTGGAGCGAGGTCAACCGCTGGGAAGATCCTACGTTTACCTGCGAAGACGAAACGGGACAGTGCATTCGACCGAACCTCGATCAATGCAGCTATCGACCCACGCCGGGAGAGAACGACAACCTTCCGATCAATTGCGTGAATGGAGCGGAGCAACTGGCGTTCTGCTGGTGGGACGGAAAGCACGCGGTGTCGGAGGCATTGTGGGAGCACGTCGCGCGCAACGGCGGCCGCACACCGCTGCCGTTTTCCGATCGCGTCTCGTCGTGGCCTCCTTCCAACCCTTGCGACTTCGGCGACATCGCTGGCTGCCCTCGAACGCGCGGATTGCCACATGCGATCGACGCACACCCCATGGGACAGTCGGTCTTTCCTGCGGGCGTATTCGGTCTCTGGGGAGGCGTCACAGAATTGGCCTGGTCGACTTCGCGATATGTGCCGCTCGGGTGCCTCCCTCAACTCGGCAGCGCGACGATTGAGATGGGGACTCAGTTCGCAGCGATCTCTGTACGCGGTCGCGACTTCACCGACACCACGGAGTGGGCGGCGCGGTACGACCATGCTGCAACCTGGTCCATGGTCGTCCGCGCACAACGCCACGCAAGCGACGGGATCCGCTGCGCGCGATGGGTTCCGGAGCCGTTTGCGCCGGAGATGTGACGTGCGACTCGCGCAGCGGGCGGTGTTGCTCGGTGTCCGCTGCTCTGCGCGGAGCGAAATCAATGGAGCTCGCGCGCAGCGAAGCTCATCCCCCCTGCACCGTGAGTGCTACGCTCGTCGCTCGATGACCGCTGCACGCTCGATCCGCAACAGCGCCGACGTCGAGGCGATGCGCGAGCGCGCGCCGACCGGGATGCGCTCCGAGATCATTCATGGCGCGTTGCTCATGGCTCCTGCGCCTCGCGCGTCGCATCAGTTCGCGATCGGACGCCTGCTCGCTGCGCTCGATCGCGCGCTGCCATTGCGTCGCGGCGGCTCGAGGCCGACGGGGTGGCTCTTTCTGCTCGGGCCCGAGCTGCATCTCGGTGAAGGGCCGGACAAGCTCAACCCGGACATCGCTGCGTGGCGCGCGGAGCGGGCGCCGTCGCTCGATGACTACCCGATCGAAGTCGTGCCGGATTGGCTGTGCGAGGTGCTTTCACCCTCGACCGAGGTGTACGACCGCGCGACGAAGCTTCCGTTGTTTGCTGCGTACGGAGCTCGTCATGCGTGGTTGCTCGACCCCGACGCGCGGACGCTCGAAGTGTTCGCGCTGGATTCTGCGGGAGCGAGGCAGATCGCGCGCCTCGATGGCGATGATATTGTGTGCGCGGCGCCGCTCGACGAGGTTCCGATCGAACTCGCGACGTTGTGGGGCTAGTTTCGCCCGCCCGGGATCTACGCCCCTCGACGAAGCCCTTCAGGCGCGGATCGGTGTTCACGGCCAAAGGTCGCCTGGCACAGCGAGAGGCCGCAGCGCGAATTCGCGACGTACGTCCCACCGACAGACTCGCTTACCATTGCCCCACGCAACGATGCAACGATGGACCCGCCCACAGGGCGAGCAGCTCGAGTTCTGGGAGGTCGGCGCAGAAGGCCAGGTCCTGCGCGAGCGATGGGGCCTCGAGGGACAGCCCCCGCAGACCCGCGAACAACACTGCGACAACGACGCGACGTGCGAGCGGATTCGACTGCGCATGGTCGCGCAGCGCGAGCGCGAGGGCTTCGTCGCAGCCGCCGGCGCGCCGAGCAGCGCGAGCGAGAAGCGCAAAGAGATCGCCGCGTTCGGAGAGCTCACTCCGAAGAAGCTCGCGTCGATCGCGCTCAAGCTCGACGCGATCGTCTCGTCCGACTCGCACAAACACCGGATGGAGCTCGCGAAGGCCGCCTCGTGGCAAGACGCGCCGAAGCTCTTGTGGCACCTCGTCGAGCACCGCGCCGTGAAGGCCGAGAGCAACCTCGGGCTGCTCTCGCTGCTCGCAGAGAGCCCGGACGACGCGCCGGTCGAGCTCGTGTTCGAGCTGCTCGCGAGGCTGTCCAGAGACCCGAAGAAGCTCTATCCCAAGGGCTACACGGCCCGTTACTTCACCGACGGATCGTGCCGAGAGGTCGACGCGCTGCTCTTCTCCGCCGCGCGACGCGCCGAAGGTCTCTTCGCCGCGCGCGAAGCAGAGCTCGCGCCGTGGGTGCGCGACGGGCTCGACTTCGTTCGAGGCCGAATGGGCATCGAGCTCGCGCCGGACACAAAGAAGCGCATCCTCGAGCAGATCGCTCGCAACCAGTGCACGCAGTGGGGGCTCACGATGGGCTGGGAGCTGCCGCTCGTCGAAGGCGGCGGCGTTGTGCAACAACGAATGCAAGAGACCGAAGACGTCCGCGCGGTCGCGCTTCGGTTCGGAACCCCCGCCGAGTGGTCCGCCGCCATCGTGCGCGCCGCGCTCGAGCAGAAGTTCGATGGCGTTCACTCCATCCGAGACGCGCTCGTCGCGTGCACCGCGCGCGAGCTGGCCGCGCTCTTGTCCAAGCCATTTTCGTTTGGCGACAACCGCACGCTGGCGTACGTGATCGGCATCGTCGAAGGCCGCGACGACTCGCCGACAGAGCTCCTGGACGCCGCGCATTCGCTCGTCGACCGCACGGACCTCGGCAAACAAATCCGAGAGCTCCTCGCGGTGGTCGCCGCGCGACGCTTCGCCGAGCGGGGCGAGCCCGTGCCCGAGTCCCTCGACGCGCTGCTGCGATTCGAGTTCTTCTCGGGCGTCTACTTCGAGTCGATTCGCCCGTACATCGCGGGGCTGCGGGCCCTTCCTCGCGAGCGGGCGCACGCCCTCGCGCGCGAGCGGCTGGCGCAGCCCTTTCAGTACCAACGAGCGCTCGCCGCGTTGATCGCCCACCCAGACGACGCGCTTCTGCGCGAGATCTTCGAGAAGGACACGACCAACTGCTATCTCGAGCCGAGGGTCGTCGGAGAGCTCGGCAGCCCGGCGCTCGAGCACCTCGCCCGCATCTACGAGCAGACCCCGCGAGACCGCAGGCGCAGCCGCGCGCAGCAGATCCTTCAGGCGCTCGCGTTCGCCGCGGACCGCGGCGAGCCCATCGACCCGCAGTGGGACGAGCACGTTCGCTTCGACGACGAGGGCGGCGAGAAGCTCGAGTACTGGAGCGAGGAGTACGCCGCGCTTCGACGACGAGTGATCGCTGGGCTGCCCATCGAGCGCCGAAACGCCCTCCTGCTCGCGAGGCTCGAGAAGGACAAGGACCCCACCCGCTCGCTGTCGATCTTGAATCTATGTGACGATGACGCCTTCGAGCGCGGCGTTAGGGTCGTGCTCGAGCGAAGGAGCGGCGTCCGACGCCCCGAGCTCCGCGCGGCGCTCGCAGCGCTGGGAGAGAGGCTCGTCCCGGCGCTCGTGGCGGCGCAGGACACGTTTGCGAAGGACAGAGAGTTCGTCGCGTTCTTGCGCGAGGCGCTGCCGGCGTCGACGTGGGAGACCTTCGAGCGGGCGCTGAAGAGCGTCGGTCAGAGCTGACCCGTCACCAGTCGCCGACGACGACGCCGTCCTTCTGCACCCACGCGTCCCGAGGCGGAAACGCCTGCATCCCCAGCACCGCGCGCAAGCGGTCTTCGCTGTCGCACACAGCCCACGCCCAGCCCTCTTCGACCTTGAAGGCCGCGCAGTACGCGTAGTCGAACACAGGGCCCCAGTCGTCACCGTTGTCTGGCGGAGTGAGCGCCAGCTTCGCGATGATGTACGAGTTCTTCTCGACGACGGTGCTCATGGACGCGGTCGTTCCGCGGCCCTTCATCGCGAGCGCGGGCAGGTCGCACAAGCTGCTCGCCAGGTACTTCGTCGCGAAGTCCGGCGCGGTCTCCGTGAAGTACACAGCCGACGCCGGAACAGCTTTGTTCGCTCCCCAGTCTTCGGTCGAGCCGTCCTTGGCGAACGTCGCGTACTCGAAATCACCGTGCTGCGTCTGGCCCCTACGCAAGACCTTGGGCTTCTTCGCGCTGGCCTTCTTCGCGCTCTTCGCGCCGCCCTCTCGCTCGAACGCTTCGAACGCCCGCACCACGTCCTCGTAGCCGCGCACACGAAATTCGGTCAGCGTGTCCTCTTTCGCTCGCTCGCCCTCCGTCGCTCGCTCGCCCTTCGCCGCGCTCGACTTGCCCTTCTTCGCCGCCGCCGCGTCTCGCCACTTCGCCACGGCGTCGCCCTTCATGCTCTTCAGCGCTTTGCCGGCGTTTTCAGCGGTCTTGTCGGTGAAGATCACGCTGGTCGCCGCGAGGATGTGCGCGGTCGACGGCAGTCCGATCGCCGCGAGCTCGGCGTGCGTCTGCGCTCTCGTCGGGTCGCGCAGCAAGCTCGCGACCGCGTCGCTCGCCACCATGCGGTACTTCGCGAACACCTCGATCCACGAGACCTCGGTGCTCTCGCCCTTCGGGTTCACCGTGATCGCGCTCTGCGTGAGAGGAATCTTGTCGTACAGCGTGTCGAGCAGCACGCCGTCGACGCCCACGCCCAGCTTGTCGCCCGCGAGCTCGAGCGCGAACCGAACGCCCCTCGTCCGATCGAGCGGCGGAGTGCAGCCGCTGGCGCCCTTGGCGGCGAGCTTCCACCGCTCGCCGACGACGTCCACGAAGAGCTCGACGCCTCCGCGAAAGCTCACCGTAAACGACTCGGCGCCGCGCACCATCCCGCGCACCCAGACGTCCTGACGATCGACTGAAATAGACCGCGTGCGCTCGGGCTTCTCGCCCCGCGCGAGCAACGGCGGATCGCCGAGAAAGAACAGCTCGTTGCGGTTCGATCGATAGTGCTTGAGCAACACCAGCAGCGAATCGGCCCACTCGGGCTGCTCTTGCTCGAGGGGCTCGACGAAGCTGCGCTCGATCGAGCCCATGAGGTTGTGTCTCTTGGTGGCCATGAAGCGCCCGATCGCGTGGCGATAGACCTCCATCGACGCGCCCGCCCAGAGGAGCAGGTGCCCCACGCCGGGTCGCTTGTCGCTGTAGTAAGCGCGAGTAACACTCCCCTCCCAGCACACTTCGTCGATCGCGCGGACGAGCGATGCGGGGTCCGATCCGAGCCCGAGTCGCCCCTCTTCTTTCGCCCTCGCGTAGTGGTACGGGACGTCCTCGAGGTACGGGTCTCGCGAGCAGATTTGCAGATAGTCCGCCCAACCAGACTCGCTGAGCAGCGACTCTTCGAGCCTCGTCGTGGACGCAGCCACGATCGACTCGAGGCTCGCGGGCTCGCTCGCGCTGCTGCTCGCCACGAGCTTCGAGAGATCGAGCAGATCTTCTTCGGGCTTGCGCCCGTAGCGCGGGAGCGACCGTTGAACGCCCGCCCACGCGCTCTCTTCCGGCGCAGGCAGCGCCGCGAGCTTCGCCGCGATTTCCGCCGCAGGACCGCCGCCCGCCGCGAGCCTCGCGAGCGCCTCCGTCGCGTCGCTGCCCGCGGACGCGAGCGCGAGGAGCGCGGTCTTTCTCAGCGGCTCGTCCTCGGGCTTGTTCGCGGCGGCGATCACGGACTCGAGCGCCGAGAGCGCCTGCGGCCGCCCCTCGGACACCGCGCGCATCACGACGAGCGCAAACGCCTCGGGCAGCTTCTTGGCGTTGGTCATGACCTCGGCGAGCGCGTCGGCCGAGAGCAACTCGGTCTCGAAGTAGAGGTCGTTGAGGTCGTTCTTCTTGAGCCTGGCCGTGGCGTGCCGAAGGGCGTTCGCGTACGCGTCCGCCGTGGATCGGGAGCGATCCGAGCGCGTCGAGAGCCAGCGCCCCGCCTCTCGCACCTCGTACAGAGAGAGCTTCTTCTCTGTCGCGCGGAGGCACGCTTCGATCGCGTCGGTGGTGGCGAGCTCGAGCGTGTTCGGGATGCGCGAGTTCTTGTTTGCGGCGCGGCGCGCGCCGCACGCTTCGCCGAACTCTCTGCCCGCGAGCAGAAAGAGCGCGTCTTCTCGGGGGTCGTGTCGATGGGACGTCGGCAGGGTCTCGGGCAAGAGCGCCTTGGCCTCTTCGCGCGCGAGCTGGATGTATCGCTCCCAAGTCACCTCGCGAGGGTCCGAGAGCGAGAACAAGCTCGTCATCCAGCGCACGACGACGGGCGATGGGCTCTTTCGAAACCACGCGCGAAAGGACTCTTCGGTGACGGGCGCGTCGAGGTCGCGCACCTCCAGCGCGTCGAAGCGAACGGCGCCCTTGTCGTCGACGTGCTCGGGTTTGTCGACCGAGAGCCAGAAGCGGACGTACTTGCTCCACCGCGCGCGGTCCGATCGACCGCGCTTGGAGAGCGCCTCGTAGTTCTTGTCTCGAACCAGTGGTTCGAACGTGTCGCTGTTGTCCATTGCCGTCGCGGGCTCGGAGGGTACCCGTACTCGGCGCTCGGCGGAGAGCGCGCCTGCTGGACAGATCGAGCGCGGGGCCCCGAGTCGTGCCACGCTTGGAGCAACCGACCTTGCAGAGCGCACCCAACCCTGGCCCATCGCTCGAACCCGAGGGGCGCTTCGCCCGCGCTCGAGCGTACTTCACCACGCGCGTCGATCCGCTGACGAGCTTGTTTCTCGTCCTCCCGATGTTCGTCATCTACCAGATCGGAACGCTGGCGATGATGGACTGCCGCGGAGGCCGGTGCTCGTGGCGCGCCAACGGCGTGGATTTTCTCACAGGAAACCTCCTCGCTCTCACGGGAGGCTCTCGCCTCGTGTACGCGGGCGTCGCGCTCGTCGCGTCCCTCGCGCTCTTCGGAGGCGTGCTCTGGGCGCGCCGTCGCGCGAAGCTCTCGCCCAAGCTCTTTGCGCCGGTGCTGCTCGAGAGCGCGATCCTGGCCTCCATTGTGGGACCGACGTCGGTGCTCTTGTCGCGCGCCGTGGGCCTGGGCGCGCAGGGGTCGAGCTCGTTCATCGGCGACATCGTGACCTCGTGCGGCGCGGGTCTGCACGAAGAGCTCGTGTTTCGCGCGGGGATGTTCACCGGACTCGTGTGGCTGCTCGAGCGCATGGGACAGTCCCGGTGGCGCGCGCTGTTCGTGAGCGGAGCGCTCTCGTCGCTCGCGTTCTCGATGGTTCACCACATCGGGCCGTTGGGCGAGCCGTTCACCGTGCGGGCGTTCGTGTTTCGCGTGTTCGCGGGCGCGCTGTTCGCGGGGATCTACCGCGTGCGCGGGTTCGCGATCGCCGCGTGGACCCATTGTCTGTACGATGTGTGGGTGCTGGCGCTGCGGTAGAGTACGGAGGGAGATCGATGGTGCTTGGACGAACGGGGATCATCCTCGCGACGCTGGTGTTGTGCGCTTGCGAAGCGACGACCAACACCGGCGAGGGGCAAGGCGTAACAGCGCGGCGAACGCGGCGTCGAAGCCGCTGGGCCATACCGCGGTCAGAACAGCAACCGCCAGCGCCGAGCCGCGAGCTCCCGCCCGAGGGAACGATGGACGCAGCCGACGTCGCGGCGGTGCTGCGGCAGAGAATCCACGTCATTCGCGAGTGTTACGAGGCTGCGCTGCTCGTCGATCGGCGATTGCATGGCCGTCTCGATGTGCAGTTCACGATCGACGCTTCTGGGCGCATCTCGAGGATCTCGACGCGCGGATTTGCGGAAACCCCAGCGTTCACGGAATGCGTGGTGAGAGTGGTGGTTCCGCTGCAGTTTCCGCAGCCCGAAGGGGGCAGCGTGGAGTTCTCGTTTCCGTTCAACTTCCATCCAGAGGGGTGACGCAAGCGGGGTCGACCCGCTCGACGAGCAGCCTTCAACCGCTTCGCGGTCTGCGCCTCGAACCCGCTGCCTATCGCTACGGCGGCCGCGGAACGCACCGCCCCTGCACGCATTCCTCTTCGGACGAGCAGCACACCCCCGGCGCGCAGTACTCGCGCCCAGGAGGGCACGGCGCGACGCACCGCCCCTGCACGCACGCCCACGTCGCCGGGCAGTCCGAGGGGCGACGACAGCCCAATCCCGGAACGAGACAACGTCGGTCTGGACTGCACGTCGATCCGAGGGGACAGCCTCCAGGGCAGCGGCCCCCGCAGCCGTCGGACGCTCCGCACGCGGTGCCCGGAGGGCATCGCGGCGTGCAGATCGTGCATTGATTTCGTGGGTCGCAGCTTCGGCCGTACGGGCACCATACTCGGCACGTTCCGCCGCAGCCGTCGGGCTGCCCGCACCACGCACGAACACGAGCGCCGAGGGACCATCGCACTCCCTCGGCACGAGCAATCGACGCAGCCAGCCCTACGGCCGCCACGGTCGTCCTCGCGGCACCCGAGGAAGAAGCGCGTGATTCAGCGCGGACGTCCTGTGTCGATGCGACGCGCGCGGCGCACCATCAGCGCGCCTACCAGCGTGAGCAAGATCGACAGGGTCGCCTGCGACGGAGCGTCACGCGAGGCGCTCGCGGGGGTCGCGCAGGTGCAGCCGCCGCCGCACTTTCGATCGAGGCTCGGGGGATGCGCGCGCGCGAGCGTCGCGCGGCAATCGTTGCTGATGAGCGCCTCATCACAGCCTGTGCCGGCGCGTCGAGCGTGACACCTGGGGCCATGAGTCCCTGGAACGAGCAGCTCGCGGTGCCGTTGATCGCGACGCCAATGCCGACATAGTGCGCGGAGGCGTCGACGCCGAACCGCCACAGCACGGGCTGCCTGGGTGTGATTGCAGAACGTGGGGATATCGCCGAGCGCCTGCCATCATCGCAGTTTCGCTGAGAGACCAAGCGCTCGAGTCGCGATTGGCCGCCCCGGGAGCCAAGGGGCCCGGCAACAGCGCGCCGCGTGACGCGCGGGACGCACGTACGCGGAGCGCGGCGGGCTCGCGCCCGCAGCTACTCGGTGCACAGGGACTCCAGACGATTTCCGCGCCCGCGGTCCCCGCCAGGACTCGAGTCTCGACTCGTTGAGCTCGACGCACGGTTGCCGGGTGTTCGACTGCGATATTCTGCGACGACGTTGGGCGGCTACACCACGCCGGCGATGGCATCGAAGATGCCCGAGCGGATCAGCGCGGTGGAAATCCAGCCAACCCAAGGCCGCGGAGCGCGAAACCTACGACGACCGTCGGACGGTCTCCTTGGTGTATCGCTGTCCGAGCGCGTGGCGCGACGACTCGACAGCGTCGAGACTCGTGTTTCATTGGAGGACCGCCTGCGAGCCTCGTGTCTCGAATACCTGTGCATGGAGTAGCTGCGGGCGCGAGCCCGCTGCGCTACGCGACGAAGTCGCGCTGTTGCCGGGCCCCTTGGCTCCCGGCCGCCCGCTGCGCACGCTTGCCCGCTGCGCACGCTTGCCGGGCCCCTTGGCCGCCCCGGGAGATCCATCGTGTTTCGGTCGCGTTTCTTCGGACGAAGTTGCAACGAGGGATGCGCTCCGCGCTCCGCACGAACCGCGATCACACCCGGGCCACCTTCGACCCGAGCGCGACGCGCGACGAGCCGTTCTTCGTCGGCGACGGGCTCGCCAAGACCGTACCGATGATGAGCGGGCCCGTGCAGGTCCGCTACGCGCAGGACACCGACGTGCGGTTGATCGAGCTCGAGTACGAGGGACAAGAGCTGGTGATGGACGTGATGATCCCGACGCCCGGCCGCACGATGGCGTCGATCAGCTCGAGGTTCACCGCAGAGAACTTCGCGCGCTGGGTCGAGATCGCCCGCGAGCAGCACGTGGTCGTGAACCTCCCGCGCTTCACGGTGCGGCGTCATTCTCGGCTCAGAGAGCCCCTCGGGACGATCGGGGTGCGGTCGGTCTTCTCTGCGAGCGCGGACCTCACGCGGCTCACCCGAAGTCTCATTTACGATCACGCCGCAGGGCACGGTGCGCGACGCGTCGACGGACGCAGAGTACCCGCTCCCGGCGGTGCGCGAGTGCGCGCGTCGCGTGTTCGAGCGTCTGCAGTTTCCCCGGCCCGAGCGCGGCGAGGTGCGCGTCGAGTACCCTGTCACGTTCTTCCGCGCCGAGTGATCGCGCAGCGCTCGATCCGAAAGCGCGCTGCGGGCAAGGCCACGACGCGGTCACCCGCGGGGGCGCTCGTCGGTCTCGATCGCGTCGACGGCGAAGCATCGCACGCTCTGCTGCCTGCCCTTCACCGAGAGCTCTGCCAGCGCTCGCCCCTTGGCGACGTGCGAGATGAGCGCGAAGGTGGTGTCGCTGATGACGAGATCCACGCCGAGCTCTTTGGTCTTTCCCTCGAGGCGCGAGGCGACGTTCACCGCGTCCCCGATCACGGTGTACTCCATGCGCTGCTCGGAGCCGATGTTGCCCGCGACGACCTCGCCCGTGTGAACGCCGATGCCCGTCGCGATCGGCGCGATCCCCCGCGCCACGAGCGAGGCGTTGAGCGGAACCAGCGCCGCCCGCATCCTCGTGGCGGCCCGCACCGCGCGCACCGCGTCGTCTGGCTGCGAGACCGGCGCGCCGAACACCGCCATGATCGCGTCGCCGATGTACTTATCCACGACGCCGCCCTCCTCCATGATGATCCCGACCATCACCGTGAAGTACTCGTTGAGCAGCGCGACGAGCGCGTGGGCGTCCATCTGCTCGCTGATCGTCGTGAAGCTGCGGATGTCCGAGAAGAGCACGGTCACCGTGAGCTTCTCGCCGCCGAGCTGAACCTTGCCCGACAGCAAGTGCTCCATCACTGACTGCGTCATGTACTTGCCGAACGTCGAGCGCAGCTTGTCGCGCTCGCGCAGGCCGTCGACCATGTGATTGAAGCCCACCGCGAGCGCTTCGAGCTCGTCGCCGGTCGCGATGTCGTCGACGTGCGCGTACTGCGTGTCCTCGAGCTTCTTCATCGCCCCGCCGAGGCGAGTGATCGCGCCGCTCATGCGACTGGCGATCCGCGCGCCGACCCAGAGCGACACGAGCGAGATCGCGAGCAATAGCGCCGCGGCCGCCAGCATGTCCGTCCGCACGCGATTGGACAGCTCGGTCACGTCGAGAGCGACCACAAAATCAAGAGGCCCCGCGCCGATCAGGCGCTGGTGGTCCGCCCGCGCGAAGGCCCAGCGCGAGCCGCGGGCGTCGGTCTCGACGCGGTGCCCCCGCTCTGCGTGCGTTCCCAGCGCCCGAGGAAACTGGTCCGTCGCGGCCACGACCCTCCCAGACGCCCGGTGAACGACGGCCACCTCCGCGCCCACGTTTTTCGCGCCGTGCACGACCAGCGCGCGATCGATCGGCAGACACGTGAACACGAACCCCACGTCTTCGAGCGGCGCGATCTGCCCGTACGCGAAGGTGTCGGCGCGAGGATCGAGGTTGCAGCCGCCCGAGATCACTCCGCGCCACGCGCTTCGGCGCGCGCCCGCGGCGGCCTCGGGAGCGCGCTCGACCAGGTTGCTCGGCGGGCGATCGATGCCGACCTGCGCGAAGAGCGTCCCGTCCGAGCGAAAGAGGGCGAAGTCGACGCTGGCGAAGGCCGTTCGCATCCGCGTCAGCGTCCGCAGCGCGCGATCGGGAGCGTTCTCGCGAACGAGCCTCGCGAGGTGCGGCGACTGCTCGAGCACGCCCGAGAGCAACGAAATGCTGCGCACTTCGTCTTCGAGCTCGACCTCGATCCCCTGGACCGTCGTCGGGACGCGCTCGGCCAACGTGTCGATGACCTGCTTCTGAACGAGCAGCGCAAGGACGGCGAGCGAGGCGAGCACGCTGAGCATCGTCGCGCCGAGGAGGAGCATCAACTTCGCTCGGACGGTGCGGATCATCTGGCGTCCGAGCGTATCGCAGCTCTGCCTTCGGTTGGCGACGCGCGACGATTCGCCGAACCGATCAACGCTCTCGCAGCACCCCGAGATAGATCACGCCGCTCTCGTACACCGCGGGGTACACGGCCCACGCGCCGACGCGCGCGGCAGCCATCCTCGCCAGCGCCGACGCAAACGGCTCGTCCGCGGGCAGGTGCGGCCTTCGCAGCGCGCCCAGCCCCGCGTGCGACTTCGTCGACTCGCGCGCCGCGTTCGAGAGGGATTTGCTGCGCTCGGGCAGCTCGTCGTTGGCCCATCCCCACAAGAGCGTCTCGGACTCTTTGGCCCACGTCGCGATGACCTGCGCCCGATACACCCGCCAGGGAAGAACGCCCTTCTTCAACTGCAGCTCGAGCGTCTTGGCGTCGTACTCCCAGTCATCGTGCCCCTGCGCCTCGGCGCTGAGCGCGCGTTGCCCTTCGTCGATCGTCGCCGCCGCGAGCGCCGCGTCGAAGAGCGCCTCTGTGTACACGCGGTACGGATAGAGCCGCTCGTCCAAGGGCACTTCGGCCAGCAAACGACCGTCGCTCGCGAGCAACGCCACCGTCGCGTCCACGTCGCTCGCTCGATGAACAGCCAGCGACGCGAGCGCTCCACGCCCGAGCAGCTCGTCGAGCTCGTCCAGCGCAGCGTCGAGCGAAGCGCGCACTTCGCCGAGGTCGAGGCCGAGCTCTGCTCGCGCTTCGCGCGGCTCCTTCTCGCGGGCGACGATGCTGTGCGCGACGGGCTTGGCGTCGCGTCGCTCGATCGCGACCGAGAGCTCGGCCCACCCAGGAGTCGCGATCACCACCAACGTGTCGAGGATCTCGAGCGCGAGCGCCGTCAGCGCCTCGCCCTTGGGGTCGGTCATGGCGGCGCATTGTGCACGATGTCCGGCGAAACGCTTGGAGAAGTAATCGACAGATCATCGGTTCAATCCGACCGCGGTTCGTGTTGTGCTCGGGGTAGTGCTCGAATGAGCGACGGTAGGACCGGCTCGCTGAGGTTGTCGCGACGTTGCGCGGTGCTCTGCGCAGCGCTGTCGCTCGCGTGGATCGCGGCGTGCGAAGCGCACAGCAAGGCTGCGCCCACCGTCGTCGAGGCCGCGCCGACGAGGCCCGCGCGAAGGGCGCGGAGGGCAGAGCGGTTTCCTGCCTTGGCGCCGGTTCCGTTGGTCGTGACGCTCGGGCCGCGCGCGGTGCGGACGCTGAGCAAGCGCACCCGCGAGCGATTCACGGGCAACGATTGGCTCAAGGTGCAGCGGGCAGCGCAGCGCATCGAGTCCGCGGATCGCGCTGGGGTCGCCGCGCTGATCGCGATGCTGCGGGCGCCGAGGCGGGTTCCGCTCTCGAACACCGAAGAGCTGGTCTATCCCGGAGCGCGCCGTCGCAACGGGACGGGCCCGGTGATCCAATACGCGCTCGATTGGACGACGGACCGCGCGGGCTGGGTCCTCGAGGCGCTCACGTTCGACGACTTCGGCTTCTCGGCCACGGCCACGGCGCCCGAGAGCGCTGCAGAGACCGCCGCCCGCCGC
>LNFM01001893.1_pt1 | contig 45687 bp, 36 predicted proteins | sample 596031 | NCBI WGS metagenome assembly LNFM01 (sample SAMN04254537, study PRJNA301005) | activated carbon metagenome | isolation source: dual media filters at the Ann Arbor, Michigan drinking water treatment plant | place: USA: Ann Arbor
GGGTTCACCACCCGCGTCTCGCCCACCGGCGGTAGGGCGAACGGCTCGAGCCCGCGGGGCGTGGCGTCGAGGAAGAGCAGGCTCGGATCCTCGAGCGGGACGCGGAATCGAAACAGCACCGACTGCGGGCCTTCGCTGTCGGTGGCGCGGAGGATCTTCGCCACGAAGATCCCCGCGTCGACGCGATCGCCCGGCTGCAAAGCGTCGCGCGGCGCCCGGAACAGGGCCTCCTGGTAGTCGAGGTGGAACGCGGGACCGATCGCGGACAGCTCGATCGTGCGGGCGTCGAGCCGGCGCACGAGGTGGCGGCGCGTGTCCATCACCAGCGCGTGCCACGACTCGGGCACGGGCCGGCCGACCAGGTCCATCGTCGCGTAGCCGTAGATGCCGGTGACGAGATCGGGCGCGGCGAGGACGAAGACGTGCTTGCCGGTGAGGTCGCGGGCGTGGACCTCGGGGCTGTCGAAGAAGTCGCGGTGGGCGTCGCGGACCTCGGCCAAGGCGCCGAGCTGCATGCGGGCGAAGATCGCGTCGGACACCAGGTGCTCGAAGGCCAGCACGAGGGCGACGAGCGTGACCGCGACGGCGCGCCACCGCGGCGCGTGCCGCCGCCACAGGCGAGCTGCGACGACGACGGTCATCGCGAAGAACGCCGCGCCCGCGACGCTCGGGATCAGCAGGGCGCGCGTCGCCGGGGGAATCGCGGCCAAGGGCACGAGCCCGACCACGCTGCCCCAGACGAGCACGATGATCCCGCGGCGCTCGGTACCCCGCAGGCTGCCGCGGCACAGCAGCCAGGTGATCGCCGACAGGACGACCGTGATGCTCCCCGCCAGCCACGCGTGGCGCACCGATCGCACCGGCGGATCGAACTCCACGCCCTCGAACAGCCACGGCGGGATCCCGGTCCAGTCGTAGCGCAGCCACAGGCGCTCGGACTCGCCGCAGATCCCGACGAACACCTCGGCGGCCATCCGCGTGACGCGGTTGCCGAGCTCGCCGAAGAACGTGCCCGGATCGCTCATCGGATCGACGTACGTCGTCGCCCCGTAGACGCCGCAGCCGATCACCACGTAGGCGATCGCGAAGGCGACCGCGGCCGCGACCGCGGGGCCCAGGGCCGCCGCGCGCCGGCCGAGCGATCCGCGGCCGCAGACCAGCTCCCACGCGGCCACGAGCGGCAACAGGCTGATCGCGTACTCGCCGGCCGCAAACGCCAGCAGCCACAGCCCCGACTCGACCGCGAGCGCGGCGGCCGGTCGCGGGTCGTCCACGCGACGTCGTCGACGCAGGTGCACCGACAGCGCGAGGAACCCGAACGTCGCCGAGATCATCGCGCAGCGGTTCGCCAGCCACCCGACCATCCACGACAGCGGCTCGTCGACGGCGAACGCGACCAGGGCGACGAGCGCGAGCGGGCGACCCACGAGCTGCACGAGCACGCGCCCGACGACCGCGAGCAGCGCGACCAGCCACAGCAGCGAGTGCACGTGGGGCCACGGCGAGTCCCGCGGCAGGATCGCCATGTCGAACCACACCAGCGCGCTCGACAGGGGGCGCAGGTGGGCGAAGCGGAAGTGCGGCACCGTCCACCACGGCAGCGCGCCCTTGTGCGCGAGCGCGGCGGTGGCCTCGGGATCCTCGAGCGCGAAGAAGTAGAGCCCGAACGGCGACTTGGGCCCGAAGTAGCCGTCGACGTACGCGAGCTGGAAGAGGTCGTCGGCCAGGGGCCCGAGCGACAGCGCCGGCAGGTAGAAGATCACCGCCGCGATCGCGATCGCGAGCCAGAACCATCGCTCGGCCCGGCGCAGCGCCGTCGGCCGCAGCTGCCGAGCGCCCGTCACCCGCCGCTCCACACCCGGGCGCACGCGAGCACGAAGGTGAGCCCACACAGCGCGCGCATGCGGTTCCACAGCGCGACGGGGCGGTCGACGTCGGCCGGGCGCACCGCCGCGATCGCGCAGGGCAGCGCGACCCAGATCCCGAAGCACCACCACGCGTGCACGGCCGCGAGCCCGGCGATCCCGCGCACGAGGCCCATGGTCAGCGTCGGACCCCACACCACCGCGGTCGTGCGGACGCCCCGGGCGCGATCGTCCTCGCGATCGCGCAGCACCTGCACCGACTCGAACACGCCCGAGAACAGCCCGAGCATCACGAGGAGCGGCAACGCGGCCTCGAGCTGCGCCGGCGGCACGCCGACCATCGGCATGGCCACGCCCCACGCCATCATCGCCAGCACGTCGACGCCCGGCCGACGCTTCAGCACCACCGAGTAGGCCCAGCACACGCCGCCGCCGAGCCACAGGGGGATCCACAGGCCCGCGCCGTGCCACGCCGCGAGCACCGCGAGGGCTGCGAGCAGCCCGAGCTGCGCGCGCAGGGCCGCGGGCCGGTGCGCCATCAGGAACGCGGTCTTGTCGTGCTCGCGGCCGGCCGCCGCGAGGTCGGCGTCGCCATCGACGTAGTCGTTGTTGAGATAGACCAGCAGGTTGAGCAGCAGCCCGAAGACCAGGCGCAGGCCGATCTCGGGCACCGACAGGTGCAGGGCGATCGCGATCGCGGCCGCGCCGCCGAGGTTCGCCATCTCGAGCCGCCGCAGGCGGTACGAGGCCACGTCGGCGAGGATCTGCAGTTCGGCGCGCAACGAGACCGGCGGGGATGGTCCCACGAAAGGCGGGTCCGCCGCCCGGGAAAAAAGTCCTGCCCGGCTGTCACGCGGGACGGGCCCGTCCGGTCGGGGGTTCGAAGGACGAACCCCATGACCCCCCTTCGCGACGTCGTGATCCTCGGAGGTGGCTATGCCGGACTCGGCTGTGCCCTGCGCCTGTCGGCCCTCGCCCCGGACCTCCACATCACCCTCGTGGACGCCCAGGACGTCCTGTGCGAGCGGATCCGGCTGCACCAGGTGGTGGTGGGCCACGTGCCGCCGCGCCTGCCGTACGCCGAGCTGGTCGAGGGGACCGGCGTCGCGTTCGTGCAGGCCCGCGTGCTCGCGATCGACGCGCAGGCCCGGCGCGTGGGCACCTCGGTGGGCGAGCTCGCCTACGATCGGCTCGTCGTGGCGCTCGGCTCGGACATCGTGCCCGAGCTCCCGGGTGCGGCGCACTACGCAGACACCGTCGGCTCGGCAGGCGCCGCCGCGCGGCTGCGCGATCGCATCGCGGTGCTCGCGGCCGGATCGCGCGTGGTCGTGGTCGGTGGCGGCCTGACCGGCATCGAGCTCGCCGCCGAGCTCGCCGATGCGCGCGGTGACCTGCGCGTGCACCTGGTCGATCGCGGCGCGCTCGGGGCGGGGATGCTGCATCCGAGCGCGACCGCCAAGCTGCGGCGGAGCCTGGCGCGCCTCGGCGTCACGGTGCACGAGCGCTTCGACGCGACCGCGGTGGAGCCGACGCGGCTGGTGGGCGCGACGACGTCGTTGGACCTCGACGTCTGCGTGTGGACGACGGGCTTCGCCGCGAGCAGCGTCGCGGCGCGCTCGGGCCTCCCGGTCGGCCGCGCGGGCCGGCTCGCGGTCGATGCCACGCTGCGATCGATCGCCCACCCGGAGATCTACGGCATCGGGGACGCGGCCGAGCCGGTCGTCGACGTCGGCGCGCCAGCGCTGATGTCGTGCCGATTGGGGCTGCCGGCGGGCTCGCACGCCGCGGCGTCCCTCGTCGCCGAGGTCGCCGGATCGACGCCGCGACCCTGGCAGGTCCGCGACGTCCTGCGCTGCATCAGCCTCGGGCGCGACGACGGCCTCGTGCAGTTCCACCGCGCCGATGGTCGTCCGCGGGCGTGGAGCCTGTCGGGCGCGCCCGCGGCGTGGCTGAAGGAACGGATCTGTCGCGCCACGATCTGGGTGCTGCGTCGCCGCGCCGACGCAGCGCGCCGTCGTCCGCGACGCCTGAGCGCGGGGCCGGCTGTCGGCGTACCCTCGGTCGCGGCGGTGCGGACATGGGAGCAATAGACGTCGTCACGATCGAGCGCGAGCGACCCCGACTGGTGGCGCTCGCGTATCGCATGCTCGGCAGCGTGGCCGAGGCCGAGGACGTGGTCCAGGACGCCCTGGTGCGCTTCGCGGCGCTGGACGCCGCGGAGCTCCGCAACCCTGCGGCGATGCTCACCACCATCGTCACGCGCCTGGCGATCAACGTGCTGGGCAGCGCGCGGGTGCGGCGGGAAACCTACGAGGGGCCGTGGTTGCCCGAGCCGGTCGCGACGCCGATGGAGCTCGATCCCGGATCGATCTCCATGGCGTTCATGGTCCTGCTCGAGTCGCTGAGCCCCAACGAGCGCGCGGCCTTCGTGCTGTCCAAGGTCTTCGACGCCACGCACGAGGAGATCGCGGGGATCCTCGGCATCGAGGTGGCCGCCTCGCGACAGCTGGTCCACCGCGCGCGCGCCCACATCGACGCCCGCAAGCCGCGGTTCCGCCCGGCGCCGGAGGTCCACGCGAAGCTGGTCACCGAGTTCCTCACCGCGTGCAGCCTCGGCGACGTCGGCCGCCTCGGTCGGGTGCTCGCCGCCGACGTCGTCGCGCGGGTCGACCACGGCGGCAAGGCTCAGGCCGCGCGCCGGCTCCTCGAGGGCGTCGACCACGTCTCGCGCTTCTTGCTGGGGCTGGTCGCGAAGATGGCTGGCGCCGCTGCGAGCATCGAGGTCGCGGCGATCAACGGTGGGCCCGCGGTGTTGATCGCGGTGGCCGGCGTACTCGTCAGCGTGTTCACCTTCGAGACCGACGGGGATCGGGTCTGCGAGATCAACATCATCCGCAACCCGGACAAGCTCGCGGGGCTCGCCGCGGCGCGGGGGTTGGCGGTGGAGCCGGGGCGGCAGACTGCGGGGGGGTGAGGATGCGCCACCGTTCGGCCGCGGGCGGGCAGTGGCGAAACGCTCGCACCTGTAGCATCGTCGACGGCGACCCGAGATGGCGTGCGTCGTGTATGTGAGGCTCCTCGACGAGGGCACGACGTGCTGGCGGCCCGTCGATGCCGAACGCCTGACGCCGTGGCGCTGGTTGCAGCCGTGGCGAGGGCGTAGAACGCCGGCGATCGATCCCGCGGGCAGTCGCGGATCGAGGCCGCAGCCCACACGCGGAGCGCGGTCGGTTGCGACTATGATGCACCGCATGGGTCGCACCGCGTCGCGCTTCGCCGCTCCACTGCTCGCCTGTGCGCTCGGCGGATGCGCTCCACCGAGCGCCCCGCCCACCGCCGCGCCGCCGGTCGAGCCCACCGCGCCGGTCGAGCCCACCGCGCCGGTCGAGCCCACTGCGCCGGCCGAGCCCACCGCGCCGGCGATCGCCGAGGCGCCCGAGCCCGAGGTGCCGCCGCCCGGCTTCACGCCGATCCCCGCGAAGCGCAAGGCCGGCTTCCCCGGCGTCGCGTTCACGGAGGTGCGCGCGTTCGCCTTCGACCTGCGCGTCGCCGAGCGATCGGTCTGTGGCGTGCCGCTCGACGCCGACGGCACGCTGTGCGAGACGGTCGAGCGCCCCGGCGTCGCGCTCACCGAGGCGCAGACCAAGCTCCTGCTCGGCATGCTCGCGAAGCAGAGCACGTGGGGCTCGGGCTCGTCGTGCTTCCTGCCCCACCACGGCTTCGTCTTCTACGACGGGGCCACGCCCGTCGCCCAGCTCTCGATCTGCTTCATGTGCGAGATGATGGTCGCGGCGCCGTCGATCCCGAAGGCCAAGCGGCTGGGCGCCGACGACACGTATGGGCTCAACCCGAAGTCCACCGCGCAGCTGCGGGGGCTGTGTCGCGACCTCGGGCTGCCGATGTGCGACGCGACGAACCCGGCCGAGTTCGCGCCGCCGGAGTGATCCGCTACTCCTCCGCCGCGAGCGCGACCCGCCGCGCCACCTCCGCCAGCACCTCGCGCCCACGCGCCGCACGCTCGTGCTCCTCGCCGAGCGCGGCGGCCTCGATGCGCACGGCATCGACCGCGTAGCGCTCGGCGGGCTCGAGCTCGCCCAGCTCGAGGTGACATTCGGCGAGGCTGCGGTAGAGCATGCCGACGTCCGGGTGATCGGCGCCCTGCGAGGCGAGACGGATCGGGACGGCCCGCTCGAAGCGGGCGATCGCGCCGCGCATGTCGTGCACCTGCATGGCGAGGGTGCCGAGGTTGTTCAGCAGGTCGGCGACCAGCGGGTGCTCGCTACCGTAGACCGCCACGGCGATCGCCAGCGCGCGCTCGTTCGCGGCGCGGGCCCGATCGACCTCGCCGAGCTCCTCGTACACCACCGCGAGCAGGCCGAGCGAGCTCGCGATGTCGGCGTGATCGGGGCCGAGGATCCGCTCGCGCAGCGCGAGGTTGGCCTCGAGGGTCGCGCGCGCGCCGACGTAGTCGCGGCTCGCCACCTGCAGGCTGCCGAGGTTGTGCATCGTCCCCGCGACGTTGGCGTGATCGGGGCCGAGCGCGGCGGCGTAGACATCGGCGGCGCTCCGGGTGAGCCGCAGCGCCGCGTCGGTGTCCCCGCGGCGCTGCGCGACCGTGGCCAGTCCCACCAGCGCGTTGCCGGTCGTCGGGTGGTGCGCGCCGAGCAGCTCGAGCGCGAGCGCGTGCGATCGCTCGAACTCCGCGCCCGCGACGTCGAGGTCGCCGGTGCGCAGGGCGAGGAAGCCCAGCTCGAGGTGGACCTCGAGCGCGGCGCGATCGTTCCGTTGCTCCTCGATGATCGCGGCGGCGGCCTCGAGCCGCGCCTTGGTCTCCGGGAGGTCGTTCTGGACCATGTGGGCGTCGGCGAGCGCGAGCTGCAGCGTGATCTCGCGGTGGGGATCGGTCGCGCGCGTGGCGAGCAGCGCACGGGCGTGCCGCTCCCAGGCCAGGGCGGCCGGGAGGTCGCGGCCGAAGGCACCGCGTGCCCCGACCAAGGTGGTCGCGGCGTCGATCGCCACCTCGCGGTGCGAGGCCGCGAGCGCGGTGAAGAACGCCCGCTCGAGCGACGCGACCGCGGGGTCCATGCTGCCGAGCGCGACGAGGAGGTTCCCCTGCGCGAGCAACACCTCGGCCAGCACCGGCGAGTAGTCGATCGCCTCGGCGCGCGCGACCAGGGCGGCGAGGTCGTCGGCGCTCCCGTCGAAGTCGCCCGCGGTGCGGCGGGCCTCGATCACGCCGAGCTCGCGACGCACCGTGTCGACGGTGTCGGCGAGCTCGCGGTCGCCGGGCGGATCGACGTCCGAGCGCAGCGCCGCTGGATCGGCGCACGGCGCCGCAGGGGGCAGCCGCTCGACCGCGTCGATCGACCGGCTGCGGCGCGCGAGGTCGACGCGCCCGATGGTCTCGATCGTCGCGCCCAGGGCGTCGAGCCGGCGATCCAGGCACCGCTCGGCGCGATCGAGCAGCGCGCCGTCCCAGCGCGTCCGCGCGGCGCAGACCTCGAGGAAGGCGGCGGCCCAGCCCTGCGACCAGGTGTCGACGCCGCTGGCGATGCGCGCCTCGAGGTCGTCGGCGCCGGCGGCCTGCGCCCGGGCGAGCGCGTCGTGGATCTGCGCGCGGGCGGCGTCGTTCCACACCCGCGCGATGGCGTCGGCCGGGTCGCACGCGGGCGTCGCGGGGGGCCGAGCCGCCCACGCCAGGAGGCCGACCGCGCCGAGGCCACCCGCGCCCCAGGCGAGCGTGCGCCGCCGCGATCGCCCCGCGGCGCGCTCGATCGCGGCGAGCAGCGCGTGCATCGACGCGAACCGGCGCCGTGGATCGACGTCGAGCCCACGCACGAGCGCGCGCAGGACGTCGGCCGGCACGCCGCGCATGTGCTCGGGCCGGCGCATCCGGCCGAGCTCGAGGTTCGCGACCAGCTCGCCGAGGGTCGTGCCGGCGAAGGGGCGGTGGCCCCACAGCGCCTCGAACAGCGCGACGCAGAACGCGAACTGATCGCTGCGCTCGCTGGCCGGGATCCCCGCGAACAGCTCCGGAGCCATGTACGCAGGCGTGCCGCTGATCGAGTCGGTCTGCTGCGCCGCGACGATCGCGTCGGCGTTCGCCATCGGGCCGACAGGCGTGGTCGGTCCGACGGGTGTGTCGAGGCTGGTCTCGGCGAGTGCGAGGCCGAAGTCCATCACCGCGACGTGCCCGTCGTCGGTGATCATCGCGTTGTCGGGCTTGAAGTCGCGGTGGACGAGTCCCTCGGCGTGCACCGCCGCCAGCCCGCGCCCCGCGGCGAGGTAGCGATGCACGATCTCGCGCCACGGAGGATTCCGATGCTCGACCCAGTGCCGCAGCGTGAGGCCGTGGATGAACTGCATCGCGACGTACACCACGGGGTCGCCAGCGACCGTGTGCTCGTGGACGCCGACCTCGTAGACCGCGACGACGTTGGGGTGGGCGAGCCGGGCCATCGCGCGGGCCTCGGTGACCATGCGGCGCGCCGCCGCGGGGCCGGTGCGACGACCGTCGAGGAGCTTGATCGCGAGGCGTCGATCGAGCTCGGGATCGTACGCGGCATAGACCGTGCCCATCGAGCCGGAGCCGACCCGCTCGAGGAGGTGGAACCGCGACACCGTGCGCGTGCTCGGGGCCCCGCCGAAGAGGCGCGCCCGCGCGGTCTCGCGGGCGACGTCGCGCTCGAGGGACGCGACGAGCTGGAGGTCACCCAGGCCGGCGTCGTCGCCCTCGGTGCCCATCGCGCGTGGTCCCCCTCGCCCGCGCGCCTGGGTCACCAGGACGGCTGCGAGCTCGCGTCGTCGCCCGGCTCGCCCGGCTCCCCGGCGATCGGCGGCGCGCCGCCGTACACCGGCTCGCCGGGCCGGCGGCGCCGCTTGGCCTCCTCGGCGACCTGCTTCTGCGCGATGGCGACGCGGGGACCGAGGATGCGGTTGGTGTCGTTGAGTTTGCCGATGAGCGCCGGCGTGATCGCCTTGCGCTCGTCGACGACCGAGTACAGCAGATCGAAGACCTCGGCGATCTCGGGCTCGACCGAGCTGGTCTCGGGGCGCACCTGCGTGCGGTTGCCCGGCTTCACGGCGGCGAAGCCGGCGGCCGCGTCGCCCCGACCCAGCCACTTGATGGTGTCGTGGATGACGCGCTCGGGATCGCGGAGCATGCCGTCGTACGACTGCACGTGCACGCGGTGGCGACGGGTGACGATGTCGCGGACCAACGAGAAGTTCTCGTGCCACCACTCGAGCACCGCGGGGATCCGCGGCGGCGCGACGGCGCCCGGGTGCTCGCGCTGCCGGGCCTCGTCCTCCATCGCGAACAACCGATCGAGCGACGCCTCGTACTCGCGCCAGTGTCGCATCGTCGCGATCACGTGGCCGATGTACGCGCGGTCGGTCTTGATCAGCCCCGGGATGAACACCTTGACGATGTGGTTCTCGACCTGCTCGGGGAAGAAGTAGTCGCCCGTGCGCGGGTGGGGGTTGGTCGCCCAGTAGATGCCGCGACGCAGGATCGACTCGTAGAACCCGTCGGGATTGGCGTCCTTGATCGTCTCGCCCCAGGTCCGGGGGAACGCCTCGCCGAAGGGTTCGAAGCCGGCCGCGATGAGGATCTGCATCCACATCGAGGTGCCGGAGCGCTTGGTGCCGGTGACGATGATCATGGGGCGGGCGCGCGGGCTAGAAGGGGCACGCGATCGGGATGAACGGGTTCATGAACGGGAACGAGCCCTGCTGATACGAGTAGTAGGTGTTCGTCGTCAACACCCAGTGCTCGGCGATCGCGTCGAGCGACTCGCCGTCGAGATCGGTGATTCCCGGCCCGTTGTTCGAGAAGTGCAGGAACATCGCCGCCTCGCCCGCGCCCTCCTCGAGCTTCTTCGCGAGCTGCTTGCACAGGTTGGTCGTGATCGGACCGTCGAGCACCATCAGCGCGCGGTCGGCATAGGCGCTGTTGACGATGCTCTGCACGCGCACGTTGGGGCCGGCCGGCGTGTAGCACCACTCGTAGCAGTTGTCGCCGGTGCCGCCGTAGTCCTCGCCGTAGCAGTACTCGTTGCACTGCTCCTCGCCGTTCCACCGGCCGAGGTCGGAGTACCGGGTCGAGTCGGAGTAGTAGGAGTACGAGAACGCCGCCGACATGCGGAACTTGTTGGTGTCGATCGCACCGATCGTGGCGATCGGCTCGCTGAAGAACAGCTCGACGGTGAACGCGTCGCGCACGATCGCGTCCACGAGCAGCGGTGGGCCGGGCAGCGGGATCGTGCCGGTGGGATCGATGGTCGGGTCCGTCGACGGATCCGTCGGGTCCATCGTCGGGTTCGCGGTGGGATCGGTGGGGTTGCCCGACGGGTTCGTCGTGGGATCGCCGGTCCCGGTGGGGTCGCTGTCGGATCCGTCGGTGTCGAACCCGAGGACCCTGGGACCGCAGCCGAGCGCGAGCGCGCCGGTCGCCACCAACACGGGGACATGGCGCTGTAGACTCAATCTAACCATACGTCCAAGAAGCGTTTCAGATGGGGGCAGGCGGGTCAAGTCGGCTGCCATGGCCGCTGGCAGGCGGCGATCGCGGTGACCGGGGCAATCGCGGCGACCGGTGGCGGCCGCACTTCGTGCGACAGTGCTGGGGCATGGGCGCCAGCGTGCGACGGGCAGCGTGGGTCGGGTGGGTCCTCGTGTCGGGACCGGCGTGCACGTCCGGCTCGCCCGACGCGGCGTCGCCGGTCGCCGAGGTGTCGCCCGTCGCCGCGACGACGGCGGCCGCGACGGCGCTCGACCTGGCGGGCAACGCCGTGGATCCCCTCGCAGGCGAAGCAGGCACGCTCGCCGTCCTGACCTTCGTGACGCCCGACTGCCCGGTGTCCAATCGCTACGCCCCGGAGCTCGGTCGCATCGCCGCGGCGCACCCCGAGCTCGCGTGGTGGCTGGTCTACCCCGATCCCGACGTCGACGCGGCGCAGATCGAGGCCCACCGCCGCGAGTACGCGCTGCCGGGCACGCCGCTGCGGGACCCCGGCCACGTCCTGGTCGCGCGCGCCGGCGTCGTCGTGACGCCCGAGGTCGCGGTGTTCCGCCGCGGCGACGAGGGGCCGCCGCTGTACCGCGGTCGCATCGACGATCGCGTCCCCGAGTACGGCCGTGCGCGGCCCGAGCCGACCCGCCGAGATCTGGTGCTCGCCCTCGACGCTGTCGCCCGCGGCGCGGCCGCACCCGAGCCGACGACGGTCGCGGTCGGCTGCCCCATCGACGACCTGCGCTGAGCGAGCGCGGGCTCGCTCGGCGCGCGAAGCTGCGATCGATGAGCAGCGCGACGCACGTTCGGGATTTCGTGGCTGCGGTCGCGCCGCGATCCGAGGGCTGGTCGATCCTTCAGTTTTCGCGATGCTCGACCCCGGCCCGATGCGGAGTCGGGCCCGGGGACCACGGACCATGTCGGGACACAATCGAGCGCGGTGGGTGCTTCAAGCGGTCGTCGGGTTTGCGGTGGGCCTGTCGGGAGCCCTCGCCGTGTCGTGCACCGGCGACTCGCCGCGGGCGGTCTGCGTCAAACTCGAGCGCTCCTGCGATCTGCACGCCGACGACGACTGCGAAGAGGCCGACGAGTGCGTCCCCGCCGAGGAGTTCGGCGCCGACGCCGTCACCGACTGCGAGGACGGCCAGTGCGTCTGGGATTGCTCCGGCGGCGAGGCGTGCCCGTCGGGCTGGCACTGCGAGGAGCAGCGACCCACGTTGGTCGAGCTGATCTCGGGGTGTTGAGCTGCGGCCGCGCCGCGGCGGTGGCTCAAGGCGAGGCCTGCGCGGTCGATGGACGACCCATGCAGTGCCCCCGTTGTGGCCGCAGTCTCCTCGCGTTGGCGCGTCGTCCCGCTTCGTGGTCCAACACCACCGAGCGTGGGCAGTGGATCGGTCTGCACCCGGGTGACTCGCACGGCACCTCGGACTGCCGTCTCGCGCACGACGAGGCGATGGCCCTCGGCACGGGCGCGACGCCGCAGCTGGTCCCGACCACGCCCGCGTGGCCGAAGGCGGCGTGACGCCGCGATCGCCCGGTGTGCGTCGCGGCGTGCGATGATCCCACGCGATCGTGGGATCGACGTCGTCACACGTGCCCGCTGACGACCCCGCGGGGCGCACGGTCTCGGCGGCGCCTGGCGCCCTGGTCGGCGGCCGCTACCGCATCCTGGCCAGCCTCGGGCGCGGCGGGATGGGCGAGGTGTTCCGCGCCCACGACGAGCACGTCGGTCGCGACGTCGCGCTGAAGCGGTTCCGGCTCGAGCTCGATCACGCCGAGGACCTGCTGCGATTCCGCCGCGAGTTCCACACGCTCGCGCGGCTCCGCCACCCGAGGATCGTCGAGGCCTACGACTTCGGCTTCGACGACGGGCGGCCGTACTACACGATGGAGCTGCTCGACGGGCAGGACTTCGGCGATCTGGCGCCGCTCGATTGGCGGCGAGCCTGTGCGCTGCTCCGCGACGTCGCGTCGGCGCTCGCGTTCCTGCACGCGCGCTCGCTCCTGCACCGCGACATCGCCCCGCGCAACGCTCGGTGCACCGCCGACGGTCGGGCCAAGCTCCTCGACTTCGGGATGCTCGCGACGATGGGCGCGACCAGTGAGATCGTCGGCACGGTCCACTCGATCGCGCCGGAGATGATCCTCGGGTTCCCGATGGACGGCCGCGCCGATCTGTTCGGGCTCGGCGCGCTCGGGTTCTGGCTGCTCACCGCGCGTCACCCCCGACGTGCGCGCAACCTCAACGATCTGATCCGCGAGGGCCGGACCCGCGCGCCCCGGCCGTCGACGATCGTGCCCGACGTGCCGCCCGCCCTCGACGATCTCGTGCTCTCGCTGCTGAGCCACGAGCCGTTGGGTCGACCCACGACCGCGGCGCACGTGATCGATCGCCTCGTCGCGATCGCGGGGCTGCCGGCGGTCGAGGAGCTGGAGGTCGCGCGCGGCTACATCCGCAGCGCCGATCTCGTCGGCCGACGGCACGAGCTCGAGGTCGTCCGCAAGCGGCTGGCGCGGGCGATCGCCGGCAGCGGCGGCACCATCGTGCTCGAGGGTCGCTCCGGCATGGGCAAGACCCGGCTGCTGCACGAGATCGAGCTCGAGGCCAAGCTCGCCGGGGCCCAGGTGTTCCGCGCCCGGGCCCACGCCGCGGGCCAGGGCGGTGGCCCCTACGCCCTGCTGCGCGCGCTCGGGTTCGACGGGCGCGGCGCGGCGACGGCCTCGCTGCCGGGGCAGTCGGTCATCGGTCGGATCCTCGGCGATCTGCCCGGCGACGACGTGATCGTCGGCGACGACACCGCGACGTTCGTCGGCGTCGCGGCGCGGCGCGACGCGGGCGGCAGCGCCGACCTCCGCGAGGAGCGGCTCGCCCTGCAGTCCGCGCTGGCGCAGCGGGTGGTGCGGCTGGCCGAGCGCGCGCCGCTGGTGGTGCTCATCGACGATCTGCAGCGCGCCGACGAGGGCTCGGTCGCGACGTTGGCGTCGCTCGCCTTCGGGGCCCGCGACCAGCGGGTGCTGATGATCTGCGCGCTGCGGACCGACGAGGCGCTCAATGCCCGGCGCGCGGTGGCGAAGCTCCGCGAGCACGCGATCGTGCTCCACCCCGGCGGCCTCGGCACGGCGGAGGTCGAGCAGCTGCTGCGCACGATGTTCGGCGACGCGCCCGACCTCGCCCGCTTCGCGCGGTGGCTGCGACGCCAGGCCGGCGGCAGCCCGCTGCACTGCAACGAGATCCTCCGCCACATGGTCGAGCAGGAGACGATCCGCGTGCGCGACGGCGTGTGGTCGTTCCCCGAGCGGCAGGAGGACGGCGGTCTGCCGCGGGGCCTCGCCGAGTCCCTCGACGCCCGCGTGCGCCTGCTCGGCGCCGACGCCCGCGCACTGGGCCGCGCGATCGCGGTGCACGGCGGCCGCGTGTCGCTGCCGATGGTGGTCGCGCTCGTGCCGGGCCTGGCCGAGGACGCGGTGTTCGCCGCGATCGCCGAGCTCGAGCGCGACGACGTCCTGGTCGGCTCGGGCGAGCGGTGGTCGATGCGGCACGAGGGCCTGCGCGAGGCGTTCCTGCGCGACATCGATCCGATCGAGCGGGCGCGGATCGAGCTGCACGTCGGCATGACCCGACTCGCCCAGGGCCCGGTGTCGGCCGAGCGCGAGGCGACGATCGGGTGGCACCTGCTGCGCGGCGGCGAGCGACGCAACGGCGCCCGCCTGCTCGCCCGCGCGGGCAAGCGGCTGTACGAGGCGACGTCCTACGCCGACGCGATCGCCCCGCTCTCCGCGGCGCTCGAGGTCTACGACGCGTCGAACGCCAGCCCGGCCACGCGCGTGCGGCTGCTCGAGATGCTGCACGCCGCGGGCTTCTACTCCGATCGCGACGCGGCGGTGAAGTACCGCGACAAGGCCCTGGACCTGCTCGCGCGTTACGGTGGCCTGCACGTCGCCGCCCGCCTGCGCTTCCTCGGGCTCAACCTCGCGCTGTACGTCGGCATCGCGTGCGCGTGGCTGCTGCGGAGCCTGCTCCCGCGCGGGCGCCGGGGCCCCGCGCCGGTGGTGGCGCTGCGGATGTGGCTGCGCGCGGTGGTCTATGCGGCGGGCGTCGCCGGGTTCTCGTTCGAGACCGACCAGCTGCGCCGCGTGGCGCGGCGGCTCGAGCCGCTGTCGAAGCAGAAACGCCCCGACATCGCCAACGCGCTGCGCTTCGTCCACAACCTCCTGGCGTTCAACCTCGGCCGCATCCACACCGTGCGGACGGCGGGCCACACCGAGCTCGAGGCGTTCATCGAGGACCCGGGCGACTACAGCCTGTCCGAGCGGCGCCTGGTCATCGGCGGCGCGATCTTCCAGCGCGGGCTCGCGGCGGTGCGCAGCGGCAGCCCCGACGCGCTCGCCGAGATCGCGGCGCTCGAGCGGCTCGACACCAAGCTGTGGAACATGGGCGCGCTGCAGCTGCGCGCGCACTACCACCTGTGGCGCGGGGAGGACGACGAGGCGCGCCGGATCTGGACCGAGGCCGAGCTCGAGTTCGTGCGGCTCGGATCGCTGTGGCAGCTCGAGTGCGTGCACCATGCCTCGGCGTGTGTGACCGCGGCGATGAGTGGCGACGCGCTGGGGCTCAAGCGCCAGATCGAGGCGCTCGCGCGGCAGGTCGCCGCGGGGCTCAGCTATCGCGCGCACCTCGACGTCGGTCGCGCCGAGTACTCGCGGCTGCGCGGCGATCCCGAGGCCGCGCTGCGGGCGGCCGACGCCGGGCTGGCGGCGATCCCCGACGGCGAGGGGTTGATCCGGCCGTGGGCGATGACGGCCAAGGCCGACGCGCTGCTCGCCTGTGGCGACGTCGACTCGGCGCGCGCGCTGGCCGAGGCCACCATCTTGCTGTGCGACGACGGCGAGCACGGACAGATCGCGTTCCGCCTGCGGGCGATCCGGATCCTCGCGGCGTGCGAGTCGGCGGCCGGCGAGCACGACATCGCCGCTGCCCGGCTCGATCGCGCGGTCGAGGACACCGAGGCGCTGCTCAACCCGCTGCTGCTCGGATCGCTGCACGAAGCCCGGGCCCAGATCGCGCTGTCGGTGGGCAACGAGGTCGTCGCCCAGCACGCCGCCGACCAGGTCGAGTTCTGGTACCGACCCACGCGCAACCCCGTGCTCATCGCCCGCTGGGAGCGGCTCGAGCGGCTGGTGCGGCCGCTGCCCGACCCGGCGAGCGAGCCGAGCGCGAACGAGGTCGTCACCGAGATGCTCGAGGCCGACACCGGGCGGCACGACACGCTCGACGAGGCGCGATCGATCGTCGGCGATTGATCGGGACGAGGCATCGAGACGATCGGCGGCGCGCCGAGGCTCACCCGCCGTGGGCAGCGAGCTCGTCGAGCCGCGTCATCAGGCGATCGACGAGCGCCGCGTCGGTGCCCGAGCGCGCGAGCCCGAGGGCCTGCTGTCCCGTGCGCAGGGCCTTGCCCGCGTCGCCGGCCGCCATGTACGCCAGCATCAGGATCTCGAGCACCGAGGCGTCGCGTCCGCCGGTGGCCTTGGCGGCGCGCTCGGCCGCGTCGACCGCCCGCAGCGCGCTCGCGGAGCCCTCGTCGGCGGTGCGCAGCAGCACCGCGGCCATGCCCTTCAGCGACGCGACCGCGGTCTGATCGATCTCGAGCACCGCGCGGTAGGCCGCGAGCGCGTCGGCGTCCTTGCCGGCGGCCGCGAGCACGCGGGCGAGGTTCTCGCGGAACAGCGCGCGCTTGGGCGCCAGCTCGACCGCGCGGCGCAGCGCGGACTCGGCGTCGGCGAGCTCGCCGGCGAGCTCGTGCGTGATGCCGAGGTTGTTCCAGGCGTCCGACGACGCCGGGTCGAGCTCGGTCGCGCGGCGCAGGTGCCCCGCCGCCGCGGCCCACTGCTTGCGCTTGCGCAGCAGGTTGCCGAGGGTCAGGTGGGCGCGCGCGTCGTCGGGCAACGCCGCGACGGCCTGCTCGAGCTCGACCTCTGCGCGGTCGAACTGCGACGCCGACATGAGCACGATCGCGAGGTCGATGCGGGTGGCGTGGCGATCGGGCGCGCCGGCCAGCCCGCGCCCGTAGTGGGCGATGGCGGCGTCGGTGCGGCCGCGCCGGGCCTCGAGCGCCGCGATCGCGATGAGGGCGTCGGTGTCGTCCGGCGCCCCCGCGAGCGTGCGCTCGTAGTGGGCGATCTGGCGATCGAGCCAGCCGTTCATGAAGTGCTGATCGAGCTCGACGAGCTTGGCGGGATCGGCGGGCTCGATCTCGAGGATGAGCTCCGCCATCTCGTCGGTCGACTGCGGCCCGAACCGCACGGCGACCGGCGGCGACGCGGGGTTGTGCGGGTTGTCGGCGGAGTTGTCGAAGCTCCAGTCCATCACCAGCGTGCTCCCGGCCGGCAGCGCCACGGGCTCGGCGAAGCGGTACTGGTCCTGCCAGTCGAAGTTCCAGTCGTCGATGCGCACCAGCCACTTCTTGCCGCCGTCGGGGAGCAGCGCGTAGCCCTCGACGCGCTTGCCGAGGTAGTGGGCGTGCGGGTAGACGCTGACCACGTAGACGTCGAGGGGCAGCGTGTAGCGATCGACGACGTGCACGTCCTTCGCACCCGGCGGCAGATCGATCTCGGTCGACGACAGCTCCATCGCGAGGGCCTTGCGCGTCGCCGGTCGATCGCTCTTGAAGAGTCCGATGCGCGGGCGGATCGTCTCGGGCTTGCCCGTCGGTCGCACGTGCACCTGCAGCACGACGTCGGTGCCCTCCTGCAGCCGGAACGCGCGCGCGGCCTGCCCGGGATCGGGGGCCTTGCCGGGGGTCCAGCCGAGGAACCGTCCGTCGGGCATGCCGGCGCCGGCGAAGTCCATCCCCGAGAAGCCCGGCGCGGGATCCTCGGCGTCGCGACGCGCCGCGGTGCCCGAGCGATCGACGCGCATCACGGCGTGGTGCGCGACCTTGGGGTTGCCGGGCTGGATCTCGACGGTCTTGATCCAACCATCGGCCTCGGGCGGCACGTGGATCACGAAGTTCCGATACACGTCGGTGCCGTCCGCGGGCACGCTGAACGCCTCGGGCGCCTCGAGGATCACGTCGGGCGCGCCCACCCGCCAGCTCTTCGGGGCCGCGGGCGCGGCGGGGAGATCGGCGGCCTGGCCCTCGAGCCGACCCGCCTCGACCCACGCCGCCAACGTGCTGCGCTCGCCGTCGGTGAGCCCGCGTTCGCCGACGTACCGCGCGACGCCGGGCACGGGGAGCCAGGGCGGCATGGTGCGGCTCTGCGTGATCTCGACGATCTGTGTGGCGTGATCGCGGACGTCGTCGTAGTCGAGCAGGGTGAACGGCGCGGGGCCGCCGTCGTAGTGACACGGCGCGCAGTGGCGGAACACGATCGGCGCGACGTCGCGGTTGAACGTCGGTGGGCCGACCTCGACCGGTGGTGGCGGCGCCTCGATGGGCGCCGGATCGCCGCACGCGGCGAGCATCGCGGCGAGGCAGGCGATCGGGCGCGGGCGGATCACGGCGTCAGGGATACTGCCGAACGCCGGGGGTTGTCACGCGCACGACCCCGCGCGGGTCACAGGCCCTCGACGTAGGTCACGATCGCGGCGACGTCGTCGTCCGAGAGCTCGTCCGCGGACCAGCTCGGCATGTAGCCCGTGCGCGCGCCGTAGTCGGTGCCGCCCTCGCCCTGCCGGACCTTCTCGAGCGCCTCGTGCAGCTCGAAGCGGATGTCCTTCTGCGACTCGCCGCCGGCCGCGTCGACGCCGTGGCACGCGCGGCAGTGGTCGAGGTACAGGCCTTCGCCGGTGGTCTCGGCGGGGAAGGCGTCGAGGTAGTCGAAGATCCGATCGAGCTCGGCCTCGGAGAGCAGATCCTCGCCGAAGGGCGCCATCACCGACGGCGCGAGCTCGGCGCCCGCGCGGCCGTTGCGGACGACCCAGCGCGCGTACTCGCGACGGGGGTGCCGCACCTCGTAGCCGAGGATGCTGCCCTCGCCCGTGGGCCCGTGGCACGACGCGCACAGCTGCGTGTACAGCTGCTCGCCGGTCGCCTCGGCGCCGGTGTCGGTGGTGTCACCGCCGCTCGTGTCGGCCGGATCCGACGACGCCGAGGTCGTGGGATCCGACGCCGAATCGGCGCCGCCGCTCGAGCTCTCGGCGGTCGTGTCACTGCCGGGCTGGTCGGAGACGCAGCCGAGGGACGGGACGAGCAGGGCGAAGGCGAAGAGGCGAAGGCGCATGTGGGCGCGAAGGGACCCGATCTCGCCGGGGAAGTCCAGCGCAGAAGCGGCCCCGCGTCAGCTGCGGTAGTCGGTGAGGTGCCGTCTCGCGCCGGGTTTGTCGGCCTCACGACCTTCTTGGCAGGCGATGCACAGCCGCACCCAGGGCATCAGCTCCAGGCGCCGCGTCGGGATCGGCTCCTCGCACTGCTCGCAGATCCCGAAGTCCTCGGGGTCGTCGGCGATCCGGAGCAGCGCGGCCTCGATCTGCGCGAGCTCCTCGGCGCGTGCCCGGTTGCGGTTGGACGCGATCACCTTCGCCATCTCGGCCAGCGGTGCGGCGTCGTCGTCGACCTTGCGGGCGGTGTCGATCTCCGCCGCGATCTCGAGATCGCCCTCGGCCCGCAGGGCGTCGCGCTGGGCGCGGAGGCGGGCCTCGATCCGCGCGCGGGCTGCCGCATCCATCGTCGTGTCAGCCTACCACGGCGGGGGCGCGTCGCGGCTCATCCGTCGCGATCGACGATGGTGATCCGCAGGCCGCGTTCGCGGTGGGCTCGGCGAAAGCGCAGGGTGAAGCCGCCGCGCTCGACGGCGTCGCGCAGCACGTCGAGGTCCTGACCGTCGCGCAGGCGGTGATCGTCGATCGCGAGCAGCACGTCGCCTTCGCGCAGGCCGAGCCGTGTGGTCAGGCCGCGCGCGCCGTCGAGGCGGAGACCGCCGCGGGCCGGGAGCAATCGCAGGCCGCGGGGGAACGGCATGCGCTCGGCCTCGAGCGCGTCGAGATCGATGACGCACTCGCGATCGATCGCGGGTGCGTCGGTGTCGACGCAGCGCACCGCGTCGTGTGGGGCCGGGATCGTCGGTGGCGCGAGCTCGGCGTGTTCGCACCGCTCGTCCTGCGGTTCGAGCCACGCGTGGGCCATCACACCGCCGTGGGCGCCGACGGCGAACAGCGCCACCGTCATCCACGTCTTGCTGCGGGTCGTCCGTGACTGGATCATCTCGACGCCCGACACAGCAACGCGTGTGCCAGCGTCGGCGCGCGTGAACGCAGCCGAACTCGGGGCGGGCGGGCAGGGCGGCGCGACACTCGGGCAGCGCGGCGCCCCGCGTCGTGCCACCCTGGCACGCACGGCGAGGGCCCGGAGACGGCGGCTTCGGGGCACCCGTTGGCCCGCCGCCGACCGCGACACCGCCGCACGGTTGTGCACGGTCGATCACAAGCGGGGCGTCGGCGTCACGCGCGGCCGGCCACCACGCCCACGATCTCGCCGGGGTCGGGGAAGCGGTGCTGCTCGTGCTTGCTGAACACCCGTGTCCCGTCGACGTGGACATCGAACACACCGCGCGAGCCCTTCTCGAGGTCGACCACGACCCCGACGCCGAACTGCTCGCGGATCTCGGCCACCACCCGGGTGGCCTGGGGCAGGTAGTTTCAGGCCGCGCAGTAGGTGATTTTCACGTGCATCGGTAGCGAGTATACGGGAGCGCTGGCGAGGCCCCACACGGTCGCTGCGTTCGGTGGCCGAACGGCCAGTTCGCGGCGCAGCGAGCTGCGCCCAGTGCGTGCGCGCCCGCCGTCGCCTCCGCCACCGCGCTTTGCGTCGCGCCACAGTGTTCCGTGGCCCGCAAGGACACGTGAGTTAGACCACTGCTGGTCGATCCAGCGCGTCGCTCGGGCGCCCGTGGCGCGACGTCTGCCGAATCGCAGTCGCGATGGAACGCGAACACCCGTTCGGAAACCACGCACTGCGTCCGACGAGATCGATGACGACGCGCATCGTCGATGGACGCGTGTGTGCATCGCGTCGATCGAACGCGCATCTTCGAGGCGAAACGCCGCGATGTCTTGCGAATGTCTTGCGTAGCGGCGACGCCAGCGCGGTTCCGCCCGATGTCGTGCGCGCACGCCGTAGGCGCTTCGATTGACCAACGCCCCGCATCCAATAAGCTCGGGTTCAGATCGCGAGACACACGATGGAGATCGTCAGCGTTGGACCGACCCACGGTGGACCGGAAGCTCTCGAGCGCGAGCTGGCGCAGGTCGCCGCACGACTCGATGGCCCGAAGTTGGGGATCGTGTACCTGCCGATCGGCGTCGATCCGTCGGCCTACCTCGCGGCGGCGTCGAACGGGCTCGGCGCGCCCATCGTCGGCGCGACGACGGCCGGTGCGGCGTTCACCGAGCGCGGCGTATCCCGCACCGAGCCGGTCGCCGCGGTGATCGGTGGCCGCGATTTCGGCTTCTCCCTCAGCATCGCGCACGATCTGTCGCGAGACCCCGCCGGGCAGATCAAGATCGCGGGGCGTCGCCTCGTCGATGCCGCGCACCGGGTGCCGGCGCGCAGTCAGGTGATGATCGCCCTGGCCGACGCCTTCGCGTGCGACGGCGAGGTCCTGTGCTCGGCGCTGCAGGCGTCCGTACCGCCCCATTGGCGCATCTTCGGCGCGACCGCTGGCGACGACCTCCGCTTCGAGGCGACCTACGTCTTCGCCGGCCGCGAGATCCTCCGCGACGCGGCGGTGTTGATCGGTCTGTTCTCCGATGCCAGCCCGTCGCTCGTCGCCCACCACGGCTGGGTCGCCGAGCCCGGCGGCAGGGAGATGGCGATCACGGACATCGACGGCAGCGTGCTGAAGACCCTCGACGACCGGCCCGCGGCCGAGACCTACCGCGACGAGCTCCTGCGGCTCGGGGTCATGCGCGAGGGCGACGACCTCATGCGCGCGATGGGGACCCACGAGCTCGGCGCGCGCACGATCTTCGGGGATCAGCTCAAGATCCGCGCAGCGATGCGGGTGCTCGACGACGGCTCCTTGGTGCTCGCCGGCAGCTTGCCGCTCGGCACGATCGTGCAGGTCGCGAGCGCCAGCCCCGACCAGTTGATCGAGGCGGCGCGCACGCTGTCGAGCCGCGTGCTCGAGCCGTTCGACAACCGGGCGATCCGCGGGGCGCTGGTGTTCGACTGCGGCGCCCGGATGCAGCTCCTCGGCGAGCGCTACGGCGAGCAGATCACGGCGTTTCTCGGGGGCCGGCACTTCCCGATGATCGGCATGGCCGGCTATGGCGAGCTCGCGAAGTTCGCCGGCAGCGTCGACGGCTTCCACAACGCGACGTCGGTCATGGCCGCATGGTGAGCCCGGTGTGCCGGCGGGAATGACACTGGTCTGGTCCCGGCGGGAATGACCGGGCGCGGTGATGCGGTAGGCTGGCCCGCATGCGCGCCCCCCGAACCCTGCGAGCCCTGAGCTCCGCCGTCGTCGTCCTCGCCCTCGTCCCCGGCTGCCTGATGACGCGGGGCAACGGCGAGCCCGCGTCCGAGGTCCGCGAGGTCGCGCCGTTCACCGCCATCCACGTCGGCGGCGCGTTCCAGCTGCAGGCCGAGCCCGGCCCCGAGACGCGCGTGACGCTCGAGGGCGACGCGAACCTGCTGCCGATGGTCGAGGTCGACTCCACGGGCGGCACGCTGCGCGTCGCGCTGCGGGCCAACGTGCTGCCGGATCTCCCGCTGAAGGTGGTGGTCCGCGCGCCCGAGCTGCGCGCGGTCGATCTCTCCGGGGCCGCGCGCGGCGACGTGACCGGGCTCTCCGGGGCGTCGTTCGAGGCCGAGGTCTCGGGGGCGAGCACGCTCCACGTCGCGGGCAAGGTCGATCGCCTGGTCGCCGATCTCTCCGGGGCCTCCGAGCTCGCGGCCGAGGAGCTCGTCGCCGACGCGGTCGAGGTCGAGAGCAGCGGCGCGAGCTCGGCGTCGGTCACCGCCAACGCCTCGCTCACCGCCGACGCCAGCGGGGCGAGCTCGGTGACCTGGCGCGGCAACGCGACCAAGGTCGAGCGCGAGGCGACCGGCGCGTCGTCGATCGAGCAGCGCTAGCCAGGCCCAGAAAAAAAGCAAACCCCCGAGGTCAGTGACCTCGGGGGCTCCCAGCGGGGCGGACGGGACTCGAACCCGCGACCTCCGACGTGACAGGCCGGCGTTATAACCGACTTAACTACCACCCCGTGTGTTGGGGCCGGGAGAATCGTTCAACCGCGGCCGGGATGTCAAGGCCCGCGATGCAGTTGGCGAAAAAAGCCACCCAGGCCCGCGTCTGCTGCATGTCAGGGCGCTGCGCGGCGCACGATCGCCACGAGGTTCGCACCGGCGCGGCTCGTCGGCGCGGTGACGCGGTCGAGCCAGGGGTCGAGTGTGTCGAGCGCGCGGAGCACCCGCGAGCGCAGGCCGCCCGGGGCACGCTCGCCGAGATCGCCGCGCGCAGACATCGCGCCCTCGGTCGTGCGGCGCGACCACGGCGCGAGCGCGCGGGCGTGGTCGAGGGCCGTGAGCAGCGAGGGCATCACCAGGGTCGCGCCCTGGGGTCGGCTCCAGAGGGCCTCCACGGCGAGGCCGCCGCGGACCAGGACGTCCGTGAGGCTGTCTCGGTCGAAGAAGCAGACGTGGTCCCCGAGCTCGAGGGGGCGGTAGCGCCGGCCCCACAGCCCGCGCGCCACGTCGTCCCAGTTGGGGACCTCGACGACGCCGAGCCCGTCGTCGGCGAGGTGGCGCGCGACGAAGCCGGCGACGGTCACCGGCTGGGTCATGTGCTCGAGGACGTGGGTGATCGTCACCAGCGAATAGCGCCGGCCCGTGGTCGCGCGCGGGTCCTCGAGGTCGAGGTCGTGGATCCGGTGGTGACGCTCGGCGAACGCGCGGGCGCCCGCCGAGCGCTCGACGCCCTCGGTGACGTAGCCGGCCTCGGCGAGCACGTCGAGCAGCAGGCCAGTGTTGCACCCGAGGTCGAGCGCGGCGGCCCCGGGTCGCGGCCGGCCGAGGCGACCGTCGGCGAGCGTGTCGTAGAGGTCGAGCGCGCGGCGCTTGCGATCACGATCGACCGCGTCGTGGGTCTGCGCGCGGTGGGCATAGCCCTCGTCGAGCACCACGGCGCGCTGGCGGCCGAGCGCGCTGACCAGGCCGCAGCGATCGCACCGCGCCAGGTCGAGCGCGCCGCGGCCGTCGCCGAGCACGGCGGTCCGGGTCGACGCGCCGCAGGTCGGACACACCGGCACGGCTTCGAGGGTCGTGGCGCTCATCGTTCGTGCTCCTCGCGATCGAGCTTGGCCTGCCAGCGGGCCTCGTAGATGAACAGGTCGATCATGAGCGGGTACCACAGCGACTGCATGCCCGCGTACATCAGCCCGGGCAGGCCGTCGCGCCAGGCGCTCTGCGCCACGACGGTCCGACCAAAGTGGACGAACGGGCGCAGGAACAGCGGCATCTTGTTGTAGGCCCAGCGCACGCCGATCATGCGCCCGGCCTTGGTCCGCAGCGAGAACCCCGCGAGGCCGCGTCGCGCGTCGTCGCCCTCGACGTAGTGCCGGGCCTCGCGCTGGGCGTAGCGCACGTGCTTGCGGAACCACTCGGCCAGCGGCTTGTGGTCGTCGTGGCGGAGCTTGTGCGCGAGCCGAGTGACGCGCATCTGGCTGTCGTCGACGCGCTCGTTGGTGCCGCGGGCGAAGCGGGCGACCGCGGGGCGCATGAGCCGGAGGATCGATGCGCCGCCGAAGCCACCGTGCTTCAGCTCGCGGCCCATGACGAAGAACGTCAGCCCGACGTACGCGCCGTCGAGGTCGTCGCGCGCGCACGCGGCCTCGATGTCGCGCCACAGCTCGTCGGTGACCTCCTCGTCGGCGTCGAGGAAGAACACCCAGCGCGCGCGCGGCTGCAGCAGCTCGAGCGCCCAGTTGCGCTGGCTGGCGTAGTCGACGAAGGCGTGCTCGCGGACCTCGGCGCCGGCCGCCGCCGCGATCTCGCGGGTGCGGTCGCGCGAGCCGGAGTCGACCACGACGACGGGCGCACGGCCGCCGACCGACGCGATCGCCTTGCCGATGTTGATCTCCTCGTCGAGCGTCAGGATGACCACCGCGACGGGTGCGGGGCTGGCGAGGTGCGGGGCGTCCATCGGAGGATCCATCGGGGGTGACATCACGGCTGCGACGGGCCGAGTGTCGCACGCACCGCCGTGGTCGCGGCGGGCCGCGGGGTCGCGGGCGCGGGGCGCTGCATCGCCCGCCACTGGGCGAAGTGGGTGAGGCTCGCGCCGATGATGGCGCCGTAGATCCACACCAGGTAGTAGGTCTTGTACGCGGCGCACGTGACGAGGTAGCCGCCGATGCCGACGGCCGCGCCCAGCGCGTAGCCCCGCAGGGCGCGTCGGTGACCCCGGAGCTCGCGGGCGATCACCACGAGCGGGGCGAGCAGCAGGCCCGAGCCGACGAGCCCGAACTTCCACAGGTGGTAGGCCGCCATGTTGTGCACGAAGGCCTTCTTGAAGCCGTCGACGTCGGCCAGCGCGCCCAGGCCCTGGCCGAACATCGGCGCGTCGACGAAGCCCTCCCACGCGATCTCGACCTCGCGGAAGCGGCCGGCGATCGTGCCCTCCTGACCGAGCCGCAGGTACTCGACGCCGAACTCGGCGAACGCCGACGACCACACCAGCAGCAGCACCAGCGCCACCGCGACCAGCATCAGCGCCTGCGAGGGGCGGCGCACGTAGCCCGAGATCGCGACCATGAGCAGCGCGCCGAGCAACATGCCGCGGGTGATGCTGAACACGATGCCGAGCACCAGGATCAGCACGAACGCCAGGTGCCACATCCACGACCACGACTGCCAGCGGCTGCGCGAACCGGCCGGCTTGCCCGCGTCGGGCATCGGCGTGTGGCGCAGGACCCCGGTGAGGTAGAGGCCGACGAGCGGCAGGCCCGCGGTGATCTTGTGGTAGTTGAACGTCGAGCGCACGCCGGGCGCGAACGAGTCCATCAACGACAGCGAGATCACGCTGTCGATCACGCACACCCACAGCCCGAGCTGCAGGATGCGTCGCGGGGCCCCGGCGCCGCGACCGGCCACCAGGCCCATCACGAACAGGAAGTACGGCAGCGCGTCCTCGATGGCCTGCTGCGACTCGCCGTGGTGCAGGCTGCCGATGAGCACGCCGAGCAGCAGCGCGAGCGCCCACGGGGCCATCACCGCGAGCTCGCGGCGGGCGCTGCGATCGGCGAGGCCGAACACCGCCGCGAGGGCGGCCATCGCCATGAACCCGAGGATCGTCGGATCGATCCCGTCGGGATAGATCGGCAGGATCAACGTCGAGCCCAGCGCGGCCAACGTCGCGAGCGAGGTGATGATGCGGGCCATCCGCGTACGACCCGGGAATCGTAGCATGCGCTGCCGATCGTGGCAGGTGGTCGTGGGCGCCGTGCGGCGCTCGCATCGTCGGCGTGGATCTTTTCGGGCCCGGGCACTACGCTAGCGCCGCCCGTGTCCCGCGACATCACTGCGTTGTATGGACGTGCGCCGGGATGGGCGCAGAACCTGTTGTGCTCGGTCGAGGGCCTACGCCTACGTAGACTCCGTTTCTCGGGCGAATTCGACGATCGCCTGGCGGCGTCACGGATCCGCGAGCAATGGACCATGGCGCAGATCCAGGCCCACCGCCTGGTGCGCCTGCGCGCGCTGCTCGTCCACGCCGAGCGGCACGTGCCGCACTGGCGCGACGTGTTCCGCACGCACGACTTCGTGCCCGCGCGGATGAGCCACGCCGACGAGCTGCAGCGGCTGCCGACGAGCGACAAGGACACCGTCGTGCGCGAGGGCGATCGCATGCATGCGGACGGCGTGCCCCACGGCGAGGACCCGAGCCCCGTCGCGATGCAGACCAGCGGCACCACCGGCGCCGGCATGCGGCTGCTGATGTCGAAGGGCGCGCACCGAGAGCAGTGGGCGGTGTGCTGGCGCTACCGCCTGTGGCACGGCCTCGCGCCCGGCACCTGGTGCGCGCAGCTCGGCGGCCGCCTCATCGTGCCGATCGAGACCCGCCTGCCGCCGTACTGGCGCGTGAACTGGCCGGGGCGGCAGCTCCTGCTGTCGAGCTACCACCTCGGGCCGGCGACGGCCGAGCACTACCTCGAGATCCTCGCGCGTCGGCGCGTCCCGTGGATCCACGGCTACCCGTCGATGGTCACCGCGCTGGCCGACTTCGCCGCTTCGGCCGGCGTGCGCCTCCCTGCGCTCCGCTGGGTGACGCTGGCGTCCGAGTCGACCAGCGTCGAGCAGCGCGCGCGCATCCTCGCGGGGCTCGGCGTGGTGCCGCGCGAGCACTACGCCCAGACCGAGTCGGTCGCGAACTTCAGCGAGTGCCCGCACGGTCGCCTCCACGTCGACGAGGACCACGCGCTGGTCGAGTTCGTGCCGCACGGCACCGGGCCGGGGGGACGGACCACGCACCGCGTCGTCGGCACCTCGCTCGACAACTGGCATCAACCGTTCGTCCGCTACGACACCGGCGATCTGGTGGTGCTCGACGACGCGCCGTGCCCGTGCGGTCGCGAAGGCCGGATCGTCGCCGAGATCGACGGCCGCCGCGAGGACGTGCTCGTGCTCGCCGACGGGACGCTCGTCGGCCGCGCCGACCACATCTTCAAGGGCCTCGAGTTCATCCGCGAGGCCCAGATCCGCCAGGGGGCGGCGGGCGCGGTCTCGATGCACGTGGTGCCGCGCGGCGCGTGGACCTCCGAGCACGCGGCGCTGCTGCGCGCGGCCGCGGAGGCGCGGCTCGGGTCCGACACGGCGATCGAGATCCGCGTGGTCGAGCGGATCGAACGCACGTCCTCGGGCAAGCTGCGGCTGGTCGTCCGCGAAGGGGGCAGCTGATGTGCGGCATCGCCGGATTGGTGGGTGAGGTCGATCTCGACGTGCTGGCGCGCATGACCGACGCGCTGGCGCACCGCGGCCCCGACGGCCGGGGCGTCGAGTCGGGCGATGGCTGGGGCTTCGGCCACCGCCGCCTCGCGGTCATCGATCTGCAGCTCGGCGCCCAGCCGATGCACAGCGCCGACGGCACCCTCACCGTGACGTTCAACGGCGAGATCTACAACTACCTCGAGCTGCGCGCCCAGCTCGGCAAGCGTGGCCACCGCTTCCGCACGCCGGGTGACACCGAGGTGCTCCTGGCCGCGTACCGCGAGTGGGGCGACGACATGATGTCGCACCTGAACGGGATGTTCGCGTTCGGGCTGTGGGATCATCGCGAGCGACGCCTGCTGCTCGCCCGCGATCACGTCGGGGTCAAGCCGCTGTACTGGTCGCAAAACGGCGGCTCGCTCGCGTTCGGCTCCGAGCCCAAGGCGGTGCTGGCGTGCCCGTGGGTATCGCGCGAGCTCGACGCGGGCGCGCTCGATGCCTACCTCGACCTCTACTACGTGCCGCAGCCCCGCTCGATCTTCCGCGACGTGCAGCAGCTCCCGCCCGCCTCGGCGTTGGTGTGGAAGGACGGCGAGATCCGATCGTGGCGGTGGTGGGACGCGCAGCCCAACACCGAGGAGCGCCACGACCTCGAGACCTGGGCGGAGATCGTCGAGCCGGTGCTGCGCGACGCGATCGTCCTGCAGACCCGCAGCGACGTGCCCCTGGGCGCGTTCCTCTCGGGCGGGCTCGACTCGTCGACGATCGTGGCGGTGCTCGCCGAGCAGGGCGGCGCGCCGGTCGAGACCTTCTGCGTCGGGTACGGCGCCGAGGGCAAGAGCTACGACGAGCGATCGATGGCGAACGTGGTCGCGCGCCACTTCGGCACCAACCACCACGAGGTCGTGCTCGACATCGACGTGCTGTCGGGGCTCGAGGCGATGGTCCGGGGCTTCGACGAGCCGTTCGGATCGCCCACCGCGCTGCTGTCGTCGGCGCTGTCGAAGTTCACGCGGAACAGCGTGACGGTGGCGCTGGCCGGCGACGGCGGCGACGAGCTGTTCGGCGGGTACCCGCGCTACCGCGGCATGCTGCTGGCCGAGCGCAGCTCGGGGTTACCCGCCGGCGTGTACGCGCTGGGCGATCGGCTGACCCAGGGCCGCGAGGCCGCGGTCGCGCGGAGCTATCGCCGGTGGGCGCGGCAGTTCCTCGCGGCGGCGCGCCTTCCCGCCGCCGACAGGTACGCGCGCTGGGTCGGGTACACACCCGCGGCCGAGCGCGACGCCCTGTACACCGCCGAGTTCGCCGGTCGCGTGGCGGCGGCCGGTCGGGTGGACCCCGTCGCCGAGGCCTTCGCGAGGCCGCTGCGCGGCGACGCGGTCGAGCGCGCCGCCTATGCCGACCTCCACGGCTTCCTGCCCGAGAACGTCCTGCGCGGCTCCGATCGCATGAGCATGGCGTGGGCCCTCGAGCTGCGCGTGCCGCTGTGCGACCCGCGGCTCGTCGAGCTCACCATGCAGATCCCCTCGCGCCACAAGGTCGGCGTGCTCGCGAGCAAGCGGGTGCTGCGGAGGATCGCCAAGACCTTGCTGCCGGCGCCCATCGTCGGCCGCGGCAAGCTCGGCTTCAACGCCCCGCTCGGCGTGTGGATGCGGCGGGACCTCGATCGCCTGGTCTCGGAGTGGCTCGCGCCCGACGTGGTGCGACGCCGCGGGTGGTTCGAGCCGGCGGTGATCGAGCGGTTCGTGGCCGAGCACCGCGGCGGCGTGCGGGATCACGGGCTCCGCCTGTGGTCGTGGATCGTGCTCGAGCAGTGGGCGCGGCTGTGGGTGGGCTGAGTTGCGGATGAACGCGAAGCGTTCACCCGCGACGATGCTCGATAGGGCGTCCCACGCGCGCGCCCCGGCCGCACCGATTCCGCTACAGGTGCCGTCGCGCGTGCCGAAACAGCCCCCTGCATGGCTCGCCGTTCCAACCTGGCCCCCCTCGCTCTCCTCGCGGTCCTCTTCGGTTGTGCCCACGTCGCCGAGTCGACCCCCGTCGCGGCCGTCGAGGCGTGCGGCCCGGGCGATGCGGTGCTCGGTGTCGACGCGTCGTGCCCCGCCGACTGCGACCGCTGCGAGGCCGGGGTCTGCCAGATCACGTGTGGCCCGGGGGCGGCGTGCGAGCGCGAGACGGTCGAGTGCGCGCCGGGGATGGACTGCGAGGTGTCGTGCGTCGGCGATGCGGCGTGTCAGTCGGCGACCATCGTCGGGCCCGCAGGGTTCGGGCTCGAGCTCGAGTGCCACGGCAGCGCGTCGTGCGGCGGCGTCACGGTCGACGGCGGCCTGGACGTCGAGCTCACCTGCGACGGCGCGAAGGCCTGCGGCAGCGCGACCCTGCGCTGCGGCAGCGGCGACTGCGACTGGGCCTGCGCGACCGCGGGCTCCTGCGACGGGATCGCCGTGCAGTAGCCCTGGTGGTCAGGGCCGCTGGACGCCGGCCGAGTGGAGCAGCAGCAGCTGCAGCAGCTGGGCCGATCGTTCCACCGAGTTGTTCACGCTGTCGACGAGCTCGGGCATGCGCGCGACCTCGACGCCATCGGTGATCTCGAGCGCCGCGAGCTGGGCGTTCTCGACGACCGAGGCGAGGAGGTTCTGGTAGAGCAGATCGGCCCTCGACTCGATGCGCTGCTGCGAGAAGCGGTTGCTCTCGACGATGCGCTCCTGGAAGCGGCGGCGCGCCGCGTCGGCGGCCTTGCGCGCGCTGAGATCGGCGATCACGACCACGAACCCGAGCACGCGTCGCGGGGCCGAGAACACCGGGTCGGCGCGCACCAGCACCGGCCGCGTGCCGCCGCCGTCGGCGAGGAGCTCCGCCTCGCCGCGCCACGTTTGGCCGCGCTGCACGAGCTCGTGGAGGCGCCGCAGCACCTTCATGGGGCTGGCGAACAGGCGCGGGAGATCCTCGAGCCGCTCGAGCTTCGAGTGCTTCTGCGGGAGCAGGGCCTCGAATGCGTCGCTGGCCATGAGCAGCCGCGCCTCGGCGTCGGCGACGATGACCGCCTGCTCCGAGCGCTGCACCTGTCGCCGGACCAGATCGAGCTGGTGCTGGGCGATCAGCATGCGGACCGATCGGAATTGGACCACCACGTCGGTGACCGTGTCGCCGATGAGCCGCGCGGTGGTCAGCGACGCGGCCGTCCATGGCTCGGACGTGCCCTCGACCACCTGGTGCCACTGCGCGAACGAGCGCCGCGGTGACAGGTCCGAGGGGTGGTTCCCGATGATCACCGGCTTGAACGGGTTGCCGCCCCACGTCACCGTGCGCACCTGCTCGGGTCGGAACCACACCAGGTAGTCGCCGGGTTGGTTCGACACCGGCGTGGCGACGAGCCCGCTGGCGACCCCGACCAGCGGCGCGAAGGCGGGCTCCTCGAGGGCCAGCGCGGCGGTGGAGAACATCACCTGGCCGGCGCCGTGGAGGTCCTTGCGGTCGAGCCAGCGGCCGATCTCCCGCAGGTGCTCGGTGCTCGGCACCTCGCCCGTCGTCATCACCTGGTCCTCGAGCAGCAGCGCCGCCCCGGTGGCGCCCACGGGCGCGAGGATGGTCTGGGTGTTGTCGAACAAGGCGCTGCGCCAGTCGCCGTCGCGCGAGATGGCCTCGATCATGCGGTGCTCGAGCCGGCGCACGGCGAGCTCGGCCTGCGACTGCGCGAAGCTCTCGAGCGCGGCGATGCGCGTGCCGATGACCTCGGCCAGCAGCTCGCACATCGCCCGCAGCTCGTAGCCGATGAACCGCGGCTCGTAGTGGTGGCACGCGACCAGGCCCCACAGCCGCCCGCCGACCAGCAGCGACACCACGAGCGTCGCGCACACGCCCATGTTCTTCAGGTACTGGATGTGGATCGGGGACATGCTGCGGGTGAAGCACAGCGACATGTCCAGATCGGCGCCCGACAGCGGAGAGTGGCGCGGCACGATCGGCACCGGCTCGTACTCGACGTCGACGAGCACGCGCACGCGGTTGCGCTCGTACAGGCGCCGGGCGATCTGTGGGATGTCGGACGCCGGGTAGCGGTTGCCCAGCAGGGGATCGAGCTTGGGCTCCTTCTGCTCCGACAGGACCTCGCCGTGGCCGTCGTCGTCGAAGCGATAGACCATCACGCGGTCGTAGCCGACCATCCCGCGGAAGATGCGGGCGGTCTCGTCGCACAGGGCGCGGATCGACGCCGATACGACGATGCGCTGCAGGGCGCGCTCGGCCTCGTCGACGAGGTCGAGCGGCGCGCTCGCGCGCTCGAGCTCGAGCACGAGGCCCCCCGTCGCAGGGCGGTGCAGCAGCCCGTCGAACTCCGCGCCCGGATCGCCGACGCGACAGCGCACGGCGACGGGCAGGACGTCGAGGGGCTTGTCGAGGTGCACGCGGAGGCGCGCGTCGAGCTCCGCACACACCGCGCGCAGGGGAACGCCCTGCGGCGCGCGATCCAACCCGAGGAACGCGGCCGCGTTGGCGCTCGCCTGCACGATCTCGAGTTCGGGCTCGCGCAGCACGAGGAGGGCGCCGTGGGGCTGGATGGAGCCCGCGAGGTGGATTTGCTCGCGCTCGCAGTTGGACAGGTCGGCTTGGCCGAACGCCGGCGAGTCGTGCGGCACGTCAGTCATCCTGCGGGGAGCGATCGGGGTCGTCTCCGCGCTCGGGGCCTCCGCCACCGAGGTCCGCGGCCTGGCGGTCCAGCGTGGTCCGGAGCTCCTCGCGGCGCCGCGCGACGAGGTTGTCCGCGGCGGTGCGATTGCCCCGGGTGATCTCGCGGGCGGCCTCGATCGAGCTGCGCTCCACCGCCGCGACGGTCTCCTGGACGATGTCGCGGAGCAAGGCCTTGCCCAGGCGCTTCGCGTCGGCGGCCGCGGACGGCTGCCGACGCACGAGCACGCCGATGAACGGGGGCTGCTCGCCCGAGCTGCCGGTCGCCGACAGCTCGATCTCGACGACCGCGCCGCGCTCGTCGGTCAGCGTGGTGGTGAAGCCGGCCAACGGACCCGAGCGGCGCACGCGATCGAGGACGACGTCCGCGTCGGTCCCGGCGCGTGACAACCAACGGCCGAGCCGCTGGCCGAGGACGGCGTCCGCGTACGGTTGCCCGACCAGGGTGAGGAAGGCCTTGTTCGCCAGGCGGACGAGCCCCTCGCGGTCGACGATCACGAAGCCCTCGGGCAGGCGCTCGATGACGTCCTCGAGGCGCATCGTCGCCGGCGGCTCGGCGCCACGCTCGAGACGCGTCGCGCTGGGCGACAGCTGCAGGACGAACACCGGCGCCGGCTCGACCTCGAGCAGCGACGCGCGGACCAACCAGCCCCGGCGCTCGGGCCCGAGGTGCAGGACGATGCCGGGCGCCTTGCCCTGCGTGCGCACCCTCGCGAGCATCCCGAGGAACGCTTCGCGCTGGGTCTCGAGGACGTCCATCACGAGCTGCCGCTCGCGGGTGACGCCCAGCGCCTCGATCGCGGCGGGGTTGGCCTCGAGGATGGTCGCCTCCTCGACGTCGACCAGCAGCACCGGCTGCGTCGCGGTCTCGAAGAGCAGGCGATACCGCGTCTCGACCTCGCGGAGCTTCCAGGTGTCGCGCTCCATCGAGGCTTGATCGGCGATGACGCGGGCCCGCAGATCGGCGACCGCCTCGAGGCTGCGGCCGATCGCGATGAGCCCCGCGTCTTCGCCCAGCCGCACCGTCGTGTACTCGACGGCGAGCTCGAGGCCGCTGGGGAACACCTGACGCACCTGGTGGAACGACGACACGCCGCTGGTGCGGGCGTCCTCGAGCATGCGGTGGACCTCGGCGTTGCCCCCCTCGCCGACCGTGTCGGCCCAGGCGCGACCGACCCAATCCTCGATCTCCTCGTCGGCAATGGCGCTCGAGAGGGCGGCGTGACGGATGACCCCGGCGAGGTCGAGCCTCAGGGTGACGTCCGGCTGCGCGAAGTTGAGGCTGGTCATCCAGGCGTCTCGGATCTCGCGGGCCGCCGCGGTCCCAGATCCGGAGTGGATCCGTACGCTTCGAGATGTAGAGGTTTTTTCCCGAACCGGCCATGTTTTTCGATGCTGGCGTGTGTGAGCATCGCCCCTGCGAGGGGCTTCGATGGCGTCGACGCATTCTTTCGCGGACCTCCTGCGCACGCGCACCGCGGCGCTGCACGACCAGGCCGAGCGCTCCGGCGTGGTCCACGACATCCTCGTCGGGCGGGTGAATCGCGGGTCCTACGCCCTGTTCCTGCACAATCTGCTGCCGGCCTACCGCGCGCTGGAGGCCGGCCTGCAGCAGCATCACGCCCGCGCTGGGGCCCTGGGCGTGGGCGCGTTGCACCACGCCGGCCTGCTCCGCGCCGCGGCGATCGAGCGCGACCTCGCCGCGCTGTCGTGCGACGGGCCGCGTGACTTGCCGGTGCTCCCCGAGGGCGAGCGCTACGCGCGGCGGGTCGAGGCGGCGGCCGCGGGCGACGGCGTCGGCCTGATTGCCCACGCCTACACGCGCTACCTCGGGGACCTGGCGGGTGGCCGGGTCCTCGGCCGCCGCGTCGGGGCGGCGCTCGGGCTCCCGCCCGCGGCGCTGTCGTTCTACACCTTCCCGGGGATCGACGACGTGCCGGCGTTCGCCCGCGCCTACCGGTCGACGATCGACGCGCTCGGTGACCGACTCGGCGCGCCCGAGTCGGTGATCGAGGAGGCCGCGGTCGCGTTCGCCCTCAACATCGCGCTGTCGGAGGCGGTCGCAGCCGGTTAGTCCAACACCTCGACGCGCGTGCGGTCCTCGCCGAGCTCCACCCGCCGCGAGCCCAGGAAGTCCCGCAGATCGCCGTTGAGCGCGGCGTAGATCGCCGGCACCACGCCCATGGCGGTCTCGGTGCGCCACGAGAAGACGTAGTCGGCGCCGGCCTCGTACATCGGCGCGATGTCGGCGAGGCGGATCGCGTTGACCACGATCTTCGCGCGCGGGGCGATCCGTCGCAGCTGCCGGGCCAGCTCGAGGTTCGTGATGCCCTTCAGGATGTCGTCTGGGATCGTGCACACCACCACCTCGGCCTCGTCGACGCCGGTGTGCGCGAGCGTTGCGGGGTTGGCGATGTCACCGTAGACGACCCGCGCGCCGCGCTCGCGGATCCTGTCGTGCAGCGCGACGTTGAAATCGACGATGAGCACCTCGGGCAGCAGCTCGGTGTGGCGCCGCTCGAGCTCGAAGAGCAGCGACGACGCGAGGCGGTGGAAGCCGAGCAGGACCAGCCGCGGCGGCGTCTCCTGCTGTGGCGCCGCCGCCTTGCGGTCGCCCTCGTGGATGCCGAACCGCGCGAGCAGGGGGCCCAGGCGGTGGTGCAGGGGATCGGCGAGCGTGAACAGCCCCGGCGTCACGATCGCGGTGAGCACGAAGGCGAAGATCACCACGCTCACCAGCTCTCCGTCGATGTGCCCGAGCGACAACCCGAGGTAGGCGATGACCAGGGCGAACTCGGAGACCTGCGCCAGCTTCGTCGACGTGGTCACCGCGTGGCGACGATCGAGCCCGGTGGCGAACAACAGCGGGAAGAAAACGACGTAGCGCAGGGCCGTCATCACGCTCGCGAGCACCAGGGCGACCAGCAGCACCGCGCCGCCATCGGGGATCGGGATGCTCATGCCGAGCGCGACGAAGAAGAGCGTGATGAAGAAGTCGCGGAGGTTGCCGACCTTCGCCATCACCTCGTGGGCGTAGGGGAACGACGCGATGCTGGCCCCGGCGACGAGCGCACCGAGCTCCATCGACACCGAGGCCTCGACGGGTAGGCCCAGCGCGTGGGCCCACGGGCCGAGCTGGCCGGCGAAGGTCCCGAGGCCGAAGCACCAGCCGAGCGCGAGCGTGACGACGAGCTCCGGCGACTTCGCCACGGTGCGGAACGCCCACGGGAGCACGAAGCGCGTGGCCGCCCAGGCGAGCGAGATCACCAGCACGACGCCCAGCAGCGTGCCGAGCAGCGGCGCGATGTCGGGCTGCTCGAGGTTGGGCTGCAGCGCCAGCAGCACGATCGCCCAGATGTCCTGGAAGATGAGCAGGCCCACGCAGAGCCGGCCGTCGACCGTGTCCATCTGCAGGCGTTCTTGCAGGACCTTGACCACGAGCAGCGTCGACGAGAACGCGCTGGCCAGCGCGAGGTACAGCGGCTCGAAGCCGCTGCCGCCGACGCCGAGGTCGAACATCGCGACGAGGCTGAACGCCCCGAACGCGACCAGCACCGACAGCGGCACCTGCAGCAGGCCGGTCAGCATGAGCGTGCGGCCGCTGGCGAGCAGCGCCCGCAGGTCGAGCTCGAGGCCGATGAGGAAGAGCAGCAGCACGAGGCCGAGCCCCGCGATGGTCTCGATCGCCTCGCGATCGTTGACCAGCCCGAGGCCGACGGGGCCGACGAGCAGGCCGGCGAGGATGAAGCCGGCGATGCTCGGCAGGCGCAGCACGCCGCTGACCAGGGCGAGCACGGCGGCGGCGAGGAAGCAGACCGCGATGCCGGCGACCAGCGGCGCGGGGCCGCCTCCGGCGGCGAGGAGCGAGGTGACGATGTCCGACGAGACGATGTCCGACGAATCGATGCGAACCAGGGCATGGATCATGCGAGAGACTCCCGAGGTGGCGGTGGATCAGGCGCTGCGAGCAGGGGCTCGGCAGGGCGGTCCACGGCACGACGGGGCCTCGCACGGGCGGTGCGATGGCGCGAACGAGGGGGCGCGCGGCGCTTCGACCACGCCGGACGCCGAGATCGGCAGGGGAGGGTCGCGCCGCGGCGGCGCGCTGCTCGGGGCGCGGATCGCCTCGTGGCCGTCGGGCCCGAGCTCGGCCTCGAGGCACGGCCGTCGCAGCTGCGAGCTGCGGTCGTCGTGCGCGGCGTCGTCGGGCAGGCCGAGCGGCTCGACGCGGCCGTGGACCGGCGTGGCGGCGCTCCACCACATCAGCAGCGCCGCTACCAATCGCAGCAGCACCACCAAGCGCAACCATCTCACGCGCGCGGGCATGCGAGGACATCACTGTCGCACGGCGACGCGCGGAGCGGAATCCATCCGGAAAAGCGATCGGACGCGCTATGCCCCGTGCACCACGGCGCCGCCGACGACGGTCGCGATCACCTCGGCCGCGCGCAGCGCCGCGGAATCGCGGGGGTCGAGCACGCGATCGAAGGCGGTGAGGTCGGCGGCCATGCCCACGCGCAGCATGCCGAGCTCGTGCTCGCGATGCACCGCGAACGCGGCGGCCCGCGTGAACCCGGCCAGCGCCTGATCCAGATCGAGCCGCTGATCCGGCAGCCAACCACCCGCCGGCGCGCCGTGCTCGTCCTGGCGCGTGATCGCGGCGTGGATGCCGAAGATCGGATCGACGCGCTCGACCGGGAAATCGCTGCCGAAGGCCAGGGGCACCCCGGCGTCGAGGAATCGCCGCCATGCATAGGCGCCCGGGAGCCGGGATCCGCCCACGCGATCGGGCACCCACGGCATGTCGCTGGTCGCGTGGGTCGGCTGCATGCTCGCGATGACGCCGAGCTCGGCGAAGGTCGCGATGTCCTCGGGCGCGACGATCTGGCAGTGCTCGATGCGGGGGCGGACGTCGGCGCGCTGGGTCTCGGCGAGCGCGACGCGATACGCCGCGAGCACGGCCCGGTTCGCGGCGTCGCCGATCGCGTGGGTCGCCGGCTGCCAGCCGCCGGCGAGGCAACGGCGGGCGAGCGCGACGAGCTGGTCCGCGTCGTGCTGCAGCAATCCGCGGTGGCCGGGACGATCGTCGTAGTCGGCGAGCATCGCCGCGCCGCGGCTGCCGAGCGCACCATCGGCGTAGAGCTTCACCCCGCGCAGCAGGTACGTCGCGCCCGGGGCGGCGGCGTCGGGTCCACCGCGCGCCTCGCCGAGATCGGCGGCGAGCCACGCCTCGTCGGCGTAGGCGTGCACGCGCAGGGGCAGCGCGCCCTCCGACGCGAGCGCGCGGTAGATCGCGTCGGCGTCGGGGCCGATCCCCATCTCGTGCACGCCGGTCAGGCCGCGGGCCGTCGCATGGGCGGCGCCGGCGAGGATCCACCGCCTTGCGTCGTCGGCGGTGCCGGCCGGGGGCGACACGAGCTCCATGGCGGCGTCGACGAGCACGCCGGTGGGATCGCCCGCGGCGTCGCGGAGGATCTCGCCGCCCGGTGGGGCCGCGCGGTCGCGATCGATCCCCGCGGCGCGCAGCAGCGCGGCGCTGGCCCAGCCGGCGTGCCCATCGACCCGGCGCAGCCACACCGGCCGATCGCCGAACGCCGCGTCGAGGGTCGCGTGGTCCGGCATCGTCGCGGGTGTCCACAGGTTCTGATCCCAGCCGCGTCCGAGGAGCCACCCATGCTTCGGGCCGTGGGTGCGCAGCCGATCGATCACTTCGGCGATCGATCGGGCCCCGCGGAGGTCGACGACCTCGAGCGATTGTCCGAGGCCGACGAGGTGCGCGTGCGCGTCGACGAGGCCCGCGGTCGCCATGCCGCCGTGCAGCTCGACGACGCGGGCGCCGGTACCCACCGCGCGCGCGACCGCGTCGGCGCGGCCGACCGCGACGATCGTCCCGCCGCGGCACGCCACGGCCTCGGCGCGGGGGTTCTGCGGATCGCCGGTCCAGATGGTGCCGCCGCGGACGACGAGCTCGCCGGCCGGGGGCGCGCTCGGGCTCGTGGCGGGGGGCGCAGTTGGTCCGCGGCGCGTGCACGCGCCCATCGCCGCGGCCAGGGTGCAGAGGAATCGACGACGCGGCACTCGCATGCCGCGTCAGGCTATCGCAATCCCGTGGTCACTCGCACGGCGCGTCGACGAGGAACGACACGCGCGACAGGGCGAGGACCTCCTCCGTGTCGCCCAGCACGAGCGGCATGCCGCAGGCGTCGTGGAACGCCGCCGCGTAGGCGTCCGCGTCGGCCATCGCCGCGATGTCGGGCAGGCCCGGGAGCACGAGATCGTAGCGCTCGCCGGGCTGCAGCACCGGGCCGTGGACGTCCTGGTCGATCGACACCGCCAGCCCCGCGGTGAACTCTTCGGTCACGTCGACGGTGAGGCAGGGGATCGCACCCGAGACGATCTCCTCCGGCGTCGCGTCGGGATCGCAGTCGAGGCCGCCGGCGACCCGCAGTCCCGCCGCATCGCGCAGCTCGAGCTTGCGGAGGTTCGTCGGCGAGAGGTCGAACTTGTTCGAGAAGCGGACGGTCAAGTCGCTGCACGCGTCGATGTCGAGGTCGTCCGTGGGGAACGCCGAGCCCGGGATCACGCGGAACTGCGCGGTCTCGAAGACGTGCGTGGCGCGGCCCTCGAGGGTGCCACCGGCGGCGGAGCGGATGTGCTGCGGCGCGCTCGCGTCGGTGAACTCGAGGCGATACGTCGAGCCGGAGCAGAGCGCCACGTCGTAGTCGGCGTCGAGCTCGGGCAGGAACTGGGGGCGCACGTCCTCGGTCGGCGTCGGGCTGGGCACGCGCCCGCGCCCCTCGGCGCAGCTCTCGGCGTAGGCGTGCGCCTGGCCCCCGAGATCGGCGAGGCGGATCTCGACCTGGGCGAGCTCGGGGTCCCACCGCAGACCGCCGCGCCGTCGAACGCCCTGGGTCGCCCAGCTCCCCGCGGGGGACGGCGAGAGCGTCGCGTCGGGATCGCCCAACGGTGTGGCGCACCAGGTCTGCACCACGGCCGCGCACTCGGGCAGCGCCGCGCTCTGCTCGTCGCAGGTGCACTGCCAGGTGGCGTCCAGGCTCGGCTCGCGATCGAAGCGCGGCAGCGCCGTGACGCCGGGCTGCATCAGTGGATCGCAGACGGCGTCGCCGCCCAGCGCGGGGTCGCAGCACTCGGACGCCTCGGCGCCGTCGCCATCGGCGTCACAGCCGACCAGGCGATCCCCGGCAGCGCCGTGCTCGTAGTCCGACGCGGCGACGTAGCACGCGGTGGCGGCCACGTCGTCGAAGCGGGCGTCCACGCAGTACCCGGTCGATCCGGTGGTGTCGACGTCGGCGATGCAGGTGACCGTCCACGGCGCGCGGCACACCCCGCCGTCGCAGTCGGCTCCCGCGGCGCAGGCCCGGCCCTGGTCGTCGCTGCCGATGCAGCGCCAGCCTTCGTCGCACGTGTCGTCGTTCGTGCACGCCGCACCGCGCGTCTCGAGGTTGCTGGGGCGGAGATCCGGGTGGGTCTCGCGGAGCTTGTCGAACAGCGGCATCGGCCAGCTCTCGACGCCGCCGTCCCAGGCGTAGCGGTGCAGCGCCGAGTCGAGCGAGCGATCCACCGACGGGACGAAGTCGAGGCACTGGACGTAGCGATCACCGTCCGGATCGCAGGTGATCGCGGTACCAGCCGCCGGATCGCGCCGCTCCCCCTGCGCGGTCACGCCGTACTTCGCGATCGCGGTCGAGAGCTGGTGGTCGCATGTGTTGCAGCACGTGTCGTCGCCCTGCGCCGGGGTCGAGCAGCTGCCTTCCAGCGCAGACGTCAGGCCGGGCGTCGGGACGAACGTCGCGTCGGTCGCGAGCCGCAGCGGTCGTGGCGTGCCACCGTCGTCCCACGTGGCGCTGCACAGCGCGTCGAGCGTCGCGGGCGTCCACGCCACGCCCTGGTCCTCGAGCTGCTCGATGCAGGTGAGGTTCCGGGCCGCGACCGAGATGTCGGCGGCGAGCGGGCTCTGCGATCCGGACAAGGTCACGCGATACCGCGTGCCCGGCCCGTGCAGCGTCACCGCGCCGGTGGCCCACCAGTAGGGCTCTTCGCCGCCGCCGCCGGGTGCCGCGCGCACGCGCTCGAACGAGGGCCGATCGACGTCGGTCGCGAAGCCGACCTCGATGTCGAACACCGCCACGTTCGCCGCCGGGCGGCAGTACTCCTCGGGTCCCAGCGGCGAGGCCTGGGCCTCGGGCGTGTCGGCGCAGGCGCCCACGACCTCGCTGCCGTACCTGACGGTCGGCAGCTCGTCCGGGCAGCGATCGCCTTCGCACGTGCCGGCGTCGGTGCCGAGCAGGTGGACGCGCGTCGCGTACACGTTCGGCATCGACAGCCGCGTGATCGCGAAGTCGGGATCGCAATCGGCGACGCAGTCGCCCGCGGTGGTGTCCGCGGTCGCGTCGGACGAGCCGCCGTCCGCCGCGTCGGTGCCAGAGGAATCGTAGGCGCCCACGATGCCGCGATCGCCACCACAGGCGGCGAGGTGCAGGGTGCACAGGGAGGCGAGGCCGAGTCGTCGATGTCGTGCGCGCAGCATTCGATCGCCTTTCCCACGGGCTCAACGATCCGTGTCGGCGACGTTCGATCGCACATCGACGCAGGCGTCGATGCTGGCGCCCGGGAATCGACGCCGCATCGCGGTGGCCTCGGCGCGGGCCTGCGATCGATCGCCCGCGGCGCAGAGCGCCTCGATGCGCAGCATCAGGCGATCTTCGAGCATCTGCCCGCGGGGGAACGCCTGTGCGTGCGCGTCGAGGATCGCCAGCGCGCCGTCGGGATCGCCCGCGCGCAGGGCTCGGTGGGCGCGCCGCAAGAGCGCGCTCTCGATGACCAACGCGTCGGTGTCGTCCGCGTTCGCCGGCTCGATCGGGCCCGCGGATCGCGGCGATCGTGCGGCGGGGCGCGGCGCCGTCGGGGCGACGAGCGTGGGCGAGAGCGGCGGGGCCGATCCCGGCTCGGGTGGCACCGCGGCGGGCATCGGCGCTGGGGCGGGCCGCTCGCGCTCGACGGCGCCGTGCACGGGGAGTCGCGGCGCCTCGGCGTCGACGGCCTGGGTTCGGTCCACGCCGGCGTCGACGAGCGCGGCGGCGTGGGGCGCGACGGCGATGCCCAGCACCACGCCGGCTGCGAGCGCGGCGGCGGCGATCCAAGCGATGGGCACCCTCGTCGCGGGCCGGGTGCGGGCGTCGAGCGTCGCGCCAGGATCGCCGGCGTCGAGCGTCGCCTCGATCTGCGACCAGATCGCGGCGCGCTGGGTCGGCGCGAGGGCGCGTTGCCGACGGAACGCGTCGAGCAAGGCGGACGCGCGCGGATCGTTCGACGTCATCGCTTCGCCTGCCCCTCGTGTTCGAGCGCGTCGACCCAGCCGGCGAACGCCAGCCGAGCGGCGCGCAGGCGGCCGTAGACGGTGTTGAGGTTGCAGTCGAGCGCTCGGGCGACCTCGACCGCGGACATGCCTTCGATGTCCGTCAGCGCGAACACGAGGCGCCGATCCTCGGGCAGCGACGCGAGGAACGCGTCGACGAGCGCTGCCGCGCGGAGACGTGCGACCGCCTCGTCGGGGGCGGTGCCGGCGACGGGATCCGGCACCGCGTGGAGCCGCCGGACGTGGCGGGCCGCCGCGCGCTGGTGGTGCATCACCACGCGCCGGGTCACGCCGTACAGCCAGCTCCGCGGCGTGCCGCGGTTCTCGTCGAACTCCGTGAAGCGTCGGTGGGCGACGATGAACACGTCGTGCACCACGTCGTCGACCGCGGCCTGCGGCACGCCGAGGTGTCCGGCGATGCGCACCACGAAGTCGGCGTGCGTGCGGTACAGCTCGGCGATCGCGCGGCGTCGGGGATCCGGCACGGCGCGGGGGCCCTCGCGGGTGGTGGGACTCGGCACCGGTGGGCATTTCCCGGGTCGTGCCCGATCCGTGTCGGCCGCCGGCGATTTCACGGCAGACGGACCTCCACCCCGAGCAGCCCCCGGCCCGACACGGGGCTGACCCGGTCGAGGGTCGCGAGCCCGGCGATCGCGAACGCGTGGTGGCGCAGGGGGACCACGGCCTCGGCCCTCGCGAACAACGCGAGGCGGTCGATCACCCGCCAGTGCACACCCGTCGCGCCGACGAGCGCGGTCCACCACAGCGACGCGCTGCGCGACTCCTCGAGGCCGAAGCCGCGGCCGCGCAGGCGACCGACATCGACGCCACCGCACCAGGGCAGCTCGAGCCGCGCGGTCGGCCGCACCACGCCGCACAGCCGCAGGCCGGCCTCGAGCAGATCGATCGTCGCGCCGACCTGTGGATCCTCGAGGGCACGCACCCGCACCGGCGCGCGCCAGGATCCGAGGACCTCGGCACGCAGCGCGCCATGGACGACGCCGAGACCGAGCGCCGGGCCGAGCCCCACGCCGGGCAGCGCGCCGCCGTCGAGCGCCAGCGCAGCCCAGCCGATCGCGCGAGTCCGACGGCGCAGGGCGGCCCGACGCGTCGGCGGCGCGCGGTCTGCTCGACGCTGCGTCGCGACGCGGGGCGCGACGTGTGGCGTGCCGACGGTGGACCGCGTGGGGATCGCGGACGGCTCCGGCACGATCGCCGCGGGGACGACCGGCGCGGCGTCGACGTCCGCGGGCCCGTCCTCCACGTGCAGCGGGTCGATCGCGATCGCGGTGGCGAGCGCGGCCGCATCGACGACCGCCTCGCAGCTGCGCCCCTCGAAGCGCCGCGGCGTTCGACCCTCGTCGAGCGTGGTCTCGATCCTCCACGTGTCGCCGTCCTGCACGACCTCGGCCGCGACGCGCACGGCCGGCGTCCGCGAGCCGGCGAGGTGGCGCCCCAGGGCGTCGACGAAGCGCTCGCGCGGACACGACTCCGGCGCGGACCACTGCACCTCGAGGCTCGGCGCGCCGGCGCTCGCGGTCGCGCCGATGCCCCACGTCACCGCGAGGGCCCCGACACGCACTGCCCAGCCCCGCACGGCGCCGAGCCAACGCTCATGTCGCGCCGGGCTTACGCCGCTTCGCTCACAGCTTCCAGTACTCGCGCTGGCGCTCGACCACCGCGCGCAGGTCAGACTCGGCGCGGCTCGACGAGCGCGGATCGGCCGGCGGCGGCGTATCCCCCGTGAGTACGTCGATGCACGCGTGCACGCTCTTCGCCAGGCCGGCCAGGTCGTAGCCGCCCTCGAGCGAGAGCATGAGCGGGGCCCGCTGGCCCACGGCGAACTGCTTGACCTCGCCGCACAGGGTCGCGAAGCCCTCCTCGGTGAGCTCCATGCCGCCGAGCGGATCGTCGCGGTGGGCGTCGAAGCCGGCCGACACGAGCACCAGATCGGGGCCGTACTGCTCGGCGATCGGCAGGATCACCTCGCGGAAGACCCGCGCGTAGTCGCCGTTGCCCGCGCCCGCCTGCAGCGGGACGTTCACGGTGTAGCCGAGGCCGGCGCCCGTCCCCGACGCCCGCGCCTCGCCCGTGCCCGGGTACAGCGGGGCCTGGTGGACGCTGAAGAACAGGACCGAGTCGGTGTCGTAGAAGATCGACTCGGTGCCGTTGCCGTGGTGCACGTCCCAGTCGATGACGACGATGCGGCGCTTGCCGTGCGTCGCGCGGGCGTGCGCCGCCGCGATCGCGATGTTGTTGAACAGGCAGAAGCCCATGCCGCGGTTCGCCACCGCGTGGTGACCCGGCGGTCGCACCAGCGCGAAGGCGTTCGCCGAGCGACCCGTGCACACCGCGTCGACGCCCTTGGCCGCCGCGCCGGCGGCGAGCACCGCGGCGCGCACGCTGTCGGGCGACAGGTGCGTGTCGGGATCGAGGCTGCCGTACTGACCGGCGAGCTCGCCGACCCGCGCGATGTGATCGAACGAGTGGACCCGCGCGATCTCTTCTTCGGTCGCCGCGCGCGCGGGCTCGATCCGCGAGTTGGTGAGCGAGCGCAGGCTGAGGACCGCCTCGATCGCGCGCAGACGATCGGATCGCTCCGCGTGCCCGGGGCCCGGGTCGTGTTCGATCATCCGCTCGTCGAACAGCAGAAGCGTCTCGAGCATGGGAAGAGTCTCCGCCACGATCCTGTGTCGCGAGGTGTCGCGAGGTGCCGCGAGCGAGCATAGCCGCACCGGCGCGCACAGGATCGATCAAACGTCACCCGGACCTGCGACGCGGCCGGCCGGCGGTCGTCGGCGGCGCCGCGGGCTGCCGCTCGCGCCCGCGCCGGCCTGCGCGGCGGCCGTTGACGAAACCCGCGCGGCCCCCGACACTCCCGCGTCGTCGGCCTCCAAGGTGCGGCGCCGCGCACGGGCGAGCCGGCGTGGAGTCGCAGCACGCATCGCCGACGACGGGAGCCGAGGCCAGCGATGATCGTGATGAAGTTCGGCGGGAGCTCGGTCGCGAACCGGGCGCAGATCGAGAAGGTCATGGCGATCGTCGCCAGCCACCGCGAGCGATCCCCGGTCGTCGTGTTGTCGGCGCACAAGGGGATCACCGACGCGCTGATCGACGCCGCGCGTGCGGCCGCCGGTGGTGCGGACTCGGGCGAGCGCGTCATCGCCCGGCAGACCGAGATCGCGACGTCGCTCGACTGCTCGCCCGAGCTGCTGTCGCCGCTGTTCGCCGAGATCCGCGACCTGCTCCGCGGCATCCGACTGGTGAAGGAGCTGTCGGCCCGCAGCCTCGACTACATCTCGAGCTTCGGCGAGCGCATGAGCGTGCGCTGCATCGCCGACTTCTTCGCCCGCGAGGGCCTGCCGGCGCTCGGCTTCGACGCCTGGGATCTGGGCTTCATCACCGACTCCAACTTCGGCCGCGCGCGGCCGACCGCGGGCTTCGACGCCCGCATGCGCGAGGGCCTGAAGTCGAAGGTGCCCTCGGGGATGGTCCCGGTCGTGACCGGCTTCGTCGGCATGAACGAGGCCGGCGAGATCACCACCGTGGGCCGCAATGGCAGCGATCTGACCGCGAGCCTGATCGGCGCGGCGGTGCGCGCCGACGAGGTCCAGATCTGGAGCGACACCGACGGCGTGATGTCGGCCGATCCGTCGGTCGTGCCCGCGGCCCGCAGCATCCCGACCATGCGCTTCGACGAGGCCGCAGAGCTGGCGTACTTCGGCAGCCGGGTGCTGCACCCCTCGACGCTGCTGCCGGCGATGACGAGCGACATCCCCGTGCGGGTGATGAACACCAACCGCCCGTCGCACCCCGGCACCGTGATCACCGGGACCACCGACCCGAACGCGCCGGAGGTCACCAGCATCGCGTACAAGGAGCGGCAGGCGGTGCTGCACCTGACGTCGACGCGGATGTTCGAGCAGGTCGGGTTCATGGCCGAGGTGTTCGCCACGCTCGCGCGGCACCACGTCGACGTCGACATGATCTCGACGTCCGAGGTGAGCGTGTCCGTGTCGAGCTACAACGTCCGCGCCCTCGAGGCCGCGATGGCCGAGCTCTCGGCGCTGGGCGAGTGCGAGCTGCACCGCGGCAAGACCATCCTGTCGATCGTGGGCCAGCACCTCGCGCGGACCCGGGGCATCGGCGGACGCATCCTCCAGTGCATCGCGGACGCCGGGGTCAACGTCGAGATGATGACGTTCGGCATCGGCAGCATCAACTTCACCGTGGTCATCGACGACGCCGACATCGCCAAGGTCGTGCCGGTGCTGCACGGACGCCTGTTCGAGGTGTAGCAGGGTGCGGAAGAACGCGAAGCGTTCTTCC